>OGLN01001213.1_pt1 | contig 19172 bp, 15 predicted proteins | sample 1572641 | NCBI WGS metagenome assembly OGLN01 (sample SAMEA2581903, study PRJEB24529) | metagenome | biome: Human gut stool | place: China | collected 2011
AAGTCTTTTTCTGCAAGCAGAAACGACTTTTTATACTTTTGACACTTACATCATACTATATAGAATAAAAAGGAAAAATGTATGCTAAACGATGTTATAGCAATTACAAACAGGAAGCTGTGTCAGAGAGATTTCTTAGAACAGATAAAAAGAGTGTGTGAGGCAGGACCAAAGGCTATAATACTAAGAGAGAAAGATTTGAGCCAAAAAGAGTATACAAAGCTTGCAGAACAGGTGTATAATATAACTAATATTTATAATGTACGGTTAATTATTCATACACATATTAGTGTCGCAGAGGAACTTGGACTTGATACAGTTCATATGTCTTTGCAGCATTTCAGAGAGTATAAGGAATATATGGATGGTATAGCGGATGCGAATAATACATCGGTTACGCCAGATAAATCAACTGATGCAAGTACATCCAGCACACCTGCCAGGATAGACTGTTCCATATATCCAGCAGATGAGTCGGAGGCAGTAAGTCATATTGTGTTACACAAAAAAATAGGCTGTTCCATACATTCAGTAGAGGAGGCAGTCGAAGCACAGAAGCTTGGTGCGTCATATATAACCGCAGGTCATATATATGCTACTGACTGTAAAAAAGGACTTGCACCGAGAGGATTAGAGTTCCTTAAAGAGGTATGTGATAGTGTGACTATTCCTGTATATGCAATAGGTGGAATAGATGTGGAGGGAACAAGAAGAGATGAAGTAAAGATGTGTGGCGCTGCTGGAAGCTGCATAATGTCAGGAATGATGAGACTGTAGGAATTGTTTTGTCCCTGTTATAAGGATATATTTTATGGTTTATATATATGAGCAAATCTGAAAATTGCATAATTTAATGTGCTCATTTATATTATGCAATATAAGTATTGGGTTCTTTTTTATGACATCTTGACAGATGGACAATAAATGTTATATTTAATAATAGTAACTATTATTGATATTGAATAATTTCTATAGAGGAGAATATTATATGGCGGTAGTTAAAAGGAGCAGGCAGAGAGAGGCTATTAAAGAATTTCTTATGTCAAGAAAAGACCATCCTACAGCAGAGGTGGTATATGAGTATGTCAGCAAGGATTTTCCGAATATAAGCCTTGGTACAGTTTACAGGAATCTTTCTTTTCTTGTTGATAATGGCATGGCGGTTAAAGTGCCTTGTGATGATGGCTCAGTGCATTTTGATGGAAATGTAGAGCCACACTATCATTTTCAGTGTGTTGAGTGTGGAAGTGTGATCGACCTTGACTTTGATTCCAAAGAGGTTGAGAAAGCTTTTAATAATGCGGCGGCTAAAGGGTTTGACGGAGTGATTCAGGGAAATATTTCATTTTTCTATGGCAAATGTCCTAAGTGTGCAGCGAAAAATAAGTAATAAATATTAAAAATAATAATAGGAATTATTACTATTTTACTTGACAAGTATAAAAAAGAATGTTATATTAAACTCACAAAACAGTAATAATTACTATTTTATAAATATTAAAAAAGAAAAGGAGATTACGAATATGAAGTATGTATGTACAGTATGCGGTTATGTTTATGAAGGAGACTCACTTCCAGCAGATTATGTCTGTCCAGTATGTAAGGCACCAGCAGACAAGTTCTTAGCTCAGGGCGATGGTAAGGTATGGGCAGCAGAGCATGTAGTTGGAGTAGCTAAGGGAGTAAGCGAAGATATTATTGAAGACTTAAGAGCTAACTTCAATGGTGAGTGTTCAGAAGTAGGTATGTATCTTGCTATGGCAAGAGTTGCACATAGAGAGGGCTATCCAGAGATAGGTCTTTACTATGAAAAGGCAGCATGGGAAGAAGCAGAGCATGCAGCTAAGTTTGCAGAGCTTCTTGGTGAAGTTGTAACAGACAGCACAAAGAAGAACCTTGAAATGAGAGTTGAAGCAGAAAACGGAGCTACAGCAGGTAAGGTTGACCTTGCAAAGCGTGCTAAGGCTGCTAACCTTGATGCAATCCATGATACAGTTCATGAGATGGCACGAGATGAAGCTAGACATGGTAAGGCATTTGAAGGTCTTTTAAAGAGATACTTTGGTTAATTAACAGCAGGTTTGAAATAGTCTTAGAATTGCTTGATATAACAATTTATGAGAGACTGTGAAAAGAATAGTCACAAAAAAAGAGGGACTGAGGGGTTATTATAAACCTTAAGGTCCTTCTTTCTATTATAATTAATTTGTAATGAAAATTAAGTTTTTTGCTAAGGGTGGGGTAAAATCAGCTTATAATTTATTTTAAGTTGTATATTTGTGTCATAGTGTGTTATTTTTATGGCTGATATTCATTAAAGGTGTCATCATCTTTTGTGTCACGTTAATTGGTTACAAATCTGCTATTTATGCATCTTTCAGTCTGATGATAGAAAATTTTATTTAAAGTTTTTATCAGGAGCCAAGATGAAATTAGCTGCTATAAAAATACATTTACACAAATAACAACAATTAGTGAATTTTACTAAAATAATTTTATATAAGTGTATAAATATGCGAAAAATGCAAAAAATATCAATAATTCAAGTGACTTTTATATGTTACTGTGGTATATTGTTAATATGTTTATTGTGAAATTATCTATATATGCATAACTTGTAAGCGAATATGTTAAATCTGATGAATTCATGCTTATAGAAGAATGATTGTATGTATATATGGAATGGGTGGCATATTTACATCTGACACCCATACATAATATATCGGTTGGGATGGATATAATACTATGGATGAGCGTTTAGAGTTGGAAGACAGAATTCTCAGAATGTTAACTTCACAGTATGTTGGTATATATCAGATAGATATAGCAGCCAGAAAAGTGATGTGTTTACATAATGAGGAAAGAGCATTAGACATGGATGAAGCTATTGAGCTTGATAATTGGATTCAGAGAATGGTAGACAGCTGTAATTGTGAAGACAGGAAAAAGCTTGATGGACTTATATCATATGAAGCATTAGAAGCATTTGCAGAGAGTGATAAATCAATATTAAATAACGATGTAAGGCTTATGGATAAGAAAAGATATAAGTGGATGCTTATAAGTCTTATACACGATACCGCGAATGATAAAGATAGAAATCAGATAACTGTTACATGTAGAGATGTAACGCACAGATATAGGTATTATGATATTATAAAAAGAAAAAATCTTGAGTTAAAGAAGCTTCTCCAGACGACAGAACAGTATAAGGATGCACTTATGTCAGAAGCGATAGTATTATATCAGGTGGATTTTTCAAGGGACGTCATAGAGAATGACATATTCCAGAAGAAAAAAAATAAAATGTTAAGAGTACTTGATGCGGTTGGCATAAACACACCTTGTTCATATGATGAGTATTGTAGAAGATGGGATAAAAGGGTGTCAGAAGACACTATAGATAACTATAGGAAATTAGCAACTTCGGCTGCTATGATAGAGGCCTATAATAATGGCAGTACACTGCTGACACAGGATTACAGGACACTTGATTCGCAGAATGAAGAAATGTGGATTGGTAAGACTATATATCTTGCGAAGGATAATATTACTGAACATATTATTGGCATAGTCAGCTTAAGAAATGTAACTGAAAGATATCATCAGGAATATTTAAGACAGTCACTTGCAAAGCAGGCATCTCTTGACCTTCTTACAGGACTGTATAATCATATTACGGGTGAACTGCTTATTAAGAGCAAGATGGATAGTGAAGCTTATCTTGATTCTGCATTTATAATATTTGATATAGATAAGTTCAAGTCGGCAAATGATACATATGGACACTACTTTGGTGATTGTGTTTTACAGCAGGTAGCAGCCAGACTTAAAGAGTGCATACGTGAAGACCACGATATAGCGATAAGGTATGGCGGTGATGAGTTTGTTGTGTATGTACAGTATAAGCAGGAGGATAATATACTTGATATAGTTGACAGGATATTTAATAAGGTATCGTGTGTATATGACGGATATCAGGTCAGCATAAGTATGGGTATCAGCCTTTCAAGTGATGGCGATATGCATTATTATGATATGTATAAAAATGCGGATAAAGCATTATACGAAGCTAAGAGAGGCGGGCGCTGCCAGTATAGATTTTACCGTGATTGTAAGGCAGGCAAAGCTTAGATTATTAAGTTGATGTAATTAGAAATATGATAAAATAATAAGAGGTTGTTACACTGATTATTATTATAAGGTATTCAGACAATAAATATAGTATTAATGGTTCTAAACTTATTATCTGAATATTTTATAATTATATTTAATGTGACAGCCTCTTAATATTTTCTGTATTTGTCATATATTACAGTATGCATTACAATACTATGTTTATATATTTGCATATTTTTGCAAGTACTATTTATAGTATTAAAAATAAGTCTTTGTAATACTGAAAAAACACAAGGATTTATATTTATAATGGTATATAAATATTACATATATATATCAATAAGCAGCCTTGCCGTCTTTTCAACATCCGCTGCCGTTATTCCAGAATAATTAACAATAGCTATATGTTCATATGCAGTACGCTTGTATGAGCTGTGAGCTATATAATCTGAAAGAAAGGATATAAGGAGTCCTTTGTCGTAAGCTCTTTTTTTAAGTTCCTCATCAGAAACCGCGGTATCGTAACGCAGCAGAAAATGAAGGCCTGAGTTTTCTTCATATATATGAAGCTTATCCTTAATACTACTGTTCATAAGCTTTCCGATAAGCTCATCACGTATGTCACGGAAGTGGTTTCGCATACGGTTTATGTGCTTATCAAGGTAGCCCTCATCTATAAAGTGAGCAAGAGTATACTGCTCAAAGTTAGATACAGTGCAGGAATAGAAGCCTAACTTGCTTTTAAAGCATTTAAGCAGAGGCTGGGGCAGCACCATATAACTTATTCTTATGGTTGATGCAAGGCTTTTGGTAAATGTATTAAAATATATGACTTTGTCGGTTGCATCTATAGAAAAAAGTGATGGTATAGGTTTTCCCTGAAGCCTGAATTCACTGTCGTAATCATCCTCTATTATATATCTGTCCGGTGACTGGTTCGCCCACTGTAACAGTCCGTAACGTCTGCTGATTGATGTGACAATACCAGTTGGAAAGTGGTGGGATGGCGATATCTGTATAATCTGTGAGTTATTAAGCCCCGCACAGTCCGGAATAACCCCCTCATCATCCATATCCAGATAATTCACATTAACATCAAGTGAGCGGTATATATTGACTATCTTTTTAGAACTTGGGTTTTCAAGTCCATATGATAAGTCACGTCCGAGGAGCTGGACGATAAGACCATAGAGGTATTCAGTACCAGCACCTATTATTATCTGCTCGGGACTCACAGTTATTCCACGGAACTCGTACAGATGATGTGCAATAGCGCTCCTTAACTGCATAACACCTCCGGTAGGTGGCACATTTAAAGTGTCGTCACCTTCATAAGTAAGGACATGGCGCATAAGCTTTGCCCATATGGAAAAAGGAAAGTTATCGTGTGGCGTGTGGCTTGAAACAAGATTAATAAATTCAGCCGGAGCGGAAGGCTTAATATAAACAGGATTATCTGAGTTATTGTCTGTATCAGACACACCTGAATTGGTTTTAGACACATTTTCAGTATTGTTAGTGTCTGGTGTCTTTATTACAGAGTAAGAACTCTGGCTTATATTATTGTTGATATCCGACACATAAAACCCCTTCTTAGGAAGAGAATATATGTAACCTTCTGCAAGGAGCTGTCCATATGCATTTTCGACAGTAACTACGCTTATACCGTGATTTTTGGCAAAGTCCCTCTTAGATGGAAGCTTGGTGTCAGGTGAAAGCTTTCCTGATATAATATCTTCTTTTATGCATATATATAAATATTCATATAAACTTCGTCCATTGCGGTTATTAAAAGAGTAGGTAAGCATAATAATAATCTCCTGAGGTATAATTGATGGCTGGTTAAAAAGATACGTTACACCTTTAATGTACACAAATTGCTACATTGATATGCAATATATGATACTGGGGTCTTTCGTAAAAAGCCGTAATACGGTTTTAAATCTTTTAATACTTAACATCATATTATTAATACACGCGTATAGTCAAGAAATATAGTTGCAATAAATCAAAAAATATATACAATAGACAGTGAGAGCAAAAATATAAATATTGGAGGTTAGGAAAGTATGAGTGATTATATAATTTCGTGTTGTTCAACAGCAGACCTTTCAGAAAAGCATTTTCTTGAAAGAGATATTCATTACATATGTTTTCACTATGAACTTGACGGAGTTACATATATGGATGACTTAGGAAAGACTATGGACATTGAGGACTTCTATAAGGCAATGACAGAAGGCGCAGATACTAAGACTTCACAGATAAATGCAGATGAATATGAGAAGTATTTTGAAGACTTCTTAAAGCAGGGAAAGGATATACTTCATATTACGCTTTCATCGGGTATATCAGGAACTATCAACTCTGCACAGATAGCGGCACAGACTTTAATGGAAAAGTATCCTGACAGAAAGATATATGTTATAGACTCACTTGCAGCATCTTCAGGTTATGGTCTGCTTATGGACAAGGTAGCTGACTTAAGGGATGCCGGCATGGGCATAGATGAGCTTAGAGGCTGGGTTGAGGAAAATAAGTTAAGGGTTAATCACTGGTTCTTTACGACAGACCTTACATTTTTTATAAAAGGTGGAAGAGTGTCGAAAGTGTCAGGTTTTGTTGGAAATCTTCTTAATATATGCCCTCTTCTTAATGTTGATTATCAGGGAAAGCTTATCCCAAGGGAAAAGATAAGAACCAAGAAGAAGGTTATAGCAGAAACGGTTAACAAGATGGTGCAGAATGCTGATAACGGACTTGATTATGCTGACAAATGTTATATTTCAATGTCAGCGTGCAGACAGGATGCAGAAGCGGTTGCAAAGCTTATTGAAGAAAAGTTTCCTAAGCTTAATGGAAAAGTCCTTATTAATAATATAGGAACAACTATAGGAAGTCATACAGGTCCCGGAACAGTTGCGCTGTTCTTCTGGGGCAGAAAGAGGATTGATTAGAATATGAAGAAGCTTGGTTTTGGTGCTATGAGGCTTCCACTTATAGACCCACAGGATAAAAGTTCTATAGATATAGAAGAATTAAAAAGAATGATAGATACATATATGGCAGCAGGTTTTACATACTTTGACACTGCATTTACATATCATGAGCAGCTATCAGAAAATGCATTAAAAGAGGCACTTGTAGACAGATACGACAGGGACAGCTATGTTCTGGCAGATAAGATGCCGACAGTGCTTATTAAGTCGGGGGATGAATATCCGGTGTATTTTAATAAGCAGCTTGAAAAGACTGGTGTTGGATATTTTGATTACTATCTTATGCATAATATGGGAAGGGACAGATATTTTAACACTGATAAATGGGGTGGCTTTGAGTTTGCAAAGAGGATGAAAGAAGAAGGAAAGATTAAGAACTTCGGTTTTTCGTTCCATGATGATGCGGCTATGCTAGACCAGATTTTAACAGAACATCCGGAGGTTGACTTTGTGCAGCTTCAGATTAATTATCTTGACTGGGAGAATAAGATTATACAGTCAAGGGCATGTTATGAGGTTGCAGGAAAGCACAATAAACCGATAGCAGTTATGGAGCCTGTTAAGGGCGGAACGCTTGCAGACCTGCCTGATGAGGCACTAAGTATTCTTAAGGAATATAATGAGGATGCATCTACAGCTTCATATGCACTCAGGTTTGCAGCACAGCTTCCCGGTGTATTTATGGTATTAAGTGGTATGAGCAATCTTTCACAGGTGCAGGATAATATAAGAATTATGGATAATCCACAGCCACTTAATGATAAAGAAAAGGAATTGTTAGGTAGAGTTGTAGATATAATTAATAACAGAATATCCATACAGTGCACATCATGCGGATACTGTATGGAGGTATGTCCTAAGAATATTAATATTCCGGGACTTTTTGCACTGTATAACAACTATTGTATTAATAATAATTTTTCTAATATGTATCATGGAAGACTGACTATGGGAAGAGGAAAGGCATCGGATTGTGTTAAGTGTCACAGGTGCGAAAAAAACTGTCCCCAGCATATCAGCATACCTGATAAGCTTTCGCTGATAGCGGCACATGAGAAAAAATAGATGATATATTCACTATATTGTTAAAGTGTGTTATAATCCTAGCCGGTATTTGCTTTTTCAGATAAATAGATTTTTTCTTATTCCAAGAATTTAGGACTGAATACCAACAGACCAATATTTATACCGAAGTTCCAGTTACGTGCTGGATAATCATAGTAATTGGCATAAAGACTAATCGAAGCGAAAGAGAGATCGAGCACTAAGGAACTCTCGCCCATAAAATGATACTTCGTAAAGGCTTTTCCATAATAGGGAACCATATTTTCACCTTCGTAAATCTGCCGAAATGGAGCAAAAACATAGAACTCATTGCGAAATTGCAAATTATTCAGGATTTTCCAAATGGGTATCACTCCCGCAGCCAAATATTGTGTGGAACGAAAAGCTGGATTGAAGATAGTTTTACTATGCGGAGTAGGAGTAAATGCCGGTGCTTGGATTAGTGTGGAAGTATAATTACTCAACAGTCCTTTACTCGATACCACGGCTTTTCCCCGAACACCCAACACGAATTTATTTCCCAAAGGGAAATAGGTATGAATATTTCCTTCTATCTGTAACCACGAAAGTGTCTGTTTGCTATGTGGTTGCAAATTCGAGTTATATGGTTTGAATCGTTCTTTTCCATACGCCAATAGCCCTAATACGGAACAATCTGTACCAGAGGTGGGGTACATGTAATTATTCAAATTATTTTGATCGAATTTCATCGATGCTACAAGCAAGTTATAACGACTGCGATCCTGTTCATTCTTGGAAAAATCTACCGTATTGGATTGGTAATACTTATCGTTCATCGAACCATATCCAACAGAAACGACAGCTTTTGAACCGGTCAAAAACGGCAACCCCAACCGTAACTTCACATATTGCTCGGATTGTGTGATAAAAGAGGGCATACGGTCGGAATAAAACAACGTTTCATTTTGATAAAACTTTTGTTTAGAAGCCACAGCTTGCAGTTTCAGATACATAGGTATAACGGTCTTCAAATCGAAACGAGCCGATAACATGCCAGAAGTATAAGACTGTCCTATTTGCCCACCTAAATCGAGATCGAGAGAATTGAGGCTTACCGTGCGATAGTGTGCACCTATATATATTTGATTGGAACTAGTCGACGAAATAAATCCTCCCATTCCTATCGCCAGTTGATCGTGCACTTTTGCTTTAATATCGAGATTGAACATGCCACTTTCCTTGTCGTATCGGGCATGAGGTATCAAATCGGATATTTTTCCATCGGATATGGTTTTATAGTAAGCAGCCTTAGCCTGCTCATCGGAAAAAGGTTCATCTGAATCGAATTGCCGACGAATATACTCCCGTTGTTGATGATTCCCTCCCTCTACCGAAACTTTATCAAATACAAGGTCGGGGGTTTTACTTTTGAAAACCATTCGCTGCAATTGGCGGGTGTCCTGAGATAGTTCTCTGGGAATACGACTTTTGATAGAATCCATCATAGCTATCGTACGGTCATATCCTATCTTGGCAATTTGCCGTGCTTTGGGAAAGTCGAGAAGTCCTACATCACTCAAATTGAAACGCATCAAAATCCCATCTTCGGGATCGAGAGTATAATCGCTTTTTTGCATGACCATATTCTCGATTTGATTCATCAAATCATCTTCTTTGGGTTTATCCAGTTTAGCGGCAACAATACTCCCGATGATGATATCGGGATTAAAATCGGACTTCATCACATCGACAGGGAAATTATTATAAATACCGCCGTCATAGACCAATACGCTGTCGATTTCAATCGGTTTGAATACGAAAGGAAAACTCATGGAAGCTCTCACGGCATCACCCAAATCACCATTCCTCAATATGACTTCTCGCTTGTGATATACATCGGAGGCAACCGCTCGAAACGGAACGAATAAATTATCGAAATTCCCTTCGCACTGTGCCGAATAAGGTGCAAATATACTCATGAACGCATAATTCATAGGGAACGGATTGATGAGGCTATTAGGCAAGAAATGCGGTTCGAATTTAGTCGAGTCTTGTAAAGCGACATTAAATGTAACGATCTCGGGAGTAGGATCGGGTTTCTTAAAATAATAGACGTATCTTTTGTCAAAAATTCCACGAGACCACAAGTTGAAATCTTCGGAAAGAATCAAATCCAGCATTTCGTCGGGGGTATATCCCATAGCATACCATGCCCCCACAATAGCCCCCATCGACGTACCGGCTACATAATCGATGGGCACATTATTTTCTTCGAGGGCTTTGATAATACCTATATGCGCTATTCCCTTAGCTCCGCCTCCGCTCAAAACCAAGCCCACGGTCTGGGCCTGTAAACAAGCCAATCCACAAACCACTGTAAAGAGAATCGACAAAATTCGTTTCATAATTCATATTATCATTTGCAACAACCCGGCAAAATATACTCATCAATTGGCTTCGGAAATAAACGAATCTTTAAATCCGATAAAATAGAGAACACCATCGAGGCCTATCGTCGATATAGACTGGCTAGCGTTTTCCTTCACTTTCGGTTTAGCATGATAAGCGATCCCTAAACCTGCCGTACTCAACATAGGCAAGTCATTCGCTCCATCTCCGACAGCTATCGTCTGAGCTATATCCACGTTTTCTACCTGTGCTATCAATTTCAACAACTCAGCCTTTCGACGCCCATCGACAATATCGCCGACATAACGTCCCGTCAATTTCCCATCGATTATCTCCAACTCATTGGCATACACATAATCGATTCCATAACGTTGTTTCAAATAGTTTCCGAAGTAGGTAAATCCACCCGAAAGAATAGCAATTTTGAATCCGGCCCGTTTCAACACTTGCATCAGACGATCCACGCCCTCGGTGACGGGAAGCGATTCAGCTACTTCTTTCAAGACCGATTCGTCGAGTCCTTTCAACAGACCGACACGTCGTGCGAAACTCTCGCAAAAATCGATCTCCCCTCGCATAGCCGACTCGGTAATCGCTTTCACTTCGTCACCTACCCCGGCTCTCACTGCCAACTCGTCGATAACCTCGGTTTCTATTAGTGTAGAATCCATATCGAAACAGATCAACCGACGGCAACGGCGATATATACTATCTTCCTGCAAAGATATATCCATGCCCAAATGTGCAGAAAGTTGCATGAACTCGGACTGCATAGCCACTTTATCTCTCGGCGTACCCCTCACAGATAACTCAATACATGATTTGGGAGGCCGAACCGTTTCATCGAGCGGAATACGTCCCGTAAGCCGTTGAATGGCATCGATATTTAATCCTTGCTCTGCCACAATACGGGTGACCTCACCTATCTGACGGGCTGTAATACAACGCCCCAATATCGTAATGATATAGCGGTTCTTTCCCTGTAACCCCACCCAACGCGTATATTCCTCTTCACTAATAGGGGAGAAACGAATGTTCACATCAAGCTCATAGGCTTTGAACAGGAGATCTTTAAGTATATCGCCCGATTTGGTTTCGTCAGTTTTAAATAATATTCCCAACGAAAGCGTATGGTGAATATCGGCCTGCCCGATGTCCAAAATAAAAGCATCGTACCGGGCTAACACTTCTGCCAAAGCGGTCGTTACTCCCGGTTTATCGTCACCCGATATATTAATAAGTATAATTTCGGTTTTTGGTTTCATTAAAAAAATCTCTTCCTATTTATTCCAACAAAAATAGCACAAACGAAAGCAGGAACAAATCTTATTCCGTTTTCACTCTTACAATTACTTCTTGCAAAGATAAAGAGAACTGATGAATTTTCAGCATAAATCCATACAATAACGACGTCCAAATACAGATATTCTCAAAGCCGTCTATTCTCACTGAGTTCTCAAAAGAAAGAACCGACCAATAAATAAAATTAATCAGTTCTTTCACACCTACAAATACAAGTTACCCGATATAATTTTTAACGGGTATTAAATACATCTGTAAAATGATCCCCATACTGAGCCGTATTATAAATAATAGCCCACAAAGTCGCCCACAATACACCACGACCATAATACTCATTATCGGTGACAGTAGCCAATGCATTACAAGCAGGGGTCCAAGTGTTGGTATGCTGGGAATCCCCCAAAAATATTATTCGTCGTTGCAAATCAATGGATAATGAACAGCCATTGCCTGCAACCTCCAACACGCTAGTCACGCCTGTCGGAACATCAAAAGTTCCACTTATTCCATCTCTATAAAACATCGCGTTAAAATTAATTTGTTGAGAAGGCCGAAAATTACTGAATGGCCCATTCTTAACTATATAATCCCACACAGGGTCATTCGTATGAGAAGTTACCCAAGAGGCATACGAACCGGTATTACCTCTATATTTATATCCCCATGAGGTAAATTTAGCAAATAGTGCTTGATTTTCCGAGTTACTATTATCCAAAGAAACAATAGCAAACCTATTTTTATTAGGGCTATTTTCCAACCACGTAATCAAATTATCGTAATAATTGGAAACCGTCGTCGCATACCTTCCCGAGAAAAGAACATTGACATTATCCGGGATATTAGCTCCTACCCCTGCACTATTACTTTCGTTATTCGGCAAAGTCGGCGTTACAGGCATATAAACTATCCCTTGCGAACCAAAGAAAGTAGAATAAATCCCATAGTCCCGAAAGGTACTAAGAATACCATTTCCAAGAGCACCATATCCTCCATAAAGGTTTGCGACACTGATCGAAATGGGTTTAAGCACTTTCCTAACGATTGCAATACGAGAAGAAACATCTGTCCCCGCCAAAGTCAATTTTACATGATACGTTATATCTCGATTCGCATCTTTATACAAAATCTTAGGCAATTGTATTTTAGATTTCGTACCCATCGAATATTCCGATCCCCATGACATGGCATCGCCTTTTTCACCCACTAATTTTACGGCATAAGTATGTACTAATGCCGGTTCCGGCTGTTCCAACTCCGCAATCCATTTCATTCTACTACTACCTTGCAAACTAACGACCTGCGTCTCATCTGCATTCTCAGAAACATAAAGGGTATTCCCTACAATACCTGTATTAAAGGACATAGGTTTCTGACTGATAGTAATCACATGAGATTTTACATTGGGATCGTCCACCAATGCCAAATAAAGACGGGCATTTAAAGTATTGCTACTTGCGTTCTCTTGCTTTGCCGTTACGGTCAATCGATTAAGCTTCAAATCTTTATCATCGTGAATATCTTTTATTTCAAATGCCTCGGCGTTATCTCCTTCAAGGACATATTTCCACTGATTTACAGTCGTTCCATCGGTAGACAGTCCCGGATTGACAAGAAACGTATTTGTATTATTTCCCGTTATAGTCAACTCTCCATCATATTCAAAATCAATCGCAGTAACCGAAGGTGTCAATTCAAATCCAGGTTCTCCACTCTGAATCAATAACATGGTACTCTGCACCGAAGGATCCTCTTTTAGACTAACTACCAAAAAACCGTAACGTGGGCTGGTAGTCGCATTGGCTGTATGAGTATAAATCGGAATAATATTATTGGTTGCCTTACCGCTATCGTAGTCGGTCACAGCCGAAGTCCCAGTTTGTGCAAAAGAAAAGAAGGCCCCTGCGCCCGGTGGATAAATAGTCGCTTCCCAATCTCCCGATCCTTCCACAGCAATGGGTGGAGCCGCAACCCCAGCAGTATTAGCAAAGTAAGGTATGCTCTTGGGATTTAATTTCAAATAGAGATCTCCTCCCTCTAATTGGACTATATCAATCGTAGCTTTCAAATTACCAAAAGAAAGTTCTATAATACCACTACGCTGGTCTTTTACATTACTCAATATTGTGGCAGAAACGGTCAAAGTTTTACCACTCAAACCGACCGATATACCATCGTCCAATACTTTTTTGCTGAGAGATAAAGTCCCTTCGCCAAAAGTAAATATACCCAAACTGTAACTTCCACCATTAGGTGTAAACATCACTTTTTTTGTGGGTATCGCTAATATATTATCTCCATCGAACTGCACAGTACCATGACTATCCATATCCCAATAGTTAATGGAATAACCCAGCGAAGCTATTTCACCCTTATATGCCTCCAATTCTGTCGTATACCCTTCTTTTTTAACTGAGTTAATAGTCAATTTATATACATTATTACGTTTAAGAGATTGCCCAGAGCCAAGTGGGTGAATATTTGCCCGATGATAGGATACAGTACCGGAACTACTGTTTCTCACACCGATAATTAAACAAGTCGTAAACTCATCATTCTGTTTGGGTGATGCTACATAATTTTCAAAAGCGTATAATTTTCCAACCAGCTCATTGCCTCCGGTCTTGTTCTCAAATCCATAAAGTCTCGCAATACGCTCTGCATCTTTATCAAAAGCATTCGGTTCTCCATTCCATACAAAAAGAGACGGGTATGCATTCCAAACCGATACAGTCTCAATAGTATATCCCGCCGCCAAATTGTATATATCAAAACGAGAAACAGCACGTTGTAATACAGCTTTAAGTTTAGTATCTTGCTTACCTTTTTTTAATGAGGCACTCATCAACAAAGCGTCGCTTTCCAGTGGTTTCGTAGTATATTCCGGTACATTTGTATCTGTACCCGACATAAACACTTGAATTTCCGCTTTTGCCTCTTTATAATTTTTTCTTTGAATTACAGATTTCCAGTCGGCTAATGTTTGAGAGCCATCTGTCGGTAAATAATTATCTCCCATATTAGCAACGATCAGAATATCATACGGTTCTGTCATGCTCAATCCAATATCCGAAAAATCAAATACCATATCGGTATTCATTACCAGCGGATTCTCCGGGGTTGCAATTAATTCTTTCAGCCCCTTAAAAGTTCCTGTTCCAGTACTATTCGATTCGAAAAAAAACAAATCAAGCGTCTTCACATTTTCTTCCCCAGCTTCGGGAGCTATTGCCGAACGTGTAGCTAATCCGCTAGTAGGATCCTGAACACTAAAATTTATGATTAATTTATCATTTTGCCCAGAGAAAAATCGATCGGCATCATCTTCTCTACAAGACAGAAAAAGGGCCATTACCAAAAGAGAAAACGACCATATTACTTTTTTCATACTATCTATTTTTATGATTATATATGTAATTATTTCTCCAAATCAATGTCAATATCGTCATCTAGTTCCCAATCGTTCATTCCTTTGTCATAGCGAAATATTTGTATTTCTAACCTAATTCTTCCAGAAAGCAATACGATCGTATCTGTATTGGCGGTAGACGTTGTCTTATCAAAATCTCTTAAAGCAGTTACTCTGAGACTTATAGGATAACCATCGGTATCATCGATAAGCTCAACTTTAAAACGATTGTTCTGAATTCCGTTAGGCAGTGTAGTAACAGAACCATTGATATCGGTTTTAAATGCCAAAAGAATAGCCTGCGATAAAATGTTACTTTCCACTCCGATAGAAGTCATCGAATTCGTATCTCGATATAACACAGCCTCTCGCTTCTCTGTCCACAAATAGTAATTACCACTTGTCCCCATTTGTCCGGCAGTCATGTCCCATTCAACAATATTGACATTCAGATGAACAGATGGTTGTCCCGCAGCCGTTTCTTTATCGGTATATCCGGGACCACTAACTGAATTAATATTAAAGACATACTTTTTATTTCGTACAATCTCAATAAGCTTATCAGCCTCAGAGTCCTCGAAATCAATCGGATAATAATATTTCGACCCCTTATACTCAGCTCCAACTACAAGACGAGTGTGTCTCCGATTTTCTGTTTCGGTCTGGGTATCATTATCATATAAATACAGCTTATTGGCAATAGATTGGTCGGAGATATTATAATCGCTTGATTCCAAAATAAGAGCAGTTCCCATATCTACTGGGGAATACGCCACTTGCACTTTATCATCGACGATATTATTCGAACTGTTACCCAAAAAACCTTTATCCGGAACATTGTACAAAGTAGCATCTTTCAGTGTAAATTCTGCAATATCGGTAGTCACATATACATCAACAGACGCAACCGACCGAATAAGACTCAACAACGGCCAATAATTAATTACTCCATCTTTCACCTCTTGTTTTTCCAGCATTCCCCACATGGGCAAACACGTAAATACAGGAGTATTTTGTAATAGTCTCTTCGGATCCTCATCTACCAACTCTTTCCGAAACACCTCCCAGTCGGCTTTCCCTATATATTGACTCTCGGTTACCTCATCGGGAAGCATCTTTTCAATAAACGATCGACAATTAGCAAAAAAATAAGCATCATAATCTTTACCAATAGGAAGTGTCGTACGCAACTTTCCATTTATTTTAAAAGTAGTTCGCCAACAAAGAAATTTCCCTTCTGAGTCAAAAAGCAATACATCAAGATTTTCGACAATATTTTCATTCGGAGTGGAATACTCGGTACTTCGACTCACTGGATCGGTTACAATAGATATTTCAACTTCCGACTCACCAGAAGAATAGTCTTCGGAAGAAGGTTCATCGTTAAACCTAGTTTGGCAAGAATAAAATCCTACCAGTGTAAAGATAATCGATAATATAAATAAATTTTTCATATTGTCACCTTTTTATAGTACGATCAGAGCTTTACGAATCTGCCATGAATCGACTGAAATAATTGCTTCCTGTTGAGTTGGTCTAATTACCACATCTATCCGTGTACCTTTTTTAGCCTTAGTTTCTGTGTCAACCGCCAATCGAGCTATCCCATTTTCCAAAATCGTAATGACGATATTATCTTCCAACCCACTTTCTGCCTCCATAGAGGCGGGCAATACTTTATTATTCGAAACATATTCGTCTTCGCTCTCAACATAAGTAAAATTGTCTTCTATTATAACCCGATCACCAGATTGGTGACCCTTAGAAACATGATAAGAATCAGACGCTCCTGCAACAGTCATACTGAGTTTTCCCGGATACTGTTTTTTAAAACTATTACCGTCTTTTATAGTAACCGCAATACTACATAACATTTTTTCAACCTCAACATTAATAACTTTCTCTTCTAATGGATTTGAATCGAACATCAAACTCCCTAGAAAAAGCTCCTGCGACGAGCCGCTATACGATTGAGAGCGACTTATCGGTCGTTCCCCCATTGCAAATCTTGCTGTAAAATAATTATCTTCATTAAAAAACACAATCGGGGCCTTTCCATCTACTCTATCACCCGATAAAATCCAAGCAATCAAATAGATACTTCCAGTATATCTTTGTTCAAGGAAATAGGGTTTTCCTCCTTTTATTTCTTCGTAAGGAATATGCCTCATTTCTACATTTTTCCCATTATTATCGTACAAATACAATTCTATATCATCTGCAACCGAACGATCGAAGTTAGCCGTACTTCCCTCATGCGTGAAGACCAAACTCAAAGCCCCATCTTCACAACCATAATGCGGCCCCTCACGAGTACACCCCATACAAAATATCACCAATAATACCAGAATTATCTTCTTCACGATACAATCGTTTTTTATCTACCATTATTCTTGGAGTGGAAATACTACTCCAAGAATAATGGCAATCAGTCTTTATGCTATTTATAAATCTACATCTTGTGTCCTTACATCCCATTGAGCCACCTCTATATTGATGGAAATAGAACTTTCTGTAGGACTAACGACCGGCCCTTCTTCCTCTGCCTCCTTCGGCGTAGACCAACCCACAGTTTTAATATCTTTCATCGTTATGCGATAAATACTATTACGGTAGATTTTCCAAGCATCGTCTTTTAACAAATTAACTCTCCAATAACGAGTTACGCCACTTACACCTGTACCCGAGAACGTTCCTCGAACAATGAAAGCCACTACTTCATCTTTATCGAATACCGTTGCAGCCGAACCGTTACCGCCTTGCAAAGTAGTCGGAACATTCTCATATACATAAACCGGTTTATCATAAATCGCTGGTAAAAAGCCATTCGTGGTCTCATCGGCATCGTCTTTTTTCACAGAATACACAGATTCAACCGTTTCCCCGTCCATAGAAAATGTCGTCTTGAAATTAGTAGCTGTGGCAAAACGCGTCCAATCTTCGAGCTCCTTATATTCAAAAGCACGCGATTGATTAATTCCATTAATAACCATATAACCGTCGAAGGTCCATTTCAAATCACTCGGAACCGTACCATTTTCACCCAATCCCAATATTTTAAGCAGGTCATCTTTGGGAGCAGTAATTTGATTTGAAGGGTCCACCTTAGGACTTTCAATTTTACTCAGTAATCGACGAACAGAGAGATTTAGCGTATTCGTTTCCCCTTCCACAACATTAATCGTCCCTTCTGCCGCCATAGCAAATCCTGTGGAAGTACTGATATCTGCACGAGAATTCGAGCCATCTAATAAAAGCTCTTTATAAAGACTATTTTTTTTGAAATCCGTCAATGAAGCCGGCGCGGGAGAAGGTTCGCCCAAATTTTGATTGACCGCAGTGAGAACAGTAAGATTTCCTGCATCGACAAGGAACGTGTACTGATTATTCGCGGCTAAAACTTCTGGCTTAAAATATTTTTGATAAGACCCGTCAGAGTTAAAAACAAAAAATTCCAACGATTTGATAGCGTTTTCATCGGCCGATCCTGCCTCCTCACCCGTTTGAGCCCGAGTAACGGTACTTCCTTTTATTTTAACAGTAATAGCTGCCTTTTTACCTTGAACAATAGGTTCGTTCATACTATTGTCAGAATCGCTACACGACAATAATGTACATACAGTTATAGCAACTGCCCATAAATTTTTAATTCTCATAATTCTAAAATTTAATTATTAAGTAGTTTTATAATGATTATAAAAGTCTTTTTTCAATCTCTCGTCTGCTTCCATAAAAATTGTACGTAGACCCAATTTTTTGATAAAGCCCAAAGGTTGATTCTTTTTTATGATAGACTCCAACTCTTCGGGGTCCGGGTTCTGCAAAATCCTACCGCAAACAGGAACAGTTATCAGTTTAGCTTGTTTCGTACACGACTTGACTAAACCTTGAAAAGATAACAAACCGCCTTT
>OGLN01001215.1_pt1 | contig 19166 bp, 19 predicted proteins | sample 1572641 | NCBI WGS metagenome assembly OGLN01 (sample SAMEA2581903, study PRJEB24529) | metagenome | biome: Human gut stool | place: China | collected 2011
AGTATGAAAAAGAAGCAGCGTATTTGAGACGCAGACATAATATGCATCCAATTACGTATCGGATTCTACATCTTAATTCCGCAGTATTCCCATGTCACTGTATCGAGCAGGAGGAACTCCTCCGTTCCAATCGGCTTTCCATCTCTGTAAGTTGAAAACACATCCGTGCTAATCAGATTTCCCTCTTTCGTAATTGCATCCATAGGTGTATGGCCTACAACCTGCAACAACTTACGTGGCTTATATAATCTCATTTTTGAATGCTGTGGTCTCAGCCAGATCGGCGATGCATCATTCCACATCTCGATTCTTCCGAGCTGATTAATCGTCTCTAGCACAGCATCCACATCATTATATTTTGCCCGCGGAACATATTCCTCTACAAAGAAATTCAGTACGCCTCCATGAGAAAAGAGAACATTGTCTATTCTCTGAACATATTTAATGGGATTATCTTCTGGAACAGCCTCTCGCAAATCCAACAACTTTCTTTGCACTGTCATTGAAGCCATGGAGCTATAACCGCTCTCCAGACAATGCCACAGATAACTCAAATCGTGATTCCCGTAGCACCAGGCTGTTTCCGGAAATGCTTTTGCAAACCGAACAGCCTCATCATAAGTTTCTTCATAAAGTCCGACATTATATTGCTTGTCCCAATCATCAGGGATGTCCATCAGACATACCGCTCGATCGGCAATTCCCTGATGCATAAGAGCTGTAGCCTGTTTAAACATCTGCGGTTTAAGATGAACATCAGGAATTACTAATATCTTCATACCATCATACCTTCTTATACTATTCTACTGGATATATCACCCTTTGTCCGGATATCTTCCAACTGATACCGCATTTGCAATGTCTTAATCCAATGAACTGCTGTTTCATTTTGCGTCCGCAATTCGGACAGATCCGTTTGCTGGCTCCCATAGCCCCTCCGTTTAATATCGAAATTCAGCTTGCAAGAAAGCTGATTCAAATTAAAACGTACAGAGCCGCTTAACAGGTGTAAGCGGGAATCTTTTTTCCACGCCTGCCATGGTGCACATATGCGTGCCGGGCAGTTCCAGAGAAGCGTGTGCACAGGAAACTGCCATTTTAAGCAGCTGGTCGCCTTGCGTGTGCTGCTTGGCGATTGCATAGGCAAAACCGGATACCATGGAATCTCCCGCACCTTGAACGCCCTTTACATCCACCGAGACAGGTTCTGAATACCATGCAGCCTCCGGCGTGACCAGCAACGCACCCTTTTCGCCAAGAGAAACTGCGCCGTAGGCAATGTTGTGCTCTATGAGGATTTGACGATAGCTTGCACAGAACTCCTGCGTTACACTGGGATGAACGCCAAAAGTGGCATAATATTCTTCTTCGTTGGGTTTGATCAGAACAGGAGATGCCTCCATTCCATTCAGAAGCAGCGGCCCCGATGCGTCCAGAATAAAGGGCACGTCATATTCCTGTGCGCTTTTGCCAAGTTCATAGTAGAAGTCGTCAGGAAAGCCCGGTGGCACACTGCCGCCAAGGATCAGCACCGATGTTGTGGGCAGAACATTTTTGACAGCGCGAATAACATCCATGGCAGTTTCGGGATGTAGAGGAGTGCCTTTTTCGTTGAATTCCGTCATGCAGCCCGTAGATGTTTCAAACAGCTTGATATTGATACGGACATTTCCGGGGACGGGGATAAGCTCTGCATCCATATCTCTTTGCTTGAAGAAATCCACTGCTTCTCCATCTGAATGGCTCAGGCAGACGCTTTTGACCGGCATTCCAAGCTGGGTAAGTGCCAGCGAAACATTGATGCCCTTGCCGGAAAAGTTGCAGATCGTTTTCTGGACACGATGGCTATGACCAAGGTTGACGGAATCCACCTGAATCGTGCGGTCAATGCAGGGATTCGCAGTAACAGTTGTAAAGTGCATGGGTTCTCTACCTCCTATCCGGGGAGCATTGTTTCAGCATCCCGGAAACTGAATATGTTTATTCTTTTTCACCAGAAGGAATGTCAGTGTACAATTCGATCTTACCGCAGGAAGGACAGAATGCCGCTTTTACTTTTTTCTGGTCGTTTTTCTTTTTGATCGTGACCAAGTTAAAGAGTATACCGTTTTCAATCTTGATCTTGTAATCCAAAACCATTTCAGCATGACAAATTGGACAGTTCATAAAACACCTACCTCCTGACATTTTGATACACCTAGTCTAGCATACAAAACGAACGCTGTCTATTGGCGGAACGAAAACGGCTATCATGAGAAAAATAATAAAGGACGCTCTTAAAATCCCGATAGAAAAACAAGATTTTTTGCAGATGATATGTTATAATAAAAGAAATACAGCACCTGCTGAACGGACGGAAAGGACATCGTGATTATGGAAGAAAACAAGAAGCCGGAAACCACCTCGCAACAGGATTCGGCACCCGTGGATTACAGCCACTACATGGGAACGCTGAACCGCATCTACCGCCGCAACAACAATCCCAAGAAGCGGCTGGGGGATGGCATAACCTCTCTGAAACAGGAGCAAAAGCCGGCAGAGCCTGCCAAACCGGAAAACGGAAAGAAAGACCACAGCTTTCTGATCACGCTTGCGGTGTCGATCGCCATTATCCTGATCCTGTGGCTCATCAAAAAGTTCTAAACCGTGCCGAATCGGAATATCTTTTCGGGATCGCAAAGGTTTAAAGTCCCCAAGCGTCCAACTTACAACAAAAATGAGACAGGCGACCCGCCTTTCGGGAAGCCTGTCTCATTTTTCCGTTGGGGGCTATTTGCATTGCGGCGAAGCAGCCCGGTTTGGAAACTCAGTGATTGAAGGAGAATGGGGAAACTACTTAAAGGCTGATATCCTTGCCGCCATTGAGCTTGCTGAAGGCCAGCAGGGAAATGACGGTCAGGATGGTCATGATGGTGGACAATGCGGCTGCAGTGCCGTAGTTGCCGCGGATGACCTCGGTATAGATTGCTACCGTCAGGGTCTTGGTCTTGCCGGTATACAGGATGATGGCGGTGGACAGTTCACTGATCATGGTGACCCAGCTCAGGATGGCACCAGAGATGATGCCGGAGGCCATCATGGGCACCGTGATGCGGAAGAATGCCTTCATCTTGGAAGCACCCAGCGAGATGGCAGCTTCCTCAATGCTCATGGGGATCTGCTGCAGGATAGCCACCGACGAGCGGATGGTATAGGGCAGACGCCGGATGATGAGTGCCACCACCATGATGAGCATGGTGCCGCTGATGAGGAGCGGGGGCTTATTGAAGCCGATGAGCAGTGCGATACCAAGGACCGTGCCGGGCACGATATAGGGGATCATCGAGAGAATATCCACCACGTTGGTCAGGGCGTTGCGGCGGCGCACCACCAGATAGGCGATGAGAACAGCCAGCAGCACGATGACGACCAGTGCCAGCAGGGGGATGATGATGGTATTCTGAATGCTGCGGCCCAGCTTGCCGATGGCGGTCTGGTAGCTCTGCAGCGAGTAGCCGTCCACAAAGATCTTACCCTGCGTGTTCTTGAACGAGGTGTAGATGACGTAGGCCTGCGGCATGATGGCGATGCCCACTACAAGGTAGACGACCAGATGCACCAGAGCGTTGATGCCCTTGCGGGCCTCCCGCTCCTCCACGGGGTGCATACTGTTCAGAGCGAAGGCGTTCTTGTTGGAAACGTACTTCTGGACGAGGAACACCAGCGTGGTGATGACGATAGCGATGACGGCGATAGCGGCTGCAAAGCCGTCGCTGCCGCCCACCTCGTTGATGAACTCAGTGTAAAGGACAACAGGGAAGGTACGGTAGCCCTCACCGATCAGCATCGGGGTGCCGAAGTCTGCAAAGGATCGCATGAACACCAGCAGAGCTGCAGCCAGCAGGGTGGGCATGATAAGGGGCACGACCACTTTGAAGAAGCAGGCAATGCCAGAGCATCCGAGGTTTTCAGCCGCCTCGATGAGGGAGTTGTCGATGTTCTTCAGTGCACCCTTGGCGTAGAGGAACACCAGCGGGAACAGCTGGAGCGTCATGACCAGCACGATGCCGCCGAAGCCGTAGATGTCCGGGATGGCGATGCCGAGGTTTTTGAAGAAGGTGGTGATGATACCACTGCGGCCCAGCAGCAGGATCCATGAGTAGGCACCGATGAAGGGAGCCGACATAGATGCCACCACAATGAGGATATTCAGCACTGACTTGCCCTTGATCTTAAAGATCGTGAACAGGTATGCCAGTGGGGTGCCAATGGCGATGGAGAGCACCGTCGCTGTGATGGACACCTTGAAGCTGTTGATCAGGGTCTCGAAATAGTAGCTCTTGGAAAAGAACTTCGTGAAATAAGCCAGCGTGAAACCGCCGGTGTCGGGGTCCAGCACAGACTGGCGGATCAGGTATGCCATCGGGTAAAGCAGGAACAGTGCATAGAGTGCGATGGTCCCCAGCGTAATGGCTCCCCAGACATCAAGACGGAACTTATTATTGTTTTTCATAAGCGTCGCTCCTGATGAGATTGGTACCGCCGTCCTTGGTAAAGACGTTGATCTTCTCTTTCTTGACCTTCAGCAGCACCTTCTCGCCCTTCTTGAGACCCTCGCCAATGGAGGACTCCTCTACGATCTCCACCGAGTCGCCCTGATCGGTGTCAATGGTGTAGTGGGTGTTGAGACCGAGGTAGGTACACTCCTGCACGGTGCCGTGGATGCCATCGGTGCCGTCCTTGCAGATAATGAACTCCTCCGGGCGGATGGAACAGCGCACATCCTGCTCGGCAGCCTTGTCCAGAGCGTCAATGTGCTCATGGTAGCCGTCGGCAAAGGTGATGATGCCGTCCTTGACGTGGGCATTCACGATGTTGGTGCGACCGATAAAGGTGGCAACGAAGACATTCTTCGGGCGCTGGTAGATGTCGCGGGGAGTGCCAACGTGCTGGATGACGCCGTCCTTCATAACGGCGATACGGTCACTGATGGCCATTGCCTCTTCCTGATCGTGGGTGACATACACGGTGGTGATGCCAACGCTCTTCTGGGTGTGGCGGATGACGCTGCGCATCTCGACACGGAGCTTTGCGTCCAGATTGGAAAGCGGCTCGTCCATCAGCAGCACGTCCGGCGAGATGACCAGTGCGCGGGCCAGTGCGATACGCTGCTGCTGACCGCCGGAAAGCTGGTTGGGCATCCGGTCGGCATACTGCATGATCTGCATCAGGTTCAGAAACTCATCCGTCCGCTTCTTGATCTCGGCCTTGTCCACCTTGCGGTTCTTCAGACCGAATGCCACATTGTCCCGGACGGAGAGGTTCGGGAAGATGGCATAGTTCTGGAACACCATGCCGATGTTGCGCTTGCTGGGGTCCATATCGTTGATGCGCTTCTCGTTGAAGAAGATGTCGCCGCCCTCAATGGAGTTGAAGCCTGCGATCATACGGAGAAGGGTGGTCTTGCCGCAGCCGGAGGGACCCAGCAGGGTGAACAGCTCACCATCTCCGATCTCCAGATTCAGGTCCGGGATGACCGTATTATTCCCGTAGCGCTTTACTGCGTCTTTGACTGATATTCTGCTCATACTAGCCTCCTGCTGCCCTTTGAATTACTTGCTCTGCAGATCGGTGAAGATCTCAGTGTACTTGTCCACCAGCTCTGCCTTGTGGGCGCTGACGTAGGGGATGTCCTCTTCGATGACATTGATGTCTGCCATCGGGGTCATGGCATCGTTGGTGGCAGCGTCCTTCATAACAGGACGGTTGGTCAGGGTGCTGCCCCAGATGTTCTGGACTTCCTCGCTCAGGATGAAGTCAATGAACAGCTTGGCATTGTCCATGTTCTTTGCGCCCTTGATGATGGTGGCGGAAGCAGGAAGGAAGACAGTACCTTCCTTCATGTAAACGATCTTGACAGGTGCGCCGTCCAGAACCAGCTGAGCACAGGGATCCTCATAGGACAGACCCACCACATACTCGCCATCGGCAACTCCCTTGTAAACGCCGCTGGAGCTTTCGCAGATCTTGCCGTCCACATTCTCAAACAGGTCGTGGACGTACTGCCATGCCTTATCATCCTCGTAGCCGCCCATTGCAAGCAGCATATTGGTCAGGTGAGCGAAAGCGGAAGAGGAGTTGGCGGGGTCGGCAGTGGCGATTTTACCCTTCAGAGCCGGGTTCAGCAGATCTTCGTAGCCCTCGATCTTGATGTCACCGATGAGGTCGGTGTTGACGATGAGGACACTGCCGTCCAGCACGTTGCCGGTGATGAAGCCGCACTTGTTCTTGTAGGCGTCGATGACGTTTGCATCGTTGGCGGAAACATACGGCTCCCACAGGTCCTCGTTGGTGTACATCAGCGACCAGGAGCCGCCGAACAGGACATCTGCGTAGGGATCGTTCTTCTCGGACTGGATACGCTTGACCAGTTCGCCGGTGCCGGCCTGAATCAGCTCGACATTGACGCCGTATTTCTCCTCAAACAGAGGAATGGTGGCGTTCAGCAGACCCTCAGAGTTGGGCGAGTAGATCACGAGGTCGCCGCCGCCCTGTGCAGCAGTACCAGAAGCGGCAGTGGAAGCAGCGGTAGAACCGGCAGAAGAGGTGCTGGCGGAGGAGCCGCCGCAAGCGCTCAGAGCAGCAGAAGCTGCGATAACACCGGTAGCCATCAGGAACGAACGACGAGAAATCTTTTTCATAGTAAAAACCTCCATTTTTTACTTGAAACCTTTCGATAGTCCCATTTTAATGCCTCTAGCACAAAAATAATACTCAAATTGCAGAACAAATGGCAAAAATACCGAACGGCGGCTGTTCGGTATTTTTGCGTACACTTATTTCAAGGTGCTCTGGTACTCCCGCACCGAGCAGCCTATGTATTTTTTGAAAACGTGGTTAAAATATTTGTACTCACCAATGCCGCACTCCCAGCCGATCTGGGAGATGGGCAGTTTTCCTTTCCGGATGAGTTCCAGAGCGTTCTGAATGCGGCAGCGGTTGAGGTAGTCAATGACCGTTGTGCCAAGCTCTTTCTGAAACTTCTGGTTGATGTATCGTTCTGAGTAGTGGAACTGTTCCTGAAGGTCAGCAAGTGTTATCTTGCTCTGGTAATTCTCTTTCAGATAGGCTACGATGCGCAGCACCAGCGGGTCAGTGACCTTATCTTCGCTTAATGGCGGCAGAGCTGTCCGGCTGCGGACGGCCTCTGCCTCGTCCTCCCGCTGTTGGAGGTACTGGTTATCCCCTGCAAGGCGGACAGCCTTCTCCAGCGCAGTACGCATCTCGTCCATGTCGAGAGGCTTGAGCACATAATCCGATACGCCGTTCCGGATAGCCTGCTGGGCGTACTCAAACTCCGAGTAGCCTGTCAGGATGATGGCGATATAGTTGAATTTCTCCCGGGTGTCGGCGATCATCTCAAGACCGTTTTTTACCGGCATGGTAATGTCGGTAATGACGATGTCAGGCTGCAGTTCAGCGATCTTTTCTTCACCTGCTGCCCCGTTCTCTGCCTCGCCCACCACCGAGCAGCCGCACTCCTCCCACGGTACCGAGTAGCGAATGCCCTTGCGGATGATCTCTTCATCTTCTACAAGCAGAACGCGATACATGGTTTACATTCCTCCCAGCCGGAGCTTGAGTTTCACCGTGAAGCCTTCGCCCTCGGTGCTGTCGATGGTCAGTCCGCTGTCACCGCCGTAGCCCAGCCAGATGCGACGGTTGATGTTCTGCAGACCATTGTGCTCGATGTTCACTTCATCCGAGCGCAGGATGTCTCGCAGCTGTTCCAGCATTGTCTCGTCCACGCCTCCGCCGTTGTCCTCTACCGTGAAATAGAGCGCATCCTCCCCCAGCCAGCCCCGTACTCTTATATGGATGCAGGGCTTCTTCTGGAATCCATATTTGATGCTGTTTTCCAGCAAGGGCTGTAAAAGCAGCTTCGGGATGATGAACTCCATGCAGGCGTCGTCGATGTCGATCTCGTAGGAGAAATTCGCACCGAAGCGGGTGGACTGGATCACAAGGTAATCCTGCAGATATTTCAGATCATCTTTAACAGTGACATTGTGCTTTGTGTTGTTGATGCTGTAGCGCAGGATGCCGATAAACCGCCCGATCAGCTGCTGGGCTCGCTGGGGGTCTGTCGGGATAAGATAGCGGATATTGTCCAGCGTGTTATAAATAAAGTGGGGATTGATCTGCGCCTGAAGATTCTGCATCTCCATCCGGTTGTTCACTTCGGCAAGAGCGATGTTGCGCTGGCTCAGCTCCTGAATGCTGCGGACCATCTTGTTGACCTGACGGGCGATCTCCTCGATCTCATCGCCGGTGTCGATCTCGATGATGTGATCAGGGTCCTCCTTTCGGATGATGCGGATCTCCCGCACGAGGGTGTCCACCGACTTTACCATCTGCTCAGTCATAGCGTGCATGATACGGGCGAACATTGCTGCCCAACTCAGCCCCAGCAGTACGATCAGGAGCAGACCCACGAAGAGATAACTGTAATTCGTGGGCGAGTAGATGAAGGAGTAAGCCAACACCGTGCCGTTTTCCAGCGAGCGGCTGCTGCGTAGATAGCGGTTCCCGTTTACTCGCACATACTGCGCCGCATCGGCGGGCAGATACTTGTTGGCGTTCTTCTGGGAGAGGAAGGAGGAGTTTGAACAGGCGATGACATCACCGTTGGGTTTGGTGAGGATAGCATCGTACTGGTACTGGCTGAACAGTTTTGTCCAGTCGTTTTCATTCAGATAAACTGCCGCAGCACCCTGATATTCGCCATCCCGGTAGAGCGGATGGATCATAACGTATTCTGAGCTGTTGGCTCGGAAGTGGTAGACCGTGGTGTAGACGGTCCGCATAAGATGGCAGGCGTTGTCCACGGCGATGCAGTTGAATTCCTGCCGGTGGAGATTCATCTCTCCCTCCGAAAAGGTCGTGAACCGAACATTTCCCTTGGAGTCGGTAAGGATGAGCTGTATCTCCACAAGAGCCGAGACGTTGTACTGGCTGATAAGATAACGCAGGTTGTCCTGATCCTTCCGCAGCTCGGAGAGGAAGAGCTCGGTGTGTCCAGCGTCCAGCAGAAAGGCTGACGTGTTATTGTACACCTCATGGAAGGTGGAGGCGACACTCTCCAGATGGTCTTCCCGCCGGGCGTTCTGGTTGAGAGCATTCACAACAGCGATCGCAATGCAGAACAAAAGACATCCCAGCAGCAGGCTTGAGATCAGCTTACGGGAGACGCTCTGCTCCAGCTCCTGCTGAAAGCGGCTCTTTTTGTAGGTGCGATCGGGGTGACTATGGTCCATACTTTCTTCGCTCCTGCTCTTCGATAGACTTTGCCATACTTCGATTATAATGCCTTGAATCAGATGCGTCAACGGGCGTGTTGCTGTCCTTTTTTATTGCATAACACAAAAAACTGCCCGGAACGACCTTCTCCTATCGTTCCGGGCAATTTTGCAGGAGGAATCTGCTACCGTGGATGTCAAATCAGGTGGAACTGACGAAACGTCCTCGTTTCAGGTGACACGATCAAACGTTCTCGTTCAGGAATGCAGCAATTTCTTCTGCGGCGACGGTCTCATCCTCACCCTCAACCGTGACGGTGATGGTTTCGCCCTGCTTGATGCCAAGTCCCATGACTGCCATCAGCTTGCGCATATCACAGGTCTTTCCGTCCTTTTCGATGGTGACCTTGCTGGTATACTTTTTTGCCAGCTTGACCAGCAGACCGGCGGGGCGGGCGTGGACACCAAGTTCGTCCTTGATGGTATAAGTAAACTGTTTCATGGGTTCTTCATTTCCTTCTTCTTTAGCGCGCAAAAAGGGCAGATCAGACGGCGCTCTCGTAGTCCAGCATGAACTGCACAATGCCGTCCATAGCCAGCTCACGCGGGTCGAGCTTCAGCTGACCCTCACGGATCTTGGCATAGCTGATGGGCATATACTGGTGCAGCATATTCATGGGGATGGGGTACTCGCGCAGGTTGTCGAACAGCTTGTTCATGGCTGCAACGACTTCCGGCTGACCGATGTAGTAGCGGGCACGGTCGGAGTAGCTGTACTTGCGGCACTGTGCCAGATGCTTTTCGTCACCGTGGTAGTGCTTTTCCCAGTTTGCAGGGGAAGCCAGCATGACCTGATCCAGCGTTTCGATGAAGTTGGCGCGCTTTTCTTCCGGCACCAGCTCCTTTTCCATCATGCTCAGAGAGAACAGAGCCTCGCGCAGACCAAAGGTCAGAGCAGGACCGACCTTCAGGATAGCAATGCCGTCGGTGACCATGTTGTACAGGTCAGTTGCGGTCTGGTAGTCGGTAGAGTGACCCTCGAAGCAGATGTCGGGGAACTCCTTCAGAGCGGCGCACAGGTCAACGGCTGCGGCAGGGTTGTAGTCGAACACCTGCTCATCGCCAAACTCCACACCGGGCTGGACAACGACTGCGATAACGTCCTTCATGCCCTCGCCAACGCCTTCCTCAGTCCAGACGCGCTGATAGGTGGAAACGGTATCACGGAATGCTTCGGGCTTGGTGACAGCCAGCGTATCCTCTGCCTCGGTTGCACCACCGGGGATGGGCACTTCACTGCCGATAACGAACACCGGGCGCATTGCATCCGGCTTCTCAGCTTTCAGTTCCTCGTAGCCCTTCATAGCAGCCTTGTACAGCTTTGCGCCACGGCGAGCGATCACCTCGGTCTGGAGCAGACCTTCCGGGTCGTCTGCAACCTTCATGCTGGTATCCAGATGAATCTTGGTAAAGCCGGCGCGTGCATACTGGTAAACCAGTTCCACGGAGTTTTCCATTGCTTCGGACTCCGGCAGCTTCTGCCAAGTCAGGGGTCCGAGGTGGTCGCCTGCCAGAATCATCATGTTTTCGGGCAGACCGATGTCGCTTGCCATTTTCAGGACCATCTGATAGAAATCAGCGGGCTTCATGCCGGTGTAGCCGCCAAACTGGTTGACCTGATTGGCGGTTGCCTCGATCAGAACAGGGATGTTGCGCTCCTTTGCACGGCGCAGGGCGATCTCGATTACCAGTTCGTTGGCACTGCAATAAGAGGGGATGCCGCAGCGAATGCCCTGACGGCGCTTATCCATCATTTCCTGAAGGGGATGTTTCATTTCAATTCTCCTTTGTAATGCTCCAAAATCTTACAGCTTTGCCTGACCCTTGCAATAGGTCTGGAGCACATCGTAGTTATCCTCCAGTACCACAAGGTCGGCGTCCTTGCCCACCTGAATGGAACCCTTGCGGTCATCCAGATGCAGGCAGCGAGCCGGGTTGATGGTGCAGGCGTTCAGCGCATAGTTGAACGGTACCATTGCATCCTCGACAAGGATCTTCAAGCCCTTGTTGATGTTCAGGGTAGAGCCAGCCAGACCGCCGGTAGAGGTCAGGTGTGCGCTGCCGTCCGGGTAGATCACGATCTCGTTGCCGCCGAAGATGTACTTGCTGCCCACGGGGGTGCCCTTTGCCATCAGCGCATCGGAGATCATGATAGAATAGTCGGGACCCTTGCTCATAAAGTAGTTGTTCAGAGCAGCCGGGGTGGAATGGCAGCCGTCGCAGATGATCTCACCGTACATGGTGCGGATGCGGTATGCTGCACCCACCAGACCGTTTGCGCGGTGGTTGAAGGGTGTCATACCATTATAGACATGGGTCATGGAGCGTGCGCCATTGGCATAAGCCATGACTGCCTGCTCGTAGGTGGCAGCACTGTGACCGATGCTGACAACGATACCCTGCGAAGTCAGGTAGCGGGTCAGTTCAAAGTTATCGTCCTGTTCGGTAGCCAGCGTAACATAGCGGATATGGCCGTGTGCAGCTTCCTGATAGTGCTTGAACTGCTCTACGCTGGGCTTTGCAATGAACTGCTCCGGCTGTGCGCCCTTGTACTTCATGTCCAGATAAGGACCCTCGAAGTGGATGCCAAGGATCTCGGCACCGTCGTAGCCGCCCTCCATGACACGGGCAACGTTGGCAACGGCATTGGTCAGCACCTCAACGCTCTGGGTGATGGTGGTAGCCAGAAAACTGGTCACGCCCTCAGAAACGATGTGCTCTGCCCAGTAACGCAGACCTTCCTCGTTTGCGTCGTTGGTGTCAAACTCATAGGCACCGTGGCAGTGGATGTCCATAAAGCCGGGGACGATACGCTTGTCGCCGTAATCGTCATCTACATCCTTTGTCCCATAGGGGAAAATGCCGACGATCTTACCCTCTTTGACCTCGATGGCAGCAGGCACAAACTGATCTGCGATCCATACTTTTTTACTTTGAATTATCATCTGAATTGTCCTCCTTCCGAGTGAATTACCCTTATGCCATTATACCGCATACTTTCGGAAAAATATTTACAATTTTCAATCGACTTGTTACTTGTTTCGGCAAACATACCCAAAAAGCCATAGAAATTCAATGGTAAGACAAGGAAAACACCGCTTCCGTTTGTCTTTTTCAAACAAAAAGTTATGGCTTTCAGTTGCCCCCTTGTTTTCTGCTATGGGGGTGTGATATAACAGGAAGGAAGGGATAGTGCGCTTTGGTAAGCCCTGTCTATGATTCGGATAAATACCAACCGATTAGGAGGTAGAATAGCATGAGCATTTTTAATCTGACTGATGAGAAGATGAAGGAAACTTCTTCCACTTTTACTGCACATGAGATCTATCAGCAGCCTGCAACTTGGCGCAAGACCTGCGCACAGCTGGCTGGCTGCAAGGACGAGCTGCAGGCTTTTATCGATCAGGTCGTCAAGCAGGATGACTTTGATATCGTTCTGGTCGGCGCAGGCACCAGCGAGTTCGTTGGCAACTCCCTGTTCCAGGCTCTGAACCCCAAGTACAACTACAAGGTCAAGTCCTACGCTTCCACCGATATCGTTCCCTCCCCGGAGAACTTCCTGTCCCGCACCAAGCCCACCCTGCTGGTGAACTTTGGTCGTTCCGGCAACTCTCCTGAGTCTCTGGGCAACGTGGAAGCAGCAGAGGTCGTTTGCCAGAACCTGTACCACCTGTTCGTGACCTGCAACCACGAGGGCACTCTGTCCAAGATGGCTGCAAGCCGCAAGAACTGCTTCGCTATCAACCTGACCCCGGAGACCCATGACCAGTCCTTCGCCATGACCTCCAGCTACAGCAATATGTATCTGGCAACCTATCTGGCATTGAATCTGGACAAGCTGGATGAGATCACTGCCGAGGTCGAGAAGCTGGCCGTTGCAGGTCAGCACTTCCTCGATGACCAGTTCGGTGAAGTCCAGAAGATCGTGGACGAGTTCGATTACAACCGTATCGTTTATCTGGGCAACATCGGCCTGAAGGGCGTTGCACAGGAGTCCGCTCTGAAGACTCTGGAGCTGACTGCCGGCAAGGTCGCTACCATGTACGATTCCGAGCTGGGCTTCCGTCACGGTCCCAAGTCCATCATTGACGATAACACCCTGACCATCGCTTATCTGAGCGACGATGAGTACCGCCGCCGCTATGAGCTGGATCTGGTCAAGGAGATGGCACATCAGCGCAAGGGCAACAAGATCGTTGTTGTTTACAACCACGATTGCGAAGGCATTGAGGAGTTGGCAGATTACCCCATCCAGATCAAGATCGGTCAGGACATGGAGAACGTTCTGCTGGGTCTGGACTTCATCCTGTTTGCTCAGACCATCGCTCTGATGAAGTCTCTGTCTCTGGGCATTACCCCGGACAACCCCTGCCCCACTGGTGAGGTGAACCGTGTTGTCAAGGGTGTCACCCTGTATCCGTACACGCTGAAGTAATTAAAAAATCAGGAGGGCAACGAACATGATCGGTTTGGTAGTTACCGGCCACGGCCATTTTGCTGATGGCATCCACACTTCCGCTCAGATGATCGCTGGCGAGAACGAGTATGTCCGCTATATCAACTTTGAAGAGGGTACGACCCCGGAGCAGCTGGCGGAGAAGTTCAACGCCGCATTCGATGAGTTCCGCACCTGCGATGGCGTTGTGGTTCTGTCCGATCTGCCCGGCGGCTCTCCCTTCAAGACTGCAGTGGAGTGCAAGTACGCACGCCCCGATCAGAAGATCGAGGTCATTTCCGGCACGAATCTGCCGATGATCGTTACTGCGGTTACGATGCTGGATATGGAAGATGATCCCCGCTCTCTTGCAGAAGAACTGGTTGACACCGGCAAGGATTGTATGGTAATCTTTGAGTTACAGGCTCCTGCCGAAGAAGCCGAATCTGATGAAAGCGACGGAATCTAAACAATGATCAATTGGGAAGTAATTATTTGGACCTGCATTACACTGGCAGTCATTATGGGTGTGATTGGACTCATCCTGTATGCTATCTCTGCCAAGAATATGCGCAATAAGCGCAAGGAGCTTGGCGAAGTCCATACGGACATGAAGGTCGGTTCCCGCATTATGTTTGCCGGTGGCATCTACGGCAAGATCGTAAGCATGGAGGATGAGGATACCCTCCGTGTGGAAGTTGCACCGAAGATCGTTATTACTATTTCCCGTTATGCCGTCCAGAGCATCGTAAAATAATTGCTTTGGTATTCTGATAGCGTTGATCTCGTGTACTTTCTTCTTCATTCGCGCACGAGATTTTCATAAGTTCTTCATTCGCAAAATCCCCCCTCCATCCCCGGCGTGAAAAGACAGGCAGTGAGTGCTGCGCGGCTTCCTGCCTGTCTTTTTACATTCTTTACTAAGTCATCCGAGACCTCTTCTTTCATTGACAAGACCCCCACAGCGGTTTGCCAGACTGCTGTGGGGGTCTTGTCTTTTTATGAAAAAAGAATTAGAGCCGATGCTCCGAAGAGCACCGGCTCCAATCCTTAAGGAAGAATGTCTTATATGGGTTAAGACAGATGAATGCTAAATTATGCCTTGCCGTTGCTGCCGCAGACAAGGATCTTGCTCATGACGTACTCCTTGACCTGCTCACGACCAACTGCGCTGTACTTCTTCGGGTCAAATGCTTCGGGATCGCCTGCAAGGTATTCTTTCAGACCCTTGCTGAATGCGATGCGGAGATCGGTGGCGTAGTTCACCTTGCACATACCGCGGGCAACGCACTCACGGACGGCATCATCCGGGACACCGGAGGTGCCATGCAGCACCAGAGGAACAGAAACGACCTTGCGGATCTCGCTCAGACGGTCGATGTCCAGCTTCGGGGTTCCCTTGTAAACGCCGTGTGCGGTGCCGATAGCAACAGCCAGAGAATCCACACCAGTGCGCTCCACGAACTCAGCAGCTTCGGAAGGAACGGTGTAGCCATTGCCATTGCCGCCGTCCAGATCATCTTCCTTGCCGCCGACCTTGCCCAGCTCAGCTTCCACAGGGATGCCGGCTGCATGGCAGGCACGAACAACTTCCTTGGTGATCTCGATGTTCTCCTCGAAAACATGGTGAGAACCGTCGATCATCACAGAGGTGTAGCCTGCACGGAATGCTTTCATAGCCAGCTCGTAGCTGCTGCCGTGGTCAAGGTGCATCACAACAGGAACAGTAGCCTCGGAAGCGGCAGCTGCGACCATGGCATGGAACATAGCCGGAGAAGCGTACTTCAGAGTACCCGGAGTGGTCTGGACGATAACGGGTGCACGCAGCTCCTCAGCAGCGGCGATGATTGCCTGAACCATCTCCATGTTCTCTGCATTGAATGCGCCGATTGCATAATGGTTCTTCTGAGCATCCAGCATCAGTTCTTTGGTAGTGACTAAAGCCATAATTACCCTCCTGAAACATTTACTTTCTTATCGTTTACTCTGCCCTTCAAGAGCCGATCGCTCATAATGGCAGATAGGATATACAAGCATCCACCATTATTATAGATAGTCGTCACTAATTTATCAAGAGCAAAAAACGGTGAAGCCTTTGCAATTTACGGTTAGAAGTCGAGGTGGGCGTCTTTCCGGGCGGCTTCCAGTACGGCTACCGCCGATCTCATTGCACGAATGCGCCGCTCTTTGACGGCATCCTGCGGAACAATCAGGAAGTTGGAGATGCCAAGAACTTCAAACCACCAAGGCGTATCGGAGATTTCACTGATGTAGGGTTCTTTTCCCTTCCGGGTGACAACAAGTTTCTGGCAGTTGTTGCTGCCCGGCTCAATCAGGATGCTGCCCTCGGTGCCAATGATCTGGGCACTGTTGTGCGCAGAGCTATCTTTTGCAGCCGTACACTGACAGACAAAATTCGGGTATTCCAGAATCAGGATGCCGCTGGTGTCGATGCCGTTGGCGTGGCGGTTCGGGTAATAGTGGACGGCTTTCGGGTCGCCAAAAAGCCCTACCACAAAATAGATGTTATAAATATTGAGGTCCATCAAGGCTCCGCCGCAGTATGCGGGGTCGAACACAGGGGGAGTCTGCCCATTCATAAAGGCATCGTACCGGCTGGAATACTGGCAGAAGGTGCAGGATACCGTCTTGATGTCACCGATCTCCTTTGCAAACAACTTTGCCAGACCATAGTTCGGGTGGTCGATGGTCGTAATAGCCTCCAGCAGGTGCAAATGGCGCTCTTCCGCAAGGCTGAGCAGTTCATCCAGCTGCGCCACGGTGGGAACGATGGGCTTCTCGCAGAGAACGTGCTTTCCGGCCAGCAGCGCAGCCTTGGCCTGCTCAAAGTGCAGGCTGTTGGGAGTGGCGATATACACCAGTTCGACCTCCGGGTCTGCCAGCATCTCGTTGTACTCGGTATAGACCTTGGGAATATGAAACTCGTTGGCCATTGCAACTCCGGTGTCTGCGTTGCGAGAATACACGGCAACAACAGGCATTGTTGTAAGACGCGCAAACTCCTTTGCCATCGTGTGGGCGATAGAGCCTGTTCCAACCATTCCAATATTCATAGAGGATTCCTTTCACTTTTTGGGTTGAAGATTCTGCTTTACGAACTCGCTGGGCGACATATGATACTTCATATTAAAGGACTTGGAAAAATAGTGGATAGAGGTGTAGCCCAGCCGCAGGGAGATCTCACTGATGGTATAGCGGTTTTCCAGCAGCATCTGACAGCTTCTCTCCAGCTTTTTATCATTGATGTACTTTTTCGGGGACTGGTCGATGGAATTCTTGAACATCAGCTGCAACGCCGTCCGCGACAGCGAAAAGTGTTCGCAGATTTCCGGGATCGTCAGAGGAAGGTAGATGTTTTCATCAATATAGGCAATGATTCGGTCAAACAGTTCATCCATTGCACTCTTGTGCACGGAATTGCTGGGCTGGTTCATGGGAGAAGCATAGGTTCCTTGCAGCAGCCGGATGATGATCTCAGTCAACAGACAGAGCATCAGACTGTTCATATAAGGAATGCCGGTTGTGCTTTCCCGGACGAACGCTTTTATTAAGGAGTTGATCTTCTGGTCATAGTGGAACACACGGTTGATCAGAGCATCGTACCAGACCTCCTGTTCCACAGGGGTCAGATTGCGCATATCGAACAGCACCGTCATATAGGATGCGTTGTGGCTGTCATCCGTATACTGGGTGTGGAACTGACCGGGACCGTAGATCATCAGTTCCTTGTCTTTCAGCTGGTACAGTGTTCCGTCCACCTCAGTTTCGAGTTCGCCCTCGTCTACATACGTCAACTCAAAAAAGTTATGCTGCTCACCCTTAAAGCAGTAGTTCGGGGTGCGGATTCTATAATAATACCCCAAGATCTTCTGCATTTCAATACGGGGCAGAACCGCAAGGAACTCATACTGGGAAGGGAAATCGGTAACATGGAGAGAATAGTTGCTCTCGGCATACAGTTCAAATTCCAGCTTCTGTGTAGTAGAAACTGCCGCAAAATAGACATTGGGCTTGATGTGGACCAGCCGGTTCATGGCAAACTCTTGTACATCGGCGGCATCTGCCGTATGGGAGACCAGCAAAACACCGATGCCGTCTTGCACCTCTATATATGTATCACAGTTAAAACAATAGAACTGTGATACATAGCGGCGGGTGATGGCGGTCAGATGCTGGTGGATCAGGTCAGGGTGTGTGAGCCTGATGGGTTCGTGGTAGGTCTGGCCGTACTCCAGAAAGCTGTCGTTGGAAGTTTCGCGTTGCATATCCAGAATCCTCCTTCTCTCAAACTTGTACTGAGTATAACATTTTTTGTTCAATATTACCAGCTTTTTCCGACGAGTTTTGGAAGTTTGTAATGAGAAGCCACGAAAATAACCGATTTTTAGAAACACTTTGTTAAAAAATATAAAGACATTTGTTCAAATATCGCCTATAATGTAGTTACTCTGAATTGGAAACTCAGACAAAAATTTCAAGGAGGAATGAAAAAATGCCGAACATTGTTCTAACTCGAATCGACAATCGTCTGGTTCATGGACAGGTTGCTACGCAGTGGTGCGGCGCAATCGGCGCAAACCTGATTCTGGTGGCAAATGACGAAGTGGCTGGCAACAGCCTGCGTCAGGGCCTGATGAACATGGCTGCTCCTTCATATGCAGCTATGCGCTACTGGACCATCCAGAAGACGATCGACACCATCCACAAGGCAAGCGCAAAGCAGCTGATCTTCATCGTCTGCGAGAATCCGCAGGATGTCGTGAAGCTGGTGGAGGGTGGCGTTCCCATCAAGAAGGTCAACATCGGTAATATGCACATGGCTGACGGCAAGCGTCAGGTGGCAGGTTCCGTTGCAGTTGACGATTCCGATGTGGCTGCTTTCAAGCGGCTGCAGGAACTCGGTGTGGAACTGGAGATTCGTCGTGTTCCTACCGAACATGCGGAAAGCACCGACAAGCTGTTCAAGTAAACAGACGGCTGCTCTCCTAAATACTGAAAAGGAGTACTTATTATGGGCTTTAGTGCACTTCAGATCATTCTGGTCTTTGTGTGGGTCTTTATCGTGGCCATCGACCAGTTTGATTTCTTGGAATCCCTGTACCAGCCTATCGTTTCCGGTGCTGTCATCGGTGCGATCTTGGGCGATCTCCCCACCGGTCTGATCGTTGGCGGTACTTACCAGCTGATGACCATCGGTAACATGCCTGTCGGCGGTGCTCAGCCGCCAAACGCCGTTATCGGCGGTGTCATGGCTACCGTGTTCGCAATTTCTTCTCATCTGGATACCACCGCTGCTGTCGGTCTGGCAGTTCCCTTCGCTCTGATCGGCCAGTACATGGTTACCTTCCTGTTCACCCTCATGTCCCCCATGA
>OGLN01001230.1_pt1 | contig 18957 bp, 15 predicted proteins | sample 1572641 | NCBI WGS metagenome assembly OGLN01 (sample SAMEA2581903, study PRJEB24529) | metagenome | biome: Human gut stool | place: China | collected 2011
TGAAACGGTACAGGCAGACTTGTATATTTATGATATGCAAGGTACTCAAATACGTCGGATTGAAATTGTCGACCGAGGTAAAAGTTGTGTAACTTTACAAGGTTCCGAGCTCTCGGCCGGTATGTATATTTACTCGCTCATAGCCGATGGGAAAGAGATAGACAGCAAACGTATGATATTGACTAAATAAGGGAAAGGAGGTGAGTGTATGAATCCGATTATTATGCGGTTTCGGCATATAGCCGTTTCTCTATCATGCCTTTGCTTGGCTCAACTCCTAAATGCCCAGCTGACTCACACGGTGACTTTCGATCGCAATCTTCTAAGTATCGACACAACCGTGGTGGATCGTGTTTCGTACTTGAAAATTAAATATCTCGATTTATGGGGAGAGGGTAACATCGGATCCCCCGAATTGCCGGTTCACTACCTGCGCTTTTCGGTCCCTTACAATGCTGTCGATTTTACGGTAACCATCACAGAACAGAATACCGTTACAGAACATTACACATTACCTGTTTATCCCGTTCAGCCAGTACAACCGATTGACTCCGCCGATATCCCGTTTGTTTTTCCAGATAGTGTTGTATACAACAGTAGCCGATATTGCCCAATATCTCCGGTACAGGTTGTCAATGAAGGTTTTCTCGATGGCGATAACCACATCGTCACCATAGCCGTATGGCCGATAAGCTATGCTCCGGCCAACGGGGAGATGATGTTTCGCAATTCTGTGACAATTCGGCTCGACTATACATTAAGGAATGGAAATACGACACTGGCTTCTGCCCCAACACCGATACTTTGGGCTATTACCCGCCAAAATTCACGAAGGGTTCATCGATGGGGTCGGGAACAAACCAAACGGCTGGTAGTCAACCCTTCGCAGGTCGATGGATTTGCACCAATAACCATAGCGCATGCAACGGTACCCCTTAACGAAGCGACGGTTTTACCCAGCTATGAATACACGGTTGTCACAAGTAGAGCATTGGCACCGGCTTTTGATCGCCTATTAGGGTGGAAACGGCAAAAAGGCCTTTCGGCGGGAGTAGTCTGTATTGAAGATATTCTGGCATGCCAAGAGTTTCAACAAGGGGATACCCTATCCCATATCAACGACGATGCCGGTAAGCTACGGGCTTATCTGGAACATGCCTACAAATTAGGTTCCCTCCAATATGCTCTGTTGGCCGGAGATTATCGCATACTCCCAATCAGGTATGGTTATAGGAAAGATTATGATATAATGAGCCAACCTGACAACATCGATAAAATGATACCTACAGACTTATATTTTAGCGATTTTAATGGGGATTGGGACTCAAACAGAAATCGTTGTTATGGAGAGCCTAATGCCGATCAAATAGATCATTATCCCGAAATTTTTGTAGGAAGGCTGTTGTGTACCACCTCACAAGAAGTTGAGAATTATACCGAGAAATTGTTGCGATATGAGCGCAATCCCGGTAATGGAGATTTCAGCTATTTGAAGAAAGCCTTTTACTGTCAAAGCGACCAATTACAAGAAAATAATGAAGCCGAGATAATAAAAAGAGCTTGGGGGACGACCTTTATCGAGCATAAAATCATGCAAGAAGAGCCCTCTTTCGATGCCAATGAAACCACCGGCCCAACCGGGAAGCAGGTAATCGACGAGATGAACAATCGATATGGCTTTTTAAGCTGGCATGGACATGGAGCCCCTTCACATATAGTGGTAAGTAATAGTGCTCATGTTGATAGCAACCGCGTGATTACAGCATTCCAAAATGTTAGTCCAGAAGGTTTTATCCAAGAAAGCGGTCACGGATTGGATTGCTTGACCAATCACGATTATCCGGCCATAGCCTATTCAATAGCCTGTACAACAACACCATTTGATATTTATGGCAGTTATAATATTCCATACAATATAGGGAGTTCCTTTACTGTGGCTGGGTTATATGGTGGCCCTGCCTTTTTGGGAAATACACGTGAAGGCTATTATAAAAATTATGCTTCGGCCACATTGGAAGAAGAATTTGTCAACTTAATCAAGGCGGGTAATTGCATTGGAGCAGCGGAGGCTCTTTCGAAGGCGTATTTAAATGAGAATAAAGATTCTGTTAATGAAGTTAATACAGATCTTGCTCATAAAGTTATTTTGGCTCACCATCTAATTGGCTGTCCCGAATTCTCCATGTGGACCGATATTCCATCGGTTTACAGCGATATATCGGTAACTCGAACCGACCACTCGATTACCGTATCCGGTGCAGGAATAACAGGCAGCAAGATCGCCATTACGTCGGGAGTCAATCAACTGCCCGAGGTAAAAGAGGCGACAAGTACAAATATCACATTTGCCAATGCCTCACCCAGCAGCATCGTAACAGTATATAAAAGCAATGCCATACCTTATGTGGCACCGTTGTATCTGCAAAACGACACGTTAGACGCTTCGCAATATTTCCAGGTGAACGACATTCATATCGGTAAAGTGGTAGATACGAACCGCACCGAAGGGAATGTGGTTATAGAATCAGGCGTACTGACTTTCGAATCGAACGGCGATGTATGGATTGGCGACGGACTCATCATAAAGGGTGGAGCTACATTGATTATCAAAAACACTGGTAAAGCCATTCTTTCCGGCGGACTTGTCGAAGGGGGCGGTACCCTGCAAATTGAAGCCGGCGAAGAAATAGAGATACAGCCTGGCTTTGAAGCAAAAGCAGGAGCAAATGTCGAATTTAAATAAAACTCACAGATATGAAAACACAATCACTACTTTGGAGTTTCGCGCTGATATGTCTCGGCTGCATCGCCAGTCAGGCGCAGGAGTATGAATATGTGCCCATTGTGCGGGAGAATGTTCGATATACATTTAGTGATGGACAGACGATGACTATTTTGCCGGATAACCGATATGTGAATGGGCAACTCTATGCCTATGCCTATATGCCCGACTTTTCGTACAGGGCAAAGATTTTGATATTCCTGCGTGAAGAGAATAAAGTCGTCTATCAAGTGGATGTAAATATAGATCATTTCGATACGGTTCCCCAGAAATCCGAAATTCCCATCTACGACTTCAATGTAGAGCAGGCTGGCGATACCATGTGGGCCTGGCACAACGACCCGCCCTATTTCGGCATGGAGGTCGAGTGGATTGACACGATACTCGTCAACAACACATACAGGAGACGAATCAAACTGAAGGATGTCGATGGAGTCTGCATCGAGGGTATAGGCTATACCGGCAAGCGTAATAATCTCTATTATCCCTTTTGCAATCCCGATACCGAAGCGGGGACAAAATATCTCGACCGGTTAGAGTCCTTTGAAAATATAGAGAACCGCCTTATCTACCAACCCGAGTGGTCCAGATGGGGCACCTATGAATATGTGCCTTTCGTGCGTGAAGGGGTAAAGTGGGGATATGACGAATGCTATCGTTTCGAGGGCGATACGGTAGTCGGCGGGGTGTCGTACAAGAAATGCTATGTGAGCGAGAGCTGCCCCTTCGAAGAGGGGCAGACACTCTATGGCCTGGCTCGCGAGGACGATCGGGTGGTCTATTGCCTGCGTCCCGGCGACGAACAGGAGACGGTACTCTACGACTTCAGCGTCGAGAAGCCCGGCGACCGGGTGCCTACCCGGCTCAATCCCGAAGGCGAGCCGGTGATTCATATCGACACCATAGCCGTGAATAACGACCAGCTGCGGCGACGCATCAAACTGTCGTCGGGCAGTTATATCGAAGGGTTCGGGAGCCTCGAACCCTGCCGGGGATTCTTCTTCCCCTTCGAAGCTACGACAGAAGAAATCGGGGACCCTCACAACCGGCTCGGATACATAAAGAATATGGAGACCGGCGACTATGAATATAAAGGGACAGTCAACACGCTGCGCGACGAGTGCGAGTTTGGCCGGTCGTACGAACCGTTTGTCAGAGACTGTGAATACGGCTATTACGAGGCCGATTACTATTACCACGGCGGCGACTTAACGGGCAATTATGTCCATTACCGCATAGCAGGCGACACAACCATCAACGGCAAGGCATACAAGAACATCTCTCTCACGGGCGAATGTCCCGACTGGGATAGAATCCCCTTGGCCAAACAAATCAGGGAAGAGAATCGACAAGTATATTTCCGAGGTACGGAAGAAGAGATAGGCTATGATTTCAACCTGACCAAAGGCGATGGTATTATCTTGAGCAACATGCACAATTCCTTAGATACTGATATAAATATAACCGTATACGATGTAAAAACCGTCGAATTTGCCGGGAAAGAACGCAAGTGCATCTACTTCAAAAATAGTTATGGCTATTATATAGGCTACTGGATGGAAGGCATCGGCGATATGAATCAGGGAACCCTATGGACTTTCGATGATCATGAAGGCTGTCCATATCCAGACAGACCATGTGACGACGATAATTATTTTCTTTATTATCTGCGGGAGAACGGAGAATATATCTATTTACAGGATAACCACAACGGAACTCCTCTGGACGACGGCAACTGCATACTGGCCGTAGGCGAGACCCGTGTAGCAGCCCTGCGCATCGCCCGCACGCCCGATGCCTTGGTCGTGACCCTGCCGGGCGACGGTTACCGCCTGGCCGAACTCATCGACACTACCGGCCGCTTGGTGTGGTGCGAATACCTTGACGGTGAACCGGGCGAGGTGATTATTCCCACCACCGGCCTCGCTTCGGGTATCTATGTGGTAACTCTCACCGACAATCGCGGTGGGCGTATCGTGCAGAAAGTCGCGTGGTAATTGGATATAGTCAGGATTTTTAAGGAGGATCGTCTAAGGGAAGTTGCAGTTGAACCCCGTCGAGACTGTCTTCGGGTGAACTGCTTACTCAGACGCTGATAAACCTGATTTTGCATCCCTCGAAGTCACAGGTAGACAGTAGTTTTTGCGATAGGTGGTGCAACGTTGTGTCCGAGCCGACCGGTGTAGTTTGAGTTTTCGAGCGGGTAATCTGTTTGAAATTTTCAAATTCGATTAAGGATAGCGGAGTTGAAGGTTTTTCCCCTATGGCTTTATAGTAAATAAGGTACTAAATAAGATTAAAATTTGTAATAAAAGAGAGAAAAAAAGAAATAATTGGGTCGATGTTACAGCTTTTGGCGGGAAATACCTATATTTGTATAGAAATTTGGTGGGATAATGGCCGGAAGTTCGAAAGACATAATAGATTCACTGATTGCTAAGTTTCATGCTATGAGTGATTTATGTAAGGCTTTCGAGAACGAAAACGGTATTTTGAAAGAGCAGTTGATGCATCAGAAACAAGAGATGCAAGCTTTGCAAAGTAAGTACGAAGAGTTGGAGAAAAGATATGGAAATTTGAAGCTCTCGAAGACGGTTGCGGGGCAAGATGGTTCGAGTACCGAAGAAACAAAAGTCAGGTTTGCCAGATTAGTGCGGGAAATCGATAAATGCATCTCACTCTTGAATGAATAGATGCTATGAACGATGATAAATTAAAAATAACTCTGAGGATCGCCGATCTGAAAACCCCGTTAGCCTTGCGGGTCGATTATGGAGCGGACGAAAAATATTGGAGAGATGCTGCCGACTTGTTCAATAAGCGTTGGGCTTTTTATAAGGACAAGTATAAAGACGGATTGATGGATTCGGAATCTATGATGGCGATGGTGGCGGTAGAGATGGCTCGATTGTACTGTGAGATGGTACAAGACCGTAAAACCTTGCTGGCCGATTTAAGAAAACTTGAAGCCGAGGCTGCGAAGATATTAGACGGACATACCGGAGAATAACGGTATGGAAAAGAGAGATAATTCCTGCACTGCGACAGGTCCTTCGAAAGGACCGGTTGGTAGTGCTTTTTTTATAACTATAATTTAGAAAAGATGAATTACATACTATTGATTTTTTCAGTAATTGGCGGTTTGGTCATAGGGGGGCTTGTTGTCTTTCTGGTGAACCGCTATCTGCTGGCGACTCGGTCGAAAACGATTTTGGAAGAGGCCGAAAAAGAAGCCGAAGTAATTAAGAAAAACAAGCTGCTCGAAGTGAAAGAGAAGTTTATCCACATGAAAGCCGAAATGGAAAAGCAGGCGAATGCTCGCAATGCCAAGATACAGTCGGCCGAGGCTAAACTGAAACAACGGGAAATGCAGCTTTCCCAGCAGCAACAAGACCTGCAAAAGAAGAAAAGTGAGACCGATGCCATTCGTGCCAACCTCGATACTCAGCTCGAAATGGTAGAGAAGAAAAAACAAGAACTGGAAAAACTCCATAAGTCCGAAGTGGAACGGCTCGAACACCTTTCGGGAATCTCTGCCGAAGAAGCGAAAGAACGTTTGGTAGAATCTTTGAAGGAAGAAGCCAAGACGCAGGCAGCTTCTTATATCAACGACATCATGGACGATGCCAAAATGACGGCCAATAAGGAAGCGAAACGTATCGTGATACAAAGTATCCAACGGGTAGCGACCGAAACGGCTATCGAAAACTCGGTTACGGTATTCCACATCGAATCCGATGAAATCAAGGGTCGTATTATCGGGCGTGAAGGTCGTAATATCCGAGCTCTCGAAGCGGCTACCGGGGTGGAAATTATCGTGGACGATACCCCCGAAGCCATTGTGCTTTCGGCTTTTGATCCCGTTCGCCGTGAAATCGCCCGTCTGGCCTTGCATCAGTTGGTAACCGACGGCCGAATCCACCCGGCACGTATCGAAGAGGTGGTTGCCAAAGTGCGTAAACAGATCGAGGAAGAAATCATCGAGACCGGTAAACGCACTGCCATTGATTTAGGCGTGCACGGTCTGCATCCCGAATTGATTCGTCTGGTGGGTAAAATGAAATACCGTTCTTCCTACGGGCAGAACTTGCTGCAACACTCTCGTGAAACGGCGAACCTTTGTGCCGTTATGGCTTCGGAACTCGGTTTGAATCCCAAGAAAGCCCGTCGGGCCGGTTTGTTGCACGATATAGGTAAAGTGCCCGATGAGGAACCCGAATTGCCGCATGCATTGTTAGGCATGAAGTTGGCGGAGAAATATAAGGAAAAGCCCGACATTTGTAATGCTATCGGAGCTCACCACGACGAAACCGAAATGACCAGTCTGTTGGCTCCTATCGTACAAGTGTGCGACGCTATTTCGGGAGCTCGTCCCGGCGCCCGTCGTGAAATCGTCGAGGCCTACATTAAACGGTTGAACGATCTCGAACAGTTGGCTCTGTCTTATCCGGGCGTGTTGAAGACCTATGCCATACAGGCCGGCCGCGAATTGCGGGTGATTGTCGGAGCCGATAAGATAGGCGATGCCGAAACCGAAAACTTGTCTACCGAAATTGCAAAACGTATTCAAGACGAGATGACTTATCCCGGTCAGGTGAAGATTACTGTTATCCGGGAAACTCGGGCTGTAAGTTTCGCCAAATAACAAGGAGACGCCATACCGCTCCACTTTAAAAACGAATGACGAGGCCGTAGGGCGTTACCCGAATGAAATTCGTGTACGATCTATGGCTTTGTTCTTGTTAACGACAAATTCAAAATGGATAATACAAACGATAACAATACGATAAATCCGTCGGAAAAAACACAACTCGACCCGTGCGCTTGTCGTCGGAAAGGTGCGAAATTGGAAGTCTACGACTGGCTGTCCGATATTCCCGAATCGCACGACGATACCGATTTGGTCGAGGTGCGTTTCAAAAATACCCGAAAAGGATATTACCGTAATACAACTCATATCAAACTCGCTCCCGGCGATTTGGTCGCTGTCGAGGCTTCGCCCGGTCATGATATCGGTGAGGTTACTCTCACCGGGCGTTTGGTCTTGATACAGATGAAAAAGAACAATGTAAAGATCGATAATCCTGAGTTAAAGCGTGTCTATCGGAAAGCCAAACCCAACGACTTGGAAAAATTCGAAGAAGCTAAGGCGAAAGAGCATGATACGATGATTCGAGCCCGCAAGATTGCCGAAGATTTGCATTTGAATATGAAGATCGGCGATGTCGAATATCAGGGAGACGGTAATAAGGCCATCTTCTATTACATTGCCGACGAGCGGGTCGATTTTCGCCAGTTGATTAAAGTGTTGGCCGAAGCGTTCAGGGTGCGTATCGAGATGAAGCAGATCGGGGCGCGTCAGGAGGCCGGACGTATCGGGGGCTTGGGACCCTGTGGTCGTCAATTGTGCTGTTCGGGTTGGATGACCAACTTTGTCTCGGTAGCGACCAGTGCTGCCCGTTTCCAAGATATAGCCCTCAATCCTCAAAAGTTGGCCGGACAATGTGCCAAATTGAAATGTTGCTTGAATTATGAGGCTGATGCATACGTGGAAGCCCAGAAGCGGTTACCATCGCGAGAGATTCCGTTGGAAACGAAGATGAATACCTATTATCACTTCAAAACCGATATTTTCAAACGTGAGATGACTTATTCGACCGATAAGTCTATTGCCGCCAATTTGGTAACGATTTCTGCCGATAGGGTATTCGAGGTAATCGCTTTGAATAAGAAAGGAATAAAGCCCGATACATTGGAGTCGGAAGCCGGAGCTCGTGCTCCCGAACGTCGTGATTTCGAAGACGTGGTGGGACAAGATAGTTTGACTCGCTTCGATAAGGCGAAGAAAAATAAGAAACGGAATAATAACGGAGGTAATAACAATCGTCGTCAACAGTCGGGCGAGCGCAATAACCGTTCTAATAATAACAATCGGAATCAGAATAAGTCTTCCCGCGATGGAAATAAAAAGGGCGGAAATGACAATGGCAACCATACGGCTGCTGCTCGCAACGGTAGTGAAAACAATTCGTCTAAACCTGCCGCTTCCGATAAGAAAGAATAGATGGGCGTATGTGGAGGAACTTGGTAAATACAGGTATCGTTTGTCTTTTGTTGGGAGGCACGGTCTCTTGCGGGCGAACCGATGTGTATAACGAGTTTAATACCCTTCCTAAAAACGGCTGGTTCAAACGGGACGTACAACGCTTTACACCGGAAGTTCCCGATACTGTGAACCGGTATGATGTCTATTTGTCTCTGCGGCATAACGGAGATTATACGTATAGAAATTTGTGGCTTTTCGTTTCTTACAACGACGAGGGCGGAGTTTTGAAAACCGATACGGTAAATTGTGAATTGGCCGATGAGTTCGGACGATGGTCGGGCGGAGGTTGGGGCTCTTATTATCAGCAGGAGGTTTTGCTGAATGACGATTTCCGCTTTTCGGGCGAGAAGGAACATGTCTTCACTGTGCAACAAGCTATGCGGGACGATCGTATCAGAGGAATTTCCGACGTGGGGATTCGTATCGTTCCTCATGAAGAAAAATAATACAAAATCGAAGCACAACGATTCGGTAGAAAATCCGTGGGGGATAGGCTTGAATTTTAGAGATGAATTCTTTGTAAATAATCACATTTCGGACTAATCGATGAGGTTGATACGTTTCCTCTGTTGCGGATATTTTTTAACCTCTCCGTCACTGTGTGCTACCTTCCCTATATGGCTGCTCCACACAGAGGAGGAGGGAGACACATACCTCTCTGTTCCTGTTATCGAAGGTACTAACACTTCTCCCCTGTGTTTCCGTAGGGGAAATATAGGGGAGAGACAGAGGAGCGATAGCGACGAGGAGAGGGGTTGAAAAGATGGCATATAGTATCTTTGTAGAACTAACCCTTCCGTCCTTCGGACACCTCCCCTATATTTTGCGGTGCAAAACACAGAGGAGGAGGTTTAATACCTTTCTGCCACATTATTTTATCGAAAGAGAAGGATTACATTTACCCTTCTCCCTTGCCGTGTTCCGTAGCATTCGGGGAGTTGCGTTAGCAATAGGGGAGAGACCTCAGAAACGACAGTTTCTGAGGAGAGGGGTTAGATGGGTAAAAAACATAACTCCTCCTGATTTACCACGGAGTCATATCCTTGCTAAATTATCGACAGAGTCGTTATAACCGATAGGGCATATTCAGAAATGATAAGCCCTATTTTTGTCTATAAAAAGAGAGTTGCCCTTTACTCCCGCAAAAGGCAACCCAAGTTCTCAAAAATTAAAAGATGCAAATTGAGACTTTATATGATTGTTAATTCCCTTCCTGAAATTTTTGATTCATTTTCAACAGGTTTATCGTATAAGCTACTACATTTTGGGATTCTTGAATGACAGTGAGGTAAACGATTCCTACTTTGATGTAGGAGACTTGTTCCCGCATGTGACGTATTTCTTCCCGTTTGAGTACACCTAATTGATTGATGAGTATATTCCCTTGATTGTAGAGGGCGGCAAGATCTCCGAACGCATCTTTTTCGATCGATTGCCGGCTTTCCTCCAAGAACGATACGATCGATTGCGCTATCTCTCCAAAGCTGTCTTTCTGACTTTGCTCCAAAGGATTGAAATTATTGTCGGTATGTTCCAAACAAGGTTCGCAGGTCCTTTTTATGGAGTGGATAATGTCGTAAGAGAAATCGTTCCCTTGAAAATAATAGAGACCTTTTTCTAATCCTACTTTGTCATTCAAGTGGGAGACTCCTATGGTTCCCAACCGTTTTACTTGTTTGAAGTATCGCCGTTCCGTTTCTATATCGCCCATCGCTTTGCGCAGGGTTCTGTAACTTTCGTTGAGGAAACCGGTGGTGACTCGATGATATAGGTCGGCACTCCATTCGAGGACTTTGGCGAATTCTTCCCGGCTGAATTTTCTCAATAAGACAAGTGCTTCTTGCTTGTCTTTGTTGGCGACCATCTGTTGTGCCAGCGAGCTGTTTTTTTCTTGTTTTAGTTTTTTATTGTATGATATTTGGCTGTGTATGAGCATATAAGCGGCTAATGCTCCCAACAGGATAATAGCGATACTACCTCCGAAATAGACAATCATCGTCACTGTAAAACAAATCAAAAAAGCGGCTCCGGCCGTGAGAAACCAACCTCCGATAACGGAGATGACTCCGGTGATACGGTAAACGGCACTATCGCGTCCCCAAGCCTTGTCGGCAAGAGACGTACCCATAGCAACCATAAAGGTGACATAGGTAGTGGATAGGGGTAGTTTCAACGAGGTTCCCAATGCGATCAACAAGCTGGCAAGCACCAAATTTACCGAGGCTCTAATTAAGTCGAATGCCGCACTGTGTTCGAGTATGACTTCGTCTTTGTCGAATCGGGCGTTGAGCCAAGTTCTGGCTTTGGGCGGTATGTTATTGACAATAAAAGAAGATGTATTTGTTGTCATGCGCACCAATTTACGAGCGATGGGAGAAGTCCCGAAACTTTCTTCTCCGGCTTCCTGACGGGATAGGTCGAGAGAGGTTTTGATTACGTTATGTGCTTTTTTGGAGGTGAGCAGGGCGACAACCATAATTATACCTGAACCGATGAGGAATATGGAAGGCGTTGAAGCCGAATCGAGAAGAGAGGTCATCAAGTACTGATCGGGACTGACGCCGTTGCTGTTGGCGATGTAGTCGTGGTAGGTCGAATAACCGGCCAAAGGCATACCGATAAAGTTGACTAAGTCATTTCCCGCAAAAGCTAATGCCAGAGCAAAAGTTCCCAACAAGACGACTATTTTCAAAATGTTTATGCGACACCACATGAGTACTTGCATGAGTATTGTCGTGCATAGGAAGCAACAGCCTAAAAGTATTTGTGTGTTGTCGTGAATCCATTGGCGGTTTTCGGGAGTCATCAGCGTGGACTCTTTTAATCCCTTGATAAGTATGAAATAGATGATGGAGGTAGCCGCGAATCCGCCGAACAGCGCACCGAAGTATTTTAACTGTTTCTGGTAATTGAATTTGAAAATCAAGCGGGCGATGTATTGTACCAAAACACCAAAGAAGAAGGCGATGGCTACGGATACGAAAATGGCTACGATTACTTGCAGAGCTTTGTCTGTATTGATGAGGTCTCCCATTTGCAAGGCTCCTGCGCTATTTATCGTTTTCACGATAGCCAAAGCAAATGTGCCGCCTAACAATGCGAATATCATCGATACGGTGGTCGATGTGGGAAGTCCCATCGTATTGAATATGTCGAGTAAAACTACATCTGTGAGCATGACCGCCAACAAGATACTCATGATTTCGTTCATGTAGAAATATTGGGGCTGATATATTCCATGCCGTGCGATATCCATCATACCGTTCGACATGGAGGCTCCTACAAAGATTCCTATTGCGGCGACCGCCATAATTACTTTGAAGGGGGCTGCTTTTGCCCCGATAGCCGAATTGAGGAAGTTGACGGCATCGTTACTGACTCCCACCGATAAATCGAAAATGGCGATGAGAAAGATAAAAATAACGATGATCAGATAGAACGTTTCCATAATGTCCAATTTGCATGTTTTTTCACTCGCAAAGAAACGATATTGATGTTACAGAAGCGTTACAAACATGTATCTATCTTGTTTCTTTTCTTCGATTTTCGTCGGTGGAGTGCCGGAAATTCGAGCAGGAGATTCTGTAAGAGGCAAAAATGTCCTCGGTAATTGTTCGATTACTTTCGGTATCATGGCTTTCTCAATAGACTATCTTCGTCGTAACTCGATTTTGTAAAGCTCGTTAAGGTTTGCTTTCATTAGAACGTTGGATTATATCCAGAATTCTATAATCGTATTTGAAACAGTTGAGTCCTATGCGAATTTTCCTCTCTTTCCCGGAAAGATTCGGACGAATTGTAATATTGTTTTTGACCGGTAGAGTGGCCGATGAGATGATAATTTCTCCCCAGTCGTAGGAATAGTCTGCCCTGTCGTTGTATAAATCATTTTCTACTCCGTTCAGGTAGCATTCCACACCGTTTACTTCGAACCAGTTGACGAGGCAAAAAGGATTTTTTTCTTCTGCACTATAAACAGTTAGCTGCCCTCCTCCCGCCGGTATCGTATATTCGTCTCGGGTCGTTTGTGCCAAATCTGTACTTTCGATTTTCAAAGCGACCGGATTGAATTTTTCTTCTTCGTTAATAAAAGTACAACCGGAGAATATCACGATATTTGTGAGTATCAGTAGCGTTCCAAGTATTTTTTTCATGAGCTTCCGAATGAAAGATTACTACTTAATAAATGCCAATTGTGTGAATTACTGCATTTCGAGCTTTGCATTTATTACGCTTTTCCATATCTAAACGGATTGTCGATGGACTATTTCTTTTTGCTTTTATTCTCTTTTTTTATCGAACCTGCCGATTTTTTCGATTTACTTGCATTCTTCGTTTCTCCGGGTTCGGGCTTTTTCCATCTTAAAATCTGAGCTGTCCGTGCCGGGAGGTAGAGCATGAGCCATTCTTTGTTGTCTTTTTCGAATAACGGATCGTGTCGGGTGAGGTGTTTCACTTTCATATCGATGAGTCCGTATCCTCCGAATGCAGGATCGTCGCTACTGAGTATGTGTTCGTATTCTCCTGTCGGGGCCAAAATGCCGTATCCGTTGAAGGATTTGAACGGGTGGAAGTTGAATACGAAAAGCAGATCGTCGCGCAGGAATGCGAGTACTTGGTCTCCGTCGTTTTCACAGAGTTTGACAATAGGGGTTCGTTCGAATTTTTTCTTTTGGCTTATGATGTGAATCATGGCTTCGTCGAAGGCTCCGAGGTATTGATATTTCAAATCGTTTCGGTCTACGAGGTCCCATTGCCGACGGGCGTATTTATAGGACCAGCCGTTTCCTTGACGCGGAAAATCGATCCATTCGGGGTGGCCGAATTCATTTCCCATGAAGTTGAGGTAACCGCCGTTGATGGTCGAGAGGGTTACCAGCCGTATCATTTTATGCAGGGCCATGCCTCGATCTACGATCAGATTGGTATCTCCCTTGCTCATGTGCCAATACATGACGTCGTCGATGAGCCGGAAAATAATGGTTTTATCGCCGACCAGTGCTTGGTCGTGGCTCTCGGCATAATTGATGGTCTTTTCATCGGAACGCCGATTGGTCAGTTCCCAAAATATGGCCGTGGGTTTCCAGTCCTCGTCTTTTTTCTCTTTAATGGTCTTTATCCAGAAATCGGGTATTCCCATAGCCATTCGGTAATCGAACCCTATTCCTCCGTCGTTGAATTTCGCTGCTAATCCCGGCATTCCGCTCATTTCTTCGGCGATGGTTATCGCCCGCGGATTTACTTGGTGAATGAGTTCATTGGCCAGAGTGAGATAAACGATGGCGTTGTCGTCCTGCCCTCCGTTGTAATAGTCGTCGTACGAACCGAAAGCCTGTCCCAAACCGTGGTTGTAATAGAGCATCGAGGTGACGCCGTCGAACCGGAAACCATCGAACCTGAATTCGTCGAGCCAGTATTTGCAGTTGGAGAGCAAGAAGTGGATTACATCGTTTTTTCCATAGTCGAAACACAAAGAGTCCCAAGCGGGGTGCTCTCGCCGGTGGTCGCCGTAAAAGTATTGGTTGTACGAGCCATCGAATCGACCTAACCCTTCGACTTCGTTCTTGACAGCGTGAGAGTGTACGATGTCCATAATGACGGCTATTCCCATTTTATGAGCTTCGTCGATGAGCGATTTCAATTCGTCGGGTGTCCCGAAGCGGGACGACGGGGCGAAGAAACTGGATACGTGATACCCGAAAGAACCGTAATAGGGGTGCTCTTGTATAGCCATGATTTGTATGGCGTTGTATCCGTCGGCAACAATGCGGGGAAGTATCTTTTCTTTAAATTCGGTATAACTGCCAACTTTTTCTTCTTGTTGCGCCATACCGATGTGACATTCGTAAATCAGCAGCGGGGAGGTTTGGGGGCGAAACGGCTTTTTTGAAAAAACGAAAGGCTTTTCGGGATCCCAAATTTGTGCCGAGAAGATATATGTTTCGGGGTCTTGCACGACTCTCGTGGCCCAAGCCGGAATGCGTTCTCCTTGTCCTCCGGGCCAGTGTACAGATAGTTTGTAAAAGTCGAGATGGTGTAACGTATCGAGTGGAAGTTTTATTTCCCATACTCCTCTGCCGATGGCTAATAACCGATATTCGGGGCGTTCTTTCCAGTTCGAGAAGTTTCCTATCAAATAGATAGCATTGGCATTGGGCGCCCACTCCCGAAATACCCAGTGGCCGTTTTCTTTATGTAATCCGAAGTAAAGATAGCCGTCGGCAAAATCGGAAAGGTTTCCTGTTCCTCCGGTTAGTTCCGAAATTTTTTCCACGGCACGATTGTGCCGGCCTTCGATAGCCTGTTTATAGGGAGCCAGCCACGGGTCGTTTTTTATCAGTTTCAGAGTTTTCATAGGGCTGTATTTTAAGGAGGAATATAAAGAGCGATGCAGTTACTGCTTCTGCCCGTTGTTTCTGTACAAAGAAAAAACAAATGACCCGATGTGAAAATTTTTTGCACGGCCGGGCTCGATTTCCTTTGCATCACGTGCAAATATAATGAAAGTCGAGCGCAGAACAAACAAGTTTATTTATTTTTATATCGAATGTGCTTTTTGTATTCGGTAAGTTTAAATATATGAAAATTGATGCCGGAGACGACCGTGTGGTCGAAAAATCGACTTTGTGTTTCCCCCGGAGGTTATTTTCGGTGTGTTTTACTTCGATGGACAACTTTCTTTATCTTTATTCCTTCGGGGAAATTTGTCACTGATGAGAGGTGTGGCGGTTCGACCGGCGTATGTGGGGTGGGTTTTGCGACAGCCGTATTCTGTATTTTTTTCGGTTCAATAGTTTCGGTTTTTTCTCCTTCGTGTGGAACTGTGTTTGTTGCCGTTTCTTTCCCGTTTGTCATCGGTTGGATTTCGTTAGAGACGGGAGTAACCTCGGCAGAGTCTTTGGGGGTGTATTTGCGAGCATAACGTTCGAGGGTGTTAATGCTGCTCATGAGCGTTTTCACTTCTTTGGGATGCTGCATAATATCGAGTTCGAGCAATTGTGCGTAATAACGCAGCAATACTTGATTGCGTAACAGTTCTATTTGCATACGGCTATTTGCCAGTTCCCGGGTGAATTTCTGTTCTTGTGTTTCCATACTTTTTTTGAGGCAAATGTATGGTCGGGGCATTCGCATTTTATGGCATGATTGAATTTTTTTACCCGATCGGTATCGGGTAAAAGTAGGGAGGAAGGGATATGTCCGATAGAAGCAGACTGATGAGATGTCGTTTTTCAATACCATAAGCAAGAATGATGTAGTATTTCTAACCCCTCTCATCGTCGCTACCGCTCCTCTGTCTCTCCTTTATATTTTGCTGTGCAAAACACAGGGGAGAAGTGTTAATACTTTTGATGACAGGAACAGAGAGGTATGTGTTTTCCTCCTCCTCTTTGTGGCGTCAGCAATAGGGGAGGTGGCACGCAGTGCCAGAGGGGAAGTCCGAGAGAAGATTTATGTCGTTATTTCGGTGCGATGTTCAATTCGAACGGAGTATCGGGCGTATATCCGCTACGGATTCTCCACTCTTGCGGGTAGAGGTTGTTGGTTCGGTTGCCAAGATGTTTTGCCCAGCCGAGGGGAAATCCTTCATAGGTGACAAGTATATATCCTCGGGGTAAGTCGGTGGGCAGGAAGAGGCTTTCTCGTCGGAGGTAGGCGAGGGCTGTGTCGAGGGAGGCCTCGTAGTGGACGACTTGGTTCGTATCGAAGGCTGTGGAGAGTGCCAGCGAGATATGCGGCACGTAGTCTTTTCCTTTGAGCGTGGCTACGGTGATACCGGTATGCAACAGGTCGAGATGCCGGTCGAGGAGTTTATAATCGGTTGTATACTCGGCCGGGATAGCGATAATTTTCTCTTCGTCGGATATGAATGTATAGCGGTCGGGGTTGGCAACGAGAAGCCTCCATTCATCGGGTATAGCTATTCGGGGTGTTTTATTTTTTTTATTGCGTTTCTCTGTCTTTTCGGCTGTCGAGAGGAGAGCCTCTCGTCGAGTTTCATCGGGTTCGCCCGGTTTCCGAAGGATTGCCATAAAGAGACCTTCGCCCCGGGTACGGTGGGGCATGAAGCGATAGGCGGGCAGATCGCCAACGAGTGCAGGCGTTATGTTCCAAGCTGGGGCTATATCGACTGTGAGAGGTATGGCTCCGAACTTTTTTCGGAGGAAACCGATCATCTCCTCGTTTTCTTCGGTGTTGTAGGTACAGGTGCTGTAAATGAACAATCCGCCGGGGCGTAGAGCGTTCCACACATCGGTGAGAATGGTGCGCTGTCGTTCGGCGCAATGCGCCACATTCGCCGCAGACCACTCGGTGATGGCGGCGGGGTCTTTGCGGAACATGCCTTCTCCCGAACAAGGGACATCGGCGGCAATGATGTCGAAGTATTCTTCGAGTGCGCCGAATGCCGAGGCTTCGTTGCGGGTGACTATGCAATAGGGCGATCCCCATTTGACAATGTTTTCGGCGAGGATATGCGCCCGGTTGGGTATGACTTCGTTGCTGACGATTAAACTGCCGACCGGGAGCGACGCAACGGCATCGGTCGATTTTCCGCCGGGAGCGGCACAAAGGTCGAGATAACGGACCGGCTCATGAACGTATTGCCGTATTACCCGATTGAGGAACATCGATGCCGCTTCTTGTACGTAGTAGGCTCCGGCGTGAAGCCGGGGGTCGAAGGTAAACGTTGGCCGGGAAGAGAGATAGAACCCATGTCGAGCCCAGAGAACCGGATCGCCTATCGTGCCTGTCGGAGTACTTTTCGAAGGGTTGAGCCGTATGCTTGTCGGAGATTCCGATTCGAGGGCCTCGGCAAAGCGGGGATAGTCGTCGCCGAGTAATCGGCGGGTACGTTCGATAAATGGGGCAGGCAGGTCTGTCATAACAGTTTCTGTTTTTCTCTTTGGGCAAAAATACCTATTTTTGTCGAACGGTGAAAATGGGTTTTGCCGATAAATCGAATTTGTATGCTCAAAACCGCATTATATCTGATTCCTGTTCCTCTGGGCGATACACCGGTCGAGCAGGTGCTACCTTCTTATAACCGCGAAGTAATAGCCGGGATACGTCACTTTATCGTAGAGAATGTGCGTTCGGCTCGACGGTTTCTCAAAAAATCAAATCCCGATATTTGTATCGACGACTTGACGTTTTATGAATTGAACCGTCACACGGAGGCGACGGAGGTGTCGGGTTTTCTCGAACCGTTGCGGCAGGGATATGCGACAGGCGTGATTTCGGAGGCCGGTTGCCCGGCTGTGGCCGATCCGGGGGCCGATGTTGTGGCGATCGCCCAACGGGAACATTTGCCTGTGGTTCCATTGGTGGGTCCTTCGTCGATATTGATGTCGCTGATGGCTTCGGGATTCAACGGGCAGAGTTTCGCTTTTCAGGGTTATCTGCCTATCGAGGCGGGAGAACGGATAAAGAGAATCAAGCAGCTCGAACAACGGGTATATGCCGAAGGGCAGACGCAGATATTTATCGAAACGCCTTATCGTAATCATAAGATGATAGAGGATTTGGTGCGTTCCTGTCGTCCTCATCCTTACGGTCTGTGCCTTGCAGCTTTTCCAGTTTCTGTTTCAGAGACTTGCGCAACTTTTCCAGCTGCTTTACTGTAAAATGCTCGCCAGCCTGAGATTTCGCTTCTTCGATGGCCTCCTCAATTTCATCCATCTGTTCCTGAATCAGACGCTCCTGTCGTTCTGCGGACAAGGGTATCTTTTCAAACTGGCTGTGTCCGATGATAACCGCATCATAATCACCGGTCGCAATTCTCGCACAGAATTTTTTTCGATTACCGGGTTCAAAATCTTTTTTGCTGGTGACCAGCAGCTTTGCATTGGGGTATCTCCTTCCAGCAGTTTCAATGCGTGCCAGCGGTAGTTGATCAGATTAGGATAACAGTGCTTCAGCTCCAACATGATCTGGTCGATCTTGTCCTCAATCTCATCGGAATAGACCATGGCATACTCTGAATGATGATCATGCTGATGCTTAAACAGTGCTAAAAAAGGTTCTGACATTGAAGCACAGCTCCATGTCAGAACCCTTTTATTTCACA
>OGLN01001238.1_pt1 | contig 18858 bp, 15 predicted proteins | sample 1572641 | NCBI WGS metagenome assembly OGLN01 (sample SAMEA2581903, study PRJEB24529) | metagenome | biome: Human gut stool | place: China | collected 2011
CAAGGAGCTGCTGGGCGATTACATCTACGACGCCTCGCTGCTGAATGCCTCGATCTGCGTCGAGATCGACGTGCAGAGCGGGCAGGTCTACTCGGTCTTTTACGATACCAAATCCGATAAGCTCCGCTTCAATCAGGACGGTGCTACGAATATTTATGACCGCAGCTATGACCACCGCCGCAATGACACCCTTGTCGGCTACTACTCTGCCGAGGACCGCGTCAATGTTGTGCAGCTGGTGCAGACGAAGCTGAAGGTCAAGAATCCCCGCCTGACGAACGGCGAGACGCTGACCCTGAGCTGGAGCGGCAACTCCAGCCTCGGCGATCTGGACACCTCCTACACGGCAACGGCCTACGCCGCCGGGGACACCGGCGACAATCGGAAGCCGCTGTTTACCATCACGGTCCCGCTGCTGCTTCTGGCGCAGTGCGCGATATTATATTTCCTGTTCCGCTGATCACTGGCGCAGCTTGCGCTTGTTGCCCTTGCTGTCGACGATGTAGGTGTTGTCGAGCTGCTGGCGCAGATCGCCGACGACGGAATCGATATACGCCCGGCGCAGCACGGCACGCTCCTCATTCTCCTCCGGCGTGAGGCCGACGGTCTTGGCCTTGCGGGCCAGCTCATTGATGCGGTCAATGTCTTCTTTTTTCATAGCAGATGCTCCTTACAGAAATCTTGTAATTTCAACGCAGATGCGGCCCTTTTTCGTATTGCCGCCGACGGCGTCCAGCCGGATCTTGCCAAGACCCCGGACGGTGATCACGTCGCCCTCCGCCGTCTGCTTGTCGCCCTTTACGCAGGGCGCGTAGTTCAGCTCACATTTTCCGGCGCTGATATACTCCGCAGCCTTGCCGCGGCTGATGGAAAAGCCGGAGGAAACAATGCCGTCGAGCCGCAGGGAGGGCACGGTGTCGCGGATCTGCCGGACCTTCTGCTCCGGCACGGAAACGTCCGGGACCATGATGCGCTCCACGTGCAGCTTCGTGCGTCCGGCGGACAGAAAGTTCTGCAGCAGATACGGCAGCACCTCGCGCGTGACGAGAAAGTCGCAGCGGCCCTCGGCCACATAGATATCTCCAATCGTCTCGCGCTTCACGCCGCAGCCCATCAGCGCGCCGAGAAAATCCCGGTGCGTGAGCGTATCGCCCTCGAAATAGGATGCGCGGACGGCGGCGATCGGCCCGTCCTCGCTCTCCAGCCAGCTCTCGTCCAGATAGTCCGGCAGATAGCAGCAGATCTCGCGCTCAGCCATGGGCAGCCCGCCGTAAAACCGGATGTCCTGCCCGCGTAGCAGCTCGGCGGCAAGCATCTGCTCCCGTTTGGACAAAAAGCACGTTGAGGCCGGGATGCTGCGCGCGGCGGCGTTCGTCATGCGCTCGTACACTCTGGCCAGCAGCATTTCGTCTTCCTTTGTCTGCGCCATGCGCGCGATCTGTTCGCGTTTGTCCATTGCTCCGCCTCCTTTCGGTCTGTATTGTACCAGTCCTGCGGGAAAAATGCAATCCTGTCCGGATTTTCTGCCTGTTTTCATTACAGTTCTGTTACAAACAGGCCGGTTTGCTTGCAATCCTCCCGGCTGCCGCCTATACTGGATATAAATATACGTGGAAGGGGGCATCGCCTTGAAAAAACTGCTTTGCGCGCTGCTTGCAGCTGTGCTGACGCTGACACTTATGATCCCCTGCACAGCAACGGACTTTGCAGGCTTTTCCGACCAGCAGGAGATCGAAAACAACAACGCCGTGCGGATGCTCTACGACATCGGCCTGATCTCCGGCTATTCGGACGGCAGCTTCGGTCCGCAGAACCCCATCCGGCGCGAAGAGGTCGCCAAGCTGATGGCGCTTTTGTGCGAGGCGGAGCCGCAGACCCAGAACGCCTCCGCTCCGTTCTATGACAGCACCACATCGTGGGCTGCAGATTATATCGCCTACTGCGCCGAGCACGACATTATCGCCGGCAGCAGCGGGCGCTTCCGTCCGGCGGACCATGTGACGATCCGCGAGCTTGCAAAGATGCTGCTCGTCATTCTCGGCGAGGACGCTTCGCGCTATGTCGGCGCGAGCTGGGCGCAGAACGTCGACGAGGACGCGTTTGTGAAGGGGATCTACGCGGGCGTCTCCGCCAACTATGACTCCGCCGCTACGCGCGATACGGCGTGCCTGCTGATCTACAACGCCATGCTCTGCCCCAAGGTCGCGGACGCCTCGCTGGAGGGCGATCAGCGCTATGTGCTCGACGGCCTGATGAACCCCATGTCGTATCTGGAGATCCGTTTCGGTCTGACGCGTTACACCGCCACGCTGACCGGCAACGAATGCGCCGATCTGACGAGCGCAGGCAATACGCTTTCCGCCGGGACGAGCAAGCTGGCCGGTCACAAGGCGTTCGATATCTCTACGGATCTCAGCCTGCTTGGCCGGAACGTTGATATCTATGTGAAGGACGGCACGGTCTTCGGCATTCCCTGCTATGCGGTCGACGAGGTCTATTATACCTTCACCGACGCGTCCCAGCTCAAGGAGATCTGTGCCGGCGGCGGCTTCCGCCTGACGGAGGAGACGGCGTATTACTACAACTACACGCCCTCGAACAAGGATATCCTGAACACGCTGTCCGAAAATGACAAGATCACCGTGATCGACCACGACGGCGACAACGCGTTCGACGTGGTCCTCGTCACGACGAGCTATCCGGCGACGGTCACCTCCGTCTCCCCGCTGACGGTCGACGTCGACGGCGAGACCCAGACCGTCCGCGCGTTCAGCAGCACCGACGTGTTCACTGTCGGCGAGGCGGTCTACTACAGCCAGATCTGCGGAAACGGATATATCCGCAGGCTCAGCTGACAATTGCAAAGCAGACCAAAGGGGCTGCCTCTTAGCGAGGCAGGCCCTTCCAGTTTGTCAAAAAGGCCGATTTTACAGTATTTGCATTCCTTCCATCAGCTTCGCCGCCAGCGTCCCTCCTCCTATTGGCCGCTTGTGCGAATTCGCCGAAGCCCCCAAAGCCTCCTTTTGCCGTGCCCCGCGCGGTAAGCGGAGGCGGCACTTCCAAAGAAAATGCCGGAGGGAATGTGCCGCAAATTTCAGAGTGCTCCGGGATTTGCAGCGGACGGCTTTGTTATACCTTCAATATAAGCACTTACTGAACAGGGTGCCACGCGATGAAGTAGTCCCATTCCTTCCGCATTCTCCAACCAAATGCTTCTTCTGATTCAAAGCTGGAAATTTCTTTGTTCAGACGGTCTGCTTCTGCCTTCATAGCCTGCTTTTGCTTTTCCTGTTCCGCTATTGTTTGTTTCAGGGCTTCGATCTGTTCGGCAGCTTTCTTTTTTCCAAAAATTTTTCTCTCAAGCGAAGCTATCTTTTCATTAGCGGCACCGATACTCTGCGAAATCGTCTCAATTTTGTCTTTACAGGCTTTCAGTTTATCCGTTTGTTCGGTGATCTGCTTTGCCTTTTCGTAATACGCTGCAACCTGCGCGTTGAATTTCTCCCGCTTTTCCGGATAATACATGAAATAGTTTTCGACGATCTCCTGCGCGTCTCCTTTCGCAATTACGCTTGGGTAAATCTGTTTCTTTTCAAAACGTGTGCGGTCTCTTGGCGCGTGCTCAGGATATTCCAGCGGAGAAGTTGGGAATGACTTGTCCCAATAGTAAAGAACGCCATCTTTTTCACGGAGCTTTGGAATGTAAGCGCCATCAACATATTCGTAATGCCGGGCAGTTACTGTGATCATTCTGGTAATATAAGTTGTAATGCTTTTTGTATCATATGTTTCATAGCTGCGTTCAAACATTTTCCACCTGTATTCGGCAGTTGTTTTTTCGGTGGTTCTGATCAGTTCATATAAGAACGGGTCTGCGACGATCATCATGCCGCAGACCTCAGACTTAAAGAAATACGGCGCGTATGAAATATAGTCTCCCGTCAATGCGGTGTATTTATTGCAGATATATGCGTACAGGTAGTTCTCGAACGCAGTAGATAACTGCAAGCCGCGGTATGTTGATTTATCTTTTGATAATTGCAGATACCGAAAGAAATTTTCGATAAAGATATCAAGTGCGCTGCAATATGCCATATAATCCGCAAGGGAAGCCGGCGTGGTTGGGGTATATTCTTCGGGCGGTGCCGGCGCATAAATGCTGCGGTCGAAGCCCATACGGTGTGTAAAAAGTGTCAGATAGTCAATCGCTGCATCAAATTCTTCCTGTGTAGCGGTTCCCTTGCTTCTCAGCAGCTCCATGCCATGTTTTTCTTTCAAATCCTTTTGCTGTTTTAATTCCATCGCCAGTTCATCGGCACCGCCGGATTCAATATTTTTAAATTTTGACGTGAGGTATTCCCATTCTATCGGTGAGCCACGAAGATTCAAATGCGCTCTTGCGTTCAAGCTCATAACGCCAAGATCAATCACCTGCTTAATTTCTTCTGGCATTGCATAGCTAAGTGTCATACCGCAATCCGGGCATTTGAATACTTGCTGCCGTTGGTTTTTAATTCCTGCCACAGCCCCTCCAGCGCCAAGTATCGCCGTACCAACCGCACCTTTCAGATAATCGTACTCCAGTCCTCCAATCTGCGTATCCGTCACAACATTCGGACTGCCGCAAGCCGCGCAACGGTAAAGTGCCATCGTTATGTTTCTTCCTTTCTCAATTTGTTTTCATGCTTCGCACATGATCTACACAATCCAACGCAGCGACCATCAAAGGCAAGTGCTTCGTCATAGGTATCAAACCACCTGACATGATATGGGAGGATTTTACTTTCTTTGCAGTATCCTTTGATATGGAGCCGGTGCGTTCTTTCATTGTAGAAATACTGTTTCATAGAACCCCTTCTTGATAAATCCTAAAATTCTCTGTTTTCTACCATTATAGAGATTTATATTCCCTAAGTCAATCAAAATATATCTTTTTATTATCTGAAAATCGCCATGCTGAGAATTATACTATACGCACAGCGAGGTGATTGTATGGATTATCTGGAATGGTTTTACCGTCGGATAGCCGAACTGCGGGCGCAGAAGGGGGTTTCCGCGCGGGATATGAGTCTTTCGCTTGGGCAGAGCGAGAGCTATATCAATAAGATCGAGAACAGAAGAACATTGCCGTCGATGACGGGTTTTTTCTATATTTGTGAATACCTGAATATTACGCCGCAGGAGTTTTTTAACTTTGATGCAGCTGCACCGCGAAAAGCAAAGGAGCTTCTGCATGAAATCGAAAAACTGACGCCAGAGCAATCCGAGCACGTTCTGCAAATTGTCAGGGACATATCGTATAAATAATAAAGGGGCTGCAGCGAGGTTCATTTCGCTGCAGCCCGTTTTGCTGATATGATACTCAATAATTTTCTTCGCGGAGTTCAAAATAGCTCTGCGGGTGATTGCAGGCGGGACAGACCTCGGGGGCCTTTGTGCCGACAGCGATGTGGCCGCAGTTGCGGCATTCCCAGACCTTGACTTCGCTCTTTTCGAACACCTGCGCTGTCTCCAGATTGTGCAGCAGTGCGCGGTAGCGCTCTTCGTGGTGCTTTTCGATCTCCGCGACGAGGCGGAAGCGCTGTGCCAGCTCCGGGAAGCCCTCTTCCTCGGCAGTCTTGGCAAAGTCCTGATACATATCCGTCCATTCGTAGTTTTCGCCTGCGGCGGCAGCGGCCAGATTGGCCTTCGTGTCGCCGATGCCGGACAGCTCCTTGAGCCAGAGCTTTGCGTGCTCCTTCTCGTTCTCCGCTGTTTTCAGAAACAGCGCCGCCATCTGCTCGTAGCCCTCTTTTTTCGCGACGGACGCGAAGAAGGTGTACTGGTTCCGTGCCTGCGATTCGCCTGCAAAGGCTGCGCGCAGATTCGCTTCGGTTTTCGTGCCTGCGTATTTGCTCATAGTTCCGTCTCCTTTTTGATTTTAATCCGTTGTTTTAGCATTCCTTGCCTGTCTGCATTTATTCTAACATAGATATCTTAATTTTGCAAGTAGTTCTTATTATTATTTTGCCTGTGCCGGGACGGCAGTTTTTTCTGTCATGTCTGCCGGTCAGTCCGGCTGCTCGAAGCTGCTGTCCATGAGCGCCTGTTCAAGCTGCCGGGCGTGGTCAAGCTCGGAGTAGGGGACGAAGAAGTCCGTCCGGGTGCCGGCCTCGCCGGTGTAGGCCACGGTGCGTGGGCTCCACTGGCGGATGATGACGGGGATATGGTCGTCCTTGAGAATGCCGTGATACATCTCGGCCCACGGGGAGCATTTGTTGCCGATGAAGCAGTAATCGTCCATTTTCGGCCCGCGCGTGAGTCTGCTGCCGCAGAACGCGCAGGTGTTTTCCTCGTTCAGCAGATAACAGTTTTCACAGTAAAACATGACGCAGCTCCTTCCCGGCGCTTATTTCCGCGCCCGCAGCTCTTTGCGCTCCTTCTTTGTCTTGCAGAAATGCTCCAGCACGGGGATGAACAGGAAGCAGGTGAAGGCTGCCGTAAAGCCGCCGTTATACAGGCAGAACGCGCCGTGCAGCAGCGGGACGCAGGTGACGAACGTGTAATGGATCATGCCGAATACGACGCCGGCCAGCCAGCCGTAGACGCCCGTAACAGGGGACAGGCCGTTTGCAAAGCAGAGGCCGATGACGATGGCCTGTGCGTTTGCCATGAGCGTATGTTCCGCGCCGGTGAGGCCGCAGACGAATTCCGCGATGTAGCTTGCGGCAACATAGCCCACCATGATCGGCCAGACATTGGCCGGGTGGCTGCCCTTATAGCAGCAGCAGACCATGCAGAACACGCAGCCCAGCGTCGCGGCGTTCCACTTTGCGCCGATAAGCAGGTAGTACAGGACGATAAACAGCCCGTAAATGCCGAAGTTCAGGATCGCCGCGCCGGAGCCGTATTTCGTGCCGTAGTCGACGTTGTAGCCGGAATCGCGCAGGAGCCTGCCGTATTCCTTCGCCCCGCCGAGCGCAAGGCCCCAGACGATGGCCAGCGCGAACACCACCAGACAGAAGCCGACGCTGACGGGCACGAAGCTGTCTGCCAGACCGACGTTTTCCGATGCGGGAGGCGCGGAGGTGAAGATTTTATACAGAAGCGAGCGCAGGAAGAACGCGAGCAGGCCGATGGGCACGGCTGCGTTATAAAGGTCGTAGCCCTTGTGCATCTGCGGGCTGTGCGGCAGGACGGCAGGGAAGAGGAAGCCGATAAAAACGCCGACAGCCAGCGCAAGAACGATGCCGAGGCCCGTAAAGCCGCGCCACGCCTCGCCGGGATAGCGGAAGAGCATTTCCGTGATGAGCGGGGCAAGACCCGTGGAGAACAGGAAGGCATTCGCCATCGCGCCGGGCTTTTTCTTCATGGCAAGACAGTAGACCAGAACGCCTGCGAACGAGAACCAGATGTTGAGGATCGTCGTGCCCCAAAAGCAGAAGCCTGCCGTCAGGAAAAACGCGAGGACGGACACGCCGTCCGGCTTGCTGCCGGGCAGGCAGTAAATCCCGAGACACACGGCGCAGACCAGCGCGGCATTCAAAAACGTTCCGCCGAAGCCGCCGTAGCTGCTGTCAAAGTAGCTCTTGACGGTCTGGCCGGACTGCGTACAGATGCGGCCAAGGCCCGCAAAAATGTCGGAGGCCGACTCGTGGTACAAAGCAGCACTGATGACCGCGGCCAGCAGGCACAGCAGCGTGAACCCGGCAAACAGCCAGCGGATGGCGGTCTGCGGAGTCTTGAATTTTTCTTTCATACTTCCACTCTCCCTTCGAAAAACTGCCGCCGGAAAAGACCGGCGGCAGCGCGGTAAAACGGTTTACAGCGTGCGCTCGGCAGCCTCGACCACATGGCCGATGAGCACGGAGGTCGTGACGGAGCCGACACCGCCAGGAACCGGCGTGATCGCGCCGACAATGGGTTCGACCTCGGAGAACACGGCGTCGCCCGCGATAGCGCCCTTGCCGCCCTTGGAATTGACCTTCTCGGGGTCCCAGTTGATGGACACGTCGATAACGATCTGGTTTTCGGAGACATAGTCCTTCGTCAGGCTGTTCAGAACGCCTGCGGCGGAGACGAGAATGTCCGCCTTGCGGGCGATCCCGGCCACGTCGACGGTCTTGGTGTGGCAGACGGTGACGGTGGCGTTCTTGGCCATGAGCATCATCGCGGCAGGCTTGCCGACGACGAGGGAACGGCCGATGACGACGGCGTTTTTGCCCTTGCAGTCAATGCCGTAGTAGTCCAGAATTTCCATGCACGCCTGCGGGGTGCAGGGGGCGAAACCCAGCTTCTTGCCGGTGAAGACGCCGGCGTTGGAGAGGTCGGTCATGCAGTCGACGTCCTTGCGGGCGGCCAGATGGTTGCAGATCTCGTCCTGATCGGCCTTCAGATGCTTCGGCAGGGGCCGGAACATGAGGCAGCCGTGGATGGAATCGTCAGCGTTGATCGCTTCGATCTGCGCGATGAGCGCTTCCTTCGTCACGTCCTCAGGCAGGACGAACTTCTGAACCTCCACGCCGATGAGCTCTGCGCGGGCAGTCGCGCCCTTTTCATAGGACAGGTCGGAGGGATTCTCACCGCAGCGGACGATGGCAAGCTTCGGGTTGACGCCCTTTTCCTTCAGAGCCGCGACACGCGCCTGCAGCTTTTCGTTCATCGCAGCGGTAACTTCCTTGCCAAGCAGTAACTTTGCCATAGTTCTCTCTCCTTCTTATTTAAAGAAACCGGCCTTGACCGTCTCGAAAATCTCGTCAGCCATCTTGCCGTATTTGTCCAGCATCCCGAGGCATTTGACGTTCATTTCCTCGGCCAGCTCCCGGTTCTGGAGCGTTTTGGTGTTGATAAAGACGTTGAGCGAGGCCGCCTGCAAAGCGGACTTCACGATGGCCGCGCCGCAGCCCGCGTCGGAGACGGCGAGGCGGGAGCCTTTGGCGGCGAAGACGGAGATCGCCTCGATGGACTCGCAGCACAGCTCCATGATGTGCATTGGGACCTGGCAGGCCGTGATCGTGGCCTTTTCCATGATCTCCGGGCGGCTGGGGTCGTCCTTGGGGATACCGTAGGCTTTGGACAGGGGGATGAAGCCCTCTGCGTCGGCGGGGACCTGATCGAGAAGCTCGGTCTGGAGCTTGTCGCATTTTTCCTTCAGGGCGATGATCTCAGCCTCAACGTCGGCGTACTTCTTTTTGCCGACCGTCAGAGAGCCGACCATGTTGCCCAGCGCCGTGCCGAGCGCGGCAACGAGCGCGGATGCGCCGCCGCCGCCGGGGGCAGGCTCGCTCGAGGCAAGCACCGTGACAAATTCACGGCAGGATCTTGTCGTATAATCCATAATAACTCCTTATTTTCAGCAAGGCAGGCGGCGGATGTCCGCCGCCTGCCGGTAAGTCATGTAAATCAGAACAGGCCGGAAACCTTGCCGGTCTCGGTGTCGACGTCGATGCGGCGGTAGGCCGGGTTCGCGGCAGTGCCGGGCATCATGGAGATGGTGCCTGCCATCGGGCAGAGGAACTTCGCGCCGCCATACTCCAGAATGTCGCGGATGGCGAGCCGCCAGCCGGTGGGAACGCCCTTCTTCGTCGGGTCGTCGGACAGGGACAGGTGGGTCTTGACCATCATGGTGCAGTAATCCTTGTACTTCGGGTCAGACTCGAAGCGCTCAGCCTTCTGCACAGCCAGAGGCGCCCAGTCGACGCCGTCCGCGCCGTAGACTTCCTTGGCGATCAGTTCCACGCGCTGACGCAGCGGCATTTCAAGGTCGTACAGGAACTTGATGTTGACCGGCTCCTCGCAGGCTTCGACGACGGCCTTGGCCAGTTCGATTGCACCTTCGCCGCCGTAACGCCAGTGGTTGGACTCCGCGCAGCGGACGCCGTGCTCCTTGCAGAGCTTCTTGAGAAGGGCGATCTCCGCGTCGGTGTCGGTGTAGAAGCGGTTGATGCAGACGACCGGGTTGATGCCGGACTTTTTGATGGTGTTCACATGATGGAACAGGTTGCAGGTGCCCTTTTCCAGAAGCTCGAGGTTCTCCTCGGTGTATTCCTTCGGCAGGGGAGCGCCCGGGGTGACCTTCGGGCCGCCGCCGTGCATCTTGAGCGCGCGGACGGTCGCGACCAGAACGGAGACGTTCGGGGTCAGGCCGGACAGACGGGTCTTGACGTTCCAGAACTTCTCGAAGCCGATGTCGGCAGCGAAGCCGGACTCGGTGACGTGATAGTCGAACAGCTTCAGAGCCAGACGGTCAGCGATGACAGAGGACTGGCCGATGGCGATGTTGGCGAACGGGCCGGCGTGAACGAGAACCGGCTGATGCTCGACAGAGTAGCACATGGTCGGGTTGATGGTGTTGCGCATCCACGCGGTCATCGCGCCTGCGACCTCAAGATCGTCGCAGGTGACGGGCTCACCGCTGCGGGAGTACGCGACGACGATCTTGCCGATACGCTCACGCAGATCCTTCAGATCACGGGCGACAGCCAGAATGGCCATCAGCTCGGAGCCGACGGCGATGCCGAACTTGGACTCCATCATGAAGCCGTCCAGACGGCCGCCGATGCCGATGATGATGTTGCGCAGGCCCTGCGCGCAGAAGTCCATGACCCAGCCCATCTCGACGCGCTTCGGGTCGATGTCGAGGCGCTTGAGGCCCTTCTTGGCCAGCCACTCGTCGTTGTTGTTGCGCTCGTGCTGCATACGCGCGTTCAGGGCGACCATCGCCAGGTTGTGCGCGTTCATAATGTCGTTGATATCGCCGGTCAGGCCGAGGGAGAACTCGGTCATCGGCATCAGAAGGGCGTTGCCGCCGCCGGCCGCAGTGCCCTTGACGTTCATGGTCGGGCCGCCGGAGGGCTGACGCAGTGCGCCGCCGACATTCAGGCCCAGCTTGCCGAGGCCTTCGATCAGGCCCAAGGAAACGGTGGACTTGCCTTCGCCGAACGGGGTCGGGGTAATGGCAGTGACTTCGATGAACTTGCCGTCGGGCTTATCCTTCAGACGCTTCATGACCTTGATGAAGTCGATCTTCGGGGTCTTGCCGTAGGGGATGATCTCCTCGGGCAGCAGGCCGAGCTTCTCACGGAAATAATCGACGGAGGGCAGATTCTTTTCTGCTTCCTCTGCGATCTGCCAGTCCTTGTACACGGTCGGGTCGAGCGTGACGCGGCCGGTCTGCGGGTCTACGTACTTGCCGTCTTTGAATTCGATTGCCATATGTATTGTATCCTCCTTGCAGGCGCGGGGCCTTAACTATCCCGTTGCCTGGTATTTTCGGCGCTGCGTGTCCAGTCGTGCGCGGGTTCCGGCGCCATGTCTGTAATCGATATTGTTTTATCGGTTACGAAAAAAGTTTACCACGAACGCCTCCGGAAGTCAATCATTCCGGCGCGCTGCGGGTGTGGAAAATAGCACGAATTTTCCATATCAGAATTGTCATATTTGCCATACTATAAATGTGATACTTAATTTGTGAAAACCAAGCATATCAAAAATGATATAGGATGCACATAAAAAGTCTCCCCTTGCTGTGCGCATCGCACGGCAAGGGGAGACTTTGGCGCGCTGCTTATGTCAGCGCATAGAGCGCGGAGAATTTTTTCTCCAGATAGGTCAGGAAATAGTCCGGGTTCAGGCTTTCGCCGGTGATGGCGCGGATCCATTCATCCGGCGTTGTGACGGAGGCGATGGAAAATACGTGCGATTTCAGCCAGTCGCGGATGGGGAGCAGATCGCCCTTTGCCGCGCAGGCAAAGACGTCGAAGTCCTTCGCCATCGTCCGCAGGATCTGCGCGCCGTAGGCAGAGCCGAGCGCGTAGGACGGGAAATATCCGGCGGGCATTGTCCAGTGGACGTCCTGCAGGCAGCCCTGCGCGTCGTCCGGGACGGCGACGCCGAGATAGTCCTGATATTTCTGGTTCCAGAGCGCCGGAATTTCATCGACGGTGATCTCGCCGTTCATAAACGCCTTTTCCAGTTCATTGCGGATCATGATGTGCAGGCAGTAGGTCAGCTCGTCCGCGTCGCAGCGGTTGAGGCCCGGCGCGGCGGCGTTGACGGCCTCATAAAGCTCACGCTCGGTCACGTCGGCGAACGTGCCGCCGCTCAGCTCCTGCAGCTTGGGATAGATAAAGCGGACAAATGCCTCGCTGCGGCCGATCAGGTTTTCGTAGAAGCGGGAAATGCACTCGTGCATCCCGTTCGTCATGGAGTCTGCGGCGTGCTCGCGGTAGAATTCCTCCGGCTCGTTCTGCATGAACAGCGCGTGGCCGCCCTCATGGAGCGTGGTGAAGATATTGGAGACGAAATTGTTCTCATAATAATGCGTCGTGACGCGCACGTCCCTGGGGCCGAAGTTCGTGGTGAACGGATGCTCGGTCGTCATGAGGACGAGCGCGTCCTGCTTTAAGCCCTCCAGCTCCAGCAGGTATCTGGAGAACGCCTCCTGCTGCGGAATGGGGCACGGGCGGGACATGAAATCCGTGCGGATGGGCTTGCCCTCCGCCTGAATGCGCCGCACCAGCGGGACGATCCGCGCGCGCAGCGCGTCAAAAAACGCGTCGAGCTGGGCGATGCTGCCGCCCTTTTCGGTGTCGTCCAGCAGCGCGTCGTAATACGTCGGCTTTTTGTTTTCACGCAGATCGAGCGCCTTATGCGTGTAGGAAATGATCTCGGCCAGCGAATCGCGGAACAGGGAAAAATCCGCCGCCTGCTTCGCCTCCAGCCATTTGGAGTAGGCGCGGTTATAGGCAAGGCTCATTTCGTAATTCAGCTTTGCCGGGATATTCTTTTCCTTCTCCCATGCCTCATACAGGTGTTCCACGACCTTCTTCTGCACCGGCGTCAGTCCCTCACTGTCCGCGTGCAGCTCGGTTACAAGCTGGGCGTAGCGCTTGGTGTGCGTGAGCCGGAAATGCCGGTCAGACAGAACGGCCATATCCGCGCCCGCCTGCTCCATGCCGTCCTTCGGCGCGCAGCACTGCATATCGAAGTCCAGCTTGCCCACGGCACGGGCATAGACGCTGGCTTCGTCGAGCAGTTTACGCAGACGGTCAAATTTCTGCTGATTTGTCATAGGGATCCCTCCTTTTCTTTCATCGTACCACGATTTGTCTGCGGACGCAAGACACGGGCATTGCGAAACATGGACGGGATATGCTATAATCCCAACAGAGTATTATATTAATGAAGGGAGATTTCCATGAAATTTTCTGAAATGCCGTATGCACGGCCCGATCTGAACGAGCTGAAGCAGCAGCTGCAGGCGCTGACCGACCGGCTGAAGGCCGCGCCGGATTATGCCGCCGCGCGCGAGGCGTTCCTCGCCCAGCAGAAGCTGTCGATGCACATCAATACGCTCGCCACGCTCTCAAGCGTCCGCAACTCCATCGACACCCGCGACAAGTTCTATGACGCCGAAGAGGAGTTCTGGAACGAAGCCGGGCCCGAGCTTCGCGCCTATGACGACGCGTGGACGGCTGCGATGCTGGAAAGCCCGTTCCGCAAGGAATTCGCGGCGGAATACGGCGATCTGATGTTCCTCAACGCCGAGATCGCCCGCAAGGCGTTCTCTCCCGCCATTGTCGAGGAGCTGAAGCAGGAAAACCAGCTCGTGCAGGATTATCAGAAGCTGATCGCCAGCGCACAGATCGAGTTCGAAGGCGGCACCTACACCATCTCGCAGCTGTCCCCGTTTAAAAACGACCCCGACGACGCGCGGCGTCTGGCCGCGTGGCAGGCCGAGGGCGGCTGGTACAAGGCGCACCAGCCGGAGCTGGACGAGATCTATGACAAGCTCGTGAAGCTGCGCGACGCGATGGGCCGCAAGCTGGGCTATGACGGCTATACCGAGCTGGGCTATTACCGCATGGGCCGCAACTGCTACACGAAGCAGGATGTGGAGAAGTTCCGCGCCGCCGTTATCAAATACGTCGTGCCCGTCGCGGCCTCCGTCTATGAGGCGCAGGCAAAGCGCCTTGGCAAGACCTACCCCATGACCTTTGCCGACAACGCCCTTGGTTTCCGCAGCGGCAACCCGAAGCCCTGCGGCACCCCGGACGACATTCTCGCGCAGGGCAAGCGGTTCTATGAGGCGCTTTCCCCCGAAACCGGAGAATTCTTCAACACGATGCTCGATAACGAGCTTCTCGACGTGCTGTCCACCCCCGGCAAGCGGGCCGGCGGCTACTGCACGAGCCTTGGCGAGTACCGCGTTCCGTTTATCTTCGCCAACTTCAACGGCACGCAGCACGACGTTGAGGTCGTGACGCACGAGGCGGGCCACGCCTTTGCCGCGTATCTCAACCGCGACCGCGTCCCGACCGAGACGATCTGGCCGAGCCTTGAGGGCTGCGAGGTGCATTCCATGTCCATGGAATTCTTCGCGTGGCCGTGGGCAGACGGCTTCTTTGGTGACGATACCCGCAAGTTCCGCTACAGCCATCTGGCGGGCGCGCTGACCTTCATCCCCTACGGCACGATGGTCGACCATTTCCAGCATATCGTCTATGAAAAGCCGGAGATGACCCCGGCGGAGCGCCATGCAGTGTGGAAAGAGCTTCTGGGCGTGTATATGCCGTGGATGAAGCTCGGCAGCGAGATCCCCTTCTACGGCGACGGCGAGGGCTGGCAGCGGCAGCTGCATATCTATGTGAACCCGTTCTATTACATCGACTACTGCCTCGCGCAGACCGTCGCGCTGCAATTCTGGGCGCGCATCCAGAAGGATCTGCCTGACGCGTGGGCACATTACATGGCCTACACCCGGCAGGGCGGCAGCCGCGTGTTTACTGAGCTGCTGAAAAACGCCGGACTGGACAGCCCGTTTGAGGAAAGCTGCCTGCGCGGCGTGTGCGAAACGGCCAAGCAGTGGCTGGACAACTATGACCTGACGGGGATCGAATAATGCAGCAAAAGAAAACCCGCCGTGGGCGGGAATACCTGAATGACTTCCGTAGGGATGTCAACGGCAGCTACCTGTACCAGGGCAGCTACCGCTGCTATACCGGCAGCATGCCGTATGCCAAACTGCGGGGCCTGCTGTGGGCGCTGTGCGGCGGGGCACTGGCGGCGCTGGCGGCGGCGGGCATGGTGCCCGCGCCGGGGGCCATGCAGCAGTTTTATGTACTGCTGCCGTATGCCGGGGCGCTGGTGGCTGGCATCAGCGTGGTGTGGGCGCTGGCCCGCATGAGCCGCGGCGGGGCACGCCTGCGCAGCTATGTGTATGAAGAAACGGTAGCCAAGTTGCCGCTGCGCTGCCTGTTGACCGGGGTGTTCGCCGCGCTGGCTGCAGTAGGGGAGTGTATGGATGTGTTTTTGAACGGCGGACAAAACGCTATCCGGTATGCAGTATTATTTGCAGCGCTGGCCGCTGCGGCTGCTGCGGCTGCTTTTGCCGCAGGGCACACCATCCGGGCAGCGGTTTATACCGAAGAATCCGGTTCCGGGCGCGAAGAGTAAAAGACCTTGCACCATAACGCAGAATTTAGCCCGCTAAAGTGCGGCGCGGAAGAATTTTACAAAATTCAGCGTGCTGTTATGGTTATCCTGCTGACTTTTATTTAGATGTTGCCAAAACGGCGTTTTTTGGTTGACAGAAATTGAAAATTGCGATATTATAACATAGTTATTGGTGACATTTGTTTGCGGTGAGGGAACACCGCAAATGCGGAAAGGCTTAAGCCTTTCTTTATTTAACACTCCATTTGGTAGTGTTAAAATTGCCGCCATTACCAAAATGATTTGGGAGGTTATACAAACATGAAAAACACCAAGCAAGTGCTTGCACTGGCCATGGCTGTTGCAATGGCTGCGGGCCTGCTGGCTGGCTGCGGTTCTTCCGCTTCCAGCAGCGCTGAGTCTGTTGCTTCCAGCGAGGCTACCAGCGAAGCCGCTGCTACCGATACCGGCAGCAGCGATGGCACCCTGGTTCTGGCAGATACCGGCTTTGAGGGCAAGTTCAGCCCGTTCTTCGCCGCTTCTTCCGCTGACCAGCACGTTATCGACCTGACCAACATTGCCCTGCTGGGCGCTGACCGTAAGGGCGAAATGATCCTGAAGGGCATCGAGGGTGAGACCCGCGAGTACAACGGCACCGATTACACCTACTATGGCCCCGCTGACTGCGAAGTGACCGAGAATGCTGACGGCACCGTTACCTATGCCATCAACATGCGCGATGACCTGGTCTTCTCTGACGGCACCCCCATCACCATTGATGACGTCATCTTCAACCTGTATGTTTACATGGACCCGACCTATGACGGTTCCGCCACCCTGTACTCCATGCCCATTGCCGGCCTGGATGATTACCGCAACAGCATGACCACCCTGTCCAAGCTGATTGCTGAGGCAGGCGAGGACAACACTGATAACAGCCTGTTCACCGCTGAGCAGCAGAAGGCTTTCTGGGATGCTGTTAACGAAGGCGGCACTGCATTTGCACAGGAGATCGTTGATAACTGCGTTGCTGCCGGTTACGCTGACGAAGGCAACGTTGCCGCTGCTGCTTCCGCTTGGGGCTTTGACGGCCTGGCCGCTGACGCTACCGCAAAGGATTTCTTCCTGGCTATCGCAGAAAAATATGACTGGAACTTTGCTTCCATGGAAGCTGAGACCGCAGGTTCTGCTCTGTCTGACCTGATTCCGGCTGATGTTTATGCTTACTCCACCACCGGTGTTGCCACCGGCGCTGACGTTGACACCGTTTCCGGCATCGTCAAGACCGGCGACTACAGCATGACCATCACCACCACCGAGCTGTCCAACTCCATGATCTACCAGCTGCAGCTGCCTATCGCCTCCCTGGATTACTATGGCGACCGCAGCCTGTATGATTACGACAACCACTCCTACGGCTTCAAGAAGGGCGACCTGAGCAAGGTTCGTTCTGTCACCAGCGCTCCCATGGGTGCCGGTGTCTACACCTTCAACAAGTACAGCGACGGTGTCATCTACCTGGATGCTAACCCGAACTACTACGAAGGCGAAGCCCTGATCAAGCACGTCAACATGAAGGAGACCCAGGAAGCCGATAAGATCACCGGTGTTCAGGCCGGCACCATCGACATTTCCGATCCTTCTTACTCTCTGGAAGCTGCCAACCAGATCGCTACCATCAATGGTGGTAATTCTGACCTCGACGGCTCTGTCATCACCACCCGTCTGAAGGACTTCCGCGGCTACGGCTACATTGCCCTGAGCGCTGAGAACGTCAAGGTTGGCAACGACCCGGCTTCTGAAGAGTCCAAGGACCTGCGCAAGGCCATCATGACCGTGATCGCAGCTTACCGTGATGAGGGCATCAACTCTTACTACGGCGACACCGCAACCATCATCAACTACCCCATGTCCAACACTTCCTGGGCAGCTCCTTCCGTTACCGACGACGGCTACAAGATCGCTTACTCTACCGACGTTGACGGCAACGAGATCTACACCAGCGATATGAGCGGCGACACCAAGTATGCTGCTGCTCTGCAGGCCGCCCTCGGCTACTTCGAAGCAGCCGGCTACACCGTTGAAAACGGCCAGGTCACCGCAGCTCCGGCTGGCGCCAAGATGGAATACACCGTCAACATCGGTGCTTCCGGCAACGGCGACCACCCCTCTTTCCAGGTTCTGACCAATGCAGCCGCTGCTCTCAAGACCATCGGCTTCACCCTGACCGTCAACGACCTGGCAAACGCTTCTGACCTGTACAGCTCTTATCAGTCCGGCGTTGCCGAAGGCTGGGTTGCTGCATGGCAGTCCACCAACGACCCCGATATGTACCAGCTGTACCACAGCCAGGGTGCTACCAACTACTACGCCATCAATGACACTGACCTGGACGAGCTGATCATGGCTGCCCGCGCGACCACTGACCAGGAGGCCCGCAAGGCCATGTACAAAGAGGCCATGGAGATCATCCTGGATTGGGGCGTCGAGCTGCCCGTCTACCAGCGCAGCGAGGCTACGATCTTCTCCACCGAGCGTGTCAACATCGACACCATCGCGAAGGATCAGACCCCGTACTGGACCTACAAGTCTGAGCTGAACAACCTCGAGCTGAACTAAGTTCAACTTACCGTTGTGAAACGCAGGTGACCGCCCGCCAAGGGCGGTTGCTTGCTGTATTGGACGAACCGAGGAAGGGGGGAGCGGGCAGCCTGTGCGGGCGCATATAGAATGCGCCCCTACGAATGCGCTGCCCTGTAGGGGCCGGGCATGCCCGGCCCTCTGCCCGGCGGTAATCGCCATTCTTCCCCCTATACCACTAATATGGTCGTCCCACTCCCACGCAGGGCGTCGTCCCTGCGTGGGATGGGGATGCCCACATTACGGCATTTCCCTGCAAAATAAACGCGGTTTAACCGTGCAAGGAAGGAACGAAAACTCTTGCGAAACTACATCATCAAGCGTGTCGCGCAGTCGGTACTGATCCTGTTCTGTGTCATGTTCATTATCTATGCGCTGATCCGCAGCCTGCCCAGCTCCTTTGCCGAGACAATGGCAATGCAGCTGGCTCAGGCCCCCGGCGCCAAGCCCTATGAGGAATGGCTTGCCCAGCTCAACGCTTCCTACGGCCTTGACCTGGACATCGTCCCCGGCTTCTTCACCTGGCTGAGCAAAGCCGTTGTCGGCAACTTCGGCGACAGCTGGAAGTGGAACGTGCCTGCTACCCAGAAATTCACCGAGGTCATCGGCCTGTCTGTCATCATGGGCGGCATCTCCTTTGTGCTGTCCATCGTGATCGCCGTGCCCCTCGGCGTGCTGGCTGCTACCAAGCAGTACAGCCGCGCGGACTATGTCATCACCTCTGTGGCGCTGGTCGGTATTTCGCTGCCCACCTTCTTCTTTGCCACGCTGCTCAAGCTGTTCTTCTCGGTCAAGCTCGGCTGG
>OGLN01001241.1_pt1 | contig 18846 bp, 15 predicted proteins | sample 1572641 | NCBI WGS metagenome assembly OGLN01 (sample SAMEA2581903, study PRJEB24529) | metagenome | biome: Human gut stool | place: China | collected 2011
GTCGGAGCTCGCTTCCAACCCGGGATTCTGGTGCAGTTCGGGGTTGGAATCGAAACACTTTATCATTGGTGTTGCCCTGGCGGATCAGGCGACCTTCCCGCTGCACGATATCACTCGGCTTCCAAGGAATATCCAAGTGATGAATAGCCACTAGTCGCTCCTGCACATTCACGCCGGTTCCCAACTTGGACGTACTGCCAATCAGGACCCTTACAGAAGCATTGTTGACAGCCTCGAAGAGCTTTCTGCGTCTGGCATCTGTTGTTGCATCATGCACAAAAGCAATCTGTGAAGCTGAAATCCCCATCTCCTTCAGGCGCTTCTTCAACTCATCGTAGACATTGAATCCCTTCTTCGGCGTTCCAAGATCACAGAAGACTAACTGAGCCGTATCCGGATAGGCCATCCACAGCTCATAGACCTTTTCAGCACATGCATGCGCCTTTGTGCTGTCAGGATCCGGTTCCGCTGTCGGATCTGCAAGACGGATATCTAGAGCAGCCGCACGGCCATCATGCGTTACCTTAAGCAGGTTGTCCTCTGTACCACGCACATGCTTCTGCCGGATCTTTTCGGTCCGGTCCACCAGATCATCGATATAAATCTCCTGCTCGATAGATTTCTCAACGATCACATCCGTATAGCCTTCACTTTCCGGCAGATCCATACCGCCATCATCATTGCTGTAGAAGTCACAGACGCCTGCGAACAGGCTCGTCAGCTCAGGAACGTTATGGAAGCTATTAAATCTGGTCCGTACACGGTAGTTCTGGGAATCCACGTCCACTTCAAATCCAGTCTGACGAGTCGCAAAGTTGTTAATCCATTCATCGAAATGGTTCAGATGGAGGAGCTCGAGCTGCTCCGGCTGTAAAAACATCTGCAGTACAAACAGGTCAGATATAAAGTTGGTCAGCGGTGTGCCTGTCGAAAAGATAATGCCACCGCCCTGCATTCTGACATACTGAACCTTCTCAAGCATTTCATCACACTTCTTGCTGCCCTTGGCGTGCATGCCTACAACCCCATCTGCATGAGCATCAATGGAGACATTTTTGTAATTGTGAGCTTCATCAATGACGAGAGTTGTAATACACAGCTCATCAAAGGTAGTGAATTCATCTGCAGGAATCTCCTCCTGCATCTTCATAAGTTCCTCGCTCAGATGAGATGCAATCGCCTCTAGGCGCGAACGTTCCCATGTCTCGGAAGCATTGGCGGCCTGTGCTCTGCAGGTACGTATCTGTTCTCTCTGCTGCTCAATCTTGTATGCTTTGCTCATGCCAAGTCTTTCGAAAGAAGAAAAGGCCATGTAAACCGCTACATAATCACCATCTTTGATCTTAGTAAGAACTTCCTGTCTGCAGTCCGGCTTGAAGTCTTCCGGATGTACCACAAGAATGTTATCCTGCGGATAGAGTTCTCGATGTGCACGCTCAAAGGCCTCTAGCACGTTGTTCGGTACCACAATCAGATTCTTATCCGACAGGCCAATACGCTTCCTTTCATGAACACCCATGATGATGATACCAGTCTTGCCTGTGCCCACTTTGTGATTCAGCAGCACGTCTTTCTCAAGGATAATCCTTGCAACGGCATCTTTCTGATGAGGGTACGGGGTAAAGTGTTCAATATCAAGATCCGGCAGCTCCAGAAAACTGCCACTGTATCTTCCGGATACATTGCAGGCGTATGTATCGTAAAAAATCTCCTTCATACGCTTCACACGGGAAGGATCCTTTCTGACCCACTCCTGGAACACGTTCTGCAGCAGTTCCTGCTTCTCCTGAGCCGCCAGTGTCTCAACCTTATTCAAAACTTTAGCTACACCGGATTTGCGTTCCGGTCGGGAGACCTCATCATAAACCTTCACAGTTCCGCCATTTAAAGTCGTCTCCATAATCTGCAGTGCAGTCAGGCGCTTCGTGCCATAGGTATAGATATTCTGTACTGCATTGCGAGCCTTTGGAGAGATGACGATCTTCCAGCGTCCAAGAGCTGTAGAGTAATGAATCTCCGGAAGGCAGAACAGGCCAAGCACTTCTTTGGCAAAAAGCGAGTAGTACTTCTCTGGAATCCAGGGACTGCCCAGGCCAAAACCAATTACATCGAAATCCACCTTTGCCGGCATTGCCGCTTTCAGTGCATCAACGTTTGCCTCAAAACGTCCGTTATACTTGCTGTTCAGTTCTTTCGCCATCTCCAGCTTCGTTTTGATGTTACCGGAAAGATACTGAGCTCTCAGCATCCAACCCTGGTCATCTGCATGGTAGATATCATAAACCTCAGGATCTTGGTAAATAGCGCCTTCCAGAACCTCTGTCAGCTCATCAAATGCAATTCTACGGCGGCGATCACGGGCAGGCCGGTGGTCACATCCACATCATCCCCGCCGTCCTTCTCAATGGCGCATTCGGCACCGGCTCCGGCGGGGCGGCAGTACAGCGGTGCCACCTCCACCACGATGCCCTTCGGCGTGCGCAGGGCAACGCTCTCCGGGGCATGGCCGGTGAGCAGGAGCCGCGCGGCCCCCGCCGCACCCAGCGCCGCGCAGGTGCCGGTGGTGTACCCGCAGCGGAGCAGCTTCTGCCCACTGCGGACGTAATGTTCAAACTTTGGCCCGGCAGGCTTTTCCGGGCCGAACACGGCCTCGTACTGCTCCTTGGTCAGGCTGTACAGCGCCCGGATGTTCTTCGGGGCAAAGGCCTCCTTTGGGGTCAGCACCCCCGAAACGCTGTGCGGGAACACGCAGACTACCGCATCCGCGATCTTCTGCGCCATGTCCAGCTCGTGCAGGCTGACGATCACGGCCAGCCCCTGCTCATGGGCCAGTTTCTGCAGGATGGTCAGCAGCTCGATCTTGCCCTTGACATCCAGAAAAGAGGTCGGCTCGTCCAGCAGCAGAACTCCGGGCTGCTGGCAGATGGCGCGGGCCAGCAGAACGCGCTGGCGCTGGCCGTCGCTGATGCAGTTGAAATCCCGGCCCGCCAGAGGGGAAGCCCCCACCAGTTCCAGCGCGTCCCGCACGGCCTGCCGGTCGGTATCGGACAGGATGCCCAGCCGCCCGGTATAGGGGATGCGCCCGGCGGCGGCAAACTCAAAGCAGGAAGTCAGCTCGGTGCGGCGGGTGTGGGGCAGCATCAGGGCCAGCTTCCGGGCCCGGGCCGGGCCGGTGTAATCGGTCAGGCTGCGGCCATCCAGCAGGACAGCCCCGCCCAGGGGGGCCAGCTGGCCCGCCAGCGTTTTGAGCAGGGTGGATTTGCCCGCGCCGTTTGGCCCGATGAGGGTCAGGATCTGCCCCGGCACCGCCCCCAGCGTGATGCCGGAAGCAAGGGGCGCACTGCCATAGCCGATGGCCAGTTCTTTCGTTTCACAGCGGTATTTCATCGCACACCCTCCTGACCCCGGCGCACCAGCAGCCAGATGACCACCGGTGCACCAAACACTGCCGTTACGGCGCTGATCGAAAGCTCGGTGGGGGCAAACATACTGCGGGCGATGAGGTCGCACAGCAGGCAGAAGGCGGCCCCGCCCAGGCAGCACCCGGGCAGCACCACCAGCGGCCTTGCGCTGCCGAACAGCTGCTTGACCAGATGGGGCACCGCGATGCCCACAAAGGAGATGGGCCCCGCAAAGGCCGTGACACAGGCGGCCAGCAGGCTGGAAAGCAGCACCAGCAGCCGGGAAAAGGCTTTGACATTGATGCCCACGCTCCGGGCGTAGGCCTCCCCCATCTGGTAGGCGGCCATGGGCTTGGAAAGGCAGAACGCTGCCGCCAGAGCGGGCAGCACCACCAGCGCCGCCGCCCGCACATTGCCCCAGGTCATGCCGGAAAAGCTGCCCTGAGACCAGTTGTGGAGGTTGACGATGTTGCTGTCCTGGGCAAAGGCCACCACAAACTCCGTGACGGCCGAACAGATGTAGCCGATCATTACGCCGCAGATAACAAGGATGCTCATCCGCTGCACCCGCCGGGAGACCGCCAGCACAAAGGCCATGGAGGCCATGGCCCCCGCAAAGGCGGCAGTGATCAGGGTAAGGGAGCTGGTGAGCAGGCCATGGTTCAGAAAAGCCACCATGACCAGTGCCACGGCCAGCTTGGCCCCGCTGGAAATGCCCATGACAAAGGGGCCTGCAATGGGGTTGGCAAAAAAGGTCTGCAGCAGATAGCCTGCCGCCGAGAGCGCCGCCCCCAGCAGCACCACCATCACGGCCCGGGGCAGGCGCAGCTGGGTGATGATGCCCACGCTCAAAGCGTCCTGCCCGCGGCCGGTCAGGGCCGCCAGCACTGCCCCCGGTGTCAGGGACACACTGCCCCAGAACAGGTTGGCGGCAAACAGCACCGCCAGCAGCAGGGCAAGGATGCCGTAAGAAAGGATCAGGCGCTTTTTGCTGGTCATAGGTTACTCTACTTTCCTCAGAAATTGCAGGTCGGCGGGGTCATCCTCCGTAAAGACACGGTGCAGGTCGAGCACAAAATCGACCAGCGCCATGCTCTGCTGGAAAAAGCTCTGGGTGGTGCACCAGACACTGCCGCTCTGCACGGCCTTGAACTCGGCCAGCAGGGGGCATTTTGCCACCAGTTCCTCCGTGGTATGCACCACACCCTCAATGGTGCTGTTGTAAAGGAGCACATCCGCATCCTTTGCACCGGCGTAAAAATCCTCCAGCGGCAGGTTCATGGTGGAAAGGTTGTTGCCGTTGTCGGTCAGGTCCGCAAAAACATAATCACCGCCCGCCATCTCGATCATCTGGGCCACATAGTCGCCGCCCTTGCGCACATTGGCAAGGTTGTTGGCTGTGATGGAGAAAAAGGCACAGCGCTTGCCGGTGGAAGCCTGCCCGGTCAGCGGTGCAAGGCGCTCCACCTGCCGGGCAAACTCCTGTTCCGCCAGCTCCTCTTTCCCCAGCAGGATGCCCCAGAACTTGAGCCATTCCAGCCGGGCCAGCGGGCCGCTCTCATAGCTGGAGCGCTCTACCAGCACCGGGATGCCGAACCGTTCCAGCTGCTCCTTGACCTCCGGGGTGTGGTAGATCATGGTGTTCTCAATGGCAAGGCCGCAGTTGGCCGCAAGGATCTTTTCGTAGTCCGGGGCGCTGTACTTGCCCGCATAGGCAATGCGCCCGTCCTCCATGGCGGCTCTGGCCTCATCCAGATACCAGCCCTCTGCCCGGGTGCCGGAAAGAGTCACGCTGTCCAGCCCATCCAGCGCGAGGAACAGGTCCATCACCGAGGTGGAGACAAGGTAGATGTTCCGGATGGGCTGACGCAGCACCGTCACGCTCTCGGGCAGGCCTTCCACTTCAGCGGCATCCTCCGGGGTCACAAGGAACTGCTCCCCCGATTCGGTCAGGGTCAGCATGGTATAACCGCCCTCATAGCAGTCTGCAGTAAACTGTGTGGCGTAATCCAGCGGGCAGGCATGGTCAAAGACCAGTTCTTCTGTGCTGGCGGGCGCTGTCTCGGAGGCGGCGCAACCCGACAGGGCCAGTACTGTAGCAGGCAGAACGCGCAGGAATTGTTGTCTCGTCAGTTTCATCCGTTCAGCGCAAAGGTCAGCGTATACTCGATCTCATGGGGGGTGCTCATGGCTACGGTATCGGCAGTGACAGCCAGCGGGGTGCCCAGTGCAGAAACAGGGATCTCAAAGGTGGAGTTGCCCTCGGTGTTGGTGGGCAGATACTTCTCACCATCCACGATCATGTAATCATAATTGGGGCTGCTCCACAGGATGACCGCGGTCATTTTGCCGTCCGCCACGGTCAGGGCGGCAGGGCTTTCCACGGTGGCACGGCCAGAGCCGCCCTCCAGGGTCACATTGACGCTGTATTCACCGTCCGCAGGGATCTCGGCGGCTTCTTCCGTCTTGGGCTGTGCATTGCGGATGCTCACGGTGTGGTCATACCACTTGCCCTTGGTCCCGAGGAGTGCCAGCTGGAAGTCCTGGTCCACAGCGGCCACGGGGATATCATAGCCGTAGACCTCCTCCGAGGTGCCATCAGAGTAGGTGACGGTGTCGGTGGTAGGCAGCAGCCAGTCTGCCTTGTTGGCCTCGGCATCGGCGGCCATGCCAACATACAGGTTGACGATCTTCTTGGAGGCCAGACTGACGTGGAAGGTCATCTGCCCGTTCTCCACGGTCAGGGTGCCCATGCCATCGCAGGCTTCGTTGGCGTGGAACATGCCGCTGTCGGTGTCAAACTCAGCCGTGTACACGCCGTCCGGCAGGGCGGCTTCGGCGCTTTCAGAAACGGCGGCAGCGCTCACGGCAGAAGCGGCTTCCGAGCTGGCAGCAGAGGAAGCAGTGGAAGAAGCCCCGCCGCAGCCGGTGAGAGCGGCGGCCAGCATCAGAGAAGCAACGGACAGGGAAACAAGCTGTTTGCAGTGCATAAACAAAATACCTCAAAAATTCAGAATTTGAAATGGGAGTGTTTCTCCTCATGCGGGGAAGCTCTCCATAAAAAATGCCCGAAAAGATCTCTCCCTTCGGGCATTGGAATGCGGAATATTAGCCGTTCAGGGAATCAATGGCGGCTTTGGTGTGCTCAATGTAGCGCTGCTGGATGTCCTCGATCTCACCCAGACCGGCGATCTGGCACTCCACGGACGCGAAGTCACCGGAGGCCTGGAACTGGCTCAGCCAGGAATCGTCATCCGCACCGGCCATATCGTTGTTGGCGTGGTCACCGGCAACGACCATCAGGGGGCGCAGGATGACCTTGGTGTAACCGGCGGCCTTGACAGCCTCGATGACGTTCTCGCAGGCGGTCTCCTCGGGCTCACCCTCCACCGTGCCGATGAACACGTTGCTGTAGCCCAGGGTCTGCATGGCGGTCTGCATCTGGCTGTAGCTCACCTTTGCGGTGTGGGAGGTGCCGTGGCCCATAAAGACAAAGGCGACCTTCTCCTCAGCAGCGGCATCCAGGCTGTCGAAACCGGCATCCTTTACAGCGGCAGCGGTAACGGCCTTGGCAACAGCTTCCTTGTCGGCGTTGATGACGGCAGCGTCGGCACCAACCTCGCCCAGCAGGGGCTCAGCAACGGCAACGCTCTCGAACTTGTCCTTGTACTCGTCGATCATCTCCATCATCTCGTCGTACTCTGCACCGTGCATCAGGTGGGTGGGCTGGACGACCAGGTTCTTCACGCCGTTGGCCACAGCGCGGTCCAGAGCCTGCTGCATGTTGTCGATCTTCTCACCGTCGCGGGCCTGAACATGGTTGATGATGATCTGTGCGGTGAAGGCGCGGCGGACAGACCAATCAGGATAAGCGGCCTGCAGCGCATCCTCGATGCCCTTGATATCCTTCACTCGGCTGTCGTTGAAGGAGGTGCCGAAGGAGACCACCAGCAGCTCATTCTCGCCGATGTCGTCCTGATTGCGGCTGTCGTCCTTGGAAGCATCGCCGGTGTCGCGGCCAAAGTAGTCAGGGTCAGCCTCTTCGCCCTCGACCAGCTCCTTCTGGGCATCGGTCAGGGCATCCCATGCGGCCTTGGCGGCCTCACACTGGGCATCGGTATCATCGGTGCGCTCCTGCACATAGATGGCATCGATCAGGTCTGCAACGTTCTTTGCGGCCAATTCGTCAGCCTCCTCGCCGGAAACCTCGCTGCTGGCAGCAGATCCTGCCGTGCTGGAAGCAGTGGTGCTGCTTGCGGCACCGCCGCAGCCGGTCAGTACACCGGCGCAGAGGGCCAGAGCGGTCAGAGCGGCCGCTGCTTTGTGGATGGTGCGTTTTCTCATTTTTGTTCGTTCCTTTCCTGTTTTTGAACATGATTTTTGCTGAACAGAAGGTACAGGAAAGAGTGCCCGGCAAAACAAAAGGGGCCTTTCTGCTTGCGGGACGGCAAAGCAAAAAGGCCCTTTTCAGTTTTTTCAGGCTTTTTGGGTACAACCAATTCCTCGTGATCTGGGGCTTGCGCCCCCGTACCAACAGCGGGCAGGTTTCCTGGCTGAAAGCTCAACATCCACCGCCGCCTTCCCGGAACGTGGGCTCCAGTGACCGGTGCAGCTGCACCCTGGCGGTAAACTCCCTTATCACAGTGACGAGATCGTGCGGGATTTGCACCCGCTTCCCTTTTAACATGCCTGCCCCCGGCCAGAGCCGCGGGCGGTACGCACCTGCTGTTTTCTATTCAGTTCGCTGTTCAGTATAACATACTCAACGGAGGAATGCAATCACCACTCCGGGGAAACTTCCGGGCTCACAGGCGGTGTTTTTTCCCCGATCAGGGCCACCGCCACATCGTTGACATTGGTGCCCGTTGCCCCGGTGATGATCAGGCCATCCACTGCTTTCAGGGCGTGGTAGGAATCGTTGTTCTGCAAAGCGGCATATCCGCTCCAGCCCCCGGCCTCCAGCGCGGCAAGGGTATCCCCATCCACATAGCCGCCGGCGGCATCGGTGGGGCCGTCGGTGCCGTCACTGCCCACGGAGAACACTGCGGCGTTCTGTCCGGCCAGTGCCGGGGCTGCGGCCAGTGCCAGCTCCTGATTGCGTCCGCCCAGCCCTTTGCCGGTCAGGTGCACCACGGTTTCCCCGCCCGCGATAAAGGCCAGCTTTTTTCCTTGTCCCGCATGGGTGCGGGCGATGGCACCCAGAAAGCTGCCTGCCTCCCGCGCCTCGCAGCAGAGCCGGTCGGTGAGGAGGATGGGCTCATAGCCCAGTTCCCGGCAGGCTTTAGCGGCAGCGGTGCACAGCTCCCGCACACTGCCGGTGATCTGCGTGGTCACGTTGTCAAGGACTTTCGGCGTTTCCAGTGCCAGCAGCGCCTTCGCTTGTTCTGACAGGTTCAGGTGGTATTTCTCCGCAATGGCAAGCGCTTGTGCACAGGTGGAGGAATCCGGCACCGCCGGGCCGCTGGCGATCATATCCAGCGGATCGCCCAGAATATCGCTGAGCACGATGCTGAACACCCTTGCGGGCGCGCAGTGCTGAGCGAACCGCCCGCCCTTGACAGCGGACAACCGCTTGCGGATGGTGTTCATCTCCACGATATCGGCTCCGCTGGCAAGGAGCTGATTGGTAATGTCCTGCAATTCCCCGCCGGAGACAAGCGGCTTTTCAAACAGGGCGCTGCCGCCGCCGGAAAGCAAAAACAGCACCGTGTCCTCTGCGGTCAGCCCCTGCACCAGCGCCAAAGCTTTTTCGGTGGCTGCAAAGCTGTTGTCATCCGGCACGGGATGACCCGCCTCATAACAGCTTATGCCGGGAATTTCGCCCTTCACATGGCCGTACTTGGTCACCACCACGCCGCCGTCCACGCGCCCTAGTGCCTGCACGGCGGCATGCGCCATCTGCCATGCGGCCTTGCCTGCCGCCACCAGCAGCACTCTGCCGCCTCCGGGCTGAAAGTCCTCCAGCGCGCGGCACACGGCTTTATCCGGCAGAACCGCCTGAATGCTGGAACAGATGATCTCATCCGCATCCCGCCGCAATGTGGTATTCATAATACAGTCCTCCTAACAGAGTTTGCCCATCCTCGATCCGAATGACCTGCTGCGCAATTTAGTGCAGCCCTAAAGTTATGCTTCAAACATTTTCCAGCTGACACAGCCGTCCAGCCAGAATTTTCCGTTTCCAGAGGTCATGCGCACCTTATTCTGTGCATCCAGATCGTTAAAGTGCCACCACTCCGAGGCCAGCGGTGTCATGCCTGCATTGGTACAGTACCCCTGCAGCCGCCGCGCACCGTCTGTCATGGATGCCGATGCAGTGGCCCGCTTCCATGCGGTGGCCGAATTAGAAGTTACCGGGCCGGTAAAGCAGGCCGCTGCACTGCTCAGCTCGTGCATGGCAGAGGGCATGGCGTATTCCTCACCGGTCACCTGTACAAAGGGACACCCCGCCATGCTGTGCTCTGTCTGCTCAGTGATGCGCAGCAGGGTCGTGTCCATTGCCACACCGCGCTGATGGTTGGAAAGAGACGTTGCAATAAACCAGCCGATATTCCACGCGCCCTTGTTCAGCGCCGTCATCAGTTCCTTGTCCATCCTTGCCTTGGCGTACACCGCATCCTTTACCAGCATCTGCACCTCATAGGGTCGGAATGTCTCTATGATCTTCAGGCAATCGCCCTCCTTCAAAGCATTTTTCTGCGCTGCACCAACCTTTTTTGCCATAGCGTAATTGATAGGCATTAGATACTCATCCCGCCCAAGGCGCTGGTTGTAGAACAGGCCGTCATACAGTTTCTGTCCCGTAATGCCTTCAATATCCTTTCCGCAGGTTTTAAAGATCGATGCCTTGGCATTGGGGTTTTCGTATACGATGGAAGGCAGAACATCGGGCAGATTGATCATACACAGTTCATTTTCCAACCAGCCCACGGTGCCGTCCAGCAGGCAGACCTGCCAATATGCGCCAGACTCCTGCCGGATATAAAACATATCTCCCGCTGCAAGTCTGCGCAGTACCGTACTGGCCCCATCCGGTCTCTCGTACAGCAGCATCACAGCCGCCCCTGCAAAGCCTGTTGAACCTTCCAACGGCAGTTCGAAGTTCTGGGGAACGCGGATACCATCCCGCAGAACCGCATTGTCGTCCAGTGCTGCATTCCACATCGGTCCGGTTTCAGAGACCGGATCACTGACTTCCTGCTGCTGCCAGCTGACAGCCCGCTCTTCCACTGTGGGGTTCTGGCAGCCCGTCAGAAGCCATGCGCATGCCATGGCCGAAAGGCACAGAAAATCACGTCTTGTTGTTTTCATGTATTTTCCGTCCCTTCTTCCTGCTGTTCCTGTGCCGGAGTTTCCGGCGCTGTCGGTGCCTTCAATGCGGTCTCCTGCTCTGCCGCCGATCCCTCCGGCGACTGCGTCGGCTGTTGTGCCGCCGGGGCAGTCTGCCCCGCTTCCGTTGTTTCGGTCTGTGTCGGCTGCGCTTCCAGCAGTTCTTCCTCCGGCGGTTCGCCCTCTGCATCCTTTGCAAGATCGTCCTCCGGTGCCTGATCCCCAACCGGCTGAATACTGCCGCTGCCGTTCAGGTTGCTGCTAAGTGCGCCCTCCCCGAATGTGCCCGACTGACTGACGCCGTTGATAAAATAGTAGCTTTTTTCATGGGAATGATCCCATCCCTGCTTCGGTTCTCCATTTGTCCCAAAAGCATAGGGCTGGCCATCGATCACACACCACCCGGTCATCTGATTTCCGTTGCCGTCCAAATAGCGCGTGCCCGCATCCGTTTCAACCCAGCCGGCCTGACTGACACCGTCCACAAAGAAATAATCCTTTCCATCGATCTCTGTCCAGCCCTGTGCCGGTGCGCCGCTGTTGTCGTAGTATTTCAGGACGCCGTCCGTTTTTTTCCAACCGTTCAGTCGGTTTTTGACCCGTCCATCGCTATCCAGTTCCCAGACCTTTCCGTCCTCCTGATAAGTACCGGTGCGCGGATGTCCGGTTTCGTCAAAGCAGTACTGCACTCCGTCCAGCATGATCCAGCCGGTGTACAACTGTCCGGTCTCCGGTTGGAAATAGTAGTATTTTCCGTCTATCTTCGCTTCGCCCTGGGTGAGCTCTCCATCTGCGTTGGCATAGCCGACATAGCCGTTCTCTTCAATCCAGCCGACCTTCAAAAAGTTGTTGCTGCCAAAATAGTAGAGCTTATAGTTGATCTCATACAGCCCCTGCGCACGGGTGCCGGTAGTCGGCGAGATATAGTAGCGATGCAGTCCTTCGCCGTGCCACCCCGTAGTCTTACTCTGGATCACATTGTAAACTCCAAAAGCGGCCCCTGTGAGCAGACACAGGCACACCAGTACTACACCGACGGCTTTCAGCGGCGTTGCCGCCCTTCTTCTGCGCGTATTCTGCGTCACGCTAAACCGATATCGTTTGATCTTCTGGCGTTTCATTCTCATCTTCCCATATAAAGATTCAGCCCCCGGTGGAATGCCAGAGGCCGAATTTCATGTTTAATAGGCGTCCTGTACCGTCTCTTTACCGTTTTCACGGTAGGTCGTCACAGTAAAGCCGTTGTAATACAGCAGGCCATCCTCGCCATCACCGATGCAGCTGGAAGCATACTCCGAACTGTTCGGCTTGCCAATAGCGGCATACAGCTTGGAAACGTCTTTGCCCACATACTTCAGGGCAGTTTCCAGGCTGGCAGTTTCTGCCGGAGCAGTCTCTGTAACGGGCTTGCTTTCCACAGGCTCCGTCTTTTCTTCTTTGGAGGAAGCAGCCGTCTCCTGCTTTGCAGGCTTAGATTTTGCCGCAGTCTCGGCCTTGGATTCGGCCTTGGATTCGGCCTTCGACTCTGCCTTGGATTCGGCCGGTTTCTCCGATGCCGCCTCGCTTACCGCAGAAGAAGCTTCAGAAACTGCCTCCGAGACAGCCTCGCTTTCCGGCACAGCCTCCGACGAAGCAGCCTCCAATGCCACAACGGAAACCGATTCGGATTCCACAGCCGAGGAAGCGGTCGTTTCTGCTTTTGCCCCGCATCCCGATGCCAGAAGCATCGCACCGCAGAGCACTACACCCATCATCTTATAGTTTACATTCATTTTGTTTGTTCCTTCTTTCTATTCTTTCAGTCAGTCGGCCAAGGCGCAGAAGACCCATTCACCGTCCGACAGAAATGCTGCTTTTAGTTGCTGCTCCCGCACATTCTGCGGAAGATACGCCGTAAACGGCTGTGTTCCCTCTCCGCAGGGGGAGGCTTCGTAGGTTCCGGTCTCTGCCAGAATGTAGATCGGAGAGTCGTCATCCACACGCTGCCCGCTCAGATCGCCTGTCAGGCAGAAAGTTTCCTCCATTCGGCTGTCCTTCCGTTGTGCCTTCGCACTTGTACCGGTATCTGCTGCCGGGACTGCCGTGCGTTCCGGAGCAGGCATTTCCGGGGCGCGTTCCAGCAGCCAGTTCAGGTTGCGTTCCACCAGTTCCACCAGCAGCACATCGGGATGCTCTTCTGTAACAGCCGTCAAAAGGTAGGGCATATTCCGGGAGAAACAGGCATTGCCGTAGCTCTGTGCCAGAAAAGGATGCAGATTGATGCCAAAGGAATCGCGGTATACAAAAATGCTTTCGTCTGCCGCCGAATTTTCCGTGTGGATCGTGATATCATCTGCCGAGTGGAATTTTTCGTCATACTGATAGGTAAAGTCGTATGCCGTATCCTGTTCCGTCTCGTTTCCGGCAGGGTACACCATCTCATACAGATCGCCGGTATGCGGGGATGTTTTTCCATTGATGCAGGAATCAAACTCCGCTTCAGAGCCTTTCAGTTCTTTCAGCAAAGTCTGTGCTGCCAGCTGTGCGCCCCGCATATTCCAGTGGCTGTCCCGACGGTAATACAGCTGCTCTTCGTGGTCAGACAGTGTTTTGAACAGATCCACATACCGGACATTCTGCTGTTCCATCTGCTGCTGAAGCAGTTGGGCGTTCCGTACGGAGGCTGCCGTATACCGTGTCGGCATCTGACCGCCATACAGGGAATTTTTTTTGGGTGCGATGGTAAAGCAGACCCCAATGCCGTTCTCTTCGCAGTATTCCTGCATCAGACCCAGTACATGAGCGGCCGCATAACTCTGCCGGGCTGTAAAGGGTTCTGCGCCGGTATAGTCCGCAAGGGTGCTTTTATAGAACAGCCAATCGTCTTTTCCCAACAGCACACTGCTGCTGTCCAGCGTTTTGAGCACGGTTCCGGTAAGCTGATCGTTCAAGGTGATCATCTCATGACGGAGCCCGAAATGATCCGCAAAATAATCCGAAAACTCATTCAGGATACCGGTATTGAAGCTGCCATCCTCTTTCCGTAATTCAGGAAAGGATGCAAGCTGCTCATTGCCCACCGCTTTTTCCGTCTGCCAAGGCATCACAGCCACAGGCAAAATGCAAATTGTGGCAATGACCCCCACAAACAGGATATATCCTAATTTTTTCACTTGCATTTTTCCACCTCAGAACTGGAAATAGATAAAAGGCACATAGGATGCAGCCGACAGATGCAGGATATCCACCAGCAAAAGCGCCAGCGCCCCTGCATAACTCAGTGCCTGAAGGCATGCATACACGCTTCCGGTCTGCTGCTCTGCTTTACGGCAGACCAGCGGCAAAACCGGCGTACTGCCCACAAGGCCAACCGCCAGTGCAAACAGGGTCAGCGGGGTCAGACACTGCGCCAGCAGCAGCCCTGTCTGCGCAGAGGCAGAGCCCCCGGAAAACATGGCTCCTATCATTGAGAAGGCCTGCCCCATGTTGTCTGCACGGAAGATCACAAAGCCAACCAGCACCACAAGCAGGGTGTACAAATGTTTCAGCACCGCACACGCAGGGTTCCGCCCGCCTTTGCCATGTTTTTCCAGTCCGAACAGCTTTTTAACGGCGTCCTCTGCCACGATAAAGAAGCCATGCCATAGGCCCCAGACGATAAAGGTCCAGTTTGCACCATGCCACAGCCCCGTGCAGAAAAACACGATCAGCTTGTTCCAGTAAGTCTTTGCCTTGCCCTTCCGGTTGCCGCCCAATGGGATATACAGGTATTCCCGGAACCAGGTGGAAAGGGAGATATGCCATCTGCGCCAGAATTCCTGAATACTGGCCGAGATGTACGGATAGTTAAAGTTTTCCTTGAAGTGGAACCCAAAGCACAAGCCCAGGCCGATGGCCATATCGCTGTATCCGCTGAAGTCGAAATAGATCTGCATCAGATAGCACACCGCGGCCAGCCAAGCCGTCCGGCTGTCCAGCACAGAGCGGTCGGCGTTGTAGATCAGTGCTACAACATTGCCGCAGATATCGGCGATCAGCAGCTTCTTGCTCAGGCCCACAATAAACCGGCGCAGGCCTTTTGCCAGCTGCTCCAGCGTATTTCGGCGGCTATGTATCTCATCTGCCACGTCCTCATAGCGGATGATCGGTCCTGCCACCAACTGTGGAAACAGAGCAATGTACAGCAGTACATCCCGGAAATGAGTGCTCTTCAGGCGTTCATTCCGGTATACATCGATCACATAACTCAGCCCTTGAAAGGTGAAGAACAAGATACCCACCGGCAGAACGATGGAAGGCACCGGGATCGTCACGCCCGGCAGCCGGTCTACTGTCTGTACCAGAAAAGTCAGATACTTGAAAATACCCAAGATTCCCAGATTAACGGCCACAGCGGCATAGAGCACGCTCTTTCGCCCGGAGACGAACAGACCGGCCAGATAATTGCAGAACACAGAGAACAACAGCAGCAGAACATACCACAGCCCGCTGAAGGCATAGAACAGCAGACTGGCTGCGACGAGCCAGAGATTTTTTGCTTCCCGCCCGGGCAAAAGATAATAGCATCCCAGCACGATGGGCAAAAACAGAAACAAGAAAATTACGGAACTAAAAACCATTTTTCGGCTACCTCAGCAATCACGGAAACTGGTAGCTGAACACCGTTTTATTCAGCGGCATTTTATACATATTATATTCTGCATGGCCGTATCTGCCGGCACGATAGCCCCACTCCAGTTCCACATCATAGATATAGGGAACTCCGTTCTCGCAGATCATGACCCATGCATGGTCCGAGTCCTTGCGGCCCACACCGCCAGACACTACATAGGCATTGTAGCCCAGCCGCCGGGCCATATAAAGGAACTGGCCTGCAAAGCAGTAGCAGTTGCCCTTTTTGTGTTCAAACATGAACAAAGCGCTCTCTTCTGCCCAAGCCGTTGTGCCTCTTGCCTGATGCGGACGGGCAAGGTATGCGCCGTGATCCCGGACATACAAATAGGCGGCGCGCAGCTTTTGCGCCTTCGTCATGCCAGAGTTTGTGCACACAGCCAGTGCCTGATCCACATAGCTGTCCAGCGTTGCATTGCCAGAGGTATAGCGGCCATTCGCATCAAAAGTAAGGTATTCTACCGCGCTGTTCGTCAGGAACGAGCCATCCTCTTTGACATAGTACATTCCTCCGTCGATCTCGTGCAAACCCTTGGCGTACCGATCGATGGCATAGCCATTCTTCGAAACATGATACAGCTTGCCGTCAATCGTCACAAAGCCACCTGTGCCGGTGCGTCTACTGACTGCACCGCGTATGCAGTCGGCACCAGAAGCATGGCCGACATTGCAAGAATAACAGCCGTTACACTAAGTTTTTTCAGCATTTTTTCATACCCCTTAATCGATTGATTTTTATTGATACTCGTTCCAGATCTGTTCCTTCAGCTTTTTTTCCTGCCTGCGCAGGATCCATGCTGAAACGACTGCCGCAACAGCCGAAACGATCCTGTCAACGATTTCAACCACACAAAAGATTTGTCCGGTAGACGCAGGTATTCCCTCCTTATTTGAGCCATCCGCTGGTGCGGAGCTGGTCGATCAGAAGATAGGCCATCTGCATATCAAAACGATAATCCGATGGATACTGCTCCTGCAGATCTTTCAAAACCTTTTCAGCTTCACTGTACTGATCCAATGCCTGCAGTACAGTTGCCAGATTCAACCGGGTGGCAATAGTATCGTAGCCGCTGTCCACCAGTTCCTCCAGCAGCTGCTGCGCTTCAGCATAGTATTCTTCTGCATTTTCTTTGTCAGATGCTGCCTGCTGCATCATAAGATCCGCAAGCATCTCCTTTTGAAGCACAGCCTGACCTTCCGGAAGGTTCTGGCATCCCTGTTTCAGAATGCGCACAGCCTTTTCCATATCGTCCTGATTCAGCGCTGCATTTGCGACTGACAGGTAAGCATGGCTCAGGAGCTGCGGGTCCTCCACCTCATTGAACACTTTTGTGTAAAGTGCAAGTGCCTGATCATAGTTCTTTTGCAAGGACAGGATCTCTGCCGCAACCAGATCACGGTCACCGGAGGAAGCGCCTTTTTTCTGCAATGTATCCAGCTCCTGTTGTGCTTCTTCCAGCTTTCCATCATTGGCAAGTGCAATAGCAAGACCCCCGATAGCTTTCAGTACCTGCTCCCTGTAACCGGACGGCCGCCTGCAGTTCCAGCACCGCATTGGCGTAATCCTTATCATAATACTTAAAGATCGAGCAGATCGTAGAGTACCCCACTCTACAGCCACTATTCTTTTTTAGATTTTACAGCTAATTCCGCAATCGGTCAATGAAAAACACTCCAAAATCCAATTTTTTTGGGGGGAAAAATTGTTTGACGCAATCGACAGTATTGCCCAAAACCCGACAATTTGATTGTATGCTCCGTCAAACAGGCCCATTAAACAAAAGGAATTGTATCGCCGATGCAGGCGTTGGGCGTGGATATCCAGACCATCCAGAGCATCGTAGGCCACGCCGACACCGAGATGACTGAGCATGATCTCCATGTTCAGGAATCCATTCGGCAGAGTGCGGTCCAGTTGTTCAGCGAGGCGTTTTCGGCCTGAAAATTGGACGGAACGGCACGAATTATCGCGAGCCAGCTTTTCAAATCGTTGGCATCAACGCTGGCTCGCATATCGCAGCAGATGATGTTGCGTCAAAAAAGCCCACTTGCCCCTGCGATTGACCAGATAAAATCTTTGGCATTGTGGTCAAAATTGTGGTCAAAGCCAAATGAGGCCAGCCTATAAACAAAAAAGTCCAACGATTTCTAACGTGAAATCGTTGGACTTATGGTCCGAGTGGCGAGAATCGAACTCACGGCCTCTTGAACCCCATTGTGCTCCACTCGCGGACACATTGGTCAAAACGGCACACACTATACGCTATATCACTAATTTCCGAATTCGTTTTTTCATTCTATTTCATTTGATGTCAAGAAGTTTCGTTTCTATTGTGGTCAAATTGTGGTCAAACGCCCCCGACAAATGACTTTTATCCCCTGCTAAGTTACATCGCGCAATTTCGATTTTCACAAATCGAAGTTGCGCTTTTTTATTTGCACGAATTATTCATAAGGAGGATTTTTCAATGATGTTGATGTATCCGCGTTATTTTTTCAGCCTTGACAGAATCATATGACACTTGATTATTTCTACGGACAAGCCGGAGAGCTATTTTCGTTCTTCCGTATTCCAAAGGCGCTGTTTCAGGAGCAGCGGTTTCAAAATCTGTCCACAGATGCCAAAATACTGTATGGCATCCTGCTTGACCGCATGAGCCTGTCGGCGAAAAACGGTTGGCGGGACGAGCAGGGCCGGGTGTATATCATCTACACCGTCCGGGAAGTGCAGAAATCCCTCTGCTGCGCCGAACACAAGGCGGTCAAGCTGCTCCGGGAACTAGAGGACATCGACCTCGTCGAGCGCAAACGCCGTGGTCTGGGCAGGCCCAGCCTGATCTACGTCAAGGATTTTTCGTCTGGACTGCCAAAAGCGCAAGTACAGAATTGCCCAAACAGCAATTCTGGTGCTGCCGAAATCGCAATTCTGGAACAGCCAAAACCGCAAGCAAATAAGACTAATAAGAATAATACTGAAATGAGTGAGACTGATCCTTTCTATTCAGAAGAAGCAGATGAGATGAGCAAACGCGAACAACTGGAAGAATATTTTTCTCAGTCTTTGGAGGTGGAGCTCCTGCTCCGGCTCTGCCCGGATGATGAGGACTCCATCTATCAGATCGTAGATTTGCTGGTGGACACCTGCGCCACCAACCGCAAGCTGCTGCACATCGCCGGGGATGACAAGCCTGCCGAGGTGGTGCGCAGCCGGTTTATGAAGCTGAACGCCGACCATATCTGTTTTGTGCTGAAGTGCCTTGCAGAGAACAGCAGCCCAATCCGTAACATGAAACAATATCTGCTCGCTTCTCTGTACAATGCACCGACTACAATGCAGCTTTATTATCAGAACCAAGCCAATCACGACTTGAGTATCAGGGGGTGATAGAAATTTCAAAGAAAGCAACCACGATAGCCATCGTCAACCAGAAAGGCGGCACCGGCAAGACCACCACCTGTGAAAATC
>OGLN01001245.1_pt1 | contig 18736 bp, 19 predicted proteins | sample 1572641 | NCBI WGS metagenome assembly OGLN01 (sample SAMEA2581903, study PRJEB24529) | metagenome | biome: Human gut stool | place: China | collected 2011
CTGTTCCCTGCTGTTCGCACGGATGGACACATAGTCAAAGGACGACAACCAGCCCTTTCCGATAAATTCCGCAATGCTCCATGAGGTAATCAGGGTATCAAACAAATCCGTGAATCCCTTGCGGTTCAGCCGGCAGGGAGTAGCAGTCATGCCCAGTTTCCTCGCCTCCGGATATCTCTTCCAAAGCTCCCGGTAGGTTTCCGCCAGGGCATGATGCGCCTCGTCAATGACGATCAAATCCGGCTGTCCGTCCATAATCTTCCGGTTTCGTGACAACCACTGGATGGAAAATACCCTCACCCTCCCGGATTCTTCCGGCATACTGTCTTTCCCCGTCCTTCCGTTCTTTGCCGACTTGTCCGGTTCTTTTCCCATTCCATACCGGGCTACGGTTTCCTCTATCTGCTCCACCAGCTCCCTGCGGTGTGCCACTATCCACACCCGCATACCGACACCGCCACCACAGAGAAACTCTTTCACCACCGCAGCCAGCAGATGTGTCTTTCCCGTGCCTGTAGGCATTTGTACCATCACACTCCGGTGAAGCTCCCACTCTTCAAAGAGGCGGAGCTTCATCTCCTGCTGGTAGTCACGGAGACCGTCGTTTCTTGCCATACATCATCCCTTATTTCAGATGTATCCTGAATACCATCCCTGCACTGGGATACTTACATTGGGTCAGTTCCACCACACCACTAATATAATCCTTCCAAAAGTTATACCCGATACCGCAATTCACCGAATAACTATCGTATTCCGCTATCACATTCAGCCCATTCACAGCCTTCATCCAAAAAGAGGTAGCCGGCAGGGCAAACTGAAAATTCACCCCCGCCACAGGTCCGTTCCGGTGATAATCCAGCCGCTTGTTATAGACATAACCGAAGTGCATCCCCAACTCCCCCACATTCTTCACCCCGAAATGCTTGGTGGCAACTATGTAATAGCGGTTCCAGTGTCCGTTACCCACCGAAGACGTACCCGTAAAACCATAATCGTCCTTATTGGGGTCGCCCAGCACATCGTTGGTGGACGGATCGTTCGCCCCCACCACTATCTGCGGTGTCCACTCCTTCCACCATCCCTCCTTCCATACACGCAGCCGGGCGGAAAACTGGCGGTCCTGATTGCGGAACTTATATGAATAACCATACTGGGGCAATCCTATTTTGTGCAGCGTACAGGTATAGCCCACTTCCAGCCACGGAAAAAGGGTGATGTTTATGTAGTAATTCCACGTGTCATAATTCCAATGCTTCGGGGTAGCCGCCACTTGCAGATAGGAAAACCCGCACAGAAAAGTCTTGTCGCGCTGCATATCCGCGCTGGGGGCGTGAAGAAGCCCCGTGGTGCCATATACATATTGAGCCCGCGTATGCTGCAAACCTGCTACCATCAATAATGCCGCCGCACAAATCAACTTCTTTATCATCATCAGTTTTATTCTTATTTCAACAAACCCTCATAAACTCCCATCACCTGCTTTGCAATCTTGTCCCAATCATACGGAGCCATGTCATACTGCACACTATGATAATCCTCGTCTATCACCTTCTGCAATCGAGCGGCAAGAGCATCCACATCTCCACAATGAAAATAGCAGTCAGAAGAAAGACCTACCTCCAGATTGGCAGGAATATTACTCACCACCACCGGCAAGTGATAACTCATGGCCTCCAATAATGCAATAGGCAACCCTTCGTGCGATGAAGGCAGGCAATAACAGCGGGCATTCGTCAGCAACGAGTGCAACTTACGTCCTTTCACGAATCCTGTCAGCACCACGCCTGCCTCTTGCGCCATCTTTTTCAATCCCAGTGAATATTCATCTTCAAAATCCGTATCGCCCGCCAGCACTAACTTACAATCTCCAGCTTCCAACTTCTTGAAAGCTTCTATCAGGTGATGCAGGTTTTTCTCCGGCACAAAACGACACATGCCAAGGATGTACTTTCCTTTCTCAATACCCAGTTCTTCAAAGTATTCGGGATAGTCGCAAATTTCAGGCTTCGGCACACCATTGTAAATCAGATGTACCCTCTCACGCCGATGGTACTTCCGGGCAATCAGATCCTGAATTACTTCAGATATGACGATTACATCATCTGCAAACCTGCACCCCAACCGTTCGCCCAGTTTCAGCACACTTTTGGCGGCAAAGCCCCACTTGTCACGGTCATAGTCGGGCCCGTGATGCGTGAACACCACCTTCATGCCGAGCATCTTGGCGTATGGCACTAACAGCGCAGGCCCGATGGCATGGATATGCACCACATCCGCTCCCAGCTTTTTCGCCTTGTTTACAGCCCGAAACGTATGGACAACCGCTTCGTATGATTTCCTTTTCGGTGCGCTGATATCCACCAGCTTCACCCCCTTCCACTCGGTGAGAGAATCTCTCACATAATCTTTGCGGCGGATGAGAGTGGTGTCCACACCTTTGGCCGCAATGCGGGGAAACAGTTCCTCGCAATGCGTCTCTACGCCACCCATGATATCGGGGATACCACGGGTGCCGGTAACTACTAGTTTCATCAAAATTTTAGATTATTATTAATGAAGGCTACAATCCGAATAGGACAGCCACAATGCATTCAGCCTCATTTCCTGATACAGGAAATGAGGAGATAAGTTTTATCGGTAAATATTAGTTATTAAGAATCCACGCCAAATCCCTCAACAACCAGACAAAGGCAACTTCGCCCCAATTATTTGGCTTTCTATAAAAAATTATTCAATTCTTCTACAAGCCTATAAACAGTAGTAGAAGACTCTTGTTGTGCCGGATTATTCCCATCAAATTGTTTCATGATAGTTTTAGCGTGATTAATGGCTTGTTCTTGTTTAAGAAATAAAGCATTAAACATTTTAGAGCTTACGCCCGACTTCTTTGTATAAGCAAATCCGAGCAAAGCGCTCAACATTTTTTCATATCTGGAACGATGCAAAGCCCCCTGATACAGATTGAAGTGAAGCAAGAACCAAAATTCAAAAGCCTGGTTGCTATAAGCCACTTCAAAACCATTCTGGCGAGCTGACAGGATTGCGGAGTTAAAGTCATTTTCTGAAAAATCATCTTTGTCAAAGACCACCCAATTCTGATTGTATGTCCTTCCTCTTTGCCTTTCCTGCTCTTTTATATTGATAGCTTTCTGTACTAATGCTAATGTCCCCATGCCTTGGCCGATAGCTTTCACAGTGGCAGAAGTCAAGCGGAAGGCATTAAAGTAGTCTGGTTCAGTATTAACCCCCTCGCAAATAATCAGAAATGTTTGTTTCACTTCACGCACACCACTGATACGGGTTATCTTTCTTTCGATACGCGGATTCATATTTTTCCTTTTTGTAGCCACCATAGTTTATTTTTCTCGCGTATTAAACAAACGGGTTAAATCTCCGACAATTGGAATAGCTCCATACTTTCCGGACAGGTAATCTTTTTCAAACGAAGCATCATTACGAACTTTATACTCTGCCAATGAATAAAGTTCGGTTGCTCCATAACGGTCTTTTTGTGTAAACCAAATCTGATCTCGTCGGAATATATTAGCACTCAACAAGTTTGTATCGTGGGTAGTGAAAATCAATTGGGCATTTTTCGGATTTGTTTCTTTTGAATTAAACAAGGTAATAATTCTACACGTAAGAAGTGGATGCATTTTGGAATCAAATTCATCTATAATCAGACGCTTCCCATTATCCAAAGCATCAATAATGGGATATGCTAAAGAAAAATACTTTATTGTACCTTCCGATTCATTTTTCCTGAATGGGAAGGTAACAGCTTTGACTTCATTACCTTCATCATCGTATTGTGTATGCATACTGACAATAGTATTATCTATTTTTTCAATATTTTCAATACCTAAATCAGCATAACGGGAAAACTCCACAATTCGCTGTTTCATTCTGATGTCATCCAGTTGGATGGTGGCGGTATTCCATATCTTCTCATCATTAGAACCTGAAATAATAGTGGTATCGTTCAACCATTTCATGATCTCCACTGCCGTCGGATCATTGAATTGTGCCGCAACAGAAAGTAATAGTGCATTTGCTCTCACCATTCGTTTACCTGCAAGTTCTTTACCAACGGCAAACTTGGTATGAATATCAAAACTGTCTTTTTCCCGGTAGAATAATTCCACCTCCTTAGCCCTTTTCTTATTAGCTTTTTGATAGAGCCATTCCGAATGTACCGATGAATTGTCAGCTTCAAAACCATAACGATATTGATTATCCTCATCACAGAATATGGCTTCAAAATAACTTGGTTCACCTGCTGTAAGCGAATTTAACCGGAAACTTTCTATATTGACACGTTCCCCTGCCTGAATATCCTTCGATGAATTTATCACATACCACTTGAAGAACTCAAATGCTTTAATGAAATTGGATTTACCGGATGCATTGGCACCGTAAACAACCGCACTCTTCATTAACAATAATCCGGCAGTCCCTACACTAAAGATTATATCTTCAGCCGGAACCTGTATTTCTTTCAAAGCCGATGCCGCTAATGACAATGTAGACTGTTCTTTGAAAGATAGAAAATTTCCTATTGTAAATTGAATAATCATACTTTAATTGCTTCATTCGAGATTTTATCACAAATATAGCTTTTATTTTTCATATAAGGATAACTATCAAGTGAATTATATTATTTTATGTCTAATAACATACAACAGTTCCTCGCAATGCGTCTCTATGCCAGCCATGATATCTGGGATACCACGGGTGCCGGTAACTACTAGTTTCATCAGAATTTCTCCCTTAAATCACCTTGACAAGAGTCTTGTCCTACATCGCACCATTTCGGTTCCAGACAAATATCTTTCCCTTGCAGTGATTTCAGTTTATTGATTAACGCCCATTTCAGCGGATACTTAATATATTTGTGCATTACCGGCGAAGCCGTACCCACCATCCAGCAGTTCTTGGGACAACGGCGCACCATGGCGCGAACCTCCTGTGCCTGTCCGCTCTCCCATATGGTCATAAAGTCGGGAGTTTCGTGAATATTCCCCATCGACTTTTTCCAGTATTTCTCTTCCAGCCCGTTGCAGGGAAACACATCGCCAAACGGATCAATGAAGAAGTTAGCCGAACCGGCCTCACAAGGCAACATACGGCGACCGCCTTCAATATAATTTATCAACCCCATATTGAACCAGGCACGGAACCAGCTCTTCGGATGACGCTCCTTCAGCTGCCATTCAATGAGTTGCTTGAAGTCACCACACACCTCATTTTTATTAGTGATTACATTGTCTTCTTTGTGGAAGTAGTACGAATTATGAAAAGCAGCTGTGGCGAACTCCATCCCCAAGCTCTTGCTCAGTTGATAGAGCGAAAGCATGTCTTTAGAGTTATTGTTAGACACCGTGCAGCCGAAACCGATATCCTTCAGCCCCATTTCCTTCAATGTCAGCAGTGTGCGAAGTCCCTTGTCGAAACCTCCCGCATGACCGCGCAGTTCGTCGTTCTTGCCACTCAGCCCCTCGATGGAAATGCGGATGCCGATATTTGGAAACTTTTTGGCCAGCGCCACCACACGATCCTCAAACCATCCACTCGTCGAAATGACAATACGGTCGGTATGCCGGTAGCATTCCTCCACAATCTCCGCCAAATCCTCGCGGACGAAAGGTTCGCCACCCGTCAGGTTGATAAACTTCAACTTAGGCAGTGTTCTCAAATCACTCGCTTTTATCTCTTCGCTTTTGTTGGTGGGATTAAACCAGATGTTGCACATCTTGCACTTCATGGGACAACGATAAGTCAGGATGATACTTGCGTCCGTAGGAGTAGGAACAGAATAATTGTTATTTGACATATTATATTATTTTATTTTTAGATTTATGCTCTGCACCACTTCACCAAAACTTTTCCCACCGTATGTACCGCTGCGGAGAAGCAGATGGTGATGATCACAGTTGAAAGAATAAATACACCCGAAGACAATTCGGGGTGAAACCATTCGATGACACCCATCACAAAACCATGGCTGAGATAAACTTCATACGAAATATCGCCCAAATAGTCGGCAACACGATTACCTAATGTACGTTTCGATGAAAGAATGAAAAGTAGCGTGATAAGTACCACTCCCAGTACCACTTTCAGCAGATATTCGCCCCAGAAGAATACAGTTTTGAAATATAGATAAGCTACACCAAGCACAAGACTCAAAACCCCGAAAAGCAGGATGCGGTTCTTTGAAGGACATACACGCTTCTTTATCTCTGGTAAGAACAAGTAGAGCAATACTCCCCAAACTAGTCCCCAACGTTCATAACACCAATAATTGGCATCTTTTTCCATAAAGAAATAAGATCCGAGACTTGATATTATCACACCACCCCACCAACAAGGTGTTCGCTATGCGATGCCCATACCACCGCCGTCCTTGGTACACCAGCCAAAACCAGAAACAGTACCCCAACAGCACCACCACATAGTTATTAATATGGAAAAGGGAGGCATACTCTTTTTGAGTATTAATATATACCCATATTGTGCTACAAATATTTATCAACAATTGCGGAATTAGAAGAGCCGCTAGGCGGTTACGCCAGAAGTGTTGCATATAATTCCGCCTTCGTTCTTTACTTAAAGACATGCCATAAGCCGACATCAAAAAAAATAGTGTCACACACACGTAGGCAAAACTTCCCATTGCATCCTGTAGCCTGTTCGTGTAAGCTGCCGGAATATGCACCAGTATCACGATAATGCAACAGACCGCTTTCATTATTGTAGTATATTCCCGACTCATGAATCCATTTTGGTTCTCAGCTTCTTTGCTACCATAAAGCACTACAAAAAAAAGAGCCATCGGAATTAGGGCAGTAAGTAGATAATCTGTCATTTTGTTAATGTTTTTATTTGAGCGGATTTTTGTCCGACTGATACCATTCAACGAATCTGGCGATTCCCTCAGGCAATCTGACCGAAGGACAATAGCCCACTTCGCGCTCCAACTTCGTAGTATCCGCATTGGTTTGATACACATCCCCCTGTTGCATCGGCATAAAGTTTTTCTTTGCCATAATACCCAGATTCTTCTCTATCTCGCTGATAAAATCCATAAGTTTTACAGGATGACTACACCCGATATTATACACCTTGGCAGGTACACCTTTTTCTGAAATCTCCGGCTGATGGTCGATCACCTGTATCGTACCGTTTACAATGTCGTCTACGTAAGTAAAGTCTCGGATAAGGTCGCCATTGTTGAACACGTTGATTTCCTTTCCCTTGCTGATGGCCGAAGCAAAAAGCATGGGTGCCATGTCGGGACGCCCCCACGGACCATATACGGTGAAATAACGCAGTCCTGTAGTTTTCAGCCCATAGAGTTTACCGTAGGCGTGTGCCATCAGTTCATTACTTTTTTTTGTGGCAGCATAGATGCTTACGGGCTGAATTACTTCGTCATCCTCGCTGAACGGTGCCCTGTCGTTCAGCCCGTATATGCTGCTCGAACTGGCATAAACCAAATGTTGAATATTATTCAAGCGACAACACTCCAATATATTCATAAATCCCATTACATTGCTTTCTATGTAGGCATAGGGGTTGCGCAAACTATAACGTACACCCGCCTGTGCCGCCAGATTCATTACCTTGTCGAATTTCTCCTCCTGAAACAGACGACTCAGCGCATCACGGTTTACGATGTCCATACGCACAAAGCGGAGATTAGGCATCAATGTACTTTGCAGGGCGCGTCCCCACGGCATATCGGGAAAGGTCACTGCTGTCCTTCCATCATTTCCGGTTTCGGGAATCGCGCCTACCATCCCCCATTGCGCGTCCGCCTCTATCCCATAAAACTCACGCAAGCGGGCGTACTTCAAATTGGGATCGTAATACGTATTGATATTGTCTATGCCCACCACCTCGTCACCTCGTTTTGCAAGCTGAGAGGCAAGCCGCGAACCGATGAAGCCGGCGGCTCCGGTAATTAAAATTTTCATTGAAAAGTTTGTTATTTGAAATTATCTATATAAATCTTAGCCGCTACATCCCAGCTATACTCATTCACTATAAAGTTGCGACCACGTTCCTGCATTTCTTTATAATACGCTTTGTCTGTAAAAAGGCGTTCAAAATCGGCTTCGAAGGAGTCTTTTATACGGATAATTCCTTCACCTTCCTTTTCCCCCAAAAAAAACAGGCTGCGCATAATAGTATCACAAATAAAAATAGGTTTGCGAGCAGCCAAAGCCTCGGCAATCACAAGGGCAAACGCTTCCGATTTGGAGTTCATAAAAGCCACGTCTGACAGCGCATAGATTTCGTTAAGTTGTTTTCCAGGAACCACTTCGCCCATATAGAGCACTCTGTCTTTCACTCCCTCCTGTTCGGCAAGCCGTTGGATATCGGCTGCATATTCAGTATCAATGACACCTCCGGCATAGATGAAGGCGATATCATGCTGACACCTCATCATTGGCAGTAACAGCTTGAGAGTACCCAACTGATTCTTGCGGTCACAAACCGAACCTACCTGAAACGCGACACGCTTTCCGATTAAGCCATATTTCTTACGGAGTGAGTTAACCGCAAGCTTGTCGGCAGCTTCATCATTATACACATCTACGTTCACTCCGTTAATAACTGGGATGATATGCTCCGGCTTCACTTGATAATGTTTAGTCAACATACGTGCCACTATATCATTGAGTACAAATACTTTGTCCGCATATTGGCAGCAGTACACCTCCTGAAAATAACGTTTGGCAATGATATCTTTTACTTCATCCCATTTGCCAAACCAAATGTAGCTATGTACAGTGTAACCGATAGTTACATTTTTCAACAATGATTTTGGAGTCAATTTCAAGAAAAAGAAGAGGTTGTATTGGTTGTGGAAGTGCAGCATGATTCGTTCTCTACGATTCTGACGAATAAGCGAATGCAGTTTGCCAGTCAGCGAAATGGAATAGAGCACCCGCTTCAACTTGTGCACAATACCTAACTTGGTGTCTGTCGAACTGAAGAACTGGGGCATGTATGCCTCCGTGATAGGCAACCGGGTAGGCATTCTATTCTTATCCTTAATATCAACGATAGTTACATCCTCGCCTAATTTCCGCATGGATGTAGTAAGTTCAGCCACTACAATTTCCGTAGCGGCTCCCATACGGGCAGGGACAGAAGTATATCCCGTACCTATTTCAAAAATCTTCATTTTTATTATGTAGGGTGTTATTAAATAGATTCAATAAACTGTCCAAATGCGTCCTTTCCGCAAAATTAGCTTGAAAGAATGCTTCGCAGGCATTGGATTTTCCGGTGATAAGTAGCGGATTGGTCATAATCTCTCCTAATGTGTCTGCTAAAGACTTGGCCGATAATGCCTGATAATAAAAAGCTACATTCAAATCAGTGGTGTATTTGAAAGATCCCCACTGCGGCACTATCACCGGACGATGGAAATAAAGTGATTCTATGAGAGTATTGGGCAGATTCTCCGACCACCGTGCAGGAAGTACAGTGATATGATTGTCCAAGTAATATTCAAACACCCGCCCATCGCTACGGAATGGCTCGAAAGTGACATGTCCTGTCAGTCTTTTTCGGGCCAATAATTCAAGCATACGCTGGTTCTCCTCTTCATGCAAGCCTCCCACAATGCTCAGATGGAAAGCCGAAGTACGGCGTTTCAGTATTTCCATTGCTTCTACCAAGTCGTAAATACCTTTCGATTCATCAATGTTTCCAATATATAAAAGTCGCAGTATATCAAAATCGAAACGCATGGCCTTGTCAACAACTGCATATTCAGGCTTTTCACGGAAAAAGGTAGGTACGACCTGAAGTTTTCGCGAATCATAGCCACGTCTCATCATCATCTCTTTCATAAAACCATTAGTACAGACATATCCGCTGATTTTCCTATCCATCTTCAGCACTTCCGAGAGTTTGATGGAAAAATAGCGCATCATCGAAAACAACTTGCTCCCTTTCACACAATCCTTCTTCAATAGACTTCTGTCCGCATCAGCGAAACAGGCATCGCAAAACTTTCCTTCATGGTAGAGCGAGGCCGCTCCACATACAGGGTTATAATCACTTATTCGATTAATCACCGGTACACCCATATTGCAGCAGGCATCTATCACACTGGGAGACAGCGCACGTTTGTACACCAGTAGGTAGCATATATCCGGACGAGTATCAACGATAAGCTTTTTCAACTTACGTTTCACTCCAAACGAATAAAACTCGCGACTCACCAAGTCGATGTAAGTACGCAAAGTCTTAGGATACTTTTCAACAAACACCTCATCGCTTTTCCCAATGTTTTCCACAAAATAATTGCTATAGAGCGACTTCACGTTTTGGGAGTTTTTTATCGAGAATGGAATCACCTCATGCCCTCTCGCTTCGAGAGCCTCCTTGAGATTGAATAAATATCGTTCAGGACCACCACTAATGAAGTAGCGGTAATGTACAATTAATATCTTCATATTTCTTCTGATTAATATCTTTGATTATAATAGGCTACCTTCTCAGCTCCGATGTGATTAATTACACGTGCAGGGTTGCCTACAACAACAGCACCGTCCGCCACATCTTTAGTTACTACGGTACCTGCTCCTACAAACACATTATCACCAATATTAACATTGCCAATTACAATTGCACCGACTGCGAGCACCACGTTGTCACCAATCATAGGTACTCCTTTTCCACGAGATCCTCCAATTGTTACACCTTGGAATATTGTAACGTCATTTCCTATTTTACAATATTCATTAATAATGATGCATGAATAGTGTGAAAATCTTATCTCCTCCTATTTAGTACATACAGGAAGCTGAATACCTGTCAAATAGCATACATATTTATAATAAACATATACCATATAATATAACGATAAAAGCCATTTTTTACCCTTCATACAGTATCCTAAACCAAAAGGTGGTTTTGAAGCTCGCATTCATTATAAGATAGCGCACAAACCCCGTCACAGAAGGACGAGTGAGTTTCGACAAGTCGTGCTTGATCAACTCTATAGTCGTTTCTCTGGTCATTCTCTCCTCACATTATTTATCTGCGTACGAATATTACCCGTGGACGTCCCCGACTTGAACGTCAGGAACTGCTGGAGCGCCTCTATGAAATCCTTGCTTACCATACGTTCGGCAGTAAGGATGGTATGCTTATGCATATCATTCACTACAAGGTTCGCCAAGTCCGACGCACTGCGACAATCAGCTATGCGGCGGATGATATCATTCAGTTCCCAGTCATCAGAGTAGTAAATGCACAACGTGCCACGGGCAATACGCACTGCCTCATCCTCCTCTTTCTCTTCCATACCATTGTTCTGTGTTCTCACATGGGCGAACTCAGCACCATAAAAATTTTGCACTACCTCTGTAGCGTTGGGCAGTATTTGATTGTTACCGCCATGAATGTTGATAACAACACTTGCCCTCGCAGTATTTTGAGATTCTTTAGTCTCGTTTTTCATTATCGTTTTATCTTGATTTCTAATTATTCCCGATTATTTTAAATCATAGAGTGATTATTTTAAATCGCTATTGTCCTCCTGAAAATTTACTCTGTACTTTGCAGACACAAAATTCTACGCTACACATTATGAATAAAGATTTTTTTAAATCAAGCAACCCATCGCGCTTCCACTCCCTGCGCGACACCCGGCCTGAGCCCACCACCTGGCAGGTTCTTTTCAAGGAGATAACCAACAGCACCCACACCGCCGCCACCCGTCATTACCGCGCCCATCTGGCCACGCTGTCCGACATCGAGGCGACAGGCGACGCGCAGCAGCTGGAGCAGTGGAAGCTCACCAAAAGCAACCTGAAGAACGCACAGCCGGCATTCATCCCCTCCGTCCTGCTGGAGGGAGGGAGAACCTACGCCCATGTCAAGGGATTTACGGGATTTATCATGGTGGACATAGACGGCATCCCCCCCGAGCGATTCGCCGCCATCCTGACTTTAGTAAAGGAGGATATTCATTCCTTTTTGGTGTACATCACCATCTCGGGATGCGGCATCCGGGTCATCAGCCACGTGGAGGGCGGAGTGACCAAGGCCAACTACCGCATGGTATGGGAGTGGGTGAACGACCATTACGCTCGCCTGTGCGGAGTGGAGATTGACGGACAATGCAAGAACGCCACGCGCATGTCGGTCCTCTGCCACGACCCCGAAGCCCTGCTCCGCCCCGAAGCCTCCTCCTTCCACACCAGCGGAATGAAGCCCCGCGAGAAGCCGAAGCGCGGCACTGCCGTGACCGTGACGGCAGAACGTGCCTACAAGATTATCCGTGCACAGTTGGAAGAGGAAGGAATAGCATACGCACCGAGCAGCTACAACGACTACGTAAGCCGTTGTTTCTATCATACCAACCGCTACGGTGTTCCGCAGGCGGACGCCGAGGCATGGGCCCTCCGGACTTTTCCCGATTATCCGCGCGAGCAGCTGCTGCCCATCATAAAGAGTTGTTACTCGCTCACGATGGAGTTCAACACCGTTCCCCTGCCCCGTTCCGTCCGAAAAAAGGAGAAAGAGAATGATTCCTCTCATAAGAAGGCCACCGTGGAGGAGATGGAGGAGTTTATCAACGGCTATATGAAGTTCCGGATGAACATGCTTACCCACCAGATTGAGACACAACTGATTGCTGATGCGTACACCGACCGTCCCGAAGCTTCCGCCTGCCACTGGCAACGGCTCACCGACCACATCGAGAACTCCCTGTGGTGCGCTATGCAACACCATGGCATGGCGGTCAACCTGAACGAGCTGCATACGCTGCTCGGCAGTGATTTCGTCAAGGAATATCATCCGTTGAAAGAGTATCTGGACGGTCTGCCGCCCTGGGACGGAGAGACCGACTACATCGACCGGCTGGCCGCCATGGTGCATGTCAAGGAAAGTCCACACAGTCCGTTGCAGCAGGACAAAAGCCGGGAACGGAACGACCTCTCCGAAACTCCCGTCCGCTTTGCCGACATCCTGAAACGGTGGATGGTGTCCATGATTGCCGCCGCCCTGAACGAGACCGTGGTGAACCAGGTGATCCTCACCCTGATAGGGCGGCAGGGCAGTTACAAGACCTCGTTCATGCAGCATATCCTGCCGCCCGTATTGTCCGAATATTACACCACAAAGAGCAACTCTAGCCGCATGACCAAAGACGACCTGTTCACCATGACCGAGAACCTGGTGATCAATCTGGAGGAGATCGATACCATGCCCCCCTCGGAGCTGAACCAGCTGAAGGCGATGGTGACGCAACGCTACGTGGACGAGCGCCGAGCCTACGGACGCAACAAGGTGCACCTGCCCCATGTAGCCTCGTTCGTAGCCACCGGGAACAATCTCCAGTTCCTCACCGACGACACGGGGAATCGGCGATGGCTGCCCTTCGAGGTGGAGGACATAGACAGCCCGTGGGAGGCGGACATCCCCTACGAGGGCATCTACAGCCAGACGTACGCGCTCTACCAGGATGTAAATTTCCGTTACTGGTTTACCGATAAAGAGATCCAGCAGCTGCGCGGCCATGTGCAGCAGTTTGAGGTGCCCCGTCCGGAGTACGAACTGCTCCTGACCTACTACCGCAAGCCCGTGGGGCTGGAACGGGGAGTCTATACCACCAGCAGCCAGATCATCGGTCGTTTCGGCAACACCTCGCTGCGGCTGAGTCTCCAGAAGGTGGGCCGTGCCATGCGCGAGCTGGGCTTCCGGCAAGTAAAGGCCTCCAACGCAAACTATTGGGTGGTGGTGGAGCGCACTACCGAGGAGGTACAGCACTTGCTGCCGGCCGAAGCGGAACAGGCGGATCCCCCCGGCGAAAAGCCTTCCGAGGAGAATACCGAACTCCCCTTCTGACACCCTTAGTGGAGGATATGGAGGATATTTTTCAAACTTTCCATTATATGAAAGTAAGAAGTATCTTCCTTTAAAGGAAAGAATAATAAGTATATCATTTATATAAGTTATATAATATCCCTCCATATCCTCCACTAAAATTGATATTCAAGCATTTACAAAAAAACAATTCAAGAGCCATGAACAAACAAGAACTCGCCCTGCAATATTTTCCCGATGCCACTTCCGCCACCGCCGTGCGCCACCTCACACGCTGGATAGCCCGTTGCCACCCCTTGGTCGAAGCCCTCACCGGAACCGGCTACCAAAGCCGGAACCGCACCTTCACCTGGAAGCAGGTGACCCTGATCCGCCAGTACCTGGGCGAGCCATCCGCCACACCCTGACCCCATTCCGAAAGAAATTTTTCCGTAGACGGACATAAACAGACATAGACGGACACTGCGATTTTGAGGGGTGATACCTTTGCACACGTCAAAGAGATGCGACGGACAGACTAAGTCTGTTCAGCGGACAAGCTAAGTCTGTTCAACGAACAGGTTAGGTCTGTTCAACGGACAAGCCAAGTCTGTTCAGCACATTCTCCAAGACCTGCCGGCCCGGTGGATATTCCGGACAGTCCGCTACAGCCGCGCAGTGACTGAGTGTTTAACCATTAAAAACAAACCGATTATGTCGATCAATTACAGTATTGCCATGCTTGGCAACCCCATCGATGAGGATGCGCCCAAAAAGGCCTATGCCAAGTCACAGTACACCAACATCCTGACACTGGACAAGTTTGCCGGGCACATCGCCAGCCACGGATCCAAGTACAACCGCGCTGACATCTATGCCGTGCTGATGCAAACCGTGGACTGCATGCGTGAAATGCTGCTGGAGGGAAAGCGCATCGAGATGGGCGACCTGGGCGTGTTCAGCATCAGCATCCAAAGCCGGGGGGCGGAAAACCTGGAAACCTTCAACCCCGCCATACACATCGAACAGCTCAACGTGAACTGGACTCCCGGCGACCGGTTCCGAAACTTACTGGAGGACGCCGTGTTCAACCTCGTGCCCTCGCGCCGTGCCGCCAGAATCCTGCTGAAGAGCATCAAGGCGGGCGAGACCACCGTGGACCTGACGGGAGGAGAAGGAGGAGGCAACGAAGCCAACCAGCCCACCGAAGGACAGGTGTGACCCAGCCGGGACGGACTGCATGTCCGTCCCGGTAATTTCCCGAACTCTTATGGAGAACTAAAATTTAAAGAATAATGAGCGAAAATAATAAAATCACATGGCAGAAGGTTCTTCAGGCCATCATCCAGGCGGCAATCGCCGCCCTCACCGCACTGGGCATCACCAGCTGCACAACCTTTCCTTTCAGCCTATGATAGAGGAATCCTTCCCCCTGTTCACCGCCGATGAGGAAGTGGCGAGCGAACGAGAACTGCTGAAAAGCGTCGAGGACGGACCGTACATGCAGGAGGTGAAATATATCATCATTCACTGCTCCGCCACCCGCGAGAACCGGGACTTCACCGTAGAGGACCTGTTGCGCTGCCACCGCCAGCGCAAGTTCCGCACCATCGGGTATCATTTCTACATCCGCCGCTCGGGCATCATCACCCAGCACCGCAAGCTGAAGGAAGTGGGCGCGCACTGCCGCCCCTGGAACCGTTGCTCCATCGGCATTTGCTATGAGGGTGGTCTGGATGCGGAAGGCCACCCGACCGACACGCGCACGCAGGAACAATGTGAGCAGCTGCTGTTGTTGCTGATGAAGCTCAGGAAACTCTTTCCGGACGCGAAGATCCGCGGACACCGGGACATGCGAGGAAGCATTCCGAAGGCGTGCCCTTGTTGTAAGCACTCAATTTAGGGCATACCCCTTCGAAAGGGCACTTTTCAGTGCCCTAAACTGAGTTTTGTTAATTAATTAGTCTTGTGAATTTAACATTGGCTTGTAGCCAAAGTGATTTTGTCAGGAACCATGTTAACATAATCTCAGCACCCGCTAAAGATATTTTTGAAAAAAGTTCCGATGTATCACTATACGGCAACACCCTGTTCTGCTTCCTTTGTTTCCGTAAGCCTGATACATCTTTATCAGACTACAGTAGCTTGTAATTCTCAACAAGACATAGAACCCTCGATAACCCAATCCCCCAACGTATGCCGCTCACTATCAAAATTAATCCCAACCTTTACGATCGGCAACCCACAAAGGGCGAAGCGCTCCGGGTAATTGCGCAAATTGATTTGCTCGAGGGCTATATCCGCGGTCTTGTTTAACTTCAATTCCACGACATAGAGTGTTGTCGGTGTGCGCATCACCATATCCACACGGCCTTTCGGGGTACGGACTTCCACGTCCACATACATTCCTAGCAGGCTGAAGATCGTGTAAAGCAAGGACTGATAATGGCCCTCGTAATCCGTATTGTCACATTGGGGGATGGTGGACAGGAAGGTCTGCAATAAACGCAGGGCATCGTCCATCCGCTCTCCAGCGATCGCCTCGAAAAGAAGGGCTACCGTAGTAAGTCCATCCGCTGTGTATTGATGCAAATAATTGGGCAATAAACTCTTCATCAATCCCATACGTACCTCCTTGTTTGGGATGTCGAGCGTGTACAAATTCGTGAGCGAGGAATAATCCTTTATCGTGATGTAACCACTCTGATAGAGCAATGGCGTAATATCGACCATCCGTTCCGTGGGGGCGTCAAACGACTCTGCCAAAACCTTGCGTGCGCCTATTTGCTGGGGTTCCACGTGATACTTATCCAACATCTCGATCAAATAGGTAGGTGTACCACTATCAAACCAATAGGAACTGATTTTTCCCTTGCTCAAGGCGGTAAGCAAACTGAACGGATTATAAATATCGGATGACGGCCACGTGAAATGATAACCGTCGTAATTCTGTTTCAAGACTTCCAAGGCCTCTTCCGGAGTAACGCCGAGGTTGCCGGCCAAACGACCGATGCCCTCACCCATCTGTTCTCGCATCTCCTCTTCCGTGATACCGCAGATCGATCCATACTCGGGGAGCATACTGATATTCTTGATATTATTCAGCTCGCTGAAGATACTCAACTGGGAAAATTTCGTGATGCCGGTCAGGAAGACGAAACGCAGGTAAGGGTCGCATGCCTTCAGTGGGCTGTAGAAGTTGCGCATCACGTTGCGCAACACGGGCAGATTCTTCTCCTCATGCACCACATCCAGCAAAGGAGCGTCGTACTCATCGATCAAGACAACCACCTTTTGCCCGGTCTGCTCGAAGGCACGTTTGATAAGGCTCTCCAAGCGGTCGTTCACCATAAGCGCATTCTCATCACGCCCATAAATGGACTCCCACTCTGACAAACGACGCCCCAAATAATGTTCCAAGCCCTCCCGATCCAGGTGCTTGCCGAGGCTCATATCGAAATGAAGCACCGGATAACTCTTCCATTCCTTCTCCAACTTCTCGATAGCCAAGCCCTCGAACAGCTCCTTCCGGCCCTCAAAGTAGCTGCGGAGCGTGGAGGTCAGCAAGGACTTACCGAAGCGACGAGGACGGCTCAAGAAGATATAACTCGACGCTCCATGCGTCATACGGTACACTAACTCGGTCTTGTCCACGTACACATAATTACCCTCCCGTAATTTCGAGAATGTCTGGATACCTATCGGATATAATCGTCGCTGCTCCATAGCCGTGAAAATTTATGATTTTATACTACAAATATAACACATTTCCGGCAAACCGTCAACCCTCAATCACAAATCTCCCCTCTCTTTCTCCACCCTCTCCCGCACCTTCCCCGATAGCGGATAACTCTGTTCCAGTATCCGGCTGCGGGAACATCGGAGTTCATTTCGCTCGGGCTCACGCTCCTTCTCCGGGAAATGGAAGGACACCAAGTGGAGGAAGGTGGCGTAGACACGGTCTAGTGATTCCAGCCGCAGACTGCCATCCGGATGGCTTGGACTCAACTTCGACAGTGTGTGGCGGCTGATACCCAAGAACACGGAAGCGTCTCGCACGGAGGACAGACCCCAACGATCCAAGATGAGGTATACCTCGAAGGACGCCACACGAATCCAAGGGTTCAGATCCGAGCTTTGCGGTTCGATCATTACGTCTCAAGGGGGAAATCTCTCCATGGTGAAACGCTAAAACCTTGAAGAAACATTAAAATAGGTTATAATACTCTTAAATTGGCGCACCCATGAGTGCGCCACCCACAAATTCAAAGGCTATATCTTTACCTGCGATCCGAAGCGAAAGCCTTGGATCATCATTGTTTAAACCTTATTAAAAAACAAACACAATGGAAGAATCCATCATGTCTTTTTACAACGCTCCGATTACTAATCAAGTGCCAAACGGAGTGGTCAGTATCGACCAATTGTACACCTACGTCAGCACCAATGAATGGCTACGGGAACGGACGGACCGCACACGTGTCGCACTGGACGACGAGAAACGGTTCAGGCAGTTGAAGCAAAGCCTGCTGCCCTATGTCACGCCCGCCGGGGTATTCTCCTACCGAAAGGAGGACCGGTTGCTTTTTCCCTCGGGTGAACTGGTTATCGATATCGATCATCTCGCCTCGCCCGAGGAGGCTTGTACGTGGCGAGACACGCTGTTCGCCGACGAGCGGCTACGCCCCGACCTCGCCTTCATCAGCCCCAGTAACACAGGCGTAAAGCTCTTCGTGCCTTATCGTTTGTCCGTTACCGCCACGATCGAGTGGGCCTTCGACGAGGCACGACGATCGGCTTGGGAATACCTTGAGTGGAGATACGGACTGAAAGCCGATACCTCAAACGCCGACCTGTCAAGGGCTTGCTTCCTCTGCCACGACTCTTCAGCCAA
>OGLN01001269.1_pt1 | contig 18414 bp, 19 predicted proteins | sample 1572641 | NCBI WGS metagenome assembly OGLN01 (sample SAMEA2581903, study PRJEB24529) | metagenome | biome: Human gut stool | place: China | collected 2011
TTATTTGTCTTTACAATTAGCAGATAGAGAACTATAATGTATCTATCCACTAAGGTGCTTTAGTGGGTGTAAAGCTCCGGGGCGGAGATGTCGACTCCCTCCGGGGCACTATCACTTTAATGCTTCTTTTCCTCTCCAGATATATCCTGTCTCTTCCCAGAGCTTTCTTGGAGAGATAACAAATTCTATTCTGCCAGAACCTTTTCTGTCGTGAATCACTTTGTTCCCACGATACGCCGTGCCGATAGGTAGCCATCCATAGATGATTCCTGCTCTGACAGATGGTGTAGGAATGCCTGTCATTTTGCTCACGTCTGATACTGTCAAACGTTCATTTGAGAACTCTGGCATCTGTGGGATACCTGATATGATTCTTGCCACTTCTGCGGCAAACTGATGAACCTGTGCATTCTGCTCTACGTAATTGTCAACTGCACTCATATAAACCTCTTTTCTAACTGATACTCATTTGAGCGTTACAGTCACGTATCATCATTATTGTATTGGTGCATGGATGCCAATTTCTGACATATTCCATAGATTCTTTAAATCTCAGCTTAGGGATGTTATTACGGGCGTTTACTGCGAAGTAAGTCTTTATATCCCTGTTGCATTCAGCAAATACTTTCTTGCCAATTTCCTTGTAAGCATTTGACTCTTTCCCACCAAGGTGAGCAATTACGACACTTGACACTAAGTCTCTAATAGATTCCTGCTGTGCGTAGTCAATAGTCATGGTATTTTCAAGTCTGTTAAGCCGCTCTTCGTGATCTAAGAATCCTGTCGCAATAACCTGTATCTGTTCAACTGTCGTCAGTGGCTTCTGATATGAGCCTGTCTTTCTGATCGTCGGAAGAACTTCATCCATAACCCATGATTCGAATTTCTCTGCCGATGGAAGTTTCGATTTCATAATCAATCGGTACAAATCTCCCTCTGTTATGAAACTCGCTTCCTGATTCCTGCCGAGAGAATCTGTGAGGTGGTGTTTTACCACCCCACGGCAATGCTGTTTAAGTGCATTAACCGTGTCCTTGTAGCCAAGAGCTTTCGCAACGTCAGCTCCAACAAAATACGGTTTCCCGTCAATTTCTATTGTTCGAATTTCTCCGAACTCCCCTGAATTAAAAATCTGTAATTCGTTCATACTTCTCCTTTCTAATTTGAATTAACTACTTCTTTCTTATCTGATTTTTTCTCCAGATTATTCTCGGAAAAGCTTTCCGTCTTACCGAGAATATATCCTTTGTCAAACTCTGACATATTAGGAATCGCGTCTTTCAGCTTTTCAATGATTCTTTTTTCTTTTTCAGACATATACTCACCTCTTTTCTTGTGATATACTCCCAGTAGATGGGAGGTGATTAAAATAAATCAAATTATTTCAATTTTAAAATCGGCTAAAGGAATCATTACGTTTGAAAATGTTTCTTTTATCCTTGGGTTAATAGGGTCTGCTGGAACTGCTTGGCAATTATTTCAATCACGGCGTAATCTTCATTTAAGCTTGCCTTATTTTGGATATAGCCCAGAAAAACAACTGGCTTTGGCTTATATCCAGTTTGACAATCTCTCAAATTCCGTAATATCAATTACAGATGTCTCCATTGTTATTAACGGAATTACATATCCATGCAATAAGTTACCAACTATCGTTGCTTCTTCAGACCGGAAAATCGGTGGAAAAACCGTTTCTTCCGACAGCTTGCACAATATGTCTCTTCCGGTTTGTTTGTCTGGATATGGTGGAAGCAGCGGCTACTTTGTGTTTCAGATTCCATTAGAATCTGTTCCACCTGACTCCACACACCAGACATTTTTAATTTCGACCAGTCGTGGCTCGTCATTTCGAGTTGAACTGAAACCTGGCCGAGAATATTTTCGCTGACGGTGCAGTCTAACATTTTTCTTCACCTCCTTTGTTCTTTATCCCTCAATGCGATTGCGTAACCCAAAGTCATCCGTAAATCATCCTCATTGAGGGATAACAGAGAGGAGATACCATCTTGCAGGAAATCATATTCAGATTCTTCCATGTTTTTTGATTTGCTTTTCTCCTCTGCTACGCCGAGCATGTATCCGAGGTCAAAATCATCAACATATTTAAGTAGCGGAATCAATTTGAGTATGACTTTCTGTTTTTCGCTGATAGTAAGTGACTTTCTAGGTATTGGTTTTACAGATTCTACATTTTTTCGTTCATCTGCTCTTTTCTTTAATTCAGATATGGCAATATCAAAAGGAACATTAAAATATTCTCTTCCTTGCGCCTCTGGAACCCTATCTTCATCAAATAACATGTGCATTTCACGTTCTAATTTAAAAGCGTCTTCTATCTCGTCTGTTGAAAAGATTTGATTTACTTTGTATGGAATCTGTGTTGACCTCTGTTCAACATTTCCAGAGACACCGATTTTTACAAAATCGCCACAATCCATGACATATACTTTACGCTTCAATTATTTACTCCCTTCCGTTCTGGCAACCTTGGTTCAAGAAACTTATCGGTTCCAACAGATAATGCTCCACAAATTAATTCGTATTCATCGAAATCTAATTTGCGATTTCCATTGAGAGAAAGATTGAGCTTCTGAACAGGAATACCAGTTTTGTTGGCAACGAATGTCTGTGTTATGCCGTTATTCTCAAGGTATGACTTGATTTTCTTACCAACACACATTTTCAATTCTCCTTTCTACTTAAGTTTCGTTCCTATCGAACAATTACAGTATAACTTCGAAATGTTCGAATGTCAAGAATAAATTTCGAGAAAATCGAAATTATTTTATTGACAGTTCGAAATTTCTATATTATTATTAATCATGAAAGGAGGAAATCGATAATGACATTTGGCGAGAAAATCAAGCAAGCCAGAACAGCAAAGAAATTAACTCAGAAACAACTCGCAGAAAAAATCAATGTAAAACACAATTCAATTAGTGACTGGGAAAAAGATAAGTGCAAACCAGATATGGACACTATCGAACTTCTATGCGGCGCTCTGGAAGTAACACCGACATATCTCGTGGGTTCTAAAAGCGATGACGATTATGCAACCATAATTGGAAACCTTATGTCAGAACCTGACGTCTTAGACTTTATCGAGGAATATAAAGCACTCGATAAAGAAGATAAGAAAGCAATAAAACAAATAGTTTCATCATTAAACAAAAAGAGCAAGGGTTAATCCCCTTGCTTCTTTGATTTTAGATATTTGATAAGAATCGTATAGACAAATTTTAACTTGCCCTCATTATCACATTTTTCTATCATTTCAATAATCTCTTTCTTATAATCCATAAATAACCCTCCCTGTCGTAACTACCGCCTACACTACAGTATATGTCCGGCTTGTGGGAAATAGAATCGAACATTAGTTCGCTTTTGCTATTATACCACCTATTCCGACTCTTGGCAACTGCCAATGATATACATGAACTCTCACTATTTTATAGAAAAAAACATTTCTTTTTCATCTAAATCACTCTATTTCGTTCTAAATCTTTACAATATGCTCTTAAAATGATAAAATAAAAATACCACGAATAACCGTACTTTACATAACATTGCAAAATCAGCGGTACAAAACACATAATCCGCATAAAAAGTGCGAAGCGTGGCGAATAAAATTACATAGAGGAAAAAAACTAATGGCTAATAACAATAATCTTCCATGGTATTTAAGGGGATTCTGGATTTTTGCGTTAGGAATGTTTACTGGCGGCATTTACTGGATTATCGGAATCGCTATCAGAATCAGCAAAGCGTCCAGAAAACGTGATTATATTTCGCATTATCCGTCTGATTTACATTTTGACTCTGGCAAGATTCCTAAAATAAAGAAGCCAAAATCTGCGCTAACTTTTTTCGGAATAATTGTCAGCGTATTGTGGACTCTTCTTGTTATTTGGATGCATTCCAGTACTCGCGCTGAAGATGATGGACTCTTTTGGGGAGTTATGCTGGTATTGTTTTGGATTGCTCTTTTTATTGTAAAAGGACTCATCTACGGAATAAAAAAACTTATAAATAAAATCTTTATGAAAGACAGTAATGGTAATTCTACTGTTGAGGAAACGGTATTTACTCCACCAGCACAGGACGAATACGTTCCAGAACCGATTACACCTGAGTCATTCCCGGAACCAGTTCCAGTTCCAGAACCTGAAGTCCCACAACTTCCAGTATATGACACAATGGAGGGACACGATTTCGAATACTATTGTGCTGATCTGCTTCGTAATGATGGCTTTTATAATGTAGAAGTCACACAGGGAAGTGGCGATCAAGGGATTGATATACTGGCAGAGAAAGCCGGAATCCGATATGGGATACAGTGCAAATGCTATTCGAATAATATTGGAAACAAAGCAGTGCAGGAGGCATTTGCCGGAAAGACGTTCTACCATTGCCATGTTGCAGCAGTTCTGACAAATAGGTATTTTACCCGTTCTGCGAAACAACTGGCGGAAAAAGACCAAGTGCTTCTCTGGGATAGAGACGAACTTGAAAGACTCGTAGAAAACGCTGAAAGCTAAATAAAAACCACCCCGGCATTGGCGTACCGAGGTGGCGTTTATACATCTCCGAAGAAATGTAATATTCTGGCAAAACATATTGTATCATCTTCGGAGCAGTCGGGCAAGTCAGAAAATTTGTTCGGCTGTTATTTTTATACCTAAATACAGCTACAGAAAGAGGGAATAAAAATGGCGAAGAAAAGAAAAAAATACCCGAAACTCCCTAACAGTTTCGGAACAATACGGTACCTGGGCGGCAACCGCAGAAATCCATTTGCGGTCCATCCTCCGGCAGTACTGGATGAAAAGACCGGAAAGCCAGTCCGCCCGCCTGCAATCTGCTATGTGGACGACTGGATTAAAGGATTTACTGTACTGACCGCATACAAGGCAGGAACATATCAGCCAGGAATGGAACGGGATCTTGAGATATCACCTACAACGGACGTAGATACCCTTGTTACTCGTTTGATTGCTGACTACAATACAATCAAGGGTGTCGAGGATAAACACCCGGAAATCAAGAAATTGACGTTTTCAGAGGTATATAAGAAGTTTTACGCATGGAAATTTCCAGAGGGTTCAAAACTTTCTTATAGTTCAAAAATAGCTTACCAGACCGCTTACTCGAACTGCACGACTCTGTACAATCGTATCTTTGAGGATTTAAAAGCGCCTGATCTGCAAAAGGTAATTGATGACTGCCCGTTAAAACGTCAGAGCCTTATGGCAATTCTTACGCTGTTCAAGCAGATGTATAAATATGCCGTTTACTCAGAAATTGTAACAGAAAACAAGGCTTTGTATGTAAAAGTCAACGCGGATGACGACACTGAACATGGAACGCCATTTTCTGACAATGAGTTAAAAATTCTCTGGAAGAATTCTGCTGATCCGGAAGTGCAGCTTATATTAATCATGTGTTATTCTGGCTGGAGAATCGGCGAAGTACTTAAGTTGACGACTAACTTGGAAGAGAGATACTTTCAGGGCGGGATCAAGACTAAGGCAGGAAAGGACCGCGTAGTACCAATTCATTCGGCGGTATACGAATTTGCTAAGCAAAAGGTTCTTACTCAAGATGGGAAGCTCTGTGTATATACTCAGCAGCACCACCGCAACGCTCTGTTCTATCCTACGCTTGAACGTCTTGGAATTGTTGGCGATCCGAAACACACGCCACACGACTGCCGCCATACTTTTTCCATGTTATGTGAAAAATACGGCGTCCGGGAGAACGACCGGAAGCGAATGCTGGGTCACTCTTTTGGTGGAGATGTTACAAACGCGGTATATGGACACAGGACACTAGAAGAACTCCGAACAGAGATTGAAAAGATAAAAGTCCCATTTGTGACTAACTGTGACTAACGGAATCTTATTTTATCAATTTTATTCATCACAATTCATAACATAAAAACGCGTGAAACCCTTGTAAAATCAACATTCTCAGCGATTTTGCAAGGAATTCACTCATTTCATTTTCATTATTCTAATTTTATTGTTTGTGCCCAACAAATAGGAATTGAGAATTTGCGCAAATGCCTGTAAATACAGCGTTTTGGGCACTATTATATTAGGAAATAATATTTTTATTTGTGACTAACGTGTGACTAACGATAACGGTCTAAAATTTCCGAAGTGATACTAAATATGTTTATAAATAAAGTTCCCGGGGAATTAACCCCGGGATGTTTTTATATGGCAATCAAATCTTTCCATGTGGCGGGTCCACAGACTCCGTCCACTTCCAGAACATCTTTCCTAGATTCCTGATAAGCTTTCAGAGCGTAAATTGTGTTTGTGTCTGCTGTCCATGTAAGTTTCAACGCTTTGCCGTTTTTGCCTTTAAAGCCTCTGGCTCTTAATATTTCCTGTAAGAGAAGCACAGATGTATTTTTGTCTCCTGCTTTTACTGTCTCTGGGTTAAACATATATTTCTCTCCTGTTTGTGCGGTATTAGGCAATGCATTTTCAGATTTTGCGGGTACAGATACATCAGATGCAATACTATAATCCGGTGTACAGAACTTAGTTCCGGGCATCTGGCTGTTAAGATAACTCTTTGCACAGACACCGCCGCCATTTGCAATAATTCCAGATGCACCAGAAGTATTTCCCTCGATGGTATAGAACCTGTCTCCGATTACGGCCGTTACGATGCCGGTATGGGTGAAAGTTCCATTATGATAAAAAATTACAATATCACCGATCTTTGGATTAGCGTTCCTTGTAAATAGATTACCAAGTGTTGGGCAGTAAACATAGGGCCAGTGTTTCAACAGTTTTTTTGCTTTTTCCTGTCCGAATGCTTCCATAAAACACCAACTCACGAATGCTGCGCACCAAGGCTGTCCTTGATATGATGGCTTAATGTCTCGCCAGTACTTCGTATAGTTGTTCGAACCGGCATTCGCAGTCTTACTGTCAAGCTGACTATTGCTCTTCTTTTCAAGGTATCCAATCTCATTTTTTGCAATGAGAATCACTTTTTCAATAGCTTTATCCATTGCAGAAACCTCCTCTTTGTAATCCTTATAGAATACATCCATGTCAACGTTACCACTAATGCCGGATACTTTTCCTCTACTGGAATACTGCCAGCCTACACCAACAGACGGACGCAATCTTTCCTGTACAGAGCCATTATCACTAGCCGGATAACGAGCAATCCAGCAATCGTACTTTTTCAGGGTGTTTGACAGAACGTTATTGTACCAATCAAGATTGCAGTAGATACCGACCTTATAACCGGCTTTTTTGATTCTGGTCAGAAATGCTACTGTAATATTCTCAATCGCCTGTTTTCCAATGTTTCTCTGCTGACTCCATTCAAGGTCGTAGAAGATTGGAAAGTCCATTCCGCGTCCGCCAAGAACAGAAATTACGCTCTCAGCTTCATCAATTGCCTGCGCCGGTGTCAGAGCGTAACTGTATTTATATCCGCCGACAAGGACTCCATTTGACTTGCATCCTTTGTAGTTATGCTCAAAAGAGGAATCAGTTCCAGATTTTTGATGGATTCTCAATATTGCAAACTTAATTTCAGAATTCGATACTTTCGCCCAGTCTGGCTTACTCTGATAAGATGATACGTCAATTCCTTTAATTTCCATATTTTCTCCCTTGCACGTATTTTATTTCACTATCCCTGGTTTTGATTCTGTTACTGTCCCGTCCTCATTCAGTACATAGCCATCCTTTTGAAGCCTTTCAATTACCTTCTTATTCCACAACTCGGGAACATCTGTCCATTTTTTCAATTCATTAATAACTCTTTCTTCGTAAAATTTAACCATTATTCTCACCTCTGATTGTTGCAACTAAAGTAGCCAGTTCATCAAGTGCCGAATCATGCGTTGATACAAGTTCAGCTAGACCGTCAATACCATCACCATTAATCAGAATTTTACGATTAGATTCCGCATTAAGCATCCGCATCACCGAGTCAAGCTTTTCAGACATCTCATTCAGCCTGTTTGAAACTCGATTGATGGCTTTGTAGATATTTGCAATTTCTTTTTTATCCACAATTATCATCTCCTTTGATTAAAAATAGTACCGCAAATCCTTTTAACCGCCTTACGGCGGTAGATGGGTTTTGCTAGGATTTTAGATACATAAGCAGGGGGTAACACCAAGAGCGTAGCTGACGTCGCTGTAGTACGATTCCCCGTCCATGTCCACATGACAGAATTTGTTTCCGCTGCTGGAGTAAGGCGAACGTTCCCAATAGCGGCCAGACACGAAATTACTGCTAAAGTACGGTTTCTTATATCTATTAGCAGTTGCGTTCTTAAAGTACTGATACTGTTCTCCCTCGCCTGCGAAAGAATACTTTATACTGCCAAAAACCTCAATTTCAGAAGGTAAAAATGCATAGTCATTTGAGACTTTAATCGTACTGCTACGGCTTCCTACAGATGCCAACTTCTTGACCTGCTTCATCATATTCTGAATATAAGTAGGCAAACATTTCTTGTACACATTATTGCACCACGTACGTCTTGCACAGCCTTCCCAACCACCACTATTTGTACTTGAACCGTTTATATAACCACATTCATGTGATACATTATAGGAGGTGTTATATTCTGTCGTAGTGTCTAAATACAACATACGTTCTGTCTGAATTGTAATAGCGGCTTTAGTCTTGCCATTGATAGCAGTCACTAAGTCATCATGTTCGATTCCGATAATTACATAGGCATAATCATTCGCTCTGTGTGACTCACTTACGCCAGTTGCATCCATGGCATTGTGATGGATGGTTCTCTTGTCGCCGACCGCCCAATAGTCGCTAATGTTGATTTTGCCTGCGTAGTGCGCTTCAATCATCTTTTCAATCTCTGCGTCTGTTCCGTCGGCAAATGCGACAATCTTCAAATCCTCTTTTGGTTCGCCGAGAAGTCTGTTTCCTGCATCGTAGTTGTATACACCATCTGTAGAATATGGAAACAGTGTAAAGTAATATTGTTTGCCGTTTGTCAGCCCTGTGACTGTATAGCCTGTGGTTTTGTATTTATCTCGAATTGCATTATCAACCACAAGCGTTCCGTCATCTGGATTTGCAGGATAGCCCGTTTCTTTCATTACAAGTTTTGTGCCAGCCCATGTAGAGAATGTTGAACCACTAATTACCGTGTTTTCAGGGTCTTGCCATTTAATTGTGACAGATGCATTTAAGTTCTCAATCGTTGGGTTGTTTACGGGCTTGGGAGTAACGGTTGTGCCACCGCCTTTTGCGTGGAGTGTTCCGTCTTCATCTATGAATGTTGTCTTGCCGTCAGGCTTAACCTTACCGAGAATTTTAATTGTAGCAATTGGGACAGTCGCATCACTCCCCTTGTCCCCTTTTGGCCCTTTGATGTTTACTGTTTCGGGATTGGCGATTCCATCTGTGTTGCTCCAGCTTATGTTTCCATCAGTGTCTACACTTGGAATGAATGTAGTGCCCTTTTCTCCTTGCGGTCCAGTATCTCCTTTTGCACCCGTATCGCCTTGCGGCCCGGTAATATTTACTGTCTGGGGGTTTTCAAGTCCTCCGTCATTACTCCAGCTTATGTTTCCTTCGCTGTCTACAACAGGAGTGAATGTGATTCCTCGCGCACCAGTATCTCCTTGCTCACCTTTTGGACCAACTGGACCTTGTTCACCTTGCGGCCCAGTATCGCCTTTTAGGCCCTGTACTCCCTGCTCTCCTTTTTCTCCGGGGTCTCCTTTTACACCCTGTGGCCCTGGGTCACCCTTTGGACCTTGCGGACCAACTGGCCCCTGCGGCCCCTGAATCTTGCCAGCATTGTTCCAATTCGCGCCGTCGAAAATCCACATTTCTCCGTCTATTAAATATGCATCGTTCTTCTCTGCACTCAGGGGGAGGTCTGCCTCAGATTCTTTTGTGCCAAGGACATTAAGAGACGTTCCGTCGTTTCCTTGTTCGCCCTTTTCTCCTCGCGGGCCTTGCGGACCAACTGGTCCCTGCGGACCAACGTCTCCTTTTTCACCTTTTGGGCCTTGCACTCCTTGAGGCCCCATAATATTTCCAACATTTTCACTATCACCATCTGAAAATGTTATTGTCAAATTTCCATCTGTGTCAATACTGACTGCTGTGATAGAGATGCCCCTTAGTGATTCTTTCTGCTCAGGTGTCAGTGATTCAAATGTCACGGTACCATCTGCGCCTTTATCTCCTTTTTCGCCTTTGGGACCCTGTGGACCAACGAATTCTCCGGCATTAACCATCTCTGAAATGTCCTCAATGGAACACAACCGCCTTACATCATTAGCCGCAAATGCAATGTATAAGGCTTTACCAGATGGAACGGACGGGTCATTGCCAAGAATCGCAACGGGCTCTCCGGGACGAATTTTCGACGTATCAAAATCGGAGTACATACCGCGCCGGAATTGTATTGTGTATGTATTGGCCATATTAGACTTACCTCCTTATAAAAGGAAATTATTCCTTATGTAATTCTTTACAGAATCAAGATTTTTCTGCACGCTGTCATCCATCACGAGAAAATTGCCTTTATTGTTCTGACTGATGATACTTCCTGTGCTTTCGTCTACTTCTGAATAGGTGTAAGCAATGCGACTTCCTTCTCCAGTGCTGAGATTCATAAAACTTGTAAGAATTTTTTTCATGATATTTCCTCCATTTCGTCAATAATTTTTTTTCCTGTTATTAAGAAGCTCTTTTTCGTAATCGGGTTCTGATATTTCAAGGCTTTTACTGTAGTCTGGCTCTGGCATGTCTGTGTCTATTGCCCTATCGTAAGCTGTTTCACTTGCATCAGCAAAACGCATGTGTTCATAGTCAGCTTGACGCGCTTTGACTTCAAATGCAAATTTAAGCCCCGGAGTACCTTTTACAGTGAAATATGTCTGTTCTTTTTGGTCTATCCAACAATCTCCATCTCCTTCCTTTTGCAAGAACACATAATATTCAATCCTTACATTAGTAGATTCTTGGAATATGTCATCTATGTCTATCAGACATGTGCCGTCTTCTGATATGGATGCTTCTCCGATGTCTCCAAACATGGGGGATGCCATTTCGTAGCAATAAAACGCCTGTGTACCATAGTTTTTTGTTGGAAAAATCCTCTTCTTTGTCCCTCGGACACTTAAATCCGCAAGGTCTGTCCCCGTACCTGCACTGTAGAAATGACCACTGGCTTCTACATGTGTACCTGCTGTAACTTCTTTTGATGCCGAAACGCTGCTCGCCGAAACGCTGCTCGCCGAAACGCTGCTCGCCGAAACGCTTTTATTAAACGAGGCTGAACTTGCATGTACGGTTCCTGTATAAAGATTGATTCCTCTAATACGCGTTCCATACAATGTCCCGTACCCCGGTACATATATTCCTGTATTCGTCTCTGAATAGATCTCTCCAGTTGAAGCATCTAGTATTACTTCTCCATACGTGCCACTTGCTGAAAGCTTTTTAATTCCAACTTTCCATCCTGCTAATTCGCCTGTGTTAATATAATCGGCATTCATGTACACATTGCCATTTGATAGATACAGGCCTTTATTGCTGCTGTTATCGCTTAGCACATTAATAATCTCTTGCTTGGACATTTTTCCTATGTCGAGATCACTGAGCACTTTATCTGTATAGCTGTTTGCACTTGATAGCGCTGTCGAAGCTTTGTCTTCCGCAACACTATATATTGTATCACCATTTGTTAATACAAATGTATCAGGTCTGAGCGTAACATTTCCGTAGTTATCAATCGCAAATGTTGATACTTCAGAACTGTTTGTAACGTTGATGTTCTTCAGATTAATCAAATCAGCTGAAATCTGTCCGGACTTAATATAGGAAGCATTTATATACAGATGTCCGTTCTGCATATAAATTCCCTCTTGCTTACCGTTATCCGTTAAAGCGTTAAAAACTCTTTCAAAATTGACAATTTTTTCAGCGTCCAGTTCCTGCCAAGCGCCAACAGTTCCAGAAAACATATATACCTGGCTTGTAGAGAAGTTCATGAAAATCGAGCCGTCATGTTTTTTATATTCTTCACTTTTCCACTCAGATGCCGGATAGTTCTGCAATGTTGGTACATACGTGCCATAATAGTTCGGGATAGTCACATTATTTTGAACTGTCCCATCCACAACATCCTTGGCGATCTGTTCAATAGTTCTACTTTTTAGCGTAAAGTTTTCAACTTCTAATGTGACAGTACCCGTGTCAGCATCTATTCTTAATGTCGTATTCCCGTTATTGTCTTTCGCTGTGAAGCCTCTTGTATTAATCCACTCTGATTGAATACCGATGGCATAGAGAATATTCAGAACGGCATCTCCATTACTATCAAAGCCGGCTTTCCATGTCTGACCCCCATCTACTGACAAAAAGAATCCATCGACACCTGTCTTATAAATTACTTTAGAATCAGCAAGTGTAGGTTTATCATGCCGGTACGTAATTACGGAATCATCTTCTTGTATTTCCTCTGTATAGAAGAAACCTAGCGTGTTTGCTGCAAGCTCGTTCATTTGTTTGAGCTTTACGTCATAGGCAGATAGTTTCTTTTCTATATCTTTTTTTGACTGCTCTACCGCTGTTTGCTGATCACCAATAAACTCGCTTGCATCTTCTTCAGCACTCTTTGCGCTACAACTCCATGATGTTGAACCGCCGAACACGAACTCTATATCTGTCACAAACGATCTAAAGACACGATTCTTTGTATCAATAAATTCAACTGGATCGCCAAAAGTGGCGTATCCGTTGGCAATTCCGTCACATGAGAAAGGACGCATTCGCAAACCGATTAATTGATTTCCAATAGCTTCGACTCCTGCCTGTGCATTGCCCGACAATAGCTGATTGTCAATAGTAATCACATAGCCGTCCTGACCTGACATATATTCGGTCTCATCTTCTACATATTTGACACCTGTTACAATAACATCGTCTACGTCATATTGTAGATTCTGAATTGAAAATAACGCGTGATAATCGTTATTGCTTAACGTACCACCATCAATCACAGTCCCCATTGTCCATGGATTAAGCGTGCCGCCATCCAGATCATCACCATTTGTCCAGTTCTTTACTGCTCCACCATCGTAAATAGTCGTATTGGTAAATGTCTTATCAAACGTAATAATCCTGAGTAAGTCATTTTCGTCGATTCTTGCATTTCCACCGGCTATCCCGGCACACATTCCGATTACTGTACGGTATGTCGCATTAGATGGCGCTTTCCGAATCTGAAAGTCCGCATTTGGAAACATTGCATCTCCAAGAGTGATTCCACATTGCTGGCAGCATTCTGAGAGCAGTTCCTTGACTGTACAAGGAAAAGACAGGTTAGAATCATATGTCTTATCAGCATTGTGCATTTTATCTAAGAGAGAAAGACTTATTTCGCTCGCCGTTGCAGGCTTTTTCGACACAATGTAAGTACCTCTCTTTATAGCTTCTATCCTGTCGGATAACTGCACATTGAGAAAGATAACAAACCTTGCGGCGTTAAAATTATATCCGTCAAAGCGCCCGTCATCATTTACCAATGATAAACTTGCCGTTTTTTCTATTGCTACACCCACCGGGAAGTCCCCAGAGTCTGCTGAATCTACGAGACTATTTCCAGACAGATAAAAGTCTTTTTTGCCTAGCTTAAGAGTTGTACCATTTGACAATGTAACATTTGCTGTCACGTAATAATTTCTGTTTGTAAGAGATTCTTTCTTCAACTGAGTAGATACATTTATCAAATCGGCTCAATCCTCCTTACATTAATAGACAAATCCGTCCACTTTTCTTCCCCGTCTTTCAAAGTTTGCGCAGCCATATTAAAATTTGATGCGTAGAATGTTCTGTCTATCCATCTTCCCGGAACAGTTGGGTCTTTGTGGTGGAATGTAAATTGGCTCTTGTTAAGTACAGTATTTAGTATGGTTGCTATTTCAGCCCATGTAAGCTCGCCCCATTGCATGTCATACCCACCAATTGTTCCCATTGGTGTATTGTGCATAATCAAATCCTGACTTCTTTTAGAATCTTCCGTAGAAGTGGTTGCGAACACCGGCTTGTAGCTGTCCGGTGCTCTTATAACAACGTTGTCTATTTTAAATTGTTCCTGCGGCATATTCTTCTCCTTACGCTAACTCAAATGGGTTCTTCCCATTCCGGTTTCTTCTCATTTCAGCTTCACTGATAATAATATCTAACAGTTTTCTGCCAGATGCATTAACTGTAACATTGTAGGTATTTCCATCTCCCTGCCCTTTTCCTGACTCTTCCCGGACGATCTGCCGTAATAGGCTTTCCGGTGCTTCCAGGTTATTTCCTTTCTTCTGGTCACCTAATACCGCAAGGAATTCTGACCTTGGCGGAATAACTGCGCCACTGGCCAGATATGGGATAGTTCCGATACGTGGAAATGTCGCATGAAATCCAATAGTCTTTGAACCAAACGGTGTTGGAACAGTCCAGGGTCCAAAGGAAAATGCAGATTCAATTCCACCAATTGCATTATTAATCATCCCAACTGCATTATTAACAATGCTGATTGCCTGATTAATCGGAGCTTTAATAAAATTCACGATACCTTCAAACGCTGATTTGACTGCATCTCTGGCGGCATTAAACTTATTAGTGATAGCATTTTTTATCGCTTCTACTTTATCGGAAACAAATGTAGTTACGCTTTCCCATACTTGGGATGTTTTGTTTTTTACACTATCCCACACACCTGTAACTTTATTTTTGATTGCGTTAAATACTGTATTCGCGGTGGCTTTAAGAGCACTCCATAAATTAGAAAGCGTTTTTTTAATGGCATTCCAGACGGTTGAAGTCGCTGTCTTGATTGCGTTCCAGGCAGTACTAATGACGGTTTTTATTATTTTAAGTGCGCCTTTCGTCACGGTTTTAATTACGTCCCATGTGCCAGTTATAATATCCTTAATAAGGTTCCATATTCCATCTGCAATCTCTTTTATTCCCTGCCAAGCTAGTTCCCAGTCTCCCGTAAAAACGCCTACAAGGAAATCAATGATTCCGCTCAGAGTGTCTGCTACATCACCAATAATTTTAATTAATGATTTTATGACTTTGATTGCCACAGTGCCTACAACGTCAATTATTTCTGCCACAACTGGAAGTAAATTCGCGATTATCCAGTTAATTAAAGGCACTAACACTGACTCCCACAGAAGCTTCAGAGAATCAATGAGTTTTCCGAGGAATGTTTCTATTTTTAAAATCGCGTCCCCTAATGGTCCCTCTAACAGCCCTTTGAACTGTTCTGCCAGTCCTTGTAGCACTGGAAGAATATAGGTGTTGTATCCGGTTATCAGAGTCTCAAATATGCTTGATAGTCCATCTGCTATAGAATCAAAGAACGGTTTTACATGCTCATCGTATAACCTCGATATTGCGTCACTAAGATTCTGAACAACTGTCAGAACTCCGCTTGTCACAGTTTCTATTACTCCGAGACTGCCTTCAATCGCTGATTTCAGAATGTCTTTGTTGTCGATAAAAGGCTGCGCAATCATGTTAAGGATATCTCTGCCAAGTTTTGCAGCCGTTTCTGTAAGAACCATTCCGATTTCAGCAAAGATTCCGATTAAATCCGCTGTAATCTGCTGTGCGGTTTCTCCACCAAAAACTGAGAAAACATCAGTGAAAGCAACTGCAAGATTTCCCGCGATTTGTGAAATTTCGGCACCGATGTTGAACATATCTATCAGATAGTTCTTTATTCTTTGCGTGTTCTGCTTTAAAAACTTTTCAATTCCACCTATAATGTTTTGCGCAATTGTTAATCCGATTCTGGCAAATGAGCCAGCAACTTGTCCAATTGCATATGCAAATGAATCGAAAAAATTATTTGCTGCTTTAGTAACTTCTGAATCAGTGAAGATATCCTTTAAAGATTTCCATATGGAATCAAGATCCTTTTTTATTCCGTCAAAAATCGGCTCGTAATCTCCTAATCCATCCCAGAATCCTTTTGCGATTAACTTGGCCAGCTGCTTGAACCTGTCAATTATCTTTTTTAGCGGTTTTGACATTTTATCAAGAACCGTCTCGCCCTCTGCCACTTTTCCGTAATCAACATTTTGTACAACATCTTTCATCTGATCTACAAGTCCACCAGTTGTGCCCGGTGCTTTTGATGATGAATCCGTACTTTTGTTCGTTGAATAATTATTTATTTCATCTAAAGGGCTAAGATATCCCTTTGCTGCCTTAGTGGCTTTCTTAGTTGCGTCCGCTGTATCATTTGTTGCATCTGCCAACTTTTCGGCATTGTCGGCAGCATTTCCATATTGGTCTGCCGTATCAGCCATTGCATCTGTCCCGGCAAGACCTGCGCCACTCGCGCCTGTCTGGCCAGATGATTTCTTTCCGGTGATTAACTCCGTAAATGACTTGAAGGCATTTGCCAGAGTTGCTAACTTACCGAGCAAGATATTAATAACTTTCAGAACAGGAGTGAAGAGATTGATTAATCCCTGTCCAACTGTCGCCTTGAGAGATTGCAGCTGTAACTGCATTACTCTTACCTGGTTCGCCCAGCTGTCTGAAGTACGGATGAAGTCTCCAGATGCGGCAGATAGCTGTTTCTGCACAAAAGCCAAACGAAGAGCCACTTTCTCCTGTTCTGTCATTTCAGATGTGGTTTTGCCATAGCCGTTTGCAAGTGCGTACTGGTCAAGCGCGCTTTGTGTCATAACGACCCTTTATACCCTCGGTTTCCCGATATTTATTAGGGGAGTAGACTATCTCTTCATCCAAATAGGATGCATGGCACTTCGGAATAGGGAATTTCACCCTAAACCTACTTCCTTACGGAATAGTCGTTACACTTTCATCAAAAAAGAGCCTCTTATTGAGACTCTTCGATGCTTAGCACGGTATTGCCATGATTATTTAAATTTCCATTTGAATCCATATGCAGTACGATGTCTGTGAACATTATTGCATACTTTAGATATTAAGCCTTGGTCATATCCTGTTTCTCTACAAAGGAAGTTCATCCCCTCCCATTCTCTAATTACATTTCCATCTAAATCACATTGTAGAACCGCTCTTTGCTGAGTTTTTCTTAATCGTTCTACTCTCGTTCCATAAGCATTGTTTTCTTGAACAGTACACCATTCAAGATTTTCAACGCAATTATTCTGCTTGTTTTCGTCAATGTGATTAATAGAATTGCAACCGTCCGGCTTTTCAAGAAAAGCATTTGCAACCAATTTATGAATTGTAATTGTTTTCTTTTTGCCGTCTTTATGCAAAGAGACTATTGGATAACCGTAAGTATCAAGCGCAGGAGAATAAATTTTCTCTGGTACTTTTCTTGTATACCATTTTGCCTTGCATCTACGCTCAAGACTTTTTATTCTTCCCAGATTGCTTACTTGATACAGACCTTCGTAGCCGTTAATATCTTTCCAAATTTCTTCACTCATGGAAATCACCTCCTATAAATATTATATCATATAGGTGTCATAACCACAAGTTTTTTAAATAATTTTAGGCTTTTACCGTTAGCATTGCTCATAAAGCAACACACCGAAGATTTCTTCGTTCACCATGTTATTCAATACACATTGCTGTGTAAGGGAGCTAATTGTTAACCCAAGTCTTTAAGTGTTTCCGTTTCTCCTGTAAAAACTGACTTCAGTTTTATATAAGCCAAGTCCTGACTAATGTTGTAAAATGATGCCACATCACCAGTTAGCTGTGTCAGAGCCGTTGACATATCATAAGCCTGCTGTTCTGAAAATCCGAACGACTTAGACATTGCTCCGAATGTACCAACATATTGTTTCGCCATCGTTTCTGACAGTCCGGCTGAGGTCATGGCGTTCTTCGCAAATTCGTTTACCTTGTCCGACATGGTTGTGAATGTAACATCGACCACGTTCTGCACTTCGGCAAGGTTAGAGCCGAGTTCTACGCATTCCTTACCGAACTGCGTCAGTTTTCCAATCGCAAATGCTCCGCCAATCAGTACGCCTATTTTTTTTACTACGCTGCCAAGTCCGTTAAAAGACTGCCTGATTGCTGATACGCCGTTTTGCACGCCTGATGTGTCCATTCTGGTATCAATAATGACTGAGCCATCAGCAGCCATGTGTCCACCTCCTAACTATTTGAGGTTCAACATCTCATTCAGCGCATCCTTGTACGCTTGCTCCTCGTCGCTGAGACGTGTTTTTATATCAATAATGTTCTTATTTTCTTGATAGAATTTCTTCTCCCATTTATCGAGTTTTTCACCCTTTGCTTTTTTTGACCGGATTCCAACTACGGTATTAAAAAGGCATTCACCGGATTCCATAAAGTATCCGAAGAACGTCCACCAGTGCATATAAGGTACTGATCTGATTTCTTTACCAGCAACCT
>OGLN01001277.1_pt1 | contig 18318 bp, 13 predicted proteins | sample 1572641 | NCBI WGS metagenome assembly OGLN01 (sample SAMEA2581903, study PRJEB24529) | metagenome | biome: Human gut stool | place: China | collected 2011
AATTCGTGAAGATAAAAGACTTCAATACCGTTTCCTTGATTTAAGAAACGAAAAAGTTAAAGATAATATCATTTTCAGAAGCAAGGTTATTGCATATCTACGCCAAGTTATGAGCGAAATGGGATTTTTGGAAATGCAAACACCTATTCTTTGTGCTTCATCACCTGAAGGTGCGCGTGACTATGTAGTACCTTCCCGTGTTCACAAGGGTAAGTTTTATGCACTTCCGCAGGCACCACAGCAATACAAGCAACTTCTTATGGTATCAGGTATTGATAAATATTTCCAGGTAGCACCTTGCTTTAGAGATGAAGATGCAAGAGCTGACCGTTCACCGGGTGAATTCTATCAGCTTGACTTTGAAATGGCTTTTGCCACACAGGAAGATGTATTTGCGGTTGCAGAAGAAGTTCTTTACGAAACATTCACTAAGTTTACAGATAAAGAGGTTTCAAAGCCTCCGTTTGCCCGTATTCCATACACTGAAAGTATGTTAAAGTACGGTACAGACAAGCCTGATCTCCGTAACCCGCTTGTTATCGTTGAAATCAGCGATATGTTTGAGGAAACAGACTTCAAGCCATTCCTTAAAAAGACAGTTCGTTCTATCAATGTTCCGGGTGCTGCTAAGCAGTCTAAGAGCTGGTTCAAGAAGATGGAAGAGTTTGCACTTTCTATCGGAATGAAGGGTCTCGGTTATGTTAAGGTAAGAGATGATATGACTTTTGACGGTCCTATCGATAAGTTTCTTAAAGAGGGCGACAGAGAGGAGCTTATTAAGCGTAATAATTCTAACGCAGGCGATGTTATTTACTTTATCGCAGATACAGAAAAAGACGCTCCAAAGCTTGCAGGTCAGATTCGTACAGAGGTTGCTACCCGTCTTGACCTTATTGACAAGTCAAAGTTTGAGATGTGCTTTATCGTTGACTTCCCAATGTATGAGCATGACGAAACCACAGGTCAGGTAATATTTACACACAACCCATTCTCCATGCCACAGGGCGGTATGGACAGCTTGCTTCATAAGAACCCCGATGATATTCTTGCTTATCAGTATGACATCGTATGTAACGGTGTTGAGCTTTCATCAGGTGCTGTTCGTAACCACGACCTTGACATTATGATTAAGGCATTTGAGATTGCAGGATATACCGAAGATGAGCTTAAATCTAAGTTCTCTGCTCTCTACAACGCATTCCAGTACGGTGCTCCGCCTCATGCAGGTATGGCTCCTGGCGTTGACAGAATGATTATGCTCATTACTGAAGAAGAGAACATCAGAGAGGTTATTGCTTTCCCAATGAACTCAAACGCTCAGGATCTTCTCCTCGGTTCACCTGGAGAGGTAACAGAGCAGCAGCTTCGTGAAGTTCACATTAAATTAAGATAACTTCATATATACTCAAAGGGCGAGTTGTTTTTATAACTTGCCCTGATTCTGTTTATACAAAGGATGGTTTTTATGGTAACAAGAGAAGATGTTGAAAACATTGCGTTGCTTTCAAAGCTGTTCGTTCCCGAAGAGGAGCTTGACAGCCTTACACAGTCAATGCAGGAAATTATAGATTTTGCCGATACAATCAATAATGCTCCCACAAGCGGTGAGAGCTTTGACAACATAAACAACCTTTCAAATGTATTTCGTGAGGATGTTGTGGTTGAGTCATATGACAGCGAGGAAATTTTGAAAAATGCCCCTGAACAGGCAGAGTCACATTTCCTTGTCAGAGGCAGAGAATAAGAGGTGTAAAAATGGGTAGTATTGCAAAAATTCACGAAATGCTTGTTTCCAAGCAGGTTTCGTGTACGGAGCTTACTAAAAGCTATCTTGAAGAAATAGAAAAATCAAACGGCGAGCTTAACGCTTATGTAAATGTAACTCCCGATACAGCGCTTGAAACCGCAAAGACTGTTGACGAAAAAATTGCAAAGGGCGAAGAAATCGGTATGCTCGAGGGTGTTCCGATGACATTGAAAGATAACCTTTCCACAAAGGACATTGAAACTACTTGCTGTTCTAAAATTCTTAAAGGTTACAAGCCGATTTATAATGCAACTGTATGGGAGAATCTTTCTGCACAAAATGCAGTTATGCTCGGTAAAACAAATATGGACGAATTTGCAATGGGTTCTTCGTGTGAAACTTCATGCTTTGGCGGTGCAATGAATCCGTTTAACACAAAGTATGTATCCGGCGGTTCATCAGGCGGCGTAGCAAGCGCTGTCGGCGCAAACATTGCAGCATACGGACTTGGTTCTGATACAGGTGGTTCTATCCGTCAGCCTGCAAGTTTTTGCGGTATCGTAGGTCTTAAGCCGACATACGGCAGTGTATCCCGTTACGGCCTTATCGCTTATGCAAGCTCACTTGACCAAATTGGACCTATCACAAAGAGCGTTGAAGATGCGTCTATTGTATTTGATGCAATTTCACAGTATGACGAAAAAGACAGCACTTCAAAGGGTAATGTCGGCGGCGCAACTTACGGAAAGCTCAACAATGACATCAAAGGTATGAAAATCGGTATTGCCCGTGAGTATCTTGACGGTATTCGTGACGATGTTAAAGAGGCAGTTCTCAATGCCGCAAAAGTTTATGAATCACTCGGTGCAGAAATAGTGTATTTTGATATGCCCGCACTTAAGTTTGCTCTTCCTGTTTATTACATTATTGCCTGTGCAGAGGCATCTTCAAACCTCGGCAGATACGACGGTATTCGTTTTGGTTATAAAACACCGCATTATAACGGCACTCACGATATGATTTGCCGCACCCGTTCAGAGGGCTTTGGTGAGGAAGTTAAGAGAAGAATTCTTCTCGGCACATATGTACTCTCTGCCGGTTATTATGACGCTTATTATAAAAAGGCACAGAATTTGCGTGGAACTATTGTAAAGGCATTTACAGATGCATTTGAGCATTGTGATGTAATTCTTGCTCCAACAGTTCCTATGACTGCTTTCGAGGCGGGTCACGCAGTTTCCGATCCGATTGAAACTTATCTTACAGATATTTGTACCGTACCCGTAAATATTGCAGGACTTCCGGGTGTATCCGTACCGTGCGGATTTAACGCAAACGGTATGCCAATCGGTATGCAGCTTATCGGCAACTGCTTTGAAGAAAAGAAACTCATTCAGACAGCTTATACGTATGAACAGAGCAGAAAGGAGAACTAAAATTATGGCAAAAGAATATGAAACCGTCATTGGTCTGGAAGTCCATGTAGAACTTGCAACCAAAACAAAGATTTTCTGCGGCTGTTCTACAGCCTTCGGAGGTTCTCCAAACAGCCATACATGCCCGGTCTGCACCGGTATGCCGGGTTCGCTTCCGGTATTAAACAAGCAGGTTGTGGAATATGCGGCGGCAGTCGGTCTTGCAACCAACTGTACGATTACACAGAATTGTAAATTTGACCGTAAGAATTATTTTTACCCGGATAATCCGCAGAATTATCAGATTTCACAGTTATATCTGCCAATCTGCCGCAACGGTCATGTTGATATTGAACTGGAAGACGGCACGACAAAGCAGATCCGGATTCATGAAATCCATATGGAAGAAGATGCCGGAAAACTGGTTCACGATGAATGGGACGATGTATCTTATGTGGATTACAACCGTTCCGGTGTGCCGTTAATCGAAATCGTATCCGAACCGGATATGAGAAGTGCAGAGGAAGTTATCGCTTACCTGGATAAGTTAAGACTGATTATCCAGTATCTGGGTGCTTCTGACTGTAAGCTTCAGGAGGGTTCTATGAGAGCCGATGTCAACCTGTCTGTCAGAGAAGCCGGCAGTGAAGCCTTCGGTACAAGAACCGAAACAAAGAACTTAAATTCCTTCAGTGCCATTGCAAGAGCCATTGAAGCGGAAAAGAACCGTCAGATTGACCTGATTGAATCCGGCGAGGCCGTTGTACAGGAAACAAGAAGATGGGACGACAATAAGGAATATTCATATGCCATGCGTTCAAAGGAAGATGCACAGGATTACCGTTACTTCCCGGACCCGGACCTTGTACCGGTGCATATCAGTGATGCGTGGTTAGAGGAAATCCGTTCCCGCCAGCCGGAATTTAAGACGGAAAAAATGGCAAGATACAAAGAAGAATTCGGAATCCCGGACTATGATATCGGCATTCTTACGGATTCTAAAAAGCTTGCGGATTTATTTGAAGCCACTACGGCAATCTGCAGCCAGCCAAAGAAGGTTTCCAACTGGTTAATGGGCGAAACGATGCGCATTTTAAAGGAAAAGGAAATGGAACCGGAAGACATTACATTTTCACCGGAAAACCTTGCAAAGCTGATTGGTCTTGTTGAAGCAGGAACAATTAACGGTTCAGTTGCGAAGGAAATCTTTGAAAAGATTTTCGATGAGGATATTAATCCGGAACAGTACGTGGAAGAACACGGCTTAAAGCAGGTTAATGACGAGGGCGCACTCCGTGCGACAATTGAAGAAGTCATTGCGGCAAATCCACAGTCCGTTGAAGATTACAGAAACGGTAAGGAAAAGGCAATCGGATTTTTAGTCGGTCAGACAATGAAAGCCATGAAGGGCAAAGCAAACCCGGGCATGGTCAATCAGATTTTAAAAGAATTATTGTAAAATGTATGCGCGGTAAATTTAGTTTTGCCGCGCATATCACAAAATAGCGGCTGTATGCAGGCAGAATGGAGTACATAAATGACAGGAGCAGATTTTTTAATTACCCTGCCGGAATTCCCGGATAAAAAGGTGAGCATTAAAGATTTCGGTGCAGTGGAAAATCAGACAGACATTGCAGGAAGCAAAAGAAATGCGGCGGCAATCAACAGTGCCATGAGTGTTATTTCAAACGAGGGCGGCGGAACGGTTGTGATTCCGAAAGGAATCTGGATTACCGGACCGATCCGTCTGCAAAGCAATGTGTGTCTGTATTTAGAGCGCGGCGCGGTTGTAAAGTTTTCAAAAAATATAGAGGAGTACCCGCTGATTCTGACCAATTACGAGGGACAGGAGTGTATCCGTACTGTTTCACCGGTTACGGCAGACCATGCAGAAAATATTGCAATCTGCGGTGATGGTGTGATTGACGGAAGCGGCGACTTATGGCGGCCGGTCAAACAGTTTAAGATGACGGAGCGCCAGTGGGCAGAGCTGATGAAGAAAAACAGCAATGTCCTCGATACCAAAGAGGGAGGAATCTGGTTTCCGACAGAATCAGCCTTTCTGGGCAATGAAAAGAATATCCAGAAGGACGAAAAAGATGCTTTAAAGAAAGCGGAACAGCATTACGACTTTTACCGTCCGGTTATGGTAAGCCTTGAATACTGCGACAGGGTGCTGCTAGAGGGCGTGACCTTTATGAATTCACCGGCATGGAATATTCACCCGTTTTTCTGTACGAATCTGACGGTAAAGGACGCAGTGATCCGCAATCCGTACTATGCGCAGAACGGGGATGGCATCGATGTGGAATCCTGTAATGGTGTTGAAATCTATAATTGTACGTTTGAAACGGGTGATGATGCAATCTGCATCAAATCCGGTAAAAATGCAGAGGCGCGTACCTTTGAAGGTCCTTGTGAAAATGTGTATATCCATGACTGCCTTGTCAATGAAGGACACGGCGGCTTCGTTGTGGGCAGTGAAATGTCCCGCGGCGTAAAGCACGTTTTGGTGGAAAACTGTACATTTTTAGGTACGGATGTCGGTGTGCGCTTTAAGAGTGCCATGGGACGCGGCGGCGTGGTAGAGGATATTGAGGTAAGCCATATCCAGATGACCGGTATCAAGCATGAGGCAGTGATTCTTACAATGTCTTATGTGCTTAATCTTTTAAACCGCGAACAGGGTGCAGAAGGATTTTCAGAAGACGATATTCCATATTTTAAGAATATCACCATGCACAATATCAACTGCATGGGCGCAGAAACAGCCGTAAAAATTGAGCCGATGCAGGGAAAACCGGAAACAATCAGTGATATTACGATCCGGGATTCATGGTTTGAAGCAGAAAAAGAAAATGTCATTGACGGTGTGAATATCCACATCGAAGCATAATAAATATACGACAAATGGCTGTGTAAAAATGTCTTTTAAAAAGCGTTTTTACACGGCATTTTTAAAATAAGAGCAGGAAAAATATGGAATATCAGATTTTAATTGTGGATGATGATAAGGATTTATCGTGGATAATTGCAGAAATGTTACAGGATTATGGGTATAAAGTATTGTGTGCCGCAGACAGTGCATATGGATACGACACCCGAAAAGCGCATGAAATTTGCTGAAGTTATTATCAGAAAATGCGATGAAGTATCGGCGCTGACCAATGACTTATTTTTACACGCGCTTTCCGATATGGACAAATTGGAAATGAATATGCACGAAGTGAAGCTGTGCGCGTTTATGCGGAAAGCGGTGGCAGAGCTTATAAGTAATATGGACAGTGTACGGCTTTACCTGCCGGATTCGGAATGGGTGATTTCGGCTGATGAAAAAAGGCTCATGCAGCTTACGGAAAACATTTTAAATAATGCAGCAAAATATGGGGAAATGCCGGTGGATATTACGATACGGCAGAAAGATAACGATACGGTGCAGATAAATTTTAAAGATTACGGAAATGGAATGAAAGACGAAGACATACCGTTTGCACTGATTGTGGTTATCATGTTCTGCCACAGAATGTTTTTGCAGGAAAAAACGGATATCGGTATTTTAAAGGCAATGGGACTGACATCCATACAGCTTCGGTTGTCGTTTGGACTGCGCTTTTTACTGCTTGCGGTATCGGGAGCAGTGCCGGGAGTGATTTGCTCTGTTCTTTTGTCGGGAAAGCTTCTGACTGCAATATTAAAGCCAATGGGGATTACACATTTAATCATTTCACTGCACCTGGCTTCGGTGCTGTTTCCGATAGGACTTATCTGTGTCAGCTTCTTTTTATTTGCGTTTTGGTATCCCGCGGGATAAAAAAGCTTTCCGCTACTGTACTAATTGCGGAGTAGAAATGAGATTTTCTATATTGCTTTTGCTAAAAGTGTGTTATATAATTTTATAGTTAATACAGCAAAATTTTATGGAGGAGTCAATGAAGAACTATCTTAATCAGACCGACAAAACGGTTGAAGATGAATTACATGATGAATGTGGCGTTTTCGGCGCATATGATTTCGACGGAAATGATGTAGCATCAACGATTTATTATGGTTTATTTGCATTACAGCACCGAGGACAGGAAAGCTGCGGTATTGCAGTCAGTGACACAGAAGGTCCGAAGGGAAAAGTCCTTGCACACAAGGATATGGGACTTGTCAATGAAGTGTTTAATGCAAAAAATCTTGAGAATTTAAAAGGAAATATCGGTGTTGGACATGTCAGATATTCCACAGCTGGAAGCAGTGTCAGAGAAAATGCCCAGCCATTGGTTTTAAATTATGTAAAAGGAACACTGGGACTTGCTCACAACGGTAATCTTTTAAATGCACTGGAATTAAGAGAAGAACTTTCTTACACAGGAGCAATTTTCCAGACGACCATTGATTCTGAAGTAATTGCATATTTAATTGCCAGACAGAGATTAAAGGTTGGAACCGTTGAAGAGGCGGTAAAGGGTGCAATGCAGAAGTTAAAGGGTGCATATTCCCTTATTGTCATGAGTCCCAGAAAGTTAATCGGCGCAAGAGACCCGTTTGGCTTTAAGCCGCTTTGTATCGGCAAGCGTGACAATGCGTATTTTCTGTCATCAGAAACCTGCGCACTTGATACGGTTGGTGCAGAATTTGTCCGTGACGTGCTTCCGGGTGAAATCGTAACGATTACAAAGGACGGTATTGCATCGGATACTAGTCTTTGTCAGGAAAAGAAAGCAAGATGTATTTTTGAATATATTTATTTTGCCCGTCCGGACAGCGATATCGACGGCATGAGCGTTTACGAATCCCGTATCAATGCAGGAAAGATTCTTGCAAAGACCCACCCGGTAGAAGCAGACCTTGTTGTCGGTGTGCCTGAATCCGGAAATGCGGCGGCACTTGGCTATTCTATGCAGTCTGGTATTCCATACGGCAATGCCTTTATTAAGAACAACTATGTAGGACGAACCTTTATCAAGCCGAAGCAGGAGCAGCGCGAGTCCAGCGTAAAGGTAAAGTTAAATGTTTTAAAAGAAGCGGTGGCAGGCAAAAGGGTTGTCATGATTGATGATTCCATTGTGCGCGGTACACAGCTTCGGGAGACGACTGAGTTTCTGTATCAGAGCGGTGCAAAAGAAGTTCATGTCCGCCCGGCATGCCCGCCGCTGCTGTATGGATGCAAGTTCCTGAACTTTTCCCGTTCCAAATCCGAGCTTGATCTGATTACCAGACGGATCATCCTCGAAAAAGAAGGAGAAAATGCAGAAAAAACACTGGAGGAATATGCAGATCCGAAGAGCGACCGCTACGAATCCATGTGCCAGGAAATCTGCCGCCGTCAGAACTTTACCAGCCTCCGGTATCACCGCCTCGATGATCTGGTAGAATCCATTGGACTGCCGAAGTGCAAAATGTGTACCTATTGCTTTGACGGAAAAGAATAAAAAGGATATAATAGTTTTTAAGCAGGCCAACTGGCAGAATATTCTATGTAAGTGGAATCTGCCGGCTGGCCTTAAAAAATATTGGGGGCTTTTTTATGGCAATTACTATTCTGATCGTGGATGATGATAAGCTGCTGGTCGATAAGCTGGAAGAGACTGTGAACTGGAGTAAAATCGGAATCGATATGGTTTTTACGGCAAACAATATCCGCCAGGCGCAAAAACTGCTGGAAGAATATCCAATCGAAATGCTTTTGTGTGACATCGACATGCCACAGGGAAACGGGCTGGAACTGCTCGAATGGATCCGATATAAAAAACTGGATATCGAATGTGCCTTCCTGAGCAGTTATGCAAATTTTGCCTATGCACAGATGGCGCTGAAACTTTCATCCAGAGAGTATCTTCTGAAACCGATTTCCAATACAGATCTGGAAATCGCGCTTCTTCGTTTGGTCGAGATTGTAAAGGAAAAACAGCAGAAGACAAAAGCACAGGAAAATACAGAACAGAAAGAAAAGAAACTATGGGAAGATCTTCTGATCCAGTGTATGCAGGAAGAATACTGGATCGAGCAGGCAAAAAAGAAATATGACGATCCGGAAGAAAAATTCTGCCTGATCCAGCTGCGTGTTCTGGAGATTCCTTCGAAAGAATATTATAAAAAAGAAATCAGTCTGGAGAATTTTGTGATTGAGAATGTCACGACAGAATTTTTTGAAACAAGAGGGCGGCGTGTGGAAGCCATTGTCCATGCCAGTGATCTGGAGTGGGCGATTGTACTGCGGAACGTGATCCGAAATGCAGGGGATGAAGAAAAGCTGGAGGAATGGAGAAAGTGTCTTTCCGGTGCGGTTCCGGCAAGATTCTGTACCTATATGGGAAAACCCGTTACGCTGGAAGAGATTCCAAAAAGCCGGGATAAACTGGAAGAAATCGAAAAATACGCCGTGCCGGATGAGACAGGAATTTTGTACGAAGACCGCTGGTACTTTGTGGAACGTGAATATCAAAAGCCATCCTGGAAAACGTATCTTGCAGAAATGGAGCAGACGGACTCTGTGCAGCAGGTAAGGAAATCTCTGCAGGGCTATATTACACAGCGCCGGGCTGCGGGTGGAATGCGAAAAGATTTTACCGTTCGTTTTATCGGAGAACTGGTTCAGACGGTTTATGGCTATTTAAAAGACCGTGGAATCGCTTTTGAACAGATTTTTGAAAGAGAAGAATTCGAGCACAGAAGACGAGAAGCCTGTCTTTCTGTAGTTGGAAGCCGGGAATTTATCGAATATCTGTTTGCTGTACTGGAGGGACAGAAAAAGAGCGAAACACACAGCGACAATGTGGTGGATCAGCTGAAAAAATATATTGAACAGAATCTGGGAGAAGATCTCTCACGGCCGGTGCTGGCAGGAAAAGTCTTTCTTTCGGAAGATTATGTTTCCAAACTTTTTATGAAAACGACGGGAATGTCGTTGCCAAATTATATCGCCGAGCGCAGAATTGAACGGGCAAAAGAATATTTGCGCACATCATCCCTGCCGATTAGCAAAATTGCGATGGAAGTCGGGTACGGAAATTTTTCCTATTTCAGTAAAACGTTCCGGGAGCTGGTTGGATGTACGCCAAATGAATACCGGAGCCGTCAGAAATAACAAAAAAATGGTGTCAATAACAAAAAAACGTGATAGATAACAAAAAACAGATTTTACTTAAAAAAAGACGTTGCGAAAACGTCTTTTTTTTAATATACAGACTGCCGGAAAATGTTAGAAAAATGAGGCGAGTTTTTGTATAATATGTTCATCGGTTGAGACGAGAAAAAGAAATCTAAAGGAAAGAAGGGATGATATGTGAGCGCCAACCATAGTAAAACCAAAAAGAAGAGTTCCATAGGATTTGTAGAGGGAGTGAGAAGAAGCAGGCCATTATATTTACTGATGCTTCCTTCAATTATCATTTTTGCACTGTTTACGTACTACCCGATGTACGGAATTGTGATTGCATTTAAAAACTTTACACCTGCGGATGGAATTATGGGAAGCAGCTGGGCTGGACTGAAATACTTCAAACAGTACTTTAACTCCTATCAGTTCGGTCTGACCATTAAAAACACAATTATCATCAGTCTTTACACCATCGCGGTAACATTCCCGCTCCCGGTTATCATGGGACTGCTGGTTAACCAGATGAAGGCACAGAAGTTTAAAAAATTCTTCCAGGTATCAACCTACCTGCCGCACTTTATCTCCACCGTTGTTATGGCCGGAATGCTGATCCTGTTCCTTTCCCCGAGTACAGGTATTATCGCAAAGCTGGTGGGAGTGCTTGGATTCAAGCTCCCGAACCTGATGGGAAGTGCAAAAGCATTCCCACACATTTATGTATGGTCTGAGGCATGGCAGCATGTAGGATGGGACAGTATCCTCTATATCGCAACACTTTCCTCTGTAGACCCGACCCTGTATGAAGCGGCAACAATGGACGGTGCCAACAAATGGCACAAAATGATCCACATCGATGTTCCGGCTCTGCTGCCGACGGCAACCATCATGTTTATCATGAGAATGGGAAGCGTTATGAGCATTGGATTTGAGAAGGTTTACCTGCTGCAGAATACACTGAACAGTACTTCAAGTGAGATCATTTCCACCTATGTGTATAAGATGGGTCTTGTGAGCAGCCAGTACAGCCTTTCCGCTGCAATTGGTCTGTTCAACAACATTATCAACCTGATTCTTCTTCTGGCAGTCAACTTCATTTCCAGTAAAATGAGTGATACCTCACTGATCTGACAGAATTTTGAGCCTACATAGGAATGGAGAGCAAAAATATGAGTAAAGCAAAAGCAGTATCAACAAATAAAGTAAAGAAATCCAGAGAAGACTGGATTTTCGATATCATCCTGTATACGATCGGCGTGCTTCTGATCATCATCACCCTGTATCCGATGTACTTCATCATCATTGCATCGTTCAGTGATCCGGCAGCCGTATCCAACGGACAGATTATGTTCCTTCCGAAAGGAGTTAACTTCAAAGGATACAAACAGCTGGCGAGCTATGCAAAGCTGTGGACCGGCTACCGTAATACGATTGCTTACGTAATTATGGGAACGCTTGTGACACTCGTTGTCAATGTTCCGGCTTCCTACGCGCTTTCCAGAAAGCATTTATATGGAAGAAAATTCTTCACGGCATTTTATCTGATCCCGATGTTCTTCACCGGTGGTCTGATCCCGACCTACCTGGCAGTACAGAGATTTCATCTGCTGGATACCTTCTGGGTTATGGTTGTTCCGTTCTCCGTTGTAACGTATTACATCATCGTAGGACGAACGTTCTTCAACAACAGTATCCCGGAGGATCTCTGGGAGGCGGCGCAGCTGGATGGATGTGGATACCTTGGATTCTTCTTCAAGATTGTGCTTCCGCTTTCCAAAGCCGTTATCGCTGTTATTGCCCTGTGGGCAGCAGTAGGACAGTGGAACTCCTACTTTAATGCATTGATTTATATCCGAAGCGAAAGTCTGCAGCCGCTGCAGATTGTCCTTCGAAGCATTCTGGTCGGCAATCAGACCATGAGTGCCATGAGTACCGGCGCTGCAGCCGTTGAGGCAAAGCAGATGGCCGATCTTATCAAATACGCGATCATCGTGGTTTCCTCCGCGCCGATCATGTGTATGTACCCGTTAGTGCAGAAATACTTCAATCAGGGTGTTATGCTCGGATCCCTGAAAGGCTGATCCTGCGGACAGGAGAGAAGTATTGCAAATAAAAAAATCATAAAGGAGAGATGATGATGAGAAAGAAAACGAAAATGGCCTGGAGCGTTGCTCTTTCGGCCGCAATGGCAGCCGGACTGCTTGCAGGATGTGGAAGTAATGGAGGAACGGAAAGTACGAGTGGAAGCACTGCAGCAAGTTCTGCAAAGACAGAATCTTCTGCCAGTGACACGACAGATACCAGTGACCGCCCAACCTACAAAATTGCAACGGTAAGATGGACCGATACCTGGCCGACCGATTTCCTGCATGAAGGCGTCATGAAAGAAATCGAGGACAAGATGAATATCAACATCGACTGGCAGGTTTATTACAACAGTGACTGGTCCGAGCAGAAATCTCTGCTGCTGGCTTCCGGAGACCTCCCGGATGCATTTCTTGGCTCCATCTGCTTAACACAGGCAGATATGGCACAGAACAAATCGGCATTCCTGGATCTGACAGATCTGATCGAAAAAGATATGCCGAACCTGAAAGCAGCCTTTGAGGCTGATCCGGAACTGAAAGCAGTCTGCACCAGCCGTGACGGAAGAATCTACAGCTTACCGAAGAAGCTTCCGCTTCGTCCGAAGGTTTGCGGCGATGTTATGTGCATCAACCAGGAATGGCTGGATAACTTAGGACTGGAAACACCGAAGACCTATAAAGAGCTGGAAGAGGTTCTTGTTAAATTTGCAACAGAAGATGCTGATGGTGACGGGGATCCGACCAACGAAATCGGTATCACAAATTCAGCAGGCAGCGGACTGTTAAGCGGTGATCTGCGCCACATTCTTTCCCCGTTCGGAACCATGGTAAGCCGTGACGGAAACTACATGGGACTGAATGGCGAAGGAAAACCGGTCTTCATGCCGATGGAAGAAAATTACAAAGAAGCAGTAAAATGGATGCGTCAGTTATGGGAAGAGGGCGTTGTTGACCCTGAGTACTTCACACAGGATGGCTCCATGAAGACAGCAAAACAGCAGGCAGATGGAGGTTCTCAGGTAGGTCTTATCTTTGGATGGACTGCAGATGCTGAGGTTGGCCCGAACGTAAATCAGTTTAAGACCCTTGAGGCAGTAGAAGGCTACGATGGAAACCACTACGTAGAAGCAGCAACCAATTACCTTGATATCTCCGACCGTGAGCTCATGATCTCCAAAGACTGTAAAGATCCTGACACCCTGCTGAAATGGGCGGATGAATTTTACACCGATCTTGCATCGTTACAGACCTTCTATGGTACGATCGGAAGCCAGATCACAGACAATGGCGACGGAACCTACAATGTAGATGTGCCAAGCGATGGATCTTCTCTGGATACTTCCGCATGGTCCAACTCCTTACGTGACTTCGGACCAAAATACATGAACGGGGATTTCTATGACAAAGTTTCTCTTCCGGAAGATCAGGGTGATGGTATCAAACTGGCAGACGATGCAATCAACGAGAAATATGTTGATACTGAGAAAAACTGCGGATTCCCGATGGTTCAGTATACCGACGAAGACCTTTCCAGAATCACGGCAATCGGAACCGATATCTATAAATATGTAGAAGCACAGTATGCACACTGGGTAGTAGACGGCGGCATCGATGATGAATGGGATTCCTACATCGATCAGCTGAAAGCTATGGGTATTGACGAGTTCCTCCAGATTCAGACAGATGCTTACAATGCATACAAAGAAAATCTGGCAAAATAAACAGAAAATAACATTACCTGTAAGAAGCAGGCGTTGATCCGGCGGATCAATGTCTGAGGTGCAAAACAGCAGGAGAAACGGCAGGCCAGAAATGACCTGCCGTTTTTGACAAAAGGAGGATTTTTACATGTTTTTGGAAAAAGAGGGTAAGTTAATTTATTCCTACGATGGCGAGACCGTCTGCATCGAAGCGTGGGGGAAAGATGCACTGCGTGTACGCGCGACAAAAAATCGAAGCTTTACCGGCCGTGACTGGGCGCTGGAAGCAAAGGACGCGCATGCGGGAGAGGTTGAAATCTTTGAGGATCCATCAGCAAAAGGCGGAGCCTTTGCCAATATGTATGAGGGAACGGATACTTCCTACGGAAAAATCACAAATGGAAAGCTTCATGCAGTGATCGATTCCGGCAGCGTCATTACGTTCTATCATGAGGATGGAAGAGTTCTGTTAAAGGAGCATTTCCGCCGTCTGCGCGATGAGGAAAGCATGCCGCTCAACATCATGGGACGCGAGTACAGCAACGGCGTCGGGGATAATTTCCGTATTGTAGCGCGGTTTGTAGCAAGAAAAGGTGAGAAAATCTTCGGAATGGGACAGTATCAGCAGCATGAGCTGGATCTGAAGGGCTGTATGCTGGAGCTGGCACAGAGAAACTCACAGGTCAGTGTTCCGTTCTATCTTTCCAGTATCGGCTACGGCTTCTTATGGAACAATCCGGGCGTCGGACAGGTGATGTTTGCGAATAATGGAACGGAATGGGTAACGGAATCCGGGAAAGAAATCGATTATCTTGTGATTGCAGGTGATACGCCTGCCGAGATCGAGGAGAATTATATGACGCTGACCGGAAAACCGCCGATGATGCCGGAATACGGCATGGGCTTCTGGCAGTGTAAGCTCCGCTACTGGAATCAGGAACAGCTTCTGTCTGTAGCAAGAAAATACAAAGAACTCGGTGTGCCGCTTGATGTGATTGTCGTTGACTTCTTCCATTGGACAAAGCAGGGCGAGTTCAAATTTGATCCGAAATACTGGCCGGATGTGCCGGGCATGTGCCGTGAATTAAAGGAGATGGGAATTCAGGTTGTTGTGTCGGTATGGCCGACCGTTGACATTTATTCCGAAAACTTCGAGGAGATGAAAGAGAAGGGCTATCTGGTTCGCACAGAGCACGGTGTACCGCTGACGATGCTCTGCGGTGGAAATGAAGTCTTCTTCGATGCAACCAACCCGGATGCAAGAACGTATGTCTGGGAAAAAATCAAGAAAAATTATTACGATCAGGGTGCAAAACTCTTCTGGCTTGATGTGGCAGAGCCGGAATACAGCGTTTACGATTTCAGGAACTACCGCTATCAGCTCGGAAGCGTACAGGAGGTCGGAAATGTTTATCCGAAATATTATCTAAAAGCGTTCTATGACGGCATGACGGCAGAAGGCGATACTATGCCAATCAGCCTGATCCGTTCTGCCTGGGCAGGCAGCGCGAAATATGGTGCGCTCGTATGGTCAGGCGATATTGTAAGTACCTTCGAGTGCTTCCGGCGCCAGGTACAGGCAGGGCTTAACATGGCGATTGCCGGTATTCCGTGGTGGACCACCGATATTGGCGGTTTCCACGGCGCCAGAACCGACGACCCGGATTTCCATCGTCTGTACATCCGCTGGTTTGAGTACGGATGCTTCTGTCCTGTCATGCGTCTGCATGGAAACCGCAATCCACAGGAGGGCTACGGTGCAGAGCAGATCGGCTCCGGCAGCGATAATGAGATCTGGAGTTTTGGCGATAAGGCATATGAAATTTCAAAGAAATATATTTTCCTGCGTGAGCGCCTGAGAGATTATATCCGGACACAGATGAAGAAAGCACATGAGGACGGAACTCCGATGATGCGGCCTGTTTTCTATGATTTCCCGACAGATCCGGAGAGCTGGAATGTGGAGGACGCTTATCTGTTCGGACCGGATCTCTATGTTGCACCTGTGATGGAGGATCACGTAACGGAGCGCGAGGTTTATCTCCCGGATGGAACAGCATGGTTTAACGCATGGACCGGAGAAAAGTATGAGGGAGGACAGAACGTAACGGTTGCTGCACCGATGGATATCATTCCGGTATTCGTAAGGGAAGGAGCAGATACAGAACATCTGCTGAACATTTTCTCTGAATAAGAGAATGTTACCGCTCACCGGTAGCAGGCGAACGGCAACAAAGAATCCTGTTCTCACCATGTGAAACACGGACTTTGCATGCACAAAGCGAAAAAATGTGATATAATGGGCTGTGTTACAAAGAACATAGCTGCAAATATATTCCGTGAGTGTAAAATGACTGCCGGAGCTGCGCGGTAAGGTGCGGCGTCCGGCAGTCGCTCTGCAGACAGAAAAAAGGAGGGGTGGATGCGCTTATGAATCTCTGGCAGAAAGGAAAACGAAGGATGCTGCGCAGCGTTCGAATACGCAGTTTGAAGGATACGTCCCTGCGGCTTGGAACTCCGGTTTTTCTGGTCCTGATGGGGCTTGTTGTCTGCCTGCTCTGGGGCGTTTGGGAAAACCGCAAGCTGGCAGATAAATATATTGCCGATACGGCAAAGCTCTATGTCGATCAGATCAACCGTGATATGTCGCAGATCAACAGTGAACTGATCTATCTGCTGGATTCTGACAGCAATATCAAAGAAATCCCGGATCAGATAACATCGACAGATGCTCAGTATTATGAAATGGAGCAGACGCTGCGGGAGCGAAACCGTGTGCTGAAAATCCGTTACCATGAGGTACAGACCTTCTTCGTCTACGGTCAGAAAGCCAATGTTCTGATTACGGACAGCGGAACTATGTTTACCGAGAGTAAGGGAATGACAACGCTGAATCAGATGCTGATGTCCTATCTACAGATTATGACATCAAAGGATTCGATCAGCACACAATGGACCGTGATTACGTTTGGCGACGACGACTATATTGTAGGCTGGTACGCGAAAAACAAAAAAGTCATAGGCTGCGTCATCAATCTGAATCTGATTTTCCGGACCATCCGCGCCAAAACAGAGGAGTATGATGTCATTCCGTTTATGGTAGATGCCAGAGGCCGTGTCATGACGCAGGCAGATACGTCGGAAAAATATAAAAATGAGATTATCGATTTTTCCAAAGCGGGAGAGAAAAAAGAGAAAAATGCGACGGTCTATTCCTACCAGCTTGGCACGGTCGGAAAGATCAATCTCATGGTTCTGCCGGGAGGCGGTATTCTTGAGAATGTACTGATTATGCAGATTGCATTCGTTGTCCTGATCGCGGTTCTTCTGATTGTCTGCGCACTGGAAATTACAGCATATTACCACCGGATTCTGGAACCGCTGGAAAAATTCGGACAAAAACTGGAGGAGCTGGAAAAAGAGCAGAGTCTGAATGACGATGGAAGCAACAATCTGTTAGAGCTGGAGTCTGTGAGCGGCAAATTCAAGGAACTGCTGCGGAAAATACAGGGATTGAAAATTGCGATCTACGAAAAAGAGCTTGCCGAACAGAAAGCCGAGCTGGAATACACGCAGGAACAGATCAAGCCACACTTCTTTCTGAACTGCCTGAGCCTGATCCATGGCATTGCGGATAAGAATAACGAAGGCGAGATCGTTGAGATCACAACGGTGCTGTCCGACTATATGCGCTACATTTTCCAGGATTCCAAGAAGCAGCGCGATGTGGAGGAAGAGCTGGAACACATTGAGGCATATATCCGCATCCAGAAGCTGCGGTACGGAGAAGAAGCCTTTTCCTTTGAAGCAACGACGGATGGTGATATCGGAGAATGGAAGGTTCCGTCTCTTCTGCTGCAGACACTGGTGGAAAACTCCGTAGTACACGGTGTATCCCTGGACCGGAAGAGTGAGATTTCCCTATATCTCACAAACGAGACGTACGAGGACGGTGAGTACCTCTACATCTGTATTTCCGACACCGGAAACGGATTTTCGAAAGAGGCACTGGATGCAATCGAAAACGACACGCCTATCATCTACCACGGCCGTCACCATGTCGGCATCTCCAATATAAAACGCCGCCTGGCGCTGATGTACGGCGAACGGGCGAGCATTACGTGCTCCAATATGGATGAAAATTACGGAGCCGTCGTAGAGGTGCGGCTGCCGAAAACAGAATAAAGCGAAAAGAAAAAAGGCGGGAACCCGGAGAAACATAGAGGGTTCCCGCCTTTTTGCGTGAAAAAACTGCAGGAGCTTCCGGAACCTGATAGCTCCGGGAAGC
>OGLN01001279.1_pt1 | contig 18315 bp, 10 predicted proteins | sample 1572641 | NCBI WGS metagenome assembly OGLN01 (sample SAMEA2581903, study PRJEB24529) | metagenome | biome: Human gut stool | place: China | collected 2011
GTGGTTATTCCCGTTGATCTGGCCGGTATCGTGTGTGACTATGATAAGATATTTGAGGTGGTGGAGAGTAAGAAATATCTCTTTAAGCCAGCTAATGATATTCAGAATGCATATGGCAGAGTGATTGTGATGGCTGATGCCGCTCATGCATTTGGAGCAAGACGTAATGGAAAGATGTGTGGCGCGATTGCTGACTTTACATCATTCTCATTCCATGCGGTGAAAAACCTGACTACGGCTGAAGGTGGTGCGTTGACTTGGGTGAACCGTGAGGGGTTGGACAACAATACACTGTATAAGCAGTTTCAACTGTTAAGTCTGCATGGACAGAACAAAGATGCACTGGCTAAGACGCAGCTGGGTGCATGGGAATATGATATCATTGCTCCTTTTTATAAATGTAACATGACGGATGTGATGTCAGGTATCGGACTGGCGCAACTAAAGCGTTATCCGGAGATGTTACGTCGCAGACGTGAGATAATAGGTCTGTATAATGAGGGAGTGAAGGGTACTTGTATTATTCCGTTGAATCATTATCCTGATAATGATGAGGGAACGTCTTCGAGTGGTCACCTGTATATCTGCCGATTGGAGGGTAAAACTATTGAGGAACGTAATGCGATTATCATCAAAATGGCAGAGCGGGGCATTGCTTGCAATGTACACTATAAGCCGTTGCCGATGATGACAGCGTATAAAGCACTGGGATTTGATATTAAAGATTATCCTAATGCATATGAGATGTATCATAATGAGATAACGTTACCGCTACATACTAGACTTACAGATAATGATGTGGCGTATGTAATTGAAAATTTTGTAGATATTGTAAAGAGTCACTAATAAGAGTCTGTTCGAAAGGAAGATTATATATTGTAAATAAGATAAAAGTTTTGATTAATGAGTAAAATAAAAAAGGTAGCCTTAATATCAGGAATCACCGGTCAGGATGGTTCATTTTTAGCCGAGTTTCTAATAGAAAAAGGATATGAAGTCCATGGTATCCTTCGTCGCTCTTCTTCTTTTAATACCGGACGTATTGAGCATCTTTATCTGGATGAATGGGTACGCGACATGAAAAAAGACCGTCTGGTCAATCTCCATTATGGAGATATGACAGATTCCAGTTCTTTGATCCGTATTATCCAGCAGGATGTGGTTGAATTTCCTCAAGTCTCTGTTTCTCCAAGTGTTTCAGGAATTCCGGATACGGATATGACGCTGGACAATATCTTTGCAATTTATGCGTGTATTCGAAAAGCAATGATAAATGCTTCCGATTCCACGATTTGCTTATGTACTCCGGAAATTTCACTGGAACATTTACGATATCTTGTTCAGATTATTCATGAAGTGCCCTATCGCAGATTAGAGCATCTTTTTCCTTTGCTGCAGAATCAGACAACGGAAAATACACTGGATAACCTTCGGAAAATATGCAGTCTGAAACCGGCAATGAACTATGAAAACTACAAACCATTTTATTATTACGTTTCTTCTGCTGAGTCCGAGGCGAAAAAAGCAGGCTTACTTCCCAACTGGCTGATCACAGACCATATTGCAATTGGAATCAATTTTCATACGGCGAAAGGAATTATTCTCAGAGATGCGCAACAAATACAATTACTGAAGAATTCCTTTATTCAGGAAAGAAAAATAGCAAAGGAAATGTTGTTTTGCTCTGATTTAAATGCTTATGTAAAAGATGTCAATGTTATGATGAATGAAGGCTATGTAACACATAACTATTATATTGAATATTCACCATGTCTTCTGCATCTGATTCCGTTAAATGTACTGAAACAGCAGATCATCCTGGATGGAGTGGAAAAAGAACAGCTCTTATCTTCTCTCTTTCAGCGGATCCGGCACATGGAAACGGAAAGTATGGTACATATTTTCTGCATATCTGGCTTACGACAATTAATGGAGCAGGGACGCATTGCAGGCTATCCGGATATGCTTTATAAGCCTCTTGATCCTGCGATGCGCCTGTGGCTGTTGAAAAGTTATTATCAATATATGCTGCACACACCTCATTCCTGCATTTGTGTAAAAGAAAATTTCGTCCAGCTGCCGAAACATATCTCCATTGTATGTAGCTCTAATGTTCATAATGGAATTGCATTTTGGAACAATACAAGTCATGGATTGCAATATTACATTTTAAAAGAATCCGGCTTCTCACAAAAACTATATGAATTTTGCCAGTTTCTGGAGAATGGAAACATGGCATGGTCACAGGAGGAGACGCTGGATATTATTCGAAACATGATTGTGGAATATGGAGGCGCCTTATAAACCGCGCTTCCAGGAAAATAAAGGATTCTTTCGGGACAGCTTTTCTCCTGCTATCTCTGGAAGAGCCGGGAGAAAAGCCCCTTCTTTTTTGCCGGGCGGGATGCAGCAGGTACATTTTGATTGATATATTGCTGAAACATGTTTTTTGAATCCTGAATGAGACCATTTAATTGCGCATTCTGACCAGCAGAAAACAGATCACACAATACAACTCCTTTTTGGGCATAGTACAATGCATTTTCCTTTCGCTCCAGTCTCATATTTGCAATTTGGAGCGTTTGATAGATAGGGATTTGATAGACCGGCATTTCTTCCGGAAGCAAAAGATCGCTGTAATGATACAGAAGTAATGAGATTTCTTCCGCTGCTTCCTGGATCTGCTCGGGATTTATATGTTCTTCCTGTACATTCTGAAGATACATAGATCCACATCCGATACAAATGCGGATGAATGCTTTGGACACAGTTTCTCTGATTTGTGGATTTAGAATTTCTGCATTCCATATATATTCGATACTTTCTGCCAGACGCCAGCTCTTCTCGGCCAATTCGGTGCATTTGTGTCCCTGTATTTTTTCTGCTGTTACGACGGAAATGCATGCCAGCATACATTTCAGTTCATTCATCAATAAAATTTCAGCAGTTTTTTCTTTTGGGATTTTTAACTGCATTTCCTGTTCCAGCTTTTCTTGCTGGTGTTCTGTAAAATCCTGTAATTCTTTGGTGCTCTCCGGATCGCTGAACTGAGATTCCTCCAAAGTTATTTTGCAGATCATTACCCGGAGCAGATTCTGATAGGTTTCTTTCCAGATTCCCGGTTCTTCTGATTGATTACTGATGGCCATGCATCTTCTGAAAAGATCTGTTTTATCAAAGGCCGACAGATATGGATTGTTGGAAAATTGCAGAATCTGAAAGGCTGTACAATGAAAATTTTCTTTTGCAGCTGCCTGCATCAGGAGCTCGGGATATTTTCGGGCATTCATGGACGCAACAGAAAATTCCTCTGCCTGTTTTTGAGCAGAAAGCAGCATTTTCTTTGGGGCTTTCTGTAGCAAAAATCCATTTTCCGGAAAGAGATTTCCAAAGATATTTTTAAAAATAGCTTGTTGTACTGCTGCTTTCAGTGTCATTGCATGAGAATGCATCTGCGGGCAATCCAGATTTCCGGCGACTGCTGTAATTTCATATTTTTCTTTGAGTGAAAGCAGCGCCGGAACAAGCAGATATTCTGTATCTGTCAGAATTTCCAGACGATGATAGACATCATGGTACGGCGCATCCGCGAGATCTCCCTTGGAAAACAGGAGCTTCGGGAAAAAATTCCAGCAGATACCTTCTAAGGTATGGTCTGTTACCTTTGCCTGCGCCAGCTCATAGATAGAATCATATCCTTTCTGATTGCTTTTTACTGTAACATGGGTATCGGATTGCACAGAATATAATTGACGTTCATAATAATTGGACAGAAAAATTCTGTCGCCCAAGTGATCCCAGGAATACATATAGTCCATATAGGATTCATACACATGATTTCCAAACATACTTGTCGTTGGTCCGACAAACAGAGAGTTCCACGCTTCGTAAGTATCAAGTTTTTGATTAAAAGCATTTACCATTTTTGCCTGTTCTTCTTTTGTATATTTGGAAATTTCCGTTCGTTCATTTGTCTTTTGCACAGAAGTTCCGCCTTTGCGGCGTCCGTGCTCAACCAGGAGAAGAAAGATGATTTCTTCTTTTTCCAGAAATTCTATTTCAAAAGAAATATCCCATGATTTTTCATCACAATAGGTTCTGTAATTACTACCTGAATTTATCGCTTTTTGTAATATTTCGGGATCAAGAGTTTCCCATGGAATCGAAACAGGAAAGTCCATATTTTATTTCCTCCAGGTGTCTGCTGATAAAATGATGTTGGAGGCAAAAAATATTTTGCCTCCCTTGTCATCCGATTGCTTTGCATGATATGCTTTGGCAATTCTTATTTTAATACTTTGATAGATACTTTTCCGTCAATTCCGGCCTGACACTGAACTTTTAAGATATCTCCGTCTTTTAAATCCAGATCCAGGTAACCATCACCAGTTTTAAACATGGCACCGGCTAAGGATTTTCCTATTTCGCCGACGGATATTTGTTCTGCGAGGCCGCTGCCTGCAGAAAATCCAATGATGGACCCCATCAGATTGACATTCCCTTTTTTGCTGTCTTTTGCCGGATCTATCATAGAAATACGATGAACGCCAGGAGTTAAGCTGATTTCATATGGAGTCTTAGATGCCTCATATAAAGTTCCTTCTTTTTCGTCATCAATAAAGATGCCTATTTTTGCTTTGGAATTCATCATTTTATTGTACTTGAGTGGATGAAACATTTTGTCCATGACGCTCATGGAAAGATCTTTTGCCATTCGATTGGAATCTTTTACTGTTAATACTAATCTTGCACTCATATTTTCCCTCCTGAAGTCAAGCGTTTCAAGTGATGCGCTTTTGTATTTTGGGTATCGGATTGTTGTTTTGGTATGGAATAGAATGATCCGATTCCGGCTAAAATTTGTGTTTATTATACTATTATTTGAAAAACTATATGAAATAGGCATAAAAATTAGACAAAAAATCAGATGAAAACATAAATTAAACTTTTAATGATTCCTATGATCCGATTTTTTTAAAAGAAAATTGATTTTATGGGAAAACAAAACTTATTTTGGAATGGAGAGAAGCGCAGGAGTCTGTGAACGACAGAACAAAAGAAAGAAATGACAGAAAACAGATACCGCGGTGGCAAAGCTGTTCACAAAGCTGGCGGGCGTGACAACGGCGTCTTATCTGTGGGTTGAAACAAAATATCATGAAAAACAGAAAAGAAGCATATCGTATAAAGATAACGGATGAACGCAGGTGAATCCATGAACAGACTCTGGAGCGGTATGCTTCTTCTTGGCATTGCCTACGGTGCTTTTTGCGGAAAACTGCCGGAGGTGACAGACGGTGCGCTGCGCGCTTCAAAAGAGGCAGTTGTGCTGGCAATTTCTCTTCTGGGTGTGACGGGCCTTTGGAGCGGGCTGATGGAGATTGCAAGGAAAGCGGGAATGATCGACAGCCTGGTAAAAAAGATGGGACCGGTCATGCGCTTTTTGTTTCCAAAGGTACCATCGGATCACCCGGCCATCCAATCGGCTGCCACAAATATGATCTGTAATGTATTCGGTCTTGGCGCAGCGGCAACGCCGCCGGGCCTTCTTGCCATGGAACAGTTCGAAGAGCTGGAAGAGGAACGGCGGAAAAACAAAAATCCGGCCGCTGTTCCGAAAGGAACTGCAAACCGGGAAATGTGCACCTTTCTGATTTTAAATATTTCTTCCCTGCAGCTGATACCGGTCAACGTGATTGCATACCGCAGCCAGTATGGCAGCGTGCATCCAACGGCCATTGTCGGACCGGCACTGGCGGCAACGGCAGCAAGCACGGTAGCGGCTGTTTTATTCTGCAAATGTATGGAAAAATGCAAAAGCTGAGAATGCGGTCTGCCCAGGAATATTTATAAAAAAACAGTAAATTCGCCTTCTTAGGACTAGCCGCCGCGGCAACGGCTTGGTACAATAAAGGAAATGAGGGATATTGAATTTTACATAGGAGGAACACAAGAGCATGGCAGGATATGTGAGTCTTCAGGATGTAACCAAGACATACAAAATGGGTGAAGTCACCATCAAGGCCGCGGATGGAATCAGTTTTGATGTGGAAAAGGGTGAGTTTGTGATTGTTGTTGGACCGAGCGGTGCGGGTAAGACGACGGTGCTGAATATTTTAGGCGGAATGGACACAGCGACTTCCGGAAAGGTGCTGGTGGACGGCGCGGAAATCAGCAAATACCGCGGCAAGAAGCTGATCCAGTACCGGCGGGAGGATATTGGATTTGTTTTTCAGTTTTATAATCTGATGCAGAACCTGACGGCGCTCGAGAATGTGGAGCTGGCGATGCAGATTTGTAAGCATCCGCTGGATGCGTCGGAGGTGCTTGAGGAGGTTGGGCTGGAAGAGAGAATGAATAACTTCCCGGCGCAGCTTTCGGGCGGAGAGCAGCAGCGTGTGGCGATTGCGCGTGCGCTGGCGAAGAATCCGAAACTGCTGCTCTGCGATGAGCCGACCGGCGCGCTCGATTATGTGACGGGAAAAGCGATCTTAAAGCTGCTGCAGGATACCTGCCGGGAGAAGGGGATGACGGTCATTGTCATCACTCACAACTCGGCGCTGACACCGATGGCGGACCGCGTGATTAAAATCCGAAACGGAAAAGTGGCGGGAATGAAAACAAATGAGAACCCGACGCCGGTGGAAGAGATAGAATGGTAGGTGGACGATGAGAGCATTTCGAAAAGACTTTATCCGGGAAATCACAAAGAACAAGGGGCGGTTTCTGTCAGTCTTTTTCATCGTGCTTCTTGGCGCGGCGTTTTTCTCGGGCATTCGGTCGGCGGAAGGAGATATGAAGGTTTCGGCGGACCGGTATTATGATGAAGTAAATTATATGGATTTGAAAGTCCTTGGAACGCTGGGGCTGACAGACGATGATCTGGCGGATATCGCGAAGACGGATGGCGTGAAAGCGGTCTACGGCGGAAAAACGGTGGAAGTGCTGCATGACATCGGCGAGAGCGAGCAGGTTGTGAAGCTGATTGCGCTGACGGACGGTGTGAATGAGCCGCGCGTGGTCGAGGGACGGATGCCGGAGAAAGAGGATGAAATTCTTGTTGATACGCAGTTTCTGAAAAGTTCCGGCTGTGAGATCGGAGATCAGGTAACGTTCACTTCCGGAACGGAGGATCCGCTCTCAGATTCGCTGACCGGGGACACGTTTACGATTGTTGGTTCGGCGACACTCCCTTATTATATGGATCTGAACCGGGGAACGGGCTCGATTGGAAACGGAAGCATCAACAGTTTTGCACTGCTGCTTCCGGAGACATTTACCTCGGATCTCTATACAGAGATTTACGTCCAGGCGGACGGCGCACAGGAAGAGGCGAGCTACAGCGATGCGTATGATGAGACGGTGAAGGCTGTACAGACGAAGATTGAAGCGCTCGAGGATGCGGCGTGCGACCGGCGGTATACGGCAGTCAAAACCGAAGGACAGGAAAAGATTGATGATGCAAAACAGCAGGTCGCTGATGCAGAGCAGAAATTAGCGGACGCAAAAACAGAGCTGGATGACGGTGCACAGCAGCTTGCCGACGCGAAAGTGACGATTGCGGACAAAGAGCAGGAACTTCTCGACGGCGAACAGACGTTAAAGGACAAAGAACAGGAGCTTCTTGACGGAAAGCAGACGATTGCTGAGAAAGAACAGGAACTCCTTGACGGAAAACAGACCATTGCAGACAAAGAGCAGGAACTTCTCAGTGCGAAAGCAACCATCGCCGATAAAGAGCAGGAACTGGCATCCGGCAAGGCAACGCTGAAAGATAAAGAGGCGGAACTTGCGAGCGGAAAAGCGACGCTGGAAGCAAAGGCGGCAGAGCTGGAAAGCGGAAAAGCGGAGCTGAATCAGAAAGCCGATGAACTTGCAAGTGGAAAAACCACACTTGAGGCAAAAGCGAAAGAACTTTCCGACGGAAAAGCACAGCTTGCAGAGAAAGAAACAGAACTGGCATCCGGCAAAAAAGAGTTAGAGGAAAAAATGACGCAGCTTTCGGCGGCAAAAACCGAACTGACTCGGAAGCAGACGGAGCTGAATACTGCAAAAGAGCAGCTTTCCGAAAAAGAAACGGAATTGAATATTGCAAAGGAGCAGCTTTCCGCTGCACGCGAGGAACTGGACAACAAGAAAGCAGAAACCGCTGCAGGACGCACACAGTATGAAGCGCAGAAGGCAGCGTATGAAGAACAGAAGAGTCAGTATGAGACAGCCAAGGATCAGTTAGCCCAGATTTCCAGGCAGCTTCCGATGGTGGAGGCTGCGCAGACAGAAGTGACTGGTCAGATCGAGGTGATTGAGGCTCAGCTTGACGGACTGACGGAGGAAGATGAAGCATATGTATCCCTGTTGGAACAGAAAACTGCGCTGGAAGCAAAGCAGACAGAGTTAGCACAGCAGCTTTTCACGATGCAGGAGCAGAAAACATTTCTGGAACAAAACATCGCAGCGTTTGAAGCAGCAAGCGCTGATGCGGAAGCCCGGCTTGCGGCTGCAGAAGCTCAGATTACCGACGCAGAAAGTCAGCTTGCCGCTGCAGATGCACAATTAACAGAAAAAGAGCAGGAATGCGCCGCAGGCGAGGCACAGATTGCTTCTGCAAAAGAAGAACTGGAAAGCGGCGAAGCTCAGATTACAGAGGCTCTTGCCCAGCTTCAGGATGGAGAAGCACAAGCAGAAGCTTATCAGAAACAGATTGAGGATGGCGAAGCCCAGCTTGCATCCGCCAAAGCAGCGATTGCCGACGGAGAAGCTCAGATTGAGACGAACCGCAGTAAATTAAAAGACGGAGAAACTCAGCTTGCGGCTGCCAGAGCCCAGCTTGCTGATGGGGAACAGCAGATTGCATCGTACCGACAGACGATTCAGTCGGGTGAGGCCCAGCTTGCCGCTGCAAAGCAGACAATTTCCAGTGGAGAAAGTCAGCTCGCCGACGCGAAACAGACGATCGCCGATGGCGAAACCCAGTTAGCAGAAGCAAAGCAGACGATCGCCGATGGAGAAAGTCAGCTCGCCGAAGCCAAGCAGACGATTGCCGACGGAGAAACCCAGCTTGCCGACGCGAAACAGGAAATCGCCGACGGAAAAATCTCCCTTGCGGATGCGAAACAGGAAATTGCCGATAAAGAAAAAGAACTTGAGGACGGCAAAGCCGAATACGAAAAAGCAAAAGCCGACGCCGAACCAGAAATCGTGGATGCGAAGCAGGAAATTGCGGACGGTGAGAAAACACTCGCAGACCTGAAAAAACCAACGTGGTACGTCTGGGGACGGAATAAGGTAACGTCAACTGAGAGCTTCGGTCAGGATGCCGGCCGTATCTCGAATATCGGAAAATTCTTCCCGGTTATCTTCTTCCTCGTGGCTGCTCTCGTCAGCCTGACGACGATGACACGAATGATCGAGGAACAGCGTCAGCAGATCGGAACGTTAAAAGCCCTCGGCTATTCCGACGGCGTGATCGCCTTTAAATATTTCGCATACGCGATGCTCTCCACCGTATCCGGCGCTCTCGCGGGCGTGGTGGTTGGAGAAAAAATCCTGCCCTGGGTTATTATGAATGCCTACGGCATGCTGTATACCGGACTCCCGTATTACATGACCCCGCTGAACTGGGAGCAGGGAGGCCTTGCGATTCTGGCGAGTGCAGCCTGCACCGGCGTGGCGACGATCGCGGCATGCTACAAAGAACTCGCCGCAGGTCCGGCAGAGCTGATGCGGCCGGAAGCACCGAAAAACGGCAAACGGATTTTCCTGGAACGCATCGGCGTACTCTGGAAACATCTGAACTTTACGCAGAAATCAACCGTGCGGAATCTGGTGCGGTATAAAAAACGATTCTTCATGACCGTTATCGGAATCGGCGGATGCATGGGTCTGATCCTCGTCGGTTTCGGCCTTCAGGATTCCATCACCGCGATTGCGAAAAACCAGTTCGTCAGCCTCTTCACCTATCAGGCGAATGCTGTGCTGAATTCAGATGTGGATGAATCCGAAAAAGAAGCATTGCAGACCGATCTGGAAAACTACAGCGGCATCGATGAGCTGCTGGAAATGTACTGCCAGAACATCGAACTGCAGACCGACAAAAAGACCGTGGATGCAGTGCTTGAAGTGCCGAAAGAACTGACGAATTTCAATGACTTCTATGCCTTCCGAGACCGGAAAAGCGGAGAAGTTTACGAATTCCCGACCGACGGCGGCGCAGCCATCAGCGAAAAGACAGCAACGATGCTCGGCGTAAAAGCAGGCGACACGGTTCAGCTGAAAAAAGGCGACGATATTGTGGACGTAAAGATTTCGATCATCGTCGAAAACTACGTGCGCCATTACCTGTATCTGGCCCCGGATCTCTACGAGGAGCTGTTCGGCGGAGCGCCGGATTACAACCAGCTTTTGATGAAATATCAGGACACGTCGAGTAATTATGAGACAGCGCTCGGAGAAAAAATCATGACGTACGACGGTGTAGCGGCAATCTCGTTCACATCCGACCTGATTGATCAGATTGACAACATGCTTCGTTCCCTCGACATCGTCATCGTGGTGCTGATCGTATCGGCGGGCCTGCTGGCGTTTGTGGTGCTGTACAACCTGAACAACATCAACATCACCGAACGACAGAGAGAGCTGGCAACGCTGAAAGTGCTCGGCTTCTTCGACGGCGAGGTGGCATCGTACGTGTACCGGGAAAACATGGTGCTGACACTGTTCGGTGTTATCGCGGGCATGGGAATTGGAACGTTTTTACATCATTGCGTAATTCAGACCGTCGAGGTCGATATGATGATGTTCGGACGAAACGTGTTCCCGCGGAGCTACGGCTGGAGCGCCCTGATTACCCTTGCGTTTGCCCTGTTCGTCAACTTTATGATGTTCTACCGGTTAAGAAAAATTGATATGATTGAATCGCTGAAAAGCGTGGAGTAAACAACAGAAAAAGGCCGTCCGCGGTGATGCAGAGAATCTGCAGAAACCGTGGGCGGTTTTTTCATTTTGAAAGTGAAATATGAGCCGGAATGCTTGTTTTTTCAGACATTTCGTTGTATAAAAAAGATAAGGGTTTTTATCAAAACAGAATCAAAAAACAAAGAGTAAAGGGGATTTTTACAAATGGGAACAACAGAAACGAAAAAAATGAGAGTCGGCGTTGTCGGCTGCGGAGCGATCAGTGATATTTATCTGACGAACATGATTCATAACTTTGAGAATCTTGAGGTAGCAGCATGCTGCGCAGGCCATCTTGAACATGCGAAAAAGAAAGCAGAGCAGTATGGCATCAAGGGCTGTACCTACGAGGAAATTCTGGCAGACCCGTCGATTGAAATGGTAGTCATTCTGACACCGGCACCGACCCACGAGGGGCTGATCCGTCAGGCACTGGAAGCCGGAAAACACGTTTACACTGAAAAAACAATGACCCTCGCACCGGAAACGGCAGCGAAACTGATCGAGCTGGCAGAGGAGAAACATCTCTATCTCGGTTCCGCACCGGACACCTTCCTTGGATCGGCACTGCAGACCGCAAGAAAAGCGATCGACGACGGGCTGATCGGCGAGGTGACATCTTTCGAAGCATGCGCAAACCGCGATCTTGATTTGCTGGCGAGCATCTTCCGTTTTCTGCGGATGCCGGGCGGCGGTATCTGCTACGATTTCGGTGTTTATTATCTGACCGCCATCGTCAGCCTTTTCGGCCCGGTGGACCGTGTCGTTTCCTCCGTGCGCAACCTTGCGCCGAAGCGCGTCAATGTCGTCCCGGACAGCCCGGAATACGGCCAGGAATTTGACTACAGCAACGAGAGCCAGGCTTTCACGATTCTGGAAATGAAAAACGGTGTGACCGGTACATTCTGCGTCAATGGTGACAGCGTCATCAATGATCAGGCGGTATTCACCATTTACGGTAAAAAAGGTATCTTAAAGCTTGTTGATCCGAACAATTTCGGCGGCGATGTTGTCTATATTCCGGGTGTAAAAGACTGGACACAGCAGGCTGTTCCGGAAGTTTTACATTATGGCTTTGATTACAGCGAAAACAGCCGTGGTCTTGGCCCGTCTGAGATGGCAGAAGCAATTGCCGAGGGCAGACCAAACCGTGCGAGTGCCAAAATGGCATATCACGTACTCGATACGATCGATCAGATTATGAAGAGTGCGGAAACGGGTGCATTTGAGAAGGTTCCATCCACCTGCGAAAGACCGGAGGCCATGCCGAATTCATAGTCTATTTCTGATAGGATTGCAGGTACATCTGACGGAAGTCGGTAGGGCTTACATTTTTTGATTTCAAAAAGACTCTGTTAAACGTAGAAATACTGTTAAAACCGGATTCGAGCGACACTTCGGTGATCGTGAGATCCGGTTTTTTTAACAGGTTTTCGGCGATATGGAGCCGTTCCCTGGTGACGAAATCCGTGAAGGAGAGGCCGGTGTATGCGCGGAACAGCTTGGAAAAATGGCAGCGGGAGAATCCGGCGACTTTTGATGCTTCTTCCAGGGAAACCGGTTCGGTGCAGTGACTTGAGATCCAGGTACATGCAGCAACCATCTGGCGGTGTACCTGTGCGGAATGGCCTGTTTTTTGCGGTGCGGCAGTTTCGGTCGGCACGGAGAGATTTTCGCCGAGCAGAATAAAAAACTGATATAGCAGAACGCATCCGCGCAGTTCGGAAAAACTGATACCGGAGAGGGAGAGCCTGCGAAGCTCTGTCAGAAATCCGCGAAGCTTTTCGATTTCCGGGAAGTTGTTCGCATTCAGAAGACGGATCTGATAAAAAAGATAAGCAACAGACTGGAAATCCACGCGTTTTTCCAGAAAATCTGCATCGAGCTGAAGCATGATCAGGCGATGTTCTCTGTTGGTTGTGGAAACAGCGTGCAGCTCGCCAGGCCAGATAAAGAGAAGATCACCGGGCTTCAGCGGAAAGGCTTCTCCGTTTACTTCATAGATAATGCCGTTATCCTGTGCAAGCACAATTTCGATATAGTGATGCCAGTGCAGACCGAAATAGGCGGGGACATGCGAAATAGAGATATCGTAAACATAGCTGTTAGCAAAATGATTGTTTTCGAAAAAAGAAGTCGAATCGTTTTTCATGGCAAAAGAATCCTCCGTATCTGATAAACGGTATTATACAACAGAAGAGAGAAAAAATATAGAAAAAATCGAAACATCTGGGCAATGATCGGCAATATATAAGTAGTGTTTTACGAGGATCTGTATTATGGTTAAGATATGAAAATTGTGAAGAACGGCAGAAATCGGAAAAAGAGTGATGTGATTTTGGCGAAAATTCACAATAAAAGTTTATGAAAAGTGAAGAAGTGAGAGGTAAGCGAAAAATGCAGATTTATGTAGATGGAAATGCTGTGCGAAGCGGAAATGGGCAGAAGGAATATCCATTTCAGACGATTTCCGAGGCGGCAAAAATTGCAAGGCCCGGCGACGAGGTGCTTGTAGCGCCTGGCGTATATCGGGAATATGTAGATCCGGCGAATGCGGGATGTGAGGATGCAAGAATTGTGTACCGTTCTGTGGAACCGGGAAAAGCTGTGATTACTGGTGCGGAAATTGTGGATAACTGGGAGCATTTGGAAGGTGATGTGTGGACAGCGCGCGTTTCGAACGGATTGTTTGGGGATTACAATCCATATACGACACTGGTCAGCGGTGACTGGTTTATCGCATCCTACACGGCACACACCGGAGAAGTGTATCTGAATGGAAAATCCATGTATGAGGTGACAAGTCTGGATCAGGTGAAAAAGCCGGAGATCTATAAAAAATCCTGGGATCAGGCATTCACGGTTTACACCTGGTATGTGGAGCAGGACGAAGAGAAGAATGAGACCGTTTTCTATGTGAATTTCCAGGGGAAAAACCCGAATGAGGAAACGGTGGAAATTAATGTGCGCGAGAATTGCTTTTATCCATCGAAGGAGGGCATTGGTTATATCACGCTGTCCGGCTTTGTTGTAAAACAGGCGGCAACCCAGTGGGCTCCGCCGACGGCATATCAGGAAGGAATGGTCGGCCCGCACTGGTCAAAGGGATGGATCATCGAGGATTGTGAGATTTCAGATTCGAAGTGCTCGGGCATTTCACTTGGAAAATACAGACAGCCGAACAATGACAATAAATGGCTCAAATGGAAATTCAAAGATGGCACACAGACGGAGCGTGACTGTATCTGCCAGGCGCAGCGGGAGGGATGGACAAAGGAAAACATCGGAAGCCACATCATCCGCCGGTGCAACATCCATGACTGTGGACAGACGGGTATTGTAGGCCACTTAGGTGGTGTGTTCTCGATCATTGAGGATAACCACATTCACCATATCAATAATAAACAGAACCTTGCGGGTGCGGAGATCGGCGGCATCAAGATGCATGCAGCAATCGATGTGATCATTCGAAGAAACCATTTCCATCACTGTACGAGAGGCCTCTGGCTTGACTGGCAGGCACAGGGCACACGTGTTACGCAGAACCTGTTCCATGACAATACGCTGCCGAACGAGGAAAATGCAAATCCAGAAGGTATGGACGGTATCGGCGAGGATATCTTTATTGAAATTTCCCACGGACCGACACTGGTGGACAATAACGTACTGCTTTCGGACCGCGCGATGAAGCTGGCAACGCAGGGTGTTGCGGTAGTACATAACCTGATCGCGGGATCGTTTACTGCTGTCGGCCGCGGTGTCAACAATGGCTCCGAAAAGCTGCCGTCGCCACGCTACACACCGTACCATGTGCCGCATCGCACGGAGATCAACGGATTTATGACAGTTCTTCACGGTGACTGCCGGTTCTACAATAATATCTTCATCCAGAAGCCGGTTCGTGCGGGAATGGAAGAAATCCGTAAACTGACCGGAGATAATGAGTGGGATGACGGAAATCTGACAGCAGGAACCGCACCGTACAGCGGATATCCGACATTGGAGGAGTACGTGGCAAGATTTGAGGGCTATTGCGGAATGGGCTCCGGAAAGTCACCGGATCTGTATTACGAGAAGCTGCCGGTATGGCTTGGCGGCAACGTTTACTTCAATGGGGCGAAGCCGGCCAAGCAGGAACAGGACGCTGTAGTGGATACCGAGCATGAAATCACCATCGGTGTAAAAGAAGAGAACGGAAAATGGAAACTGGAGACCAATGTTTACGATTATCTGCCGCAGAATGCCTGTGCAGTGATCTCAACGGAGACGCTTGGCATGGCATTTGAGCCGGAACAGAAATATGAGAATCCGGATGGAACGCCGATCGTGTTCCGATATGACTACTTCGGAAACCGTCAGGGCATTCATCCGCTGCCGGGCCCGTTTGCATCAAAAGAGGCTGCGGAAGAAGCATTATCATAAAGAAATTCTATAGACCCGCAAAAAAATAGCGTAAAAAATTCAGCGCCGCAGAGAGTGAATGATTGCGTCACAGCCTTTTTTGCAGTGTTTTCGGGTTTTACTATAACAAAAAGGAGTATAGAGAAATGATTTACTATGTCAATAATTCCGCTCCGAAGAATGGAAACGGAACAAAAGAGATGCCGTTCAAGTTCATCAACGATGCGGCAAAAATTGCAAAGGCAGGAGATGAAGTTCTGGTTGCATCTGGTATTTACCATGAATATGTTGATCCGGTCAACGGAGGAACCGAGGATGCAAGAATCGTCTATAAGAGTGAGAAGCCGCTCGGCGCAAAGATCACCGGTGCGGAAACGATGAATGACTGGGAGCATTACAAAGATAATGTGTGGGTATGCCGTGTAGACAACGGAGTGTTTGGCAATTATAACCCATACACGACAATGGTCGGCGGTGACTGGTATTTTGCACCGGTGGTACGCCATACCGGCGCGGTTTATCTGAATGACCGCCAGTTATACGAGGCAGAGACGCTCGAGGAGTGTATCAAGGGCGAGGTTTATGCGCCGTCCTGGGAGCCGGAGTGGTCGGTTTACAAATGGTATACCGAGCAGGACAAAGAGAAAAATCAGACGGTCATCTACGCAAACTTCCAGGGTAAAAACCCGACGGAGGAAAAAGTAGAAATCAACGTGCGCCGGAACTGCTTTATGCCGTCGAAAACAGGCGTAAATTACATTACGTTCAGTGGATTTGATGTCAGCAAGGCAGCAACGACATGGGCGCCGCCGGCTGCTTATCAGGACGGTATGATCGGTCCGCACTGGTCGAAGGGATGGATTATTGAGGACTGTGAGGTCAGCAACAGCAAGTGCTGCGGTATTTCGCTCGGAAAATATTACGATCCGGAGAACGACCATTACTTTACCAGAAAACACGTAAAAAGCCCGACCCAGATGGAGCGTGATGCTGTGTGCCGCGGCCAGTATCACGGCTGGACGAAGGAGAACATCGGAAGCCATATCATCCGCCGCTGCCACATCCATCACTGTGAGCAGACCGGTATTGTCGGACGGATGGGCGGTGTGTTCAGTATCATTGAGGACAACCACATTCACAACATCAACAATATGCAGCAGCTTGGCGGAGCCGAGATTTCCGGTATCAAGATGCATGCAGCGATCGATGTTGTGATGAGAAGAAATCACATTCATCATTGTACGATGGGCATCTGGTGCGACTGGGAGGCACAGGGAACACGCTTGACCCAGAACCTGCTGCACGACAACTGCCCGCCGGAGGGAACACCAAAGGCAGAGGGCGCAATGATGAGTCAGGATATTTTCATCGAGGTTGGCCATGGTCCGACCCTGATCGATAACAATATTATGCTCTCACCGGTCAGCGTTCGTATGGCGACCGATGGTATTGCCTGCGTACACAATCTGATGCTTGGCTCATTAACTGCGGTTGGCGGCGGAACAGGAGACCGTTACACGCCGTATCACATCCGTCACCGTACCGAGGTTGCCGGATTCATGACATTCCTGCATGGTGATGACCGGTTCTACAACAACATCTTTATCCAGAATTACCCGGTTGAGGAAACAGAAACGGTTGAGGACATGGGCTTCAAGATGGAGGATAACCAGGAGGTCGGAACGCATGTGTTCGACGAGTATCCGACCTATGACGAGTGGATCAGCCACTTTGAGCTGGACAAACCGGCCGACATGAGCAAGCTGGAGCCGTATCACAACAAGTGCCATCTGCCGGTTTGGGTAAACGGAAACGCTTACTTTAACGGAGCAAAGGCGTGTGTGAATGAAAAAGAGAATCTTGTGGATAACGAGAACCAGGTTAAGGTGGAACTTGTGGAAAAAGACGGCCACTATTCCATCAAGACGAACGTGTATGAGTTCCTGAAGGATTTCCGGACGGGAATTATCAACAGTGATATTTTAGGATACGCCTTCGAGCCGGAGCAGAGATTCGAAGATCCGGACGGAAGCACGATTATCTTCGATCAGGACTATCTTGGCGAGCACCGCGGCGTGGCAGCAATGCCGGGACCGTTTGCGGATGGAGCTGAGGCAGAGAAGATTCTGTGGTAGAAAAAATCAGAACTTACCGGTTGATATGAAAAAAACAGGGCGCTGTGCAGGAAATGGCACAGCGCCCTGTTTTGGTAAAAGGAAAGTCAGGATGCCTTTGCAGAATCTTTTGCCGTCGGCATTTTCTCGTATAAGATTTTCAGCATAATCGGTGTTGCAATACTCGAGAAGAGAATCAGCAGAATCACGGCACTGAAGAAATCGCCGGATAAAAAGCCTGCATTCAGACCCTTTTGCGCAACGATCAGACAGACTTCACCACGGGTCATCATACCGACACCGATTTTCAGGCTGTCGCCCCAGGTAAAGCCGCATCCCTTTGACATCAGGCCACAGCCGATAATTTTTGCGGCAAGGCCGACGATGACGAAACAGATGGCAAAGAGTACGAATTTCTCGTTCATGCCGCTGAGCGTTGTTTTGAGTCCGATACTTGCAAAGAAAATCGGTCCGAAAATCATATAGGAGCTGATATCCATTTTTTCTTCGATGTAATCGGAAGAATCGAGGGAACACAGGATAACGCCCGCAACGTATGCACCGGTAATATCGGCGATGCCGAAATATTTTTCGGAAATGTAGGACAGTCCGAAGCAGAGCGCAAGACCCAGAATCGGGAGACGGCGGGTGTGCGGAAATACGGAGTTCATGCGGTTGAACAGCTTAAAGCAGAGAAAACCGAGCACAATCGCAAGGGCAAAAAACAGAATGGTGGAGGCTGCTACTTTCAGCGGATTGGATGTCGGATCTTTAAAACCGATGACAACAGTCAGCACAATGATACCAATGACATCGTCGATGATGGCCGCATTTAAGATGGTTGTTC
>OGLN01001280.1_pt1 | contig 18294 bp, 15 predicted proteins | sample 1572641 | NCBI WGS metagenome assembly OGLN01 (sample SAMEA2581903, study PRJEB24529) | metagenome | biome: Human gut stool | place: China | collected 2011
GGCTGCTGCTGGGTGATGCAGTGGATGTTGCCGCCGCCGAAAGCCACCTCCCGGGTCTGGACCCCTACGATCTGCCGGTCCGGGAACATCTGCTGCAATTGCTGGATGGCCAGCTGGTCGTTTTCATCGCCGTACTGAGGGGCGATGACGGCCCCGTTGACGATGAGGAAATTCATATACGAGGCGATGCTGACCTCGCCGTTTTCCCGGGGTGCGGTGCCCTCCACGGCGTCGATGGTCTCCGCCCCCTCCAGACAGCAGGGCTTTTTGGTCAGGCACAGCTTGTGCACCGTCAGCCGCCGGCCCTTGGCGTCGGTGGCCTGGCTCAGGGTGCGGAAGGCGTCCTGGGCCGCCTGATAAAAGGGGTTCTCCGGGTCCTCGGTCCAGATGCAGGCCACCTCCCCCGGGGCCACGAAGCAGGCCACGTCGTCAATGTGGCCGTTGGTCTCGTCGGGGTCGATGCCGTCCCGCAGCCAGATGACCTTTTCGCACCCCAGATAGTCGCAGAGCTTTTCCTCGATATCCCGGCGGCTGAGCTCCGGGTTCCGGCCCGGGGACAGCAGGCACATCTCCGTGGTCAGCACCGTGCCCTGGCCGTCCACATGGATGGACCCGCCCTCCAGCACGAAACCGTCGGTGCGGTAACTGTCCACCCCCTCCAGCTCGCAGATTTTCCGGGCCACCAGATCGTCCTGGTCCCAGGGGAAGTACAGCCCGTCATGCAGGCCGCCCCAGGCGTTGAAGGTCCAGTCCACCGCCCGCAGGTCCCCCTGATCGTTTTTCACAAAGGTGGGGCCGCAGTCCCGGACCCAGGCGTCGTTGCTGGTCATTTCCACCACCCGGATGTCCTCCGGCAGCCGGGCCCGGGCGTTCTGAAACTGGTCGGGATTCACGCACACCGTCACCGGCTCGAACCGGGCGATGGCCCGGGCCACGTCGGCAAAGGCCTGCTGGGCGGGCTTGGCCCCGCCCCGCCAGTTGTCGGGCCGCTGGGGCCACAGCATCCACACGCCGGTCTGCTCCTCAAATTCCCCGGGCATGCGATACCCGTCCTGCCGGGGGGTGGTTCCCACAATACGTTTTGCCATAGTCGTTATCCTCCTGATCTGGGTTGATGGTGCCGCCGGACGGCGATGAGCAGCTCGCCCAGCAGCACACTGATGACAGAGCCCACGGTAATGGGCAGAATGGTGGCCAGAGTCTCCCGGTCCGTGGACAGGGGCACGGCGGTGAACAGAATGGACAGGCCGATGAGCACCATGGGCACATAGGCCAGCACCCGCAGCATTCCCGGGCCTCCCGGCACCCGGAAGGGCCGCTCCGCCTGCGGATACTTCCGCCGCAGGGTCAGAAACGCCGGAAACACCGGCATATAGCTCAGCAGCAGCATCACCAGGTTCAGGGCGAAGAAGCTCCAGAACAGGGAGGAATCCGGGCTTACCGCCTGGATGGCAGCTCCCAGCAGGCACACCGCCGAGGCTACGATCCCGCTGACCAGGGCCGAGCCCACGGGCATATCGTTGTCCTTCCGCCGCCGGGCGAACACGGCGGGCATGTCCCCCCGCTCTGCGGCGTAGGCGGCGGTGGAGTTGACCCCCATGGACCAGGAGATCATGTTGCCGAACAGCGTCACCAGGAACAGCAGGGCCACAATGCCCACCAGCACCCCGCCGGTGCGGCCGGTCATCAGGGACACGGCGTCGATGAGGCCGGAGTCCACGCTGATGTCCCGGGTGGGGACGGCGGCCCCGATGCCGAAGGCGGAGAACAGATAGATGGCGGCGATCACCACGCCGCCGGTAACGATGGCCTGGGGGATCTGCCGCCGGGGATCCGCCATGCTTCCGGCATAGGTGCACACCACCTCAAAGCCCAGGAAGTTGAAGATGATGACGGAGATATACGACAGGCTGTCCAGGTCGAAGGAGGGCAGGAAGGTCCCGGCGGACATGTCGTTGACAAAGCCGTTTTTCGCCACATACACAATGCCCAGCACCCCCACCGTCACCGCCAGCAGAATTTTGATGGCGGCGCTGAGGTTCAGGATGACGATGCTGTCGCACACCGGGTAAAAGGCCACCACCGTGACGATCCAGATAAAGGCCAGCTGGATCACCAGGGACCACACCGGCCCCGGCTGCCAGCCCAACACATACCCCAGCAGCTCCGGACACATCACTGCCAAAGACGCCATCCACAGGGGAAAGTTGATCCAGTAGTACCAGGAGGCCCGGGCGCCCCAGCGGGAGTCGGGCCACGCCGTGTGGATCCAGTCATACAGGCCGCCGTCCCCGGGAAAGGCGGTGCCCAGCTCCGAGGAGATCAGCCCATAGGGCAGCAGAAACGCCAGGATCATGAACAGCCACCAGAAATACTGGCTGTTGCCGATGGAGGCCACCGGGGCGGCGGCCTCCGCCACGAACACCACGCATATGACGGACAGCACCACGTCCGCCAGGCGGAATTTGCGTTTCTCCATGTCAGCTCAGGCCCCGGTCCGCCATAAAGCGCTCCAGCTGCTCCCGGGCGGCGGCCTCCTCCAGTTCGGTGTGCTGCGGGCGGCAGCGGGTGAAATAGACCAGCAGGCCCCGCATGGCCGTCAGCCGGTTTCCGGCCTGCTCCCAGCACAGGGAGGCGGCGGAGTCCGCCACCTCGTCGGTGACGTCCTCGCCCCGGGTGGCGGGCAGGCAGTGCAGGAACTTGCAGCCGATGGCCCCCAGGCTCATCAGCTCCCGGTTCACCTGATAGTCGTGGAACACCTCCACCCGCTGCTCCTTGGGCATCTCGTTTTCGTACAGGCCGTACCACACGTCGGTGTAGAGGAAGTCCGCGTCCCGGACGGCGCTGCGGTCGTCTGTGACCAGGAAGCTGCCGCCGCTTTCCCGGCAGTTTCGCTCCATGATGGCCTGGTGGCCGTCTGTCAGCTGGTGGCCCTTGGGGCCGTAGTGGACGAATTTCATGCCCAGGTGGGTGGTGATGAAGCCCAGGGAGGCGCACACCTGGGTGCCGTCGCCTACAAACACCACCTTACAGTCCGACAGCTTCTTCCCCCGGGGCAGGTGCTCGGCCATGGTGCACAGGTCGCCGATCTCCTGGGTGGGGTGGTTGTAGTCGGACATGCCGTTGAGCACCGGGATGGAGCAGGCCCGGGCCAGGTCCACAATGGTGCGGTGCTGGATGACCCGGGCCATCACCACGTCCACCAGATAGCTCAGCACCCGGCCGGTGTCCTCGATGGTCTCGTGTCCCCCCAGCTGGATCATGCCGGGTCCCAGATACTGGGCGTGGCCCCCCAGCTGGCTCATGGCCGTTTCAAAGGACACCCGCGTCCGGGTGGAGGACTGCTGAAAGATCATGCCCAGGTTCATGTGCCGCAGCAGCGGCGGGTAATAGCCGCCCCGGATGGCGTCCTTGATGGACAGGCTCAGCTGGATCATGTCCAGCAGCTCCCGGGCCGAAAAGTCGTTGGTGTCGATAAAATCCTTGACCATATGGTTTCCCTCCTGCAAGAAATCGTTGGAAATTTTTGCGTTCGGCCATAGTATGCGCCGGGAGGGAATGCGATATGCAAAGGTTTTTCGACAGTCTCAAAAAAGATTTTTGACAACCGGCGCGCTATTTTTCGCTGGATATAAATCCGGAAAAACCCGCCTTTTTCAGCCTTTCCAGCATTTTTACGGCGTTGTTTCGGTTGGCGAAGGCCCCCACCTGCACCCGGAACAGGCCGTCCCCCTTGGGCTGGGGCGCGGGCTTTTCCGCCTGGGCCGGAACATAGGCCACCCCCAGATACTGGCAGAGGCCCCGAGCGATGGCCTCGCCGATTTCATCGGTGTGCTGGATGATCCACCGGGCCGTTTCCGGATTGTCGTGAAATTCGCACTCCACATAGGCGGTGGGAGCCGCCGGGGTCCGCACCTCATACAGCCGGGAATTGGCCTGGATATTCTCCGAGGTCCCCGGAGTCAGCGGCGCCAGGGCGCCGAAGACCGCCCGGCAGGCGTCGTACCCCTTTCCGGGCACGGCAAAGCAGAACAGCCGGGTGCCGGTGACCTTTCCATTGAAGGCGTTGGTGTGGACGCAATTGTGGATGTCCGCCCCAAAAGCGTTGGATTCAGCGCATCTTTGGGCCATGCTGGTTCCAAATTTTGCCAGCTGCACCTCCACGCCGCAGCGGCGCAGGGCGGCGGCCTCCGCCTCGGCGATCCTCTGGCACTGGACATGCTCATTGGTATTGCCCCAGGCGTATTTGTTTTCCACCTGGTCGCTGGGACTGATATAAACTCGTTTGGCCATTTTGGTTCCCCCTCCCCTTTCATGCTATGCGGCACTTTTGATTTTGCCAATAAAAATACCGGAATCGGCAGATTTTCTGCCGATTCCGGTATTTTTGGCTCCATTTTATGTCTGGTCGCAGGTGATGTCCATGGCGACAGGCGGGATATTCTCCAGGGCAATATAACCGGCAGAACGGCGAATGTAGTCGAAAACATCCTCTCTTTCGTCCAACTCGTCGCTGCACAGCTCGTCCTCAAGCTGGAGACGGCCCTTCACGTCCGGAAATCCGATATCCAGCAGGATCTCCACCGATCCGCCCTCCCCATCCGGGAACTGGCGGGTCAGAGCGAGGTGGATCCACTCCGGTTCTTCGCCGAAGGGGTCGGTTATACAGGTGATCAAATCGTCCTGAATTTCAACGTTTTCCACGGGAATCCGGCACATTTCCTCGAAATAAGTGAGAATTCCCGGAAGGGCGGCGGTATCGGGGATTTTCTCCCGCAGGGAGTCCGCCAGCTGGCGGCCCAGGAGGACGGCCGGGTTGTTCATAGGAGGTTCTGCACGTTTTTGTTTGGATTTTTCCTGTTTTTTCTGAAAAATACGGTCAAAAATGTTCATTTTTGTTTCTCACTTTCTGTTGCTTCTTCTATATTTTCCCAGCAGAGGGCGGCGGCGTAGCCTGCCGGGGCCGGGAGCAGGGAGAAGGAATAGCCGGGGACAGAGCAAATGATGGATGAACCGCTCAAATCAAAGTGAACGTGCCGGACCTGGCCCAGCACACCTCCCTGACACTTGATCAGGGCCTCCTTCAGGGTCCAGAGCCGAAAGAAATCCGCGTCACAGCGCACAGATTTCCGCTCCCGTAGCGATAAAATGTCTATCAGCCGGGGCGGAACCGGACGGATTTTCTCCACGTCGATGCCCACGGGGACATCCGACACGGCACAGGCCACCAGGCCGTGGCTGTGGCTGATGTTGAAATAACAGTCGCTTGCCATTGGTTTACCGTTATTTCCGATAAAAATTGTCCCGGGACAGGGCGGGATGTCCCGTTTTTGGGGGTTTTTGTCCCGGTACAAAGCCAGCATCTCCCGGGACAGGGCATGCCCCGTCTCGTGGTCGTCGCCATGGGACCACACAAAGCGCCACTCCGTCATCCGAACAGGGTGATCTGACTGGTGTCCGCCATGCCGGCGAAGGCGCCCAGGGCTTTCAGCTGCTCGATGTGGGTCTTGGACAGCTTGCTGCAGCAGGTGGAAAATTCTTCCACGGAAATGAAGGTCTTGCCCTTCCGCTTTTCCACGGTGTCCTGGGCGGCGGTCTCCCCCAGGCCCCGGACGGAGATGAAGGGGGGCAGCAGGCCGTTGTCGGTGATCTTGAAGGCGGTGGCCTGGGACTCGTAGATGTTGATGGTGTCGAAGTGGAAGCCCCGGAGATAGAACTCGTAGCACACCTCCAGGGTGACCATCAGGTTCTGCTCCACGGCGGTGGCGTCCTTGTTGTTTTCGATTTCGCGGATCTTCCGCTTGACGGCGTCGATGCCGGCACAGCAGTATTCCGCGTCGAAGGCCTTGGCCCGGACGGTGAAGAAGGTGGCGTAAAACGCCAGGGGCTCGTGGACCTTGAACCAGGCGATGCGGAAGGCCATCATCACATAGGCCACGGCGTGGGCCTTGGGGAACAGATAGCCGATCTTGGCCAGGGAGTCGATGTACCACTCCGGCACCTGGTGGGCCCGCATGGCGTCCTCCCACCCGTCCTGGAAGCCGCCCTTTTTCACCTTGCCCTTTCGGACGGCCTCCATGATCTTGAAGCTCATCTTGGGGTCCAGGCCCATGTGGATCAGGTAGAGCATGATGTCGTCCCGGCAGCCCACGGTTTCCAGAACCGAGGCGGTGCCGCTGACGATCAGGTCCCGGGCGTTGCCCAGCCACACGTCGGTGCCGTGGGAGAAGCCGGACAGGCGCACCAGGGTATTGAAATCCTTGGGCTGGGTATCCACCAGCATGCCCCGGGTGAACCGGGTGTTGAACTCCGGAATGGCCACGGCCCCGGTGGGGCCTAACAGCTCGTCGTTTTCAAAGCCCAGGACCCGGGAGGAGGTGAAGATGCTCATGGTGTCCGGGTCGTCCAGGGGGATGGCCCGGGCGTTGACCCCGGTGAGGTCCTCCAGCATACGGATCATGGTGGGGTCATCGTGGCCCAGCATATCCAGCTTCAGAAGGTTGTCCTCCATGCAGTGGTATTCAAAATGGGTGGTGATGGTGTCGGCGTCCTCGGCGTCGGCGGGGTGCTGGACGGCGGTGAAATCCTCCACGTCCATGTCGTCGGGGACCACCACCAGGCCGCCGGGGTGCTGGCCGGTGGTGCGGCGGACGCCTACGCAGCCCTGGGTCAGGCGGTTCACCTCGGCATTGCCGGCGGTGAGGCCCCGCTCGTCCAGGTATTTGCGGACGAAGCCGAAGGCAGTTTTCTCCGCCAGGGTGCCGATGGTGCCGGCCCGGAACACCTGGGTCTGGCCGAACATCTCGATGGCGTGGCGGTGGGCCCGGGCCTGGTATTCGCCGGAGAAGTTCAGGTCGATATCCGGCACCTTGCCGCCGCCATAGCCCAGGAAGGTCTCAAAGGGGATGTCGAACCCGTCCTTGACGTATTTCGTGCCGCAGACCGGGCAGTCCTTGTCGGGCATATCCGCCCCGCAGCCGTAGCTACCGTCGGTGATAAATTCCACATGGCGGCATTGGGGGCAGCGGTAGTGAGGCGGCAGGGAGTTCACCTCGGTGATGCCGGACATATAGGCCACCAGAGAGGAGCCAACGGAGCCACGGGAGCCCACCAGATAGCCGTTTTCCAGACTGCGCTGCACCAGCTTCTGGGCGGACATATACACCACGTCATACTTCCCCAGGATGCTGCCCAGCTCCACATTCAGCCGGTCCACCACCAGCTGGGGAGGCTGGTCGCCGTACAGGGCGTGGCACTTGTCCCACACCAGGCGGTTCAGGTCCTCCTGGGAGTTTTCCAGCCGGGGCGGGAACAGCTGGCCCGGAGGCAGCAGCTCGATCTCCTCCACCAGGTCGGCGATGCGGCGGGGGTTGTCGATGACCACCTGATGGGCCAGCTCCTCCCCCAGATAGGAAAACTCCTCCAGCATCTCGGTGGTGGTCTTGAAGTAGATGGGCAGGGGCGCGTCGGCGTCGGGGAACTTCTTGCTGGCCAGGAGGATATGGCGGTAGGCCTCGTCCTCCGGCTCCTGGAAGTGGACGTCGCCGGTGGCGCAGACGGGCTTGTTCAGCTCCCGGCCCAGGCGGACGATGGTGCGGTTGAACTCCCGCAGCTCCTCCTCCGACTGGACGTCGCCGTTGCGGAGCATGAACAGATTGTTGCAGATGGGCTGAATTTCCAGATAGTCGTAAAACGATGCGATGCGCCTGAGCTCGGCCCAGTCCTTGTGGTCCTTCACCGCCTGGAACAGCTCCCCGGCCTCGCAGGCGGAGCCGACAATCAGCCCCTCCCGGTGGGCCATCAGCTCGGTTTTGGGGATGATGGGCACCCGCTTGAAGTATTGCAGGTTGGAGGCGGAGATCAGCTGGTACAGGTGCTTGAGGCCCATTTTGTTCTTGGCCAGCAGGATGATGTGCTTGGGGAAGCGGCTGGACTTGCTGCCCCGGGGCCGCAGTTTCAGCATCTGGGGGTTGATGTCCTGGAGACGGCGGATGCCCAGCTCTTTTTCCATCTTCTGGAAAAACGGGATCAGCATGTAGGCCACCATGGCCGCGTCGTCGGAGGCCCGGTGGTGGTTGAAGGCGGGCAGGTCCAGATACTCGGCCACGATGTCCAGCTTGAACTTGTGCAGCTCCGGCAGGAGATTCTGGGCCAGGATCAGGGAGTCCACATAGGTGGGGTCGAAGGGAAGCTCCTCCCGGCGGCAGCCGGCCCGGATGAAGCTGATGTCGAACTCGGCGTTGTGGGCCGCCAGGGGGCGGCCGTTCACAAAGGACAGAAAGGCCGTCAGGGCCTCCTTGGGGGAGGGGGCACCGGAAAGCATGGCGTCGGTGATGCCGGTGAGGCCGATGATCTCCGGCGTCAGGCGGCGGCCGGGGTTCACGAAGGTCTGGAACCGGTCGGTGACCTGGCCGTCCTTCAGCACCACGGCGCCGATCTCGGTGATGGCCTCCCGGTCCACCTTCAGGCCGGTGGTCTCGATATCGAAGCAGACGATCTCGTCGGAGAAGTCCTGGTCCTGGGGACCGTGGACGGCGATGCGGTCGTCTAAGTTATTGACGAAGTAGCCCTCCACGCCGTAGAGGATCTTGATCTTGCCCTTGGCGGTGTGCCAGGCGTCCGGGAAGGACTGGGCCACGCCGTGGTCGGTGATGGCGATGGCCGGGTGGCCCCAGGCGATGGCCTGCTTGATGACGGAGGCGGTGTCCGTCAGGGCGTCCATGTTGGACATCTTGGTGTGGAGGTGCAGCTCCACCCGCTTCTCCGGGGCGGTGTCCTCCCGGGGCTTGTGGGGGATCTTCATAATGTGGAAGGGGCGCAGCTGAATGTCCTTGCCGTCCCGGCTCAGCTCCACATTGCCCTGGACCCGGAGCCACATCCCCGGGGACACGGCGTTCTGCATGGACTGGGCCTCCTTGCCCTCCATGTACTTGGTGACGGTGACGGAATTCCGGTAATCCGTCATGTCGAAGGTCAGACGCCAGACACCGGGCTTGCGGGTCTCGTAGCACTCGGCGGCAAAGACCTTGCCCTCTACCACCACGGCGCCCATCTTGGGGTTCAGACCGTCGATGGGGACGGGCTTGCCCTTGATCTCCCGGCCCATGAGGACGTCGGACCTGTCATCTGCGCGCTGGGGGGTGCGGAAGTGGAGCCGCAGCTGGCGCAGCTGATACTGGTCCATCAGCAGCTGGCGCAGGGCGGTGACGGCGGCCTCCGGCAGGGGGGCGGAGGCTGTCAGCTCCAGCTCCATGGTGCGCTCCGCCCGGTCCATGCTGCCGCCCACCACGCAGGCGTCGTGGAGCAGCAGGCCCAGGTCCCGGGGGGGCACAAAGCTCTCAAAAAAGGTGAAAAACGGTATTTTATCGCACATACGGGGCCCTCCCTTACAGCTTGTCGATCTCGTCCATCAGGGCGTCCACCAGCTTGTCCTGGGGGACCTTGCGCAGGATTTCGCCATGGCGGAACAGCAGGCCCTCGCCGTCGCCCCCGGCGATGCCCACGTCGGCGGCCCGGGCCTCGCCGGGGCCGTTGACCACGCAGCCCATGACCGCCACGGTGATGGGCTTGGTGCAGCCCTGAAGGCGGCGCTCCACCTCCCGGGCGATGGGGATCATGTCGTACCGGGTGCGGCCGCAGGTGGGGCAGGAGATCAGGTCGGGGCCGGTTTTCCGCAGACCGGCGGCAGACAGGATGTCCAGGGCGGCGCGGACCTCCTCCTCCGGGTCCGCCGTGAGGCTGACCCGGAGGGTGTCGCCGATGCCCTGGCACAGCAGGCCGCCGATGCCGATGGCGGATTTCAGCACCCCCAGGCGGGGGGTGCCGGCCTCGGTGACCCCCAGGTGCAGGGGGTAGTGGGTCTGCTCATGGAGCATGCGGTAGGCGGCCATGTTCACCGGGACGTGGGAGCATTTGACGGAGATGCAGATGTCATCGAAGTTACAGTCGTTCAGCAGGCGGACGTGGCCCAGGGCGCTGTCCACCAGGGCCTGGGCGGTGACGCCGCCGTATTTTTGCAGCAGCTCCCGCTCCAGGGAGCCGCCGTTGACGCCGATACGGATGGGGATGCCCCGGTCCCGGCAGGCGTCGGCCACGGCACGGACCTTTTCCGCGGAGCCGATGTTGCCGGGGTTGATGCGGATCTTGTCCACCCCCTGGCGGACGCACTCCAGGGCCAGGCGATAGTCAAAGTGGATATCCGCCACCAGGGGGATGTGGATGCGGCGGCGGATGGGGCCGATGGCCCGGGCGGCGTCCATATCCGGCACCGCCACCCGGATGATCTGGCACCCGGCCTGCTCCAGACGGAGGATCTGGGACACGGTGCGCTCCACGTCCTGGGTGGGGGTATTGCACATGGACTGGATGCTGACCGGCGCGCCGCCGCCCACGGCCACGGCGCCCACATGGATCTGTTTGCTCATGGTGTTATCCTCCTGTAATTGTGTGATAAATGGCATAATTTGCCTCAAAAGGGCGGCGCCCTTTTGAGGCAAAGGGGATTCAGTGGAACAGCTTCAGAACGTCCTGGAAGGTGATGACCAGCATCAGGCCCATCAGCAGGATGAAGCCGGCCAGGTGGACGTAATTTTCAAATTTGGCGGGGATCTGTTTGCGGATGGTGAGCATACACAGGGCGTTGACCACCAGGAAGAAGATCTTGCCGCCGTCCAGGGCGGGCAGGGGCAGCAGGTTCATCACCGCCAGGTTCACGGCGATGAGGGCCGCCAGGTAGGCGATGTTGGCGGCGGCGGCCGCAGCGCTTTCGGACTGCTCGCCCACGGTGGTGATGGTGGAGACGATGCCCACGGGGCCGCTCATATCGGAAAGGCCCGCCTCGCCGGTGATGAGCATCTGGAGGCTCAGGCGCACCAGGCGGACAAAGTCCACCGCCTGGTTCCAACAGTATTCCAGCCGCCCGCCGAAGGTCAGCTCCTCCGCCCCGAAATACAGGCCGAAGCCGGTGAATTTTTCGCCGGACTGGTCCAGATACTCGCCCCGCTCCATGTGGAAGTTCTCCAGCCGGAGCTTCTGGCCGTCCCGGCGGATGACCAGGTCAAAATCGCCGGTTTTATTGCGGCCCAGCAGCAGGGACACGTCGCTGAAGGTGTAGATGCGCTCCCCGTCGATGGACAGGATGCGGTCGCCCTCCCGGAGGCCGGAGGCGGATTCCAGAGGGCAACCCTCGGCAAAGCCCCGGATCACCGGGACGTTGACGGCCTTGACCCCGGCGTACAGCACCAGGATGATGATAAGCCCCGCCAGGAAGTTCATCAGGGCCCCGGCGGCGAAGATCAGCAGCTTCTGCCAGAAGCCCTGGTTATTCAGGGCGGCGGGGTCGCTGGAGTCCTCCTCCTCGCCCTCCATGGCGCAGAAGCCGCCGATGGGCAGCAGGCGCAGGGAATACTGGGTGTCGCCCTTGGTTTTTTTCAGCAGGGCGGGGCCCATGCCGATGGAAAATTCGTTGACCCGCACGCCGCAGGCCTTGGCCGCCAGAAAGTGGCCCAGCTCGTGGACGGCGATGAGGACGCCGAAAATCAGGATCGCTGCGATAATATAGATCATACCATGTCTCCTACCGTTTGCAGTACAGCGGCTCGCGCCTGTCTGTCTGCTTCCAGTATATCCGGAAGGTCCGGGGCATATTTCACCTGCACCCGGTCAAGAGCGGACTCCACCAGGCGGGGAATGTCGTTGAAGCCCACACGCTCCTGCAGAAACAGGGCCACCGCCGCCTCGTTGGCGCCGTTCATGATGGCGCAGGCGGTGCCGCCGGTCCGGGCGCACTGGCGGGCGATGCGCAGGCAGGGGAAGGCGTCCATGTCCGGAGCCCGGAAGGTCAGGTCGCCGCAGGTCAGCAGGTCCAGGGACCGGTCCGGGCTGGGGGCCCGGCGGGGCCAGGTGAAGGCATAGCGGATGGGCAGCTTCATATCCGGGGTACCCAGCTGGGCGATCATGGCCCCGTCCCGGTACTCCACCAGGGAGTGGACGATACTCTGGCGGTGGATCACCACGTCCACCTGCTCCACCGGCAGCCGGTACAGCCGCATGGCCTCGATGACCTCCAGGCCCTTGTTCATCAGGGTAGCAGAGTCGATGGTGATTTTTGCACCCATGGACCAATTGGGGTGTTTCAATGCGTCGGCGGGGGTGACGGACTCCAGCTGCTGATAGGTGCGGCCGAAGAAGGGACCGCCGGAGCAGGTCAGCAGCAGCCGCCGGACCTCATTGCGGTCCCGGCAGCCCTGGAGACTCTGAAAAATGGCGCTGTGCTCGGAGTCCACGGGGACGATGTCCGCGCCGCAGCGCTCCGCTTCGGCCATGACCAGCTCCCCGGCGCAGACCAGGGTCTCCTTATTGGCCAGGGCGATGCGCTTTTTCCGGCGGATGGCGGCCAGAGTGGGCTCCAGGCCCACGCTGCCCATAACGGCGGTGACCACGGTGTCGGCCTGGGGCAGCTGAGCCGCCAGCAGCAGGCCCTCCGGCCCCGCCTCCACCCGGATGTCCATGTCCGACAGGCGCAGGCGCAGCTCCCGGGCGGCGTCCCGGTCGTACAGCACTGCCAGGGCGGGGTGAAACTCCCGGGCCTGCTGCTCCAGCAGGTCCACCTGGCGGTTGGCGGTCAGGGCCGCCACGGAAAGGCCCAGCTCCCGGGCCACTTGCAGGGTCTGGCGGCCGATGGAGCCGGTGGAGCCCAGCAGGGAAATGGTTTTTGTCATGTTGCGATTCTCCTTATGCCGTTTACGCCGTTTATGCCGCCAACGCCCGCAGCAGGGCGCACAGCACCGGGGCGGCAAAAAGCACGCTGTCGAACCGGTCCAGCACGCCGCCGTGACCCGGCAGCAGACGGCCATAGTCCTTGATGCCGTACTGGCGCTTCACGGCGGAGAAGCTCAGGTCTCCCAGCTCCCCCAGCAGCGCCCCCAGCAGGCCCAGGGCCACGCACAGGGGCAGGCCCAGGTTCACGCCGGTGATGGCCCGGTACACCGCGCAGAAAATGGCCATACCGGCCATGCCGCCCACCAGGCCGCCTGCCGCGCCCTCCACGGTCTTATGGGGGCTGACCAGGGGGGCCAGCTTATGACGGCCCAGGGCCATGCCGGTGAACAGGGCCAGGGCATCGCTGCAGAAGGCCGCCACCAAGGGCGTCAGCACCAGGAGATACCCCCCCTCCAGCATCCGCAGGCCGTACAGCCCCGAGAAGGCCCAGGGGATGGCGAAGCCCGCCGCGGCCATGGCGCAGACGTCGGTAAAGGTCAGGGTCTGAGGCTTTCCATAGGTCAGCACCCCGGACAGGGGCAGGGCCAAAGCCGCCGCCAGCAGCAGCCACTCCAGGCCCGGCCAGGAAAATACCTGCCGCCCCAGCAGCAGCACGGCGCACAGGGCGGGCAGCACCGTCCAGCGGCGGGCCTTGTCCGGGCCGGACACCGCCGTCAGCAGCTCGTGGGCCGCGATGACGGACAGGGCCGCCAGCAGCAGGGCCGTGGCCCAGGCGGGAGCGATGCACAGCACGGCAAGCAGGGCGGGAATGCCCACCACAGCCACCAATATCCTCTGTTTCATGTTTGTATCCTCTCTATTTCACGCCGCCGAACCGCCGGTCGCGGCTCTGGTAGGCGATGATGGCTTTGTCCAGGGTCCGGGCGTCGAAGTCCGGCCACAGGGTGTCGCAGAAGTAAAACTCCGAATAGGCGCACTGCCACAGCAGAAAGCCGGACAGGCGCTCCTCGCCGCTGGTGCGGATGATGAGCTCCGGGTCCGGAATCCCGGCGGAGTAGAGATAGTCGGAGAAGCCCGCCTCGGTGAGGCTGTCCGGGTCAGCGATACCGTCGGCGCAGTCCCGGGCGAAGCGGCGGGCGGCGTGGAGAATCTCCTCCCGGCCGCCGTAGTTCAGGCAGACGTTGGCCTGGAACCCGTGGATGTGGGTGGAGATCTCATTGGTGCGGTCCACCAGGGCCTGCAGCTCCGGCGAAATGGCGGACAGGTCCCCCAGAAAGCGCAGGCGGATCTGATCGCGCTCCATAGAGTCGATGGCCTCCAGCATATACTGCTTGAGCAGGGCCATGATGGTGCTGACCTCGTCGGCGGGACGCCTCCAGTTTTCCGTGGAGAAGGCGTACACCGTCAGGTATTCCACCCCCAGATCCTTGCAATAGGTGGCGATTTTGCGGAAGGTCTCGGCCCCCACCTTATGTCCGGCAGTGCGAGGCAGACCCCGCTGCTTCGCCCAACGACCGTTGCCGTCCATAATAATAGCGATGTGGCGGGGCAGGCGGCTCTTGTCCACCTGCCCCGCCCCGTGATGATGAATTTTCTTGGAAAACAGGCCCATCAGACGGACAGGAGCTCCTTTTCCTTGTTTTCCAGGAGCTTGTCCAGTTCCTTGCAGCTGTCGTCGGTCAGCTTCTGCAGGTCCTTTTCCGCCATCTTCAGCTCGTCCTCGGTGATCTCGGAGGCCTTCTGCTGCTTCTTGAAATTCTCCATGGCATCGCGGCGGATGTTGCGCACAGCCACCTTGCCGCCCTCGGTATACTTGCGGATCTGCTTGACCAGGTCCTTGCGGCGCTCCTCCGTCAGCTGGGGGAAGCTCAGGCGGATGGCCTTGCCATCGTTCTGGGGATTGATGCCCAGGTCAGACTCCAGAATGGCCTTTTCGATGGCCTTCAGGGCAGAAGCGTCCCAGGGGGTGATCACCAGGCTGCGGGGATCGGGAGAGGCCACGGACGCGATCTGCTGGATGGGGGTGGGGGTGCCGTAATAGTCCACATGGATGCGGTTGAGCACGGAGGCGTTGGCACGGCCTGCACGCACGGCGGCAAAGTCGTTGGCAACGGATTCGATGCTCTTTTTCATTTTTTCCTCGTAAACCTTGTACTCGTCTTTCAGCATGGGTTATGCCTCCTTCACAATTGTTCCGATTTTTTCGCCGCGCAGGGCGCGGACGATGTTGTAGGGGTCCTTCAGGGCGAACACCAGCACGGGAATGTGGTTGTCCATGGACAGGCTGGTGGCGGTGGAGTCCATGACGGCCAGGCGCCGCTTGAGCACCTCGTCATAGGTGATGGCGTCGAACTTCACGGCGTTGGCGTTGGTGGCGGGGTCGCAGTCGTACACCCCGTCGATGTTCTTGGCCAGCAGGATCACGTCGGCGCCGATCTCGGCGGCGCGAAGCACGGCGGCGGTATCCGTGGAGAAGAAGGGGCAGCCCACGCCGCAGCCGAAGATCACCACGCGGCCCTTTTCCAGATGGCGCACGGCACGGGCCCGGATGTAGGGCTCCGCCACCTCCTTGATCTCCAGCGCCGTCTGGACCCGGACGTCCACGCCCTTCTGCTCCAGCACGTCGGCCATGGCCATGCAGTTCATGGCGGTGGCCAGCATGCCCATATGGTCGGCGCGGGTGCGCTCGATGTGGCCCTCGCCGTTTTTGACGCCCCGCCAGAAGTTGCCGCCGCCGATGACCACGCCCACCTGGACGCCCATGGCCACGCACTCCTTGATGACGTCGGCCACCCGGCCCATGACCTGGAAATCCAGGCCGAAGTGCTTGTCGCCGGCCAGAGCCTCGCCGCTGATCTTCAGCAGCACCCGTTTGTACTTCGGTTCGTCCATTGACTGAATCCTCCCTATTCATACTTAGTTGTATTTTACCTTATTTTTCTGGTTTTGCATAGGGGGTAAACGCAAATTTTTGCCAGGTTGTTTTTTTCCGTCGAAGGGTATATAATATGGGATATTGCACCATGGAGGGGGACGAGATATGGAGCTGCGGCATGTATACGGAAGGACCTATGCGGCGGTGGGGGCCACGGCGCTGATGCCGGTATATAAGCTGACGGACACGGACATTGTGCTGATGGACACGGGATACGCCAAGCTGGACCGCAGCGCCCTGGTGAACCTCATTGAGGGCAACGGGTTCCGGCTGCGGGGAATCATCTGCTCCCACGCCCACTTTGACCACACGGGAAACGTCCGGTACTTGCAGCAGCGGTACGGCTGCCAGGCGGCGGCCCAGATCATCGAGGCGGGCATCTCCGTGAATCCCGATGCGTACCGGGCCAACTATGTGGCCCTGACCTATGGCAAAAGCCGGGAATATCTGCTGGAGGAGTGCTTTCCGGCGGACGTGATCATCCCCGCCGATGCGGAGCATCTGGACTTCTGCGGGGCCAGGTTCGGCATTTTACAGCTGCCGGGCCACTCCGCCGGGCACATCGGCGTCGTCACCCCGGACAACGTGGCCTATCTGGGGGACTGCCTGATTGACGAGGGGCAGATCGCCGCCGCCAAGCTCCCCACCAGTATGTTCATTGCCCGGGACCTGGAGAGCAAGGAGAGCCTGCGGGCGCTGCGGTGCCCGGCATACATCATCGCCCACAAGCAGGTGCTGACGGATATCGGCCCTCTGATCGACCGGAACATCGCCTTCATCCATGACAAGGGCCGGGAGCTGATGGAGGACCTGGAGGACGGCATGTCCTTTGACCAGTGGATCTACGCCTTCTGCCAGCGGGAGAACGTCCGCACCCGGAACGAGTTCAAGTTCAGCATCGTGGAGCGGAATTTTGCCAACTTCGTGGACTGGCTGACGGACGAGGGAAAGGTGGAGGTGCGGCGGGAATTCTGCGCCAAGCACTATTTTCACCGGGAAAAGTAAAGCGATTGTAAAATAACGGATTGCATATACTGCGAAAACGGTCTATAATGGGCAGATACCCCGCAAGTATAATGAAAATTTGAGGTATTTGAGGATGAACATTGGAGAAAAGCTGAACATGACCATGCTCTGCGACTTTTACGAGCTGACCATGGGAAACGGATACTTTGAAAACGGCTTCAAGGACAAGATCACGTATTTTGACGTGTTCTTCCGCCGGGTGCCGGATAAGGGCGGCTTCGCCATTGCCGCCGGTCTGGAACAGCTGATCCGTTACATCGAGGACCTGCACTTCACCCCGGAGGACATTGCGTATCTCCGGGGGCGGAACCTGTTCTGTGAGGAGTTTCTGGAGTATCTGGCGAACTTCCGGTTCACCGGCGACATCTACGCCGTGCCGGAGGGAACCCCGGTGTTCCCCAAGGAGCCGCTGGTGGTGGTCCGGGCCCCGGCCATCGAGGCCCAGCTCATTGAGACCTTCACCCTGCTGACCGTGAACCACCAGAGCCTCATCGCCACCAAGGCCAACCGCATCACCCGGGCCGCCAGAGGTCGGACGGTGCTGGAGTTCGGCTCCCGCCGGGCCCAGGGCTCCGACGCCGCCATCACTGGCGCGCGGGCGGCCTACATCGGCGGCTGTGCCGGAACCGCCTGCACCATCTCCGACCAGCTGTACGGCGTGCCCGCCGGAGGCACCATGGCCCACGCCTGGGTGCAGATGTTTGACTCGGAATACGAGGCCTTCAAGACGTACTGCGAAATTTATCCCACCAACGCCACCCTGCTGGTGGATACCTACAACACCCTGAAATCCGGCATTCCCAATGCCATCCGAGCCTTCAACGAGGTGCTCAAGCCCAAGGGCATCACCAAGTGCGGCATCCGGCTGGACTCCGGCGACATGGCCTACCTGACCCGGAAGGCCCGGAAGATGCTGGACGACGCCGGGTGGACCGAGTGCAAGATCAGCGTGTCCAACTCCCTGGACGAGTATCTGATCCAGGACCTGTTTATGCAGGGGGCACAGATCGACATGTTCGGCGTGGGCGAGCGGATGATCACCGCCCGCTCCGAACCGGTGTTCGGCGGCGTATACAAGCTGGCGGCGGTGGAGGACGATGAAGGAAACATCATCCCCAAGATCAAGGTCAGCGAAAACGTGGAGAAGATCACCATTCCCCATTTCAAGAAGGTGTACCGCTTCTATGGCCGGGACACCGGCAAGGCCATTGCCGACCTGATTACCCTCCACGACGAGCAGGTGGACGACACCCAGGACCTGGAGATCTTCGACCCCATGGCCACCTGGAAGAAGAAAACCGTGTACAATTTCACCGCCCGGGAGCTGCTGGTGCCGGTGTTCCTGAAGGGCAAGCGGGTGTATGACAGCCCCACCCTGCCGGAGATCCAGGCCTATTGCCGCCAGCAGGTGGACACCCTGTGGGACGAGGTGAAGCGCTTCGACAACCCCCACAAGTATGTGGTGGACCTGTCCCGGAAGCTGTGGGACATCCAGCAGGAGCTTCTGCGTTCGTCCCAGCGGTGACGGAGGATAAGGGCGGACAGAGTCGTCCGCCCCTACAGGCCCTCTCAGTCGGCTGCGCCGACAGCTCTCCCAGAGGGAGAGCCAAGGC
>OGLN01001284.1_pt1 | contig 18263 bp, 17 predicted proteins | sample 1572641 | NCBI WGS metagenome assembly OGLN01 (sample SAMEA2581903, study PRJEB24529) | metagenome | biome: Human gut stool | place: China | collected 2011
AGGCATTGTTTAGCAGCGGAGATGTGTGGGTTTACTTCAAGAACACGATGGTTCTCTGGATCATGTGTTTCATTCCACAGATTTTCTTCTCATTACTGCTTGGTGCCTGGTTCTCAGATGTGCAGTTGAGACTGAAAGGTTCCAGATTCTTTAAGACAGTTATTTATCTGCCGAACCTGATCATGGCATCCGCATTTTCAATGTTATTCTTTACATTGTTCTCTGACGGAGGACCAATCAACTCACTGCTCATGCAGATCGGTTTCATCTCCGAACCGTACAAATTCTTATCACATGCAGGAAGTACAAGAGGTCTTATCGCTTTAATGAACTGCCTGATGTGGTTTGGTAACACCACCATCCTTCTTATGGCAGGTATGATGGGAATTGATACCTCACTCTTTGAGGCAGCAGAAGTTGACGGAGCAACCTCAACACAGGTATTCTTCAAGATTACACTTCCGTTACTTCGTCCGATCTTAGTATATGTAGTTATTACTTCTCTCATCGGTGGTCTTCAGTTATTCGATGTTCCGCAGATCTTAACAAACGGAACCGGAGATCCAATGCGTTCAACAATGACACTGATCATGTTCTTGAACAAGCATCTGTACAGTAAGAACTACGGTATGGCTGGTGCATTGTCAGTAGTATTGTTCATTATTACAACGATATTGAGTCTGGTTGTATTTAAAGTAACCGGCAATGACAAGAGAAAGGGGTAATGAACTATGGCAAAGACAAATAATAACGAAACAAAAAAAGGCATGGGTCTTCATGCAAGACGAATACTTGCCTACATTGTATTGATCATTATCTCATTCTTCTGTCTGTTCTGGTTCTATGTAATGTTTATTAATGCAACCAGATCAAACGGAGAATTGAAATCCGGATTTACAGCAATTCCGAGTACGCATTTGCTGACAAACTGGAACAACTTGGTAAACGGAACATTACCGATCTGGAACGGTATGTTCAACAGCTTGATCATTTCCGCATGTTCCGCTTTGCTTTGTACCTATTTCTCAACGATGACTGCTTATGCAATTCATGCATATGAGTTTAAGTTAAAGAAATACATTTATCCATTCATCCTGATGATCATGATGATTCCTACACAGGTTACCGCACTTGGTTTCATCAAACTCGTCAACGGCATGAACCTGATGGATACCTTTATTCCACTGATCGTTCCGACGATCGCATCTCCGGTCGTATTCTTCTATATGAAGCAGTACATGGAGAGTGCATTACCGATGTCCTTGATCGAGGCAGCTCGAATCGATGGATCCGGTGAGTTTAAGACATTCAATAGCATCGTGCTTCCGCTGATGAAGCCGGCAATCGCTGTACAGGCAATCTTCACATTCGTAAGCAGCTGGAACAATTACTTCACTCCGGCATTGATCTTACACGAAGATAAGAAGAAGACACTTCCAATCCTGATCGCACAGTTACGTGCCGCCGACTGGTTGAAGTTCGATATGGGACAGGTTTATGTAATGATTACATTCTCTATCCTGCCTGTAATCATCGTTTACTTAATTCTTTCTAAGCACATCGTACAGGGTGTTGCATTAGGTAGTGTTAAGGGCTGATAGCAAAAGAGGGGCAAAGTATTTAAATATTCATCATTTAAGAGAAGTCTCACGCAGTGGCGCGGGACTTCTTTTTTGCGTATTGGGGTTGTACCTTATCGGGCATCCGTGATATAATAGAAAAAATATCAAAGGAGTCAATTTGACGATGAAGAGACCTTGCAAAGAACTCAAGCGCATCGCTCGGGAGAACTTGAGTGGACAATATCGAATTTCCATGGGAGCCATTCTCACTTTAGGAATCATTCCTTTAGTGGCAGAACTCCCTTTTTCTATGTTACAAAGCGCCCAGCAGCCAATCGGACAGACGATTATTTTTTATGTTGCCGATTTTTTGATTTCTCTGATTGCATTCCTGCTGTCGGTCGGTGTTACCTGCATGAACATGAATATTGCGAGAGGAAAGAAACCGGCGCTTGGAATGGTTTTTTATGCCTTTAAAAATCATCCGGATCGCTTTCTGCTTGCAGGAATTCTTCTGACTGTGCTGACCGTTCTGGCGGCAATTCCGGCGGGAATCGGAATGGTGCTTTTCTATGTGTTAGAAATCCATGTGGCGCTTGCGATTGGACTGGTTGCGCTTTGCCTGCTTGGAATTTTTCTGATTGTATTTGTACAGCTGCAATATGCGCTCACGGTATATATTATGCTGGATCATCCGCAGATGAGCGTGATGGAAGCGCTTCGCACGAGCCGCAGGCAGATAGGAGGCAACAGAGGACGCCTGCTGTATCAGTTTTTCAGCTTTATTGGATTGCACGCACTGTGCATTCTGAGTATTGGAATCGGTTATCTGTGGGTGCTTCCGTACCAGTTTCAGACGACTGCTAATTTCTATCTTGATATCACCGGTGAGCTGGATCAGGTGCTGATGCAGAAGAATGCGCGCTCAACGCAGGGGCAGCCAACGTTTAACCAGTATGTATAAACTTTTTGAACTATAATTTGACAGGTGACTGTCAGATATTAGTATAAAAAATTAGGAGGAGTTACAAATGAATCACTCAAAAGACATCATTAAGGACGCCAGCGTCTTAGGTGTTCCGAAAATGCTGCTGCTCGGTCTGCAGCACATGTTTGCCATGTTCGGTGCTACGATTTTGGTCCCGATTCTGGTAAATGGTTACTTTGGAAGTACCACTCAGGTGCTTTCTGTACAGGTTACATTATTCTGTGCCGGTCTCGGTACACTGTTTTTCCACTTGTGTGCGAAGTTTAAGGTTCCTGCATTCCTTGGATCATCGTTCGCATTCTTAGGTGGATTTGCAAGCATTGCAAGTCTTGATACCGGAATCTTTGCGAATATGCCGGATTCCGAGAAGTTACAGTATGCGTGTGGCGGTATCTTCGTTGCAGGACTGTTGTATCTGGTACTTGCGCTCATCATTAAGCTGATTGGCGTGAAACGCGTGATGCGTTTCCTCCCACCGGTTGTAACCGGACCAATTATTATCTGTATCGGACTGAGTCTTGCACCATCTGCAGTCAACAATGCTTCTACCAACTGGCTGATCGCAATCGTTGCACTTGCTGTCATTATTGTGTTTAACATCTGGGGCAAGGGAATGTTCAAGATTATTCCGATTCTTCTTGGTGTTGTGATTTCTTATGTATTTGCACTTGTGCTGCATGGACTTGGTTTTACCAATCCGGATGGATCTGCAATCTTTGATTTTACCAATGTCGTGAATGCTTCATTTGTAGGACTTCCACCATTTCAGCTTCCGAAGTTCAACATTACGGCTATCCTCGTTATGGCTCCGATCGCGATCGCAACTATGATGGAGCATATCGGTGATATGTCTGCAATCTCCGCTACCGTAGGAGAGAATTTCTTAGAGAATCCGGGACTTCACCGTACATTGATCGGTGACGGTCTTGCAACTTCTTTCTCTGCTTTGATCGGTGGACCGGCGAACACAACATACGGAGAGAATACCGGCGTACTCGAGCTTTCCCGTGTACATGATCCGAAGGTTGTACGTCTTGCAGCTGTCTATGCGATTATCCTAGGCTTTATCCCGAAGTTCGCAGAGATCATCGGATCAATGCCGGCTTCGATTATCGGCGGTGTCAGCTTCATCCTTTACGGTATGATCTCTGCAATCGGTGTTCGTAATGTTGTTGAGAATCATGTAGACTTTACAAAGTCACGTAACCTTATTATCGCAGGTGTCATCCTTGTCAGTGGACTTGGATTCTCCAATGGACTTACGTTCAACGTTGGTGGAACTTCCATCACACTGACATCTCTGGCAATCGCAGCACTTGCAGGAATCATCCTGAACGCCATTCTGCCTGGCAATGATTACCACTTTGGTGATAACCCTGATTCTGATTCTTCCAGAGGAGTGGATCTTCGTCCTCGTGAACTTGAGAAGGAACTGGCTGAAGAATATAAAGAAGACAAATAAATTTTGTTGATGCGCGAATTGCGGCCGCCCATGCGATGCATGGGCGGTCCTTTTTGTGCTTGACGGATTGGGATGAACTTTATGAAGAAGAGATGGAAGCATGACGCCATCCGAGGCATACGTTCCTTTTTAGAAAAATTGTCAAGTTAACTTCGGGAACGATTTTGGATAGATTGTAATAGCGGTTGCATTTGGACAAGTAATAAGATTATACTGTAGGAGAAAATTAATATTTTAGAAAAGGTATGACAAAGAACTATCATGAAAACAGATAAACTTCTAGATAAATGTTTCTACATCATCGGCTGGGTATTCATCGCAATTGGGGCAGCCGCATTTTTGCTATATCATGCAGGAATTTTACCATCCATCCGGATTGCCCCATGCATGATCCACAGCATGACGGGCTACTATTGTCCGGGCTGCGGGGGCACGCGGGCGACATACGCGCTGCTGCATGGCAAAATAATAACCTCCCTGTACTACCATCCGATTGTTGTATATGGGGTAGTTGTGGGAGGCTGGTTTATGATCTCACAGACGATCGAGCGGCTTTCACGGGGAAAGCTTTGTATTGGGATGCGTTACAGAGATCTGTACCTATGGATTGCACTTGCAATCGCAATCGTAAATTGTCTGGTGAAAAATCTTGTGCTTGCAATCACCGGGATTGCGCTGCTTGGATAATTCTTACGGTGTCTGGTAAAGCTGCTGGATCAGATCATTGTAATCGATACCGGACATATCCGAATATGCCTTCAAGATTCCGTCGATGCTACCGTACTCTGCAAGCGCAAAAGCAAATGCTGCAATATAAATAACGGTTGTCAGAACGAGCGCTGACGCGCCGAGAATCAATCCAATCTGCGCTTTGCCGGTGTAACGCATCTCACCGCCGCGGGAGAGCGTTGCAAAAATGATCGCGAGTGCACCGCACGGAATCGACAGATACAGGCATGTGCAGCTGAGCAGTGCGATCATGCCAAGTGTCATCGAGGCGATCGCCATACGCTCGGAATGTTTGCTGGAATAAGGATTGTAGTATTGTTGTGGTTGTCCGTATGGATTGCCGGACGGTTGAAACTGGTCCATCTGTTACCTCCGAATAAGTATTGATTTCATTTTAGCACTTCCTATATAATAGGGAAAGAGAAATTTGTGTGAAAGGATTTATATATGGATATTATTGCAAAAATCGCTCAGGAACTGGGCATTCGAAATAATCAGGCAGAGGCGGCCATCAAGCTGATCGATGAGGGATGTACCATTCCTTTTATCGCGCGATACCGCAAGGAGGCAACCGGCGCGTTAAACGATGAGGTGCTTCGTAATCTGTACGACCGCCTGATCTATCTGCGTAACCTGGAGGATAAGAAACAGACTGTTCTTGCATCAATCGAGGAACAGGGAAAACTGACGGAGGAATTGAAGAAACAGATTCTTGCGGCAGAGACGCAGGTTGCGGTGGATGATCTGTACCGTCCGTATCGCCCGAAGCGTCGCACCCGCGCTACGATTGCCAAGGAAAAAGGCCTTGAGCCACTTGCCAATGTCATTATGTTACAGATGTCAAAGACACCGCTTGAAGAGGAGGCTTCCGCTTATGTGGACGCGGAAAAAGGCGTGGAGTCCGTAGAAGATGCGATTGGCGGAGCGAAGGACATTCTGGCGGAATTTGTATCGGACAATGCAGATTACCGTAAGCATATCCGCGAACTGACGATGAAAAAGGGACGCCTTGTATCTGCCGCGAAGGATCCGGAGGCAGAGTCTGTTTATGAGATGTACTATGAATTTGATGAGGCTTTGTCTAAGGTTGCGGGACACCGCACGCTCGCCATCAACCGTGGCGAGAAGGAGAAGATTCTGACTGTCAAGATTGAGGCACCGGAAGAAGATATCTGCCGTTACTTGGAGAAACAGGTAATTACGAATCCGCAGGGGCAGATGGCACCGGTACTGCGCGAGGTAGTGGCGGATGCTTACGAGCGTCTGATCGCGCCGGCGATTGAGCGTGAGATTCGAAGTGACTTGTCGGAGAAGGCGGAGGATGGCGCAATCAAAGTGTTTGGCAAGAATCTGCAGCAGCTTCTGATGCAGCCTCCAATCGCGGGACAGGTTGTGCTTGGCTGGGATCCGGCATTCCGTACCGGATGCAAGCTGGCTGTCGTTGATCCGACCGGAAAGGTGCTGGATACAACGGTTATCTACCCGACTGCTCCACAGAATAAGGTTGAGGAAGCCAAAGTAGTATTAAAGAAACTGATCTCCAAGTATCACATTACACTGATCTCACTTGGCAATGGTACAGCATCCCGGGAGTCGGAGCAGGTGATCGTGCAGCTGCTTAAAGAAATTCCGGTGCAGGTACAGTATATTATTGTAAATGAGGCGGGCGCGTCCGTGTATTCGGCAAGTAAGCTCGCGACGGAAGAGTTCCCGAATTTTGATGTGGGACAGAGAAGTGCTGCTTCAATGGCACGCCGTCTGCAGGATCCGCTTGCAGAATTGGTCAAGATCGACCCGAAGTCGATCGGCGTCGGTCAGTACCAGCATGACATGAACCAGAAGAAATTAAGCGAAGCATTGGGCGGCGTTGTTGAGGATTGCGTGAACCGTGTTGGAGTGGACTTAAATACTGCGTCTGCATCCCTTCTTGAATATATTTCCGGTATCAGCAAGGTGATCGCAAAGAATATCGTGGCTTACAGAGAGGAAAACGGAAGTTTTACGTCACGTTCGCAACTCCTTAAGGTTGCAAAGCTTGGACCGAAGGCATACGAGCAGTGTGCAGGATTCATGCGGATTACCGGGGGTAAGAATCCGCTGGATGCGACTGGTGTGCATCCAGAGTCGTATGCGGCAACCAAAGAATTGTTAAAGAAACTGGGATATACACTGGAAGATGTCAGCAACCGTTCTGTGGTCGGAATCTCGAAAAAGATTGCGGATTACAAGAAACTTGCGGCAGAGCTTGAAATTGGTGAACTGACCCTTCGCGATATTGTAAAAGAATTGGAGAAGCCGGCACGTGATCCGCGTGAAGACATGCCGAAGCCAATCCTGCGCAGCGATGTTCTCGAAATGAAGGATCTGACACCGGGAATGGTACTGAAGGGAACCGTGCGTAATGTCATTGACTTTGGCGCTTTCGTCGATATCGGTGTACATCAGGATGGGCTTGTTCATATCTCCCAGATCTGCGACCGTTATATCAAGCATCCGCTGGAGGCGGTCAGTGTCGGAGATATCGTGGATGTCAAAGTTATGAGCGTTGATCTCAAGAAACAGAGAATCCAGCTGACGATGAAGTTATAAAAATAAATGGTTGACAGAAATGTATGAAATGCATAGAATAGGTACTGTAAAACAAATAGGAATTCTTCGGGGCAGGGTGCTGCGTGATATCGCATATTCCCGACCGACGGTATAGTCCGTGAACTGCTTAGGCAGCCGACCCGGTGAGATTCCGGGACCGACAGTATAGTCTGGATGAGAGAAGAAGTTATCGTGTATGTTTGCTATCTACGTAGCATGCATCCATTTGTGTAACGAATCCCCGATCTTTATGATCGGGGTTTTTTAGTTCTCTGGAATTCCTGAAACATTATTTATATTTATGTAAAGGAGAATGAGCATGAGCAACGAAACAAAAGCAGCAGGCGCTGCAACAACAGGAAGAACAAAGACGGGAATGAGCAGCAGGGTACGGTTTATCACTGTGACAGCGATGCTGTCTGCAATCTCATTTGTACTGATGTATTTTGAGTTCCCGATTCCGATCATGCCGGCATTCATCAAATTCGATTTCTCGGATCTTCCGGCACTTATCGGTACATTCGCATACGGACCGCTTTGCGGCGTGATCGTATGCCTGATCAAGAACCTGTTACACCTCATGGATTCGAACAGTATGCTGGTCGGCGAGCTTTCCAATTTTATTCTCGGCGCAGCATTCGTGATCCCGGCAGGTCTGATCTATAAGTTTAAGAAGACAAAGAAGAGTGCTTTGATCGGTGGAATTACCGGCGCGGTATTTATGGGAGTCTTCTGCGTATTCTCGAACTACTTTATCGTATATCCGGTATACTATCAGGTTGCAATGCCGGAGGAAGCAATCCTTGGAATGTATCAGGCAATCCTGCCATCCATGAAATCGATTCTGCAGAGTCTGATCGTATTCAACCTTCCGTTCACGGTTGTAAAAGGCCTGATCTCTGTAGCAATTACGATGCTGGTTTACAAACCACTCTCCCCAATCCTGAAGGGAAGATACAACGGATAAGAACAAGCTGACGCTTGGTGACAATAGAAGGAGGCATGCTGATGCATGCGCAGGTCATCAAGCTGACGCTTGGTGACAATATACAACTGATTTGCTGATTAGAGTGCACACTCCTGAGTCCGAAGAAAGCAGCGTTATGCCAGACGCTTGCAGGACAAGGGAGTGTGCATATTTTTTCTTTTCTTTTTATGGTGGAACTGCTATAATGATACCGAATTAAGACTTTTGGTAAGATGCGGATGACAGGCCTGCATATAGAATAATTTCAACGTATCAAAGGAGAATGGAATGAAAGCAGAATTTGATGTGCAGTTACAACCGAAGGATCTCTATCGGTTTAATATGTTTCAGACATACACGGGAATGAGCGGAATCATATCGATTGCGCTTGGAATCTTAGCGTTTGTGATGGCAGGTATTTCGGCAGTTAAGCCGGATACGCAGACGGGGTACTTGTTTATGTATATTGTGATGGGTATTGTGTTCTGGTTTTATGTGCCAATCTCGCTTTGGTTCCGTGCCAAGTCGACGCTCAAAAGTAATCAGGTGCTTGCCGGAAAGCTTCATTATGAAGTGACGGAAGAATTTATTAAAGTGACGCAGGGCAAGGAGCATGGAGAACTTCCGTGGGATATGGTGTACAAGATCGTTTCCACGAAGAACATGGTGTTGATTTATAGCAGCCGTGTGAATGCATACATTATTCCGATGCCGCAGATTGGTGATCAGTATGCCGCGTTTTGCGAAGTGGCAGAAGCGAAACTTGAGAAGTTCCGTCTGAAGCTTAAGAGGGGGTAATCATGAGGGATACAAACACAAGCAGAGTGATCGAGACGAACTCTCCGGAAGAGACGCTTGCTTTGGGCGAGCAGCTTGGGCGTGCGGCGCAGCCGGGGGATGTCTATACATTAGTCGGGGATCTTGGCGTCGGCAAGACTGTGCTGACACAGGGGATTGCACAGGGACTTGAAATCGATGAGCCAATCTGCAGCCCGACATTTACCATTGTACAGGTATACGAAGAAGGTCGTATGCCTTTTTACCATTTTGATGTGTACCGGATCGGTGACATTGAGGAGATGGATGAGATCGGATATGAGGATTATTTCTACGGAGAGGGGCTTACGATGATCGAGTGGGCGAATCTGATCGAGGAGATCCTGCCGGAACACCGTAAGGAGATTACGATCGAGAAGAATCTGGAGAAAGGCTTCGATTACAGACGGATTACGATCACGGATCGATAAACAGTGGATTTATCGGAAGATAGATGCCGGTGAGATCCGGATGAAAGATAGAATTTTTGACGGACAGAGGTTGATAGTATGAAGATACTTGCATTGGACAGCTCGGGACTTGTTGCGAGCGTTGCAGTAACAGAAGATGACAATTTACTTGGTGAGTATACCATTAATTATAAGAAGACACATTCACAGACACTTCTTCCGATGCTGGATGAAGTGGCGAAGATGATCGAACTGGATCTAAAGACGGTGGACGTGATCGCTGTATCGGCAGGACCGGGCTCGTTTACCGGACTTCGTATTGGCTCGGCGACAGCAAAGGGACTTGCGCTTGCTTTGGATAAAAAGATTGTGTCGGTTCCAACGGTGGATGCTTTGGCTTACAATATCTGGAACTGTACGGACGTGATCTGTCCTTTGATGGATGCAAGAAGACAGCAGACGTACACCGGACTGTACACGTTTGAGGATGGCAGGATGCAGACGCTTCTGCCGCAATGTGTGGTACAGATCGAAGAGATTATAAATAAGGTGAATGATATGGGAAAACCGGTCGTATTTTTGGGCGATGGCGTTCCTGTATTTGCGGATTTTATCGCGCAGCACTGCAAGGTGCCGTACCAGTATGCCCCGGCGCATTGCAATAAGCAGCGGGCTGCTTCCGTTGCCGCTTTGGGCGCGATTCTTTACGGGGAGGGCAAAGCAGAACCGGCTGCGGAGCATAAGCCGGATTATCTGCGTCTCTCCCAGGCGGAGAGAGAACGTCAGGAGAAAGAAAGGGATTTTCGTATATGAGAATCCGTTTGATGACAGCAGAAGATGTTCCGGCAGTTGCTGCGATTGAGAAGGAGTGCTTTTCGGAGCCGTGGAGCGAGCAGGGATTTCTTGATGGAATGAAAAATTCTGCCATATTTCTCGTGGCGGAGGATGAGGAACAGATTGCCGGTTATATCGGTATGTATGTGAGTGAACCGGAAGGGGAGATCACAAATGTTGCAGTTGCGCAGAGTGCGCGTGACAGGGGGATGGGAGCGTCTCTTGTTGCCGCGATGCAGCAGTGGGCGTTAGAGCATGGGGTGGAACGCATTGTATTGGAAGTGCGTGTGTCGAATGCTCCCGCGATACATGTCTATGAGAAGAAAGGGTTTGTAACGATCGGAGTGCGGAAGAATTTCTACCGGCTTCCGACCGAAGATGCAGGCATTATGGAGTGGCAGAAGTAGAATAGGAAGATAGCACATGTTAGATGTATGTTTGTTGGGAACGGCTGGAATGATGCCGCTTCCGTATCGGTGGCTGACGTCACTGATGTTGCGTTACAATGGAAGCAGTCTGTTGATCGATTGCGGAGAGGGAACCCAGATCGCCATCAAGGAGGCCGGGCTTAGTTTTAAACCAATCGATGTCCTTTGCGTGACGCATTTTCATGCGGATCATATCAGCGGATTGCCGGGCTTTCTGCTTACGATGGGCAATGCGGAGCGAACGGAGCCTCTTACGATCATCGGACCGAAGGGGCTGACGCGCGTAGTCAATGCGCTTCGTACGATCGCGCCGGAGCTGCCATTTGAGATCCAGTGTATCGAGCTTGAAGATGAGACGGAAGATATTGAGATCAATGGTTATTATATCCATGCGTTCCGCGTGAAGCATCAGGTGGTATGTTACGGATATTCGGTCGAGATCAAGCGCGCGGGAAGATTCTCGGTGGAGCGTGCAAAGGAGCAAAATATTCCAATGAAATTGTGGAGCCTTCTGCAGCGGGGAGAAGTCATCGAGCAGGATGGCATCACGTATACGCCACAGATGGTGCTTGGACCGCGGAGAAAAGGCCTGAAAGTTACTTACTGTACGGACAGCCGTCCGACCGATGGAATTGTGGAGGCAGCAAAGGAATCGGATCTGTTTATCTGCGAGGGAATGTACGCGGAGAAGGATAAGATCGCTAAGGCAAAACAGAAGAAACATATGACATTTTACGAGGCGGCAGAGATGGCAAGACGCGCGCAGGTGAAGGAGATGTGGCTGACGCATTTTTCTCCGTCACTCGTTCATGCGGAAGATTATATGCCACAGGTGCGGCGTATTTTTGAAAATTCTTACCTTGGAAAAGACGGCAAAAGCGTGGAGCTTGCGTTTGAGGAGGACTAGCAGATGAAGAGGAGAGTCGGAATCGTTTTTCTTGCATTATTATGTACGATTGTGGTTTGCGGAAGCTACTGGCTGCTGAAATCAAAGGTTCGGGTGCATCCGGATGAGACGGAGAATCTGACGAAGATTGAGAAGATCGTTGGCAGGGATTTAGACAATGATTATCCGTCCACACCGCGAGAGGTTGTGAAATTTTATAACAAGATCATTCTGAGTTTTTATACAGAAGATTATACAGATGAGCAGTTTGAGGGACTTTTGACGCAGGCGAGAGGTCTGATGGATGATGAACTTTTAGCGAATAATCCGCTTGATACGTATCGCTCATCGGTCAAGGATGAGATTGCTAATTATAAGAAGCGCGACCGTGAAATCCGTCAAAGCAGCGTCTGTGACAGCGATGATGTGCTTCTTAAGACGGATCCGAACAATGATGACGAGCTTGCTTATGTTACAGCAACTTATTTTGTGAAGGAAAAGAAAGAATTTACCAGAACCTACCAGATGTATGTCCTGCGCAAGGACGATGCAGGCAGCTGGAAGATTCTGACGTATTATCAGATTGAAAAGAATCCAAGTGTGGAAGAACAAACGAATTAAATGTAAAAGAGGTTTTTAAGGCGATGAGTAATCAGACAGATTCTGAAATAAAAATACTTGCGATCGAGAGCTCCTGCGATGAGACTGCGGCAGCAGTTGTTGTGAACGGACGTGATATGCGTTCGAACGTGATCTCATCCCAGATCGCTTTGCATACATTGTATGGAGGTGTCGTTCCGGAGATCGCATCGCGTAAACATATTGAGAAAATTAATCAGGTCATCGAGCAGGCACTTGCAGATGCATCGATGACGCTTGATGATATTGATGCAATCGGGGTCACCTATGGTCCGGGTCTGGTTGGTGCACTCTTGGTCGGCGTCGCAGAGGCCAAGGCAATCAGTTATGCAAGAAATATTCCACTGGTAGGAGTCCATCATATCGAGGGACATATCAGTGCCAATTATATTGAGAATCCGGAGCTTAAGCCTCCGTTTTTGTGTCTTGTCGTATCCGGTGGACACACCCATCTTGTCAAGGTGAAGGATTATGGTGTGTATGAGATCCTTGGAAGAACGAGGGACGATGCGGCAGGTGAGGCTTTCGACAAGGTCGCACGTGCGATAGGACTTGGTTATCCGGGTGGACCGAAGATTGAGAAGGTATCGCATGAGGGCAATCCGGATGCGATCGCTTTCCCGCGTGCAAAGATTGCGGACGGCGTCTATGATTTCAGCTTCAGTGGATTGAAGTCTGCGGTACTGAACTATCTGAATGGATGCAGAATGAAAGATATTGAGATCAATCAGGCGGATGTAGCAGCTTCTTTCCAGAAGTCTGTGACGGATGTACTGGTCGATCATGCACGCCATGCAATTCGTGAGTTTGGAATGGACAAGTTTGCAATTGCGGGCGGAGTGGCTTCAAACGGAGTAATCCGCGGTGCGATGGAACAGATGTGTAAGGAAGAAGGCGTACGTTTTTATCATCCGTCGCCGATCCTGTGTACCGACAATGCGGCAATGATCGGCGCAGCTGCGTACTATGATTTTATTGCCGGAAAACGCGCGGGACTTGATCTGAATGCCGTGCCGAATCTGAAGCTGGGGGAGTAATTCATGCAGAATTATACAGCAATCGTTCTTTCAGCAGGCGTTGGAAGCCGCATGCATAGCGATATACCGAAACAATACATGGATCTCGATGGATATCCGGTCATCTATTATGCGCTTCGTGCGTTTGAAGAGAGTGGGGTGGATTCCATTGTGCTCGTTACGGCACCGGAGATGATCGAATACTGCAGGAAGAATATTGTGGAAAAATATGGTTTTCGCAAGGTGACGGCTATCGTTGGTGGTGGAGCGGAGCGATATCTGTCTGTATATGAAGGCCTTAAGGCAGCGGAGGGAGAGTATGTTCTGATTCATGACGGAGCCAGACCTCTCATTGACGCAGAAAGTATCCGTCTGTGCATGGATACTGTCGCACGGGAAAAAGCGTGCGTGCTTGCAACGCCCGTCAAAGATACCATTAAAGTGGCGGATGAAGCAGGTTACGCAGCACGGACACCGGATCGAAGTACGCTTTGGGCGGTACAGACACCGCAATGTTTTCAACGTGATCTTCTGAGGCAGGCGTATGAGCAGTTGTTTGTTCGGGTGAAGGATGGCAGCTTGCAAATTCCGATTACAGATGATGCGATGATCGTGGAGCAGATGATGGGGCAGAAGGTGCGCCTGATTCCAGGCGGGTATACCAATATCAAGATCACAACCCCGGAGGATCTGGATGTTGCGGCTTTATTCCTGAATAGATAGCAGACCAAATCACATGCGTACCCCGGATTCGATAAAATGAAATCAGGGTGAAGCAAAAATGCTGCAATAGCAAGGGATAGAAAACGTTTGAAAAAATAATTGCAAAAAAATGAAAAAATCGGTTGACACTGACAAGCATTGATGGTAATATATGTCTTGCGCTGAGTCAGGCGAGAAAATAACATGGAGAGGTATCGAAGTGGTCATAACGAGGCGGTCTTGAAAACCGTTTGTCCGCAAGGGCACATGGGTTCGAATCCCATCCTCTCCGCTCATTAAAAATACAATTGAGTTTGAAATTTTTAAAGAGCGAATTAAATAACGTGTAATATATTCGGAGAAGTACCCAAGCTGGCCGAAGGGACACCCCTGGAAAGGGTGCAGGTCGTTAACAGCGGCGCGAGGGTTCAAATCCCTCCTTCTCCGCTTCGCTTGAAAATATTTTTGAAAAAGATGTATTATAATAATGGAGAATATTATAAATATTTTGAAAGTTATTTACAATCTATATGGCTCTTAATATTGTTTATGAGTATATTTTCGATATTTAAAATTAGAAATCATGAGTTATTAGTTATTAATTTAACTATAATCGGGATAACATTATTCTTGTTATTGTTTGAAGCACGTGCAAGATATCTATTTCTATATTCACCATATTATTTGTTATTGTTTGTTATTGGAACGGCGAATATATATATAAAAATAGATAGTAAGATGAAAAATATGCGTAATTGAGTAAAGGCTTATGCTAATTTATAATTATTTTGGAAGAAAATAATAAAACAATAGAAAAAACAGACACAAACAAAACAGAAAATGTAGAAGAAATTACAAAAAATCAAAAATACAAAATAACTGATGATGTTAAAATCAAAGTAATACCATTAATAAGTTCAATAGAACTTGAAGAGGTAAAAAAAGATTCAGAAGTTGAAGTTGTAGAAATTTTAAATGATTGGGTAAAAGTTAAAACATCAAATGAAAAAGAAGGTTGGGTAAGAAAAGAAAAATTAACAACTATCAAAGAAGAAACAACAAGCACAGAAAATAATACAACAAAAACAGAAGACACAACAAAAAATACAACAAACGAAACACAAACATCAACAGAAACAACAAAAACACAAGAAACAAGTACAACAAAAACAATGTATGTAAATTCACAATCTGTAAATCTAAGACAAAAAGCAGATAAAACATCACAAGTAATAAAATCATTAACATTAAACACAAAAGTAACAGTACTATCAAGTACAAACGGATGGGCATATGTAGATGTAAACGGAACAAAAGGATATATTGCAGAAAATCTATTAACATCAACACAAAAACAAACATCAAGAAGTGGACTTACAACAAGAGAGCAAAAAACAACAAGTACAACAGAAAGTACAACAACAAATACTGCATCAAATACAACTGCATCAGCATCAACAAGTTCAGTTGTATCATATGCGAAACAATATTTAGGATGTAAATATATATATGGTGGAACATCACCAAGTGGATTTGACTGCTCAGGATTCACACAATATGTATACAAACATTTTGGCGTAAATTTAAACAGAACAGCAGCAGCACAATATAGCAATGGTCAATCTGTAACAAATTTACAAGCTGGAGATTTGGTAATGTTTGGAAAATCAGGAATAAATCATGTTGGAATATATATCGGGGGAAATACATTTATACATGCCGCAAATCCAAGCAAAGGAGTTAGAACAGACTCAATGTCAACAGGATATTACAAAACAAACTATGTAGGAGCAAGAAGAATATTCTAAGACAGCAATTCTAAAAAGAACAAATCTGTAAAAAGATATATAAAATTACATTGAATTGAAGGTACATTTTATAAACTCTTACATTCAATAAATAAAAAAGCAACATAGGAGGCAATATTGAAAAGACCAATTTTTGTTGCAATTATAGGATATATATTAGGTATAATAGTGGGACTATACTTACACACAAGTATAGTCCCGTTTTGTATATGTATAGTTGCAACACCTATAATTTATAAAAAAATAACAAAAAAGAAAAAAAGTAACTCTTAAACGATACAGAAATGATGAATAACATAAAAAAATGCTTCGTTTTATCACTCATGGCAAGTTTCATGTTTTCATGTACTGACATTGAAACTATCGACTTGGAAAAAGAAGCCGTGAAAGATCTGTATGAGAATCGTGATAAAGATAAATGGGCTGAGGAAGATGCCCAGAAACAACAGAATTATGAGGACTCTGTACGCATAGCCGAGGAGAACAAACGCCTCTATGAACTCTACCTTGCAGATTTAAGGGAGTACAAAGAAACCAAGCATCCGGTGATGTTCGGCTGGTTCAACGCATGGAGTGCTGAAACTCCGGGCGAATACTCCAATCTGACGTTGATTCCCGACAGTATGGATATCGTTTCTATTTGGGGAAATTGTTTCAACATTAATGAAAAACGTCTGAAACAGATGAGAGAGGTGCAGAGTAAAGGTACCAAGGTCATTGTGGGTTGGATCGTAGAAAACGTGGGTAACGGACTTAGTAATATTCCTGAAGGCGGATGGTCTGATGACCCGACAACAGGTATCAAGCAATACGCACAAGCCATTTTGGACTCCATCGCCAAGTATGGATACGACGGCTTCGATATTGACTATGAACCTTCCTATGCCTCTCCTTTCAAACCAGGCAATCACTGTGGCGACTGGACAAACGACTGGACAGACTACAGGCCTATCATCTCTTGCAGCTCGTATGACAATAAAGAATATGAAAATCTTTTCTTTCAAACATTACGCAATGGTTTGGACAAATTAGAAGCCAAAGACGGCAAGAAGAAGATTCTGAACATCAATGGCTCAATCCACTATCTATCCCCGGAAATGGCACCTCTCTTCTCCTACTTTGTGGCACAATCCTATAATGGTAGTTATAGTGGATGGACATCCAGAATAACCAACCGTTTGGGGAATGATGTGAAAGACCAGATTATCTATACAGAGACATTCGAAAGCGGACAAGCCAACCGGATAAGTTTTGAAAATTATGCAAACTTTGTTGTTAACAACCTCAACCGGGAAGCTGGTGGTATCGGTGCTTATCACATTAATGCAGATTCATTTGACAAAAACGAATATCGTTATGTACGAAATGCAATTTCCATCATGAATCCTCCTATCAAGTAATATAATCACTTTATAAACCAAAAATAATATGAAGAAACATATAGCATTATTATTCCTGTCCTTAGGCTTTTTCACCGCTTGCGACATGGTCAGTGGTGAAGGAGAAGGTGCTGACAATGCGGTCTACATGGGTAACACCAACAGTAGCGGAGTAATCTCGATGGTGGTAAGCAACGATAAAGGTGGCAGTTCTGTAATCACTCCCCGATTAGCCAACATTACCGACCAGCCAGTGGAAATAACGGTAGAAGTGGACAAACAACTGTTGGAGGAGTATAACACCAAAGCCGGTCTGACGCTGGAACCTATGGCAATAGAAGACTTTGTATTCATCACCAAGGACAAGAAAGAAACACACGGAAAAGCTGTGGTGACTATTGAACCCGGACAGTACAACGCCAGCGTGGAGATAAAGATCCCCCAAATAGATGAAACCAAGTATCCCTACAGTAAGCGTTTTGCTATTCCGGTATCCATCACTAGCTCTTCCAAATATAAGATACTGAGCTCGCCGGACTTTACTATCATCCGTCTGAGCCGCGAGCTGGTTACTTCCGTCGGACAATTCTCACGTGCAGGAAGTATCGCACTGGTACCCAATGCAGAGCTGAGAAAGCCTATGGATAATTGGACCATGCAGGTGAGTATGCTTTACCCGAGAATGACTAATAGTAATCAAACCGTCATGTCGATCCAATCCGGTACGGGCGATTTTTATACCCGTATCACCAACGACAAAGGTATCCAGATCAAGAACGGACGCGATGGAGATGATACTTGGACCAACAAGCCCTTATCTAACGGGAAATGGCTGAACATCAGCCTTGTTCACAGGAATGCTTCCAGTATCTCGGTTTATGTGAACGGAGAATTACAGAAGACGTTCGAAACCTCGCCTATCTATTTTTCGGACATGAAGAAGTGCTGTCTATTTATAGGCAACACTCAATATACTAATGTTTATATTCGCGAAGCACGCATGTGGAACAGGGCATTGACCGACGGAGAAATCATAGATAAGGAATAT
>OGLN01001287.1_pt1 | contig 18247 bp, 20 predicted proteins | sample 1572641 | NCBI WGS metagenome assembly OGLN01 (sample SAMEA2581903, study PRJEB24529) | metagenome | biome: Human gut stool | place: China | collected 2011
TCGTCCGGGGTGTGGTGGAGTCCCCGGACCTGAGCCTGAACATCTCCCGGGAGCTTCTGCAGCATGACCGGCAGCTGAAGATCATCTCCGCCAACCTGGAAAAGAAGATCAAGGCCGAGCTGGAGCGGATGCTCCGGGACGATCGGGAGAAATACGAGACCTTCTACCGCAGCTTTGGCCGCCAGCTGAAGCTGTGCGCCCTGGACAACTACGGGGCCAGGAAGGAGCAGCTGCAGGACCTGCTGCTGTTTTACTCCTCCACCGAGAAGAAGCCCGTGACCCTGGCGGAGTATGTGTCCCGGATGCAGCCGGAGCAGAAGTTCATCTATTTCGCCTCCGGCGACACCGTGGACGCCATCGACCACATGCCCCAGACGGAGCTGCTGAAGGACCACAACATGGAGATCCTGTACTTCACCGACAAGGCCGACGAGTTCCTGCCGGATATGCTGCAAAAGTACCAGGATAAGCCCTTCCGCTCCGCCATTGACGGGGACCTGGAGCTGGGCGATGAGCAGAAGTCCGACGAGACCGACAGCTATCAGGAGGGCTTCGCCTTCCTGAAGGAGGCCCTGGGGGATAAGGTGGACCAGGTGAAGGCCTCCACCAAGCTCAAGACCCATCCGGTGTGCCTGTCCAGCGGCCAGGGCATCACCTTCGAGATGGAGAAGTATTTCACCGCCGTGCAGCCGGAGCTGGGCATGAAGGCCAAGCGCATTCTGGAGATCAACGTGGATCATCCCGCCTTCGCCGCCTTTGAGGCCGCCCGGATCATCGACCCGGACAAGGCCAAAAAGTACGCGGAGATCCTCTATAACCAGGCCTGCCTTATCGCGGGTCTGCCCATTGAGAACCCCTCCGCCTACACGGACCTGATCTGCTCCCTCTGGAAGTGACCATAAAAATAAGCCCTCCTGCCGGAGGGCTCATTTTTTATGCCGAGATGGGAAACAGCAGCTTCAGCACACCGAAGACCACCAGGGACGCGGCAGCGGCGATCAGAAAGATGAAGCAGGTCCTCCGGTCCCGCTGGGCCAGAGCCTGGTCCTCATGCTCGTTCTGCCACCGCACATAGAACCAGGCCGCGCACAGCAGACAGACAATCGGCGCAAACAGCAGGCCGATCATGGCAACGTATTCCATAGCAGTTCCTCCCTCGCTTTTTCTCCAGTATACCCTATCTGCGTTCCCCCGTCAATTGTGGGTTTTCCCCAGAGGGCCGGGTGGTTGATTTCCCCGGGAAATGGTGTTATCCTATATAAAAAGAGAGAACTGAGGAACTGCACTTATGATATTCAGCCATCATCACGCCCCTGCCCGGCGGGACGTGGACATGACCCAGGGCAGCATCACCCGCCACCTGATCCAGTTCGCCCTGCCGCTGCTGGCCGGAAACGTGTTCCAGCAGCTTTACAACATGGTGGACACCTGGGTGGTGGGCAACTTTGTGTCCAACGAGGCCTTTTCCGCCGTGGGCACCGTGGGGCCCATCATCAACATGCTCATCGGCTTCTTCATGGGCCTGTCCAGCGGCGCGGGGGTGGTCATCAGCCAATATTACGGGGCCCACCGGCCCGAAAAGGTCCGGGACACCGTACACACGGCCATGGTGCTGACCCTGGTGCTGTGCGCAGCGTTTACGGCCCTGGGCCTGGCCCTGATCCCGGCCATGCTGGACCTGATGAACACCCCGGCGGAGGTGCTGCCGGAGTCCACGGCGTATCTGTCCATCTATTTCTCCGGCATCACGGGCCTGCTGATCTATAACATGGGCTCCGGCATTCTCCGGGCCGTGGGCGACTCCCGGCGGCCCTTCTATTTCCTGGTGGTGTCGGCGGTGCTGAACACCGGGCTGGACCTGCTGTTTGTGATCCGGTTCCACATGGGCGTGGCCGGTGTGGCCTGGGCCACCATCATCGCCCAGGCGGTGTCGGCGGTGCTGGTGCTGGCGGTGCTGCTGCGGACGGACAGCTGCGTCCGTGTGGAGCTGCGGCGGCTGCGGGTCCACTGGGATATGCTGAAAAAAATCGTCCGGGTAGGCATCCCGGCGGCTCTGCAGATGGCCGTTACCGCCTTTTCCAACGTGTTCGTCCAGTCCTATATCAACCATTTCGGCGCGGACTGCATGTCCGGCTGGACGGCGTATACCAAGATCGATCAGCTGATGTTCCTGCCTATGCAGTCCCTGGCCCTGTCCGCCACCACCTTTGTGGGGCAGAACCTGGGCGCAGGCGACACCCCCCGGGCCCAGCAGGGCGTCCGCCGGGCGCTGGGGATCTCCCTGGCGGTGACGGCGGTGCTGATGGTGCCGGTGCTGGTGCTTGCGCCCCAGCTGACGACCTTCTTCAACCGCAAGGCCGAGGTGGTGGCCTATGGCACCCTGCTGCTGCGGTATATCTCCCCCTTCTATCTGCTGTGCTGCATCAACCAGATCTACTCCGGCGCACTCCGGGGCGCAGGCAACAGCCAGGTGCCCATGGTGATCATGCTGGGCTCCTTTGTGGTGTTCCGCCAGATCTATCTGTATATCGTGTCCCATTTCATCACCAATACCCTGCTGCCCCTGGCCATGGGCTATCCCGCCGGATGGCTGGTGTGCAGCGCCGCCACGCTGCTGTATTACCGCAGGGCCGCCCTGGGCCGGCAGCGCCTGGTGGAAGATAACTAAAGCCGGAGGAAGCCCGTCTATGCGTCAGATCAACGTATCCCTGGGACAGCGGTCCTATCCCATTCTCATCGGCCCGGGTCTGCTGGGCCGGGCGGCGGAGCGGCTGAGCGCCCTGCCGGTAAAGCGCTGGGCCGTGGTGGCCGACGAGACTGCGGCGTCCCTTTATGCCGGGAGCTTAGGGCTGCCGGTGTATACCTTCCCCGCCGGGGAGGGCAGCAAGTGCCTGGCGGTGTATGAGTCCCTGTGCCGCCGGATGCTGGCTGACGGCTTCACCCGGGCGGACGGCATCGTGGCCCTGGGCGGCGGCGTTGCCGGCGACCTGGCGGGCTTTCTGGCCGGGACCATCCTGCGGGGCGTCCCCCTGGTCCAGATGCCCACCACCCTGCTGGCCCAGGTGGACAGCAGCGTGGGCGGCAAAACCGGCCTGGACCTGCCGGAGGGGAAAAACCTCATCGGCTGCTTTTACCAGCCCTCCCTGGTGCTGGCGGACACCGATTGCCTGGAGACGCTGCCCCGGCGGCAGCTGTCCTCCGGCATGGCGGAGGTCATCAAGTGCGGCGTTATCGGGGACGAGGAAATTCTCCGCCACCTGGAAGCGGCGGCGAAGCCGGATCTTCCCTGGCTGGTGGAGCGCTGCTGCCGGTATAAGGCGGCGGTGGTGGCCCGGGACGAGCGGGACGGCGGAGACCGCCGCCTGCTGAACTTCGGCCACACCTTCGGCCATGCCTACGAGGCCGCCGGAGGGTACGATAGCTACACCCACGGCGAGGCCGTGGCCGCCGGGATGATGCAGATGCTCCGCTGGCAGGTGTCCCATGGGCTGGGCGGGCAGGAGCCGCTGGACAGGCTCACCCCCCTGCTGGAGCGGTGGGGGCTTCCCGTCCGGCTGCCCTGGGATGGGGCGGCGGACTATCTGGCCCGGGACAAGAAGCGGGCCGGAGATCAGGTCACCATCGCCGTGGCAGAGCGGGCCGGGGCGGGCCGCCTGATGGCGGTTCCCCTGGCGTCCCTGCTGGAGGTGGAGTGATGGACCTGCGCCTGTATCCCGCCCCTTTGCGGGGCGCGGTGACGCCGCCGCCCTCCAAAAGTCTGCTGCACCGGCAGCTGATCTGCCTGGCCCAGGCGGGGGAGTTCCCCTGCCCCCCGGACCCCGCCGACGACGTTCTGGCCACGGTCCGGGGCCTGTGGGCCCTGTATCACCGAGCGGAGCCAGTCATCGACTGCGGGGCCAGCGGCAGCACCCTGCGGTTTCTGCTGCCCCTGGCCATGGCCCGGGGCCAGATGGGCACGGTATTCACCGGCACGGCCCGGCTGCTGTCCCGGCCCCTGCCGGGTGATTGGGGCCTTGCGGCCACGGAAAACGGTCTGCGGATCACCCGCCCCCTTTCCCCGGGCCGCATCCCGGTGGACGGAAGCCGGACCTCCCAGCTGGTTTCCGGTCTGCTGATGGCCCTGCCGGGCCTGGCGGCGGACTCGGAGCTGGTTCTGACGGGCCCCCTGGCCTCCCGGCCGTATGTGGACCTGACCCTGGCGGTGCTGCAGCGGTGCGGCATTGTCATTGAGGAAAGCCCCGGCGGCTTTTTCGTCCCCGGCGGGCAAAGATTCCGCCCGGTTCCCATAGAGCCGGAGCCGGACTGGTCCGCAGCGGCCTTCTGGCTGGCGGTAAGGGCCCTGGGCTGTCCCGTGGAGGTCACGGGGCTGCGCCGGGACTCCCTCCAGGGAGACCGGGCCGCCGGGGCGCTGTGCCGGTGTCTGCCGGACGTCGTGGACCTGACGGATATCCCGGACCTGCTGCCGCCGCTGGCGTTGGCGGCGGCGCTGCGGCCGGGAAAATGCACCCGCTTCACCGGGGCCGCCCGGCTGCGGGACAAGGAGAGTGACCGCCTGGCCTCGGTGTCGGCGGCGCTGACGGCCCTGGGGGGCCGCGTCCGGCAGGAGCCGGAGGGCCTCACCGTATGGGGCTCGGACCGTCTCACCGGCGGCGAGGCCCACAGCTGCGGCGACCATCGCATTGCCATGCTGTGCGCCTGCGCCGCGCCCTTCTGCACCGGCCCGGTGCTGCTGCGCGACGCCGGATGCACCGATAAATCCTACCCCGGCTTCTGGGCGGATTACCGCCGCCTGGGGGGACAAACGGAGGAAGTATAAATGCTGGATTACACGATTTTCGGCGAATCCCATGGCCCCGCCGTGGGGGTGCTGGTCACCGGCGCGGCCCCGGGCCTGCCGGTGGACCGGAAGATCATCCGCCGGGAGCTGGAGCGCCGGGCCCCCGGCGGGCCTCTGGCCACCGCCCGGCATGAGCCGGACCGGCTCCATATTCTCAGCGGCGTCTATCAGGGCTTCACCACCGGCGACCCCATCTGCCTGGTTCTGGAAAACCGGGACGCCCGGTCCGGGGACTATGAGGCCCTGCGGAATAAGCCCCGGCCCGGCCATGCGGACTATGCCGCCTGGGTGCGCAGCGGGGGGCACAACGATCCCCGGGGCGGCGGGCCCTATTCCGGCCGGTTGACGGCCCCTCTGGTGGCGGCAGGCGCTATGGTGAAGGCCTGGCTGAAGGAGCAGGATATCCAGCTGACCGCCCGGGTAGTTGACGAGGCCGCCCTCCGGCAGCAGGCGGCAGAAGCCAAGGCCCACGGGGACTCCGTAGGCGGGGAGATCGCCTGCACCGTCAAGGGGCTTCCGGCGGGGCTGGGCGGCCCCGGCTGGCGGGAGGCGGTGGAGTCGGAGTTGGCCCGGCACCTGTTCGCCATCCCGGCGGTGAAGGCCCTGGGCTTCGGCGACGGCGCGGCCCTGGCCCATATGCGGGGCAGCCGGGCCAACGACCCCCTGCGCACCGACGGTACCCGCGTCCGCACCGTCACCAATCACAACGGCGGCATCAACGGCGGCGTCACCAACGGTATGCCCCTGACCTTTACCGTCACCTTCAAGCCCACCCCCTCCATCGCCCTGCCCCAGGATACGGTGGATCTGTCCCGGATGGAAAACTGCACCGTGGCCGTTACCGGCCGCCACGACCCTTGCATCGCCCTGCGGGCGGCCCCCATTGTGGAGGCGGCGGCGGCCCTGGCCCTGTGGCGGGTGCTGGATCCCCGGGGCGGCGATCTGAAATCCCTGCGGCTGCAGCTGGACGACGTGGACCGGCAGCTGGTGGGGCTGCTGGTCCGGCGGCAGGAGCTGTCCCGGGACATCGGGGCCTATAAGGCGGCCCACGGCCTCCCGGTGCGGGACCCGGAGCGGGAGGCCCAGGTGCTGCGCAGCCGGGGCGACCTGGCCCCGGAGCACCGGGCGGAGGTGGAGCGTCTGTATGAGACGCTGATGGCCCTGAGCCGGGAGCAGCAGTCGTGAGGAACCTGATTTTTGTGGGCCTGCCCGGCAGCGGCAAGAGCACCGTGGGGCGGCTGTGCGCCAAGGCCTTGAACCTGCCCTTTGTGGACGCGGACAAGTTCCTGGAGCAGAGGGAGGGCCGTTCCGTCGCCGATATCTTCGCGTCAAGCGGCGAGGGATATTTCCGGGACCTGGAGTCCCGGGTTCTGGCGGAGCTGTGCCGCCGGGAGGGCATCGTCCTGGCCACCGGCGGCGGCGCGGTGCTGCGGCGGGAGAACCGGAGGCTGCTGCGGGACGGGGGCCTGGTCATCTTCCTGGACCGGTCCCCCTGGGCCATCCGCCGCACCCTGCGGCGGCAGGGCCGTCCCCTGCTGACAGATGACGGGGCCATTTTCCGCCTGGCCCGGCAGCGGCGGGACCTGTACCGGGCCGCCGCCCACCATTCCGTCAACAAACCCACAGCCCGCCAGGCGGCGGAGGAAGCCGTCCGCCTGTGGAGAGAGGAGCAGACATGAACATTCTCATTCTCAACGGCCCCAACCTGAACCTGCTGGGAAAGCGGGAGCCGGGCATCTACGGCACCGGCAGCTACGACGACCTGTGCATGGAGCTCACCGCCTACGCCGCCGCCCGGGGCATCCGGGCGGACATCCGCCAGAGCAACCACGAGGGGGTGCTCATTGACGAGATACAGGCCGCTGACGGGGTGTATGACGGCATCGTCATCAATCCCGGGGCCTATACCCACTACAGCTACGCCATCTATGACGCCCTGCGGGCCGTCAGCGTCCCGGCGGTGGAGGTCCACCTCAGCGATATCAACCGCCGGGAGCCCTTCCGCCGGGTATCCGTCACCGCTCCGGCCTGCGTGGCCCAGATCGTGGGCCACGGCTTCCTGGGGTATATGGAGGCCATGGACCTGCTGGCGGGAGGTCGTCCTCTGGCATGAGGCTCTGCGTCATCGGCGACCCGGTGGGGCACAGTCTGTCCCCCCTGCTGCACCGGCGGATGCTGGACCGGGCGGGATTGACGGGCAGCTATGAGACCGTCACCGTGACCCCGGACACCCTGCCGGAGTTCCTGGCGGCGGCCCGGGCCGGGGCCTGGGATGGCTGCAACGTCACCATGCCGCTGAAGCAGGCGATCCTGCCCCTGCTGGATGAGCTGGACCCGGCGGCCGCCGCCTGCGGGGCGGTGAACACCGTGTGCTTCCGCCGGGGCCGGGCCGTGGGGTACAACACCGACGCACCGGGCATCCGGGCGGGGCTTCTGGCCCACGGCGCGGACCCCCGGGCGGGGCAGGTACTGATCATCGGCAACGGCGGGGCGGCCCAGGCGGCCCGCTTCGCCCTGGGGGACTGCCGCCTGCTGACGGCGGCCCGGCACGGCGGGGACATCCCCCTGGACCGGCTGCCCCAGGCGGCCCGGGGCAGCCTTGTGGTCATCAACGCCACCCCCCTGGGGATGGAGGGCTTTCCGCCCTTTGCCAGCCTCTCCTTTCTGGAGGCGCTGCCCCCGGGCGCGGCGGTGTTCGACCTGGTATACCACCCCCGGCAGACAGCCCTGCTGGCGGCGGCCCGGGACCGGGGCCTCACGGCCATCGGCGGCATGGAGCTGCTGGTGCAGCAGGCCATCCTGGCCTTTTCCCGCTTCACCGGCACGGCCCTGGACCGGGAGACCGTCCGCCGGGACCTGCTGGCGATGGTGGAAAAAGCATAAAAATACACGCCGCAATCCTCTCAGATTGCGGCGTGTTTGCGTGCGTGTAAGCACAGACCTGCGGGGCCGTGGGGGCCGAGTTATAACCTGCACCGATTCAGCAGGTGGGTTGTCTCCAGCTTGCTTCGTAGCTTCCAACTTCCAGCCGCAGACGGCAGCCGGGAGGCCTGCTGTTCACATACTGATCCGACATCCCCTATAACAAAATGTGAGGATAAAAAAGACCCGTCACACCTCGCAGGGAGCCGTCTTCCGACGACACCCATAGTATAGCAGACCCGGCGGGAAAATAAAAGGGGAAACTTGCGGATTCCCCCTGGAATTTTCCGGAAGCGGCCCCCGCCCTTCGGCATTTTCACGAAAGGGCTTTCGGTTTGCTAAAATCGTTTCCGGCATGGAAAAGGCGCTCCATTGGAGCGCCTTTTGTGTTCCATATGCCGGATGCAGCATCCATAAACCGGAAACCGGTCAGGAATTTTCGTCATCCTCGTCCATCAGCTGCTCCATAAACAGGTCATACACCCGCTGCAGCTCCTCGTCGCTGTCCAGGGTGGTCAGCAGCTCCTCGCCGTTTTCCGTCACGGACTTCAGGATCACCAGGCCGAAATCCTCGGCGGCTGCCTCGTCGGTCTCGTCGTCCACCGTGGGGAAGAAGGCCATATAGGTCTGGCCGTTGTCCTCCAGGGCGTCCACATATTCCAGCTCGATGTCGTTGCCGTCCTCATCGGTGAGGGTGATGAAATTGGGGCCGAATTCTTCGCTCATTTCCGTTTACCTCCTGTTGCAGTTGCCTGTATCATACCCGATTCCGCCGGAAAAAGCAAGTGATTCTTATTTTTCCCGCAGCATCCGCAGCACCCGCCGGGGCGTGGGGGGATTGCCCTTATACAGGGACATCAGCCGGTATACCCGGCCCGCCAGGGCCGACAGCACCCCGGCGCACACCACCACCAGCGCCAGGGACACCAGGCCCCCCAGCAGGGAGGTCTGCCCCAGCAGCACCCGGCTGGGCGTCACCAGAATGGCGGTGAAGGGCACATAGTCCAGCCACCGGGCCGAGGAGGTCATGCCGTCCATGCCCCCGGCGAACATGCAGCAGAAGAAGCTGGCCACCAGTACCAGGGAGAACAGCACGTTGGTGCTGGACAGGTCCTCGGCCTTTCCGGCCATGGACCCGCCGATGGCGGACAGGCTGCAATACAGCAGGAATCCCGCCAGCAGCAGTCCCGCCGCCTCCAGCATGGCGGGAACGCTGAACAGACCCGTCAGCCGTCCCACGCCCTTGAGCACCTCCAGCAGCGGCAGGGTCACCCCCGTCTGCCGGACCACGGCTCCGCCGATGGCAAAGCCACCTGCCAGACCCGCCGCCCATACGGCCAGCTGCAAAAGCCCCGCCAGGGCCGTGGCCAGCACCTTGCCCAGCACCATGGCCCCCGGCTCCACGGACACCAGAAACAGGTCCATGAGCTTGGAGGTCTTTTCCAGGATCACGCTGGCCGCCGTGCTCTGGCCGTACAGCAGCACCAGGAAATACAGCAGCATCAGCGACGCAAACGGCAGCAGCATGGACAGCAGGCCCATGGCCTCCCCTTCCCCGGTCTGCCCGCCGGTGACGGTGACCTCCACCGGCGCCGTCAGAAGGGCCCTCTGCTCCGGCGTCAGGTCCGCCCGGTCCAGGGCCTCCTGGGTATAGCCCTCCTCCATCACCGGGTTCTGCTCCGGGGCGGCGTTTTTCTGGTGCTGGGCCGCCGCGGTCAGGGAGAGGATGGGGATCAGCAGGCACGCCAGGGCCACCGCGATGGTGGCCGTGCGCCAGCCCCTCTGCCGCAGCTGCTGGGTCAGGGTGAAGGAAAACACCCGCCCCAGTCCCTTGTATCGTTTCATCGGACCGCGCCTCCCTTCGCCATGGAGAATACCTCACGCCATTTCACCCGGCTGCCCCGGTGCACGATGAGTCCCGCATATACCCGGGACGCCAGAGTCAGCAGACCCCAGATCACCGCCGCCTGGATCGCCCAGGACGCCAGCACCAGCCAGAAGGACACATTGCCCCCGGCAAACTGCACCGGGGCGCAGAAAATACTCACAACGGGGCACAGGGTGGAAAACACCGCCACCGGCCCGGAGGGCACGGCCCCCACCACGCAGGAGGCCAGATACCCCGCCATGGTCAGCAGCATCACAGGCCCCGCGGCCTCGCCTGCCTCCTCCATGCCGGAGCAGCAGGCCCCGGCCACGCCGCCGATCAGGGACATGGTCAGATACCCCAGCCCCAGGGACACCAGCAGCACCAGCAGCACCCCCGCCGCCTGCCACAGGTCCTCCTGCACCCGGGGCACAGCCGCCAGCAGGCCGGACAGCTGCTTCTGCAGCACGCCGGGGCCCATCAGCCCCGCCGTCAGCCCGCAGGACACCCCGAGGCCCGCCAGCATGGCCAGCAGCCACCCGAAGGTGAAGGCCATCACCGCCAGGATCTTCCCCGCCAGCAGGGCCATGGGCTTCACGCTGACCAGCAGCAGCTCCACCAGCCGGGAGTCCTTCTCCTCCACCACGGCCCGGATCACATAGGACGCGCTCATCAGGCACAGGATCATGGCCAGGATGGAATAGCCGTACTGGACCCAGAAGCCGTCCTCATGGGAGTCCTCCTCCCCGGTGGATGCCGTCAGGGCCTCCAGCTGCCGGGACGACAGGCCCGCCGCCCGAAGGCAGGCGTCCCGGACGGCCTGCCGGGCCGTCTCCGCCAGCTGGGACAGCTCCCCGGCGTCGGCGGTTTCCCTGCCGTTCACCGCCACCTGATAGCCGGTCTCATCGCCGGTGATTGTCACCACAGCGTCCGGCTCCCCGGCGTCGGCGGAAAAGTCCGTGTCCGCCCAATAGGCGTCGCCGGAGAAGTCCAGTGCCAGGTCCGTGCGGTTGTCCACCCGCACCGACGTCAGGCCTGCGGTGTCCGACATCTCCGGCGTCTCGCCGCCCAGAAGGGCCGTCAGCGGCATACTCACCGCCGCCAGCAGCACCATGATGATCAGCGTCACCCGGTTCGCCCTGCTTTTCAGCAGCTGCGACAGGGTAAAGCGGTACACCTGACCCGTGCCGGACAGGTCACGCATCGGACTCACCCCCCACGGTTTCCACGAAAATCTCGTGAAGGGACGGCTCCCGCAGGTTGAACAGCACCACCGTGACCCCGGCCCGGGTCAGCCGGGCCAGCAGGTCGTTGGCCTGCTCCTGACCGGTGACCTTCAGCTGATACTCAAACTCCTTCCGGGTCACGATCTGCGCCCCGCTTTCGGCGATGTACGGCCCGGCGTCCTCCTCGGTTTTCAGCTGTAAATGCACCCGGCCATAGCCCTTCTTGATATCGTTCAGGTGCCCCTGCAGAACCGTTCTGGACCGGTCCAGAATGGTCAGGTCCGTGCAGAACTCCTCCACCGTGGCCATCTGGTGGCTGGACATGATCAGGTATTTCCCGGCTTCGATCTCCTCCCGGATGATCCCCTTGAACAGGTCCGTGTTGATGGGGTCCAGGCCGGACAGGGGCTCATCCAGGATCAGCAGCTCCGGGTCCGACAGCAGGGCTGCCATCAGCTGGATTTTCTGCTGATTGCCCTTGGACAGCTGGTCCGGCCGCTTGGGCTTTTCCCGCTGGGCGGAGCCGCCCAGAAGCCCCCGCCGTCCCGTCCGCGCCGGGGCGCTGGGATAGAGATACTCCTCCACCTCCAGCCGCTGTGCCCAGTACCGGATGCGCCGTTTGGCCTCCGCCCGGGGCACATCCCGCAGGGCCGCGAAATACAGCAGCTGATCCATCAGCGCATACTTGGGGTACAGGCCCCTCTCCTCCGCCAGATATCCCACGTTGCAGCGGCTGATATCCAGCGGTTCCCCATTCCACAGCACCTCTCCCCCGTCCCGGGACAGCATATTCAGCATCATGCGGATGCTGGTGGTTTTTCCCGCGCCGTTGGTGCCCAGCAGGGCATACACCCCCGGCCCGGGCATCCCGAAGGACAGCCGGTCCACCACCGTCCTGTCCCCGTATCGCTTGGTCAGGTCCTTTACCGTCAGGCTCATGTTTCTTCCTCCTCCCAGAATAACTGGTCCAATGTCTTATCCAGCGCCCGGCAGATGGCGATGCACAGGCGGATGGTGGGGTTATAGTCCCCCTTTTCGATGGCGTTGATGGTCTGCCGGGACACGGACACCAGGTCCGCCAGCTGCTGCTGGCTCAGGTCCTTGGCGGCCCGGGCCGATTTCAGGCGCAGATTCTTCATGCCTCCGCGTCCTCCTGCTCCTCCCGCTTCTGGCGGCGCAGACGGACCAGCATGCACACGAACATCACCCCGAACAGCACCCCGCAGGCCGGGGACAGGGCGTTCCAGGTCAGCAGTCCGTCCTCCACCAGGTCCCCGCTGCGCAGCTGCAGGAGGAAGTTGGGGATCTGGCACAGCACCACCGCGCCGAACAGCCACAGATAGGTCCGGGGATTCTGGGCCACGGCGAAATACGCGTCCTTCCGGACGCAGGCCACGATGAACACTCCGATGGACAGAAAGATCAGCATCCACGCCGACACCCCGGGCTTGGCCCAGGGGCCCCAGATGGCCTCCACCCCGGTGTTGACGGCCAGGCTGAGCATCAGCGTCAGAAACGCCCAGCGATAGGCCATCCCCCGGGCGGCCATCTGCCGCTCGTCATATTCCGGCTTGGGCCGGCCCTGCTTCTTCCGCACCGCCGTCAGTATCGCCGTGACCACCGCCACGGCCATGATCCCCGCCAGAATGCCCGCCAGATAAGGTTCCGTATCCATCGCTCCTTTCATACTGATTCTTGATTAAAAAATTGAATCAAGAATCCCGTGCGCTGCGCGCACGCACAGCGTGGGAAAACACGCTGTGCCGTCTCATACAAAACCTGACGCACCTCCGGTGCTATAAAAAGCTTTTCAAGCTTTTTAACAGGTTTTTGTATCATACTGTTGCCCCAGCATATCACCTGCCCGACAGTTTGTCAAGTATATTTTACAAAAGTTTTATTTTAGCTGTCACCCAAGCAGGCCGCCCTTTTCTCCTCGACAAAGGCGGCCCGGCCGGGTATAATGGTTCTATCCCACCAAGGAGGACCACGGATATGAAGAAAAAACGCCTGTTTCTGATCCCCCTGTGCCTGTTGCTGCTGGCCGCGGGGTGGCTTCTGCTGCGAAGCCGCATTCCCCAGCGGTGGTACACCGCCGATGAGCTGGGCATCCCCCAGCTGCAAAGCCCCCTGGACGCCGACGGCGACGGCGTGGACGACTGGACGGACATGGTCCTGGGCGCCCGGGCCTATATCGGCACCCACCCCCACTATAAGAGCAAATACTACGCCGGCGGCTATCCCGACGACGGCCTGGGGGTATGCACCGACGTGATCTGGCAGGCCTTCCGGGCGGCGGGCTATTCCCTGAAGGACCTGGTGGACCGGGACATCGCCGACCATCCCGCCTGCTATCCCAACATCGAGACCCCTGACGGCAACATCGACTTCCGCCGGGTCAGCAATCTGGATACCTTCTTCCGCCGCCACGCCCAGGTGCTGACCTGTGAGCTGGACGATCCCGCCCAGTGGCAGCCCGGGGACATTGTGATCTTCGGCGACCGGGACCACATCGGCATCTGCTCCGACCGCCGGAACCGGCAGGGGATCCCCTTCCTCATCCACCACGGAAACCCCATCGACGAGGCCGTGGAGCGCAATGACATCTATAGGCAGCCGGTCACCGGCCATTTCCGCTGGATGGGATAAGCTGTTTTGTAAAAAATGCCGTATTTCCGCCGCAATTCATAAAATTTTTCTTGCAATTCCCGGCGCACTGTGGTATTATATTTCAGCATTCCGCACAGGGGCGGACTTTCGGTCGGTGCCGCAAGGTTGGCCGGGGGGAGGAAGCTCCTGGAGGCAACAAACTAAAAATCAAAGGAGAAATGAAACCATGGCTAACCAGAACGTCGTATCCATGAAGGCCCTGCTGGAGGCCGGTGTCCACTTCGGTCACCAGACCCGCCGCTGGAACCCCAAGATGGCCCCCTACATTTACACCGAGCGCAACGGCATCTATATCATCGATCTGCAAAAGACCGTGAAGAAGCTGGAGGAGGCCTATAACTTCGTGCGTCAGCTGTCCGAGAGCGGCCAGTCCCTGCTGTTCGTGGGCACCAAGAAGCAGGCTCAGGAGGCCATCAAGGAAGAGGCTCTGCGCTGCAATATGTACTATGTCAACGCCCGTTGGCTGGGCGGCATGATGACCAACTTCAAGACCATGCGCACCCGTATCGACCGCCTGAACCAGCTCAAGACCATGCAGGCCGACGGCACCTTCGATATGCTGCCCAAGAAGGAAGTCATCAAGCACCTGGGCGAGATCGAGAAGCTGGAGAAGTACCTGGGCGGCGTGAAGGAAATGAAGAAGCTGCCCGGCGCCCTGTTCATCGTGGACACCCGCAAGGAGCGCAACGCCATCGCCGAGGCCCATCGTCTGGGCATCCCCGTTGTGGCCATCGCCGATACCAACTGCGATCCCGACGAGATCGACTATCCCATCCCCGGCAACGATGACGCCATCCGCGCCATCCGCCTGATCTCCTCCATTATGGCCAACGCCATGATCGAGGGCCGCCAGGGCGAGCAGACCGAGGAAGCCGCCCAGGAAACCGCTGAGTAAGCGTATATTTTCCGGCTGTATCACCGCGTAACCACGGGGCAGGGTGTATGCCCTGCCCCTTTTACTGTATTATTACGAAATTGGAGGAACTAAGAATGTCTTTTACTGCTGCTGATGTGAAGACCCTGCGCGAGATGACCAGCGTGGGCATGATGGACTGCAAGAAGGCCCTGACCGAGTGCGACGGCGACATGGACAAGGCCGTTGAGTATCTGCGCGAGAAGGGCCTGGCCAAGGCCGCCAAGAAGGCCGGCCGCATCGCCGCCGAGGGTATGTCCTATGCCCTGGTGGAGAACGGCGTGGGCGCCCTGGTGGAAGTCAACTGCGAGACCGACTTCTGCGCCAAGAGCGACCTGTTTGTCGCCTTTGTCAAGGACATCGCCAAGGTGGTTCTGGACAATGATCCCACCGATGTGGACTCTCTGATGAACTGCAAGTATCCCGGCACCGAGCTGACCGTGTCCGAGACCATGCCCGAGAAGGTCATGTCCATCGGCGAGAACCTGCAGATCCGCCGCTTCGTCCGCTTTGCCGAGAACACCAGCGTGGGCTATGTCCATGCCGGCGGCAAGATCGGCGTTCTGGTGAACCTGGCCGTGGAGGGCGTGGACGCCTCCGAGATCGGCAAGAACGTCGCCATGCAGATCGCCGCGCTGAATCCCCGCTTCTGGGATAAGTCCCAGGTCACCGAGGACGTCCTGGCCGAGGAGAAGAAGATCGCCCTGGCTCTGATGGACAGCGATCCCAAGATGGCCTCCAAGCCCGCCCAGGTCAAGGAGAAGATCGTCATGGGCAAGATGAACAAGTTCTATGAGGAAAATTGCCTGCTGCAGATGGAGTTCGTCCGCAGCGACCTGTTCCAGGGCACCGTGGAGAACTACATTGCCGACGCCGCCAAGAAGCTGGGCGGTTCCGTGAAGTTCGTCACCGCCGTTCGCTTCCAGACCGGCGAGGGCATCGAGAAGAAGCAGGAGGACTTCGCCGCCGAGGTCGCCGCTCAGATGAACATGGGCAAGTAAGCCCCCTCCCCTACCGTATAGAAAATCCCGCGCCGATACCGGCGCGGGATTTTTTCAGCTCTTTATCACTTTTTCAGCCGCTTGTCGCACTTCACGGTCAGCTTGGTGCCCACCGTCTGGAACAGCTGCACCAGCAGGATCAGCAGGATCACCGCCGCAAACATCACCAGGTATTTATACCGGTAATAGCCATAGTCGATGGCGACCTTGCCCAGGCCGCCGCCGCCGATGATGCCGCTCATGGCGGAGTAGCCCAGAATGGTGGTCAGGGAGATGGTGACGTTCTGGATCAGGGACGGCACGCTTTCGGGGATCATCACCTTGCAGATGATCTGCATGGGCGTGGCGCCCATGCTCTGGGCCGCCTCAATAATATTGGGGTCTACCTCCCGCAGGCTGCTCTCCACCAGCCGGGCCACAAAGGGGAATGCCGCCACCACCAGGGGAACGATGGTGGCCGTGGTACCCACGGCGGTGCCGATGATCAGCCGGGACAGGGGAAACACCATGATCATCAGAATCAGGAACGGGATGGACCGCAGCAGATTGATGATGACGTTCAATGCCGACAGCACCGGCTTCGGCAGGGGCAGGACGCCGTCCTTCTCCCCCGCCACCAGCAGCACCCCCAGAGGCAGGCCCAGCAGGATGGCCAGGGCTGTGGACAGCACCGTCACATAGAAGGTCTCCCACAGTGCCATGGGAAACTGGGTCAGAAAGGCGGTTTTCAGCTCCGCCAGGGACTCCGCCGTAAACAGATCACTGTACATCCACGCTTACCTCCTCTGCCTGCAAATTGGGGATGGTCCGGAAAAACTGCCAGGCCCGGTCAAACTGGCTGTTGGGGATGCCCAGCAGCATACTGCCGTAAACCTCCTCCGACAGCTTCTGGGTGCTGGCGGAGATGACGTTGGCATAGATGCTCTCCTCCGCCGCCAGACGGGCCACCATGGGGATGGCCGTGGTCTGGGCGCTGCGGAAGATCAGCCGGATGCGCCGCTCCTGGTTGGGGTCGGACACGGCCGCGTCGGCCCCGCCGGGGAACACCAGGTGCCGGGCCGCCTGGGACTTGGGGGCGGAGAACACCGCCGATACCAGGCCGTCCTCCACCACCTCGCCGTCGTCCAGGATGGCCACGTGGGTGCAGATCTCCTTCACCACGCTCATCTGGTGGGTGATGACCACCACGGTGATGCCCAGCTTGCGGTTGATGTCCTGAATCAGCTCCAGGATCTGCCGGGTGGTTTTGGGGTCCAGGGCGCTGGTGGCCTCGTCGCACAGCAGCACCTTGGGATTGGTGGCCAGGGCCCGGGCGATGGCAATGCGCTGCTGCTGACCGCCGGAAAGCTGCGCGGGATAGACCTGGGCCTTATCCGGCAGCCCCACCAACTCCAGCAGCTCCCAGGCCTTGGCCTGGGCCTCCTTCCGGCCCACTCCGGCCAGCTCCATGGGAAAGCAGATGTTCTGCAAACAGGTGCGCTGCATCAGCAGGTTGAACCGCTGGAAGATCATGGTGATCTCCCGCCGGGCCGCCCGCAGCTGGGCCGGGGTCATGGCGTCCAGCTGCTGGCCGTTGACGATGACCCGGCCCTCCGTGGGCCGCTCCAGCATATTGATGCAGCGGACCAGAGTGCTCTTGCCTGCGCCGCTCATGCCGATGATGCCATAGATATCCCCGTCGGCGATGGTCAGGGACACGTCCCGCAGGGCGTCCACCCGCCCGCCGGCGTTTTCAAAGGTCTTGCTGACGTGCTGTAATTCAATCAAGGCTGCTGCCTCCCCTTCTGTTGTTGATAAACGGTTACTTGGAAGCCTTCAGAGCGTCCAGGCCGGTTTGCAGGCCGCCATACAGGCCCATGGGCTCCACATGGATGGCGCTGACGGACACGATGTGGGTGTTGTTCTCGGCGTTGAAGTCCTCCAGATAGGGCAGATGCTGGAAATAGTTGGCGTCCAGGGTGCCGTCGTCCACCACGGTGTTGGGTACCACATAGTCGTTATAAACCTGGATGTCCAGGGTGATGTCCTTGGCGGCCAGGATCTCCTTGGCCACCTCCAGGATCTCGGCGTGAGGCGTGGGGGAGGCGGCCACGGTGATGGTCTGGCCCTTCAGGGCGTCGTAATCCACGGAATCGTCATAGCCATTGCCGGGGTTGGTGACGGTGCTGACCACGGAGCCGTTGTACTTGCTCTGGATGAAGCTGGCCACCTGCCGGCTCTCCAGAGCGGCCTTCAGGGCCAGGATCTTGGGGGAATTCTCGTTGCCCTCCTTCACAGCCAGGATGTTGGCATAGGCGGAAGAGGAGCCCTCGATGGCCAGGGAGTCCTTCACGGGGTTCAGGCCGGCGTTGATGGCGTAGTTGGAGTTGATGACGGCGTAGTCGGCGTCCTTCAGCATATCGGGCAGACGGGCGGCCTCGGCCTCCACGATCTCCACGTTATAGGGGTTCTCCACGATGTCGTTCTTGGTGGCGGTGATGCCTGCGCCGTCCCGCAGCTTGATAATGCCGTTCTCCTGCAGCAGCAGCAGGGCCCGGGCCTCGTTGGTGGTGTCGTTGGGAACGGCGATCTTCAGGGAGGCGCTCTTGGAGCCGCAGCCCGTCAGGCCCAGGGCCAGGATCAGCGCCAGGATCAGCGCCGTCAGCTTCACGGAAGTCTTTTTCATGATGTATTATCTCCTTGTTATCATTAATACTGATTCTTGATTAAAAAATTTAATCAAGAATCCCGTGCGCTGTGCGCACGCACAGCGTGTGAAAACACGCTGTGACGTCTCATACAAAACCTGACGCACCTTCGGTGCTATAAAAA
>OGLN01001291.1_pt1 | contig 18233 bp, 10 predicted proteins | sample 1572641 | NCBI WGS metagenome assembly OGLN01 (sample SAMEA2581903, study PRJEB24529) | metagenome | biome: Human gut stool | place: China | collected 2011
AGAGGACGTTTAGACGCAAGAAGGACGCTGAAGAGCTTAGTTGCGGATTTGAGGTGTTATAGAAATCAATCTTATTGGGAAGAAAAGACATTAAAAATAACTACACGGCCAAAGCTAAAAACATTCGATGAATTTGAACAAGATATAAGAGATGGATATTACGATAGAGTCAAAATGTGTTTATCATTAAAGTCTCTAATAAAAGTTCTAGAAATGTTTCCTAATCATAGGGCAGAATTGATAGACATGTTTAACTATTCAATGTCCGAACTTGTAAACGAAAATCTTTGGAAGTAATCAAATTATAAATAACTCACAACAATATGGCAATCATTATTAAATCTCATAAAGATACTCTTCTAATTGACTCTACTATTGGTATTAATTACAATAGTGGTAATGTACTTCAGGGAGAAAAAGATATGTATGAACGTATTGTACGAGATTGTGAAGCAAGTCCTTTGACATGGTATATGTGGTATGATAAAACTTTCAACATACCATATGGAGGTCAAAATGAAATACAGATTGATTTTCTCCTTATATGCCAAGAAGGTGCAATTATTGTTGAAGTTAAAGGTGGTATAATTGAGTTGATAAGGGGGTTCTTTTATTATAGCTATAAAGGGGTCTTAAGAGAAATGAGTAGAACACCATTTAAGCAAGCTCATGATTATAAATGGGCATTGTTAAATAATGGGATATTAAATAAGGATCAAATATTTGTTGATTATGTATGTGCTTTCCCTCATAGTACTCTTGACATATCACGTGACTCTTCTCAAATCAACCTTTCTCATAAACTTTGGAATAAGTTAGATCAAGATAGTGATAATTCTTTTGCAGACTTCTGTTTAAGTGTAATTCGTAAAAATAAACGCTCTAAACGTATAATATCAAAGACAGAATTACAGTCTATTGTAAACTCACTTGCTCCATCAATTGAAGATCGTTATAAATATTCACTAACTTCGCTTCGCGAAGTTTTGGATTGGTTACAGATTGACAATCTAAGTATTCTAGAAGGTTTGAGAAAAAATCCTAGAATATTAATTGAGGGTGGACCAGGAAAAACCACTATGGCTAAAGCATTTATTAAAAGACATAGTGGTCTTAAGGGGTTATATCTATGTTGGACAGGACTGCTAGCAAGTAAGGTTCGGCTTGATTTAGATAAAGAACGATTAAGTTCATGTACTGTCAAAACATTCAATAATTATATCAAGGAAATAACAAATATAGAACTTAATATTAAAAGTGAGAATAGCCAATATGATGTTTACAAACTTTTAAGCAAAGAACTCAGTAAAATTACTAAGGTAGATTATGACTATATTATTATTGATGAAGCACAAGATGTCATTGATAAAGGTGTTGATATTGTGCTCAATGAACTATTAAGTTCACAACACAATGGTCTTAAACAAGGACGATATCTAGTATTTTATGATCTTGAACAAGGATATAATAATGTTAGTCGAAATTTGAATGAAAATATTAATAAAATAGCAAAATACGCAGCATGCTTCATACTTGATGAGAACAAACGTGTTCCTACAAATAAACTTATTGTAGAATATGCCAATAAAGTATTGTCAGTTGAACATTGCCAGGAAGCTTTTGAGTTATATTTAGATTCTCTTAAAGGAAATGATATAGCAGGACTTACAATATCTTTCCATGATAATGTAAGAGAAGTAAAGAAAACTATTAAAGAACACACCAAACATCTATTTCAATATTGCGGAGAAATTTCTTCTACAACATTGCTGATACATTCTGATTTTAAATATAAAGAAAATGAAGATGATGATTCAGTATATGATATAATAGCAGAAATGGAGTCATTTCTTGAAGTTTTATCTGAAAAAACTATAGAAAGGAAGTCAAAGGAATTGTTAGCCTTTACAACGATACTTAAATATAAGGGTTTAGAGGATAACAATATAATACTTGTCATCCCAGCTTCAAAGATCAAGAGTTCATGGGATAATTTTCTATTCGAAATTTATGTCGGTATGACACGGGCAATCATGAATTTGGACATTATTATTCTCAAATCTAATTAATATGTTACACGACAACTTTATAAAAACAGCAAAACAGGAAAGCCATGAATTCAAGGCTCTTTTGAATATACTATCTTCTCTTAATTTACATACTAAAGAAGGTAGAAAGTTGTTGTGTGTTCTGAATAATATTATTGATTATTACATTAACAGAGAAGTGGAATATAGTGATGATGTCAAAATGCCTATAGTATATTTCCCATTATGTGAAGATTGGGCTCAGATGTTATGTGAGGAATTTGTTGCATTAAAGATGTCGTTACTTTGGGGTAAAAGCACTCGTACAAATATACTTTCCTCATATAAGTCAAAGCCATTTATATATTTGCCAGAAAAAGTTAATAAAAAGGAGCGTGAAGCATGTTCTAAACATTTTAGATTTAAACGGGATGTTGCAAAATACTTAACAGATGACATTTTAGATATGCCTTCCAACGCAAATGAGAAATGTTTCTTTTATAGTCGTACTTTATCTGATGAATATAATCTCTCATTAAAGACTAAAGGACATTATCATTTTATTCAAGATGTAGTTGGAGATTCTTTTTCAACAGAAAAATCTCTAATCATTTTAAATGGAGATGAGGATGAAGTATATAAAAAAATAGAACAAAATGATGGGAGGTTTAAAATCCCCCATATATTCCTTTTTCTTCAGAAAAATATTGATGGGCGTAACATTCAATTATGTATGAAAATGCAACGCTCAACAATTAAAGAATATAATGAAGACTATGATGCTGGTATTCATAATGTTATAGCATTTTTATTTTCGCAAAAACCTTATAGACTACAGAGGATATACGAAAATAAACACAGTTTAGTAGAACGCTGGCAACGTGAAAAATTTGCTGAAACGCGTGATTTTATATCATTCACAAAAGCAGAAATGGATTACTTATTTGAACGTCAAGAACCATGTATTGATTTCTATGAATTAGGATGTGAAATAAATGCAGAAGAATACCAAATAAAGAATACATTTGATTTTATGATTCAAGATATTGCTCATGAAGTAAAACTACGGAATGAATTGGCGATTTGTTTTACAGATCAAAGTTTATCAAAGATAAAAGAGGAGATTCTAAACCTTAATTCTGAGGTAAATGAAGAGTATACAGATTATTTTTTACAACTTATTCATAATAAATACAAAACAGAACTTACAGAAATCTTATATAACTGGATAAAATTCCATGAGATTGCAGTAGTTTTGGATTACAACATAGATGTGTATTATAAAAAACAATTAAAATTCTTCTTACAGTCTAAATGTGGTGCATCTTCGGTTAATTTTTATACATTTAAGAATTTTAAAGCTCATAAAGATGGCTTAGTTTTCTTAAATTCAATACATGAACAAAAGATCCTTGTTCTATCAATGCTTAATCATTGTACGGGACGGAGTTGGGCAATATATCCAAACTCTTTTGATCAGTATCATCTTAATCCTGGACAAAGTGTTCTACAAATAAATAATAAGATTGTATTTGATCCTCGTTATAGTTGGTATTCTTATCGCTATGAAGAACAATTAAGATTACTTCTAAATTCAAACTATCGTGTTAGATACGTGAAAAACGGTATACAGCTTCCTGATAAACCGATAAAAATAGGTATTGAGCCCAAAGAAGATGAAGATGAACAAAATGTTCGTGACAGGCAATCAGGAGTTGAACAAAACAGAGTGAAAGTTTCATTTGGACCACGTCAGCATAAAGTGTTAGATGAATATGATTTTGTTTTATGTAAATATATGGATGAAATTTCAATTTGTACAATTCTAGATGTTTTACGTGATTTTGAAGACCCAACAGTTATTTCAATTCAACCATTGACAGATTTTTATCAACCACTTGAAGATCTTCTTGATAATGAGGAGCGTAGAGCAGGTGAAGGTGAATTAATGATACGAAATAATCCAAAGTATTGCTTAACTGATGAAGAGAAACTATCAAGCCGAGAAATGTGGAAGATCCTTTTAGGGCATCGAGTAGCACAATATGGAGAACAAGTTGTTTATAATGATATAATGAAACCACTTCTTCCAGCTGAAAGGATACAATTTATTTCATTTAAACGATGGTTAGACACATCTGAAAATTCAGTACTTCCTCGTAGTAGACGTATGCAAAAGAGAGTGATTGAAGAATATCTTCAAATAGAGGGATTATATACTCGAATGTTAAGACATAGAAAGTCAAGAATAAGTACAAATACTGAAGGTAAAAATATAATTTTCAGGACATTTTTAATTCACTGTTTACTTGAAACTGACATGAAGAAAGCCTATAAAGAGTTAAGTAATGAAGTTCTTGATTATCTTAATATTGGTAGTGAAAATGATATTAAGATTATTTTAGATCTTATAAAAGACGGCACTATAAATTTTAGACTAATTAAATCCATAAGTTATGATCAAAGATAAAAGAAATTCATTGGAATCTTTCATTAAGGAACAGTTAATAGGTCCAGGTGGTTGCGGAAATAATTTTGGAGTATATGTTTCTAATGAAAATGAGAAAGAACTTGTATGTGAAGTACTTAATACAACGCCAGGCTCTATTTATAGTACAGGTATTCTTTTCCCACGAAAAGATAATCAGTCATTACTTATGTCTGATCTAAAATACGAAATGAACGACGATGAAAATATTGGTGATGAAAATTTATCAGATGAGGATTCGGACGAACAAGGAGATGATATGAGGGATTTAGGAAATCAAGAAGAGGATGAAGATATTAATTCGCTAAGTCGTAGATTCCCTGATAGAATAGGTATATCTTGTTGTGTTAAAAACATTAAATCTTTAACTTCGAGTACTAAAATAACAATTTCAGGACGTTATTATAAAAAATTATCTGAGAAAACACGTTTATATGTAAATATAGAAGATTATGATTTTTTTGAGAAAGTATATTCTATAGAAAAATGTAAAGATTTATTTTCTCAGAATTTCAGATACCAAGACAAAAAACTAAGTTTGTTAAAAGTTATAAATAAAACACAGGACTTGAAGGATTTTCGCGATAAAATGCGAGAACTTAATAAATATTTTTGTTCAATTATAGCTAAAAATCCTAATGGAGAATATGATTCAATTTATACAGATAGCTCTTTCCAAGATAAAAACAAATTTTTAAGTGCATATAAAGAGCGACTATTTAAATCCCTAAAATACGTAAACAGAGAAGGTGAATATTTGAGTCCGGATAAGGTTGCAGAACATAAAGTTCGTATTGCAAAAATAGAACAATATGAAACTTTTTTATCTTATTTTGAAGATATACTATCCATATGTGATTCTAAAGGATTCGGGTTCTGGGTAGGAACAAACTTTTGTAAAGAAATTGATTTATCAGCATTTGCTTTTGATTTTGAATCAGGGAAGAGAAAGATCATAATCCCCCCTAAAGAAGGTGTTACAAAAGGAATAGTAAAGTATACTCTTACTCCTGAAGTCGAAGCTTCTTTGTCCATATGGTTACAGATTTATAAGGGAATCAATGGTAAGACATATTTAAAAGTAATGCTTGCTAATGACTCTACTAAGGTTAAGGTTGATACTAAGCATTACTATTCTATTGTTGCAGAGAAGGTTAATGAGTTAACATTTTTTGGAGTTAAAATTGACGTCTCAAGTTCTGAAATTATACCATATAGAAACGAAATAAATCCAGAACTTGATGATTGTGAAGTAAGCAGTTTGCAGTATCTTTATCGTAATATTGAAGATTATGCTATTGGCCACATCTGTTCTGCAAATTGGTACTATGATAATAATGGAATTATACACGTTTGTTCAGAGTTTATGCCGTCTGTTGAAACACCTGATGTAGAACCAGAACCACGAGATAAGACTAAACACGTTTTTGATGAAAAGACTAACAAATTCTTACCAAAGAAATATGTAGAAGATAATCAATATCTTCAATTTAAGTGGCTTTCTGTCCTTTCTTCTAATACAGATACTGAGATTGTTGAAGGCCTTCGTAAATTTGCTGATTCATATCAAATATGGATAAAGCAATTAGATGCTGCTGGCAACTCGATTGGACGAGAGAATATTACTAAATGTGAGAAGGACTATCAGAGAATAAAGAATAATATTGATGAATTCTTGACAAATCCTGATAAGATGAAGATTTTTCGATTAATGAATACTGCTATGTTTATGCAGCTTTGGCATAGTAAAAGTAATAATCAAGAACAAGTCTTAAAGGATGAAAAAATTTTAAGTTTTGAATATTATAAAGATAAAGCGCTAGATACTACAATTTTTCCTGGAGTTGTAGCTGCATGGCGACCTTTCCAGCTTGCGTTTATTTTGCTTAATCTTGATGGAATTTTCCAAAGTAAGTGTGATCCAAAATGGGAAAAACGCAATGAATTAGTAGATCTTGTATGGTTTCCAACCGGTGGAGGTAAGACTGAGTCTTATTTGGGTATAATTGCATTAGTCATAATAAATCGTAGATTGTTGCTTAAAAATGGAGCTGGCGATGGCGTTGCTGCAATAATGCGTTATACATTACGCTTACTTACAACTCAACAATTTCAACGTGCGTTACGACTTATTCTTGCATTAGAACAGATTAGGAAATGGGATAAATACAATTTAGGAGATAAAGAAATTTCTATTGGCCTATTTGTTGGAGAAAGTTCATTGCCTAATCATTATAAAAATCTAGCTGAAGAAATTCGAAAAAACTGGGTTTCTGATGGAGGACATGGACAAATACCACTAGATCGTTGTCCTTGGTGTGGTTCTTTGCTTAGAGATAAAGAAGTATCTGTTGATCATTATTATTTTGGATGTAGTAACAAAAAATGTACATATGGAAAACGAAACTATCTGCCTGTCAGACTTTGTGATGACCATGTATATGAAGAGCCGCCAACATTACTATTTGGGACTGTAGATAAATTTGCTCAACTTGCACGCCGAGTTAATGTAAATGAAGCGTGTGCAGATTCTAGACGTTTATTTGGAAATGGTACAGGATGCAATCCACCAGATTTGATTATTCAAGATGAATTACATTTGTTATTAGGTCCATTGGGTTCTGCAGTAAGTTTGTTTGAAGCAGCTATTGATCAGTTGTGTTCATACAAAAGGCAGGATGGGCTTGTGATTCGTCCTAAGATTATATCATCAACAGCTACCACACGTAATACCAGTTTTCAAGTGCGAGCTCTATATGATCGGGATATTTGTATCTTTCCTAAAAATGGAACAGATTATGATGACTCGTTTTTTGCTTTCTATAAAAGGGATAAACAAGGAGAAAATGATAATTGGTCGTACGTTTCTAAACGCAAATATATTGGTATAATGCCTACTGGACGTACTCAGATGACTACTCAAATGCGTTTAGCTGCAATTTTATTTGTACATCGAGCACTGTATGAACGTAAAAATAAAGCATTGTTAGAGATTAATGATAAGTCATTTATAGAGGCTGCAGACTATTATTATTCGATAATTTCTTATTTCAACTCATTAAAAGAGGTAGGAAAAACTGATGCTCAATTCTATCTTGAATTTACTAAGTATACTCGTCGTTTATTTAAACGAGTACTTCGATTTACTGATATGTTGGAATGTTTTTATGCATATAACGAAGTATTCTCTAAGACTGAGTTGACTGGTCGTTTATCTGGTGGTGATGCAGTAAAAGAATTAACAAAAGTACAAACAATAAAATGGGATCCTAATAAACGATTGCCATATTTAAAAGAAGGTGAAACAAATATATATAATAGTGCAATTCTTCCTGCTGATTATATTTTAGCAACAAATATGATATCAGTGGGACTTGATGTAAGCCGTTTTAATACAATCATAATTAATTCTATGCCTAGAAATATCGCTGAGTACATTCAAGCAAGCTCTCGTGTCGCACGTGATAAAGAAGGATTAGTCTTAACGTTACATAATCCTTTTCGTTCTCGAGATATGTCTCATTTTGAAAGGTTTAGAGAATTTCATGAAAAGTTATATTATTATGTTGAGCCAATCTCCATTACTCCTTTTTCACCAAAGGCTGTAGAAAAGTATATGCCTTTATATATGGCTACTATAATTAGACATTTATACAAGAATCTTGCTGATCGCAAAGATGCAAATAAAATGTCCATTCCAATCGCAACAGAATTAAAATCTGAGCTGAAAAAGTATTTTGAGAATCGTTACGCAAGGACTCAGGCTCTTGATTCTACATTACATGCACTAGAGCGCGAAATCATAACAAAAGAGCAATTATCTTACATATATGAATGGATAGATGTAAGTCTTGACCAATGGGTAAATAAAGCAGAACAATATGGTGATTCTCTAGTCTATTATGCAGCTGGGCGAAAAGGTGCTGAAGAGGTATCTTTGTTAGTTTCTACAGATGATTATTCGGAGCAAAAAGCTGCTAGCAAGTGGATAGTACCATCCGCATTAAGATTAGTTGAACCTGAAGCTGTCCTTCACATTTTAAATAAATAATATTATGGATATACGTAAAGAGAATCAATATAATCAATCTATGGGCAAGTATAAAATCTTGTCTACTGCTGCAGGTGTAGGATCTATTATTACTACCAAGTGGGGTGGTTTTATTATGCCATTAAGTATTAATAACTGGAAATTTGTGGAGGTGGTATCAAATAAAATAAAGGAGATACAATCACAAACATTAAATATCCCAAAAATTCAAGAAGAATGTGGTGTTGAATTGATTGAAGATCCGCGTTTTGTGGATTTTTTAAATGTGAAAAAAAGGTTTACCCAATTAAAATGTTTTGTTGCAATACCTCATATTCTACTGAATTCATTTAATCAAATACAACGTAAAGGTAATCCACTTTATGAATCTATTAAAGCGCGATTTGGAACTGAATTAGGCGAAGATATGTTTTATATCCCTGCTATTAATTTTCCTCAGTGGTTTATTTCTGCTAATTCTGAAATCAAACCTCTTAATGAGTGGCGTAAAGAATGGCAAATTCGTAAATGTAATGATGGGAAAATGACATATTTTGTTCCTCCACGCGATCCTAATAAGAAAACTTATAGAAAAATAAAGGCTGAAGTTTTACATGATGATGTAGAATATGGTCTATTAAAACCAGTTCCACTTATTCTTATTTGCCCAAATGGCCATATATCAGATATCCCATGGTATAAGTTCTTCTGTGCGTCTCTTAAACATGAGAAAATGGATGATGATGCAGGTTTCGAATTGTTTGGTTACGACTGTGAAGATTGTAGTTGTGGAGGTAAGCATAATATTAAATGGCTTAATTCTCGTAACCAAGCAGAATCGTGGGGCACACTAAAATGTTCAAAATGCGGTTATTCTGTTTCATTAGCTGGTATAATGAATATTAAACCTTATTGTCGAGGTGAACGTCCATGGGTTAACAAAGATAATGCATATGAACGATGCTTGTCTACTGGCCAAAAGACTAAGATGCAAGTAGCAATGGTAACTAGTAATAGCATATATTATGCAAGTGGTTTTAGTAGTTTATATATTCCTAAAGATTTTATTCCATTAAAGCCTGGGCAGTTGAATGATCAGGCTCGTATGGTGTTAAGTAAAGTAACTGAGAAATATAATACAATGGTTACTAGAAGGCCAGAAATGACTCAAGAAGAATTTTGGAAAAAAAAGTATAATGATTGTGATGAATTTATTGAGGATGCAAATCTTAACTGGCAGTGTAGTCTGACAGATTTTGATTATGAAAATATCAAAAATATGTTTCTTGGATTAATTGTAGAAGACGAAGATAATGATCCTGTTGCAACATATCGATTAACAGAATTTGAAGTTCTCACTGATATTCATGAACCCAATCGAAAATCTAAAGGATTAGAGTTTAATGAAATTATTATTCCTAACTCTTTACAGCCATATTTTAAAACAATTAAACAGGTGAATACAGTTTCTCTTACAAATACACAGTTAGGCTTTGGTCGAGTAAACATGCCAACATCTAAACTTGATGATAGTGGGAAGATCGTGGCACCAGGTGATGAGATGAAGCCCATTTTTGATGGAATACCGTCTGACATATATGTATTACCTGCTAATCAAATATATGGTGAAGGCTTGTTTTTTGCATTTGATATGGCTACTATTGAAAGGTGGGCTGAAGAAAATGATTTAAATGATCATTATAAATGTCAACTTGATAATGGGGCATTAGGAGAATTTTTATACCAGGAGATTTCTCTTTACGGAAGAGCTAAATTTTATCTACTTCATACATTTAGCCATGTGTTAATGAAAGAACTTGAATTTACTTGTGGTTACCCTACTGCAAGTTTGAGTGAGCGGCTATATTACTCAGACAAAATGTGTGGCGTGCTTATTTATACAGCAGATGGAGCAGAAGGCAGTATGGGAGGCCTTGTATGGCAAGGACAGCCTCGACTTATTAGTAATATTATTGAATCTGCAATGAAACGTGCAGTAAATTGTTCTTCAGATCCTTTATGTTGGGAAAATGAAGATAGCTTAAATAGAGCATCATGTTTTGGTTGTACCATGGTTTCTGAGACTTCGTGTGAATATCAGAATATGGGACTAGACAGACGAGCTCTAGTAGATGAAGAATACGGATTCTTTAAGAATATAGTAGGACTAGATAGTATATAATAATGATTTATTAAAATGCTTTATTGGCTATATTATATAAAAACGGATAGTGCAGTAAGGGTATTATAAGTAAAAATATTAATAAAATCCTACAAGTGTATATTGTTTGAGTAGTAGAATGTTCTAAATGAAATTTAACGGCTATAGATACAGAGAAAAGAATTAATAATGATTGAAACATGAAACTCTTGATGTTGGCTAAAACACAAGTTGAAAATTTATGTAGGTAAGCTTCCAAAATTGGCGTATTGACTAGCATGTCTCTTTCCCATACCTTCGTGCTAAACTTAAAACTTGAAAGATTATGTTTAGCGAAAAAGATTTTGAAAGACTGTGGTTCCTCTACAAGACCGAGGGTGAGCCCAATGGGGTGTAAGCATTCGAAGAAATGCACCTTTTACACTTTGAGGTTTGGTTGTAGCTTTGCGGCAGTGAATACAATCAAACCTCAATTATTATGAACAGACAAGAATTTGAAGAATTAGAATTGCAGGTGCAACAAAGCGAGCTGCCGTTGAAGTCGTACCTTCAACAGATAGGTGTAAGTTATTCAACCTATCACTACTGGCGTAGAAAATGTTCCGTTGACAGGAGCAGTATCAAACACGAGTTGGCTCCTATCAGTTTTAAACAGGCATTTACGGAGTCTTCCCAAGAAGAACAATTGCCGCATGGTGTTGCGCTGCTGTTTCCCAATGGACTTCGTGCCCACTTCGGGAGCGGTTCTGAAGATTTGCTGAAGGAAATATTTACCCAAAGTCTTCGAAACGGTCATGTTTAACCTGAACGACACGATGCGCTACTTCCTGTGTCCTGGCAGGACAGATATGCGCAAGGGTATCAGTTCGCTATGCGGAGTGGTACATGAGAAAATGAACAGTGAAGTGAGGAACGGTGATGTCTTCATCTTCATCGGTTCCAGCCGCAGGCTAATGAAACTCCTTCATGCCGAAGACGGAGGTATGGTAATGTATGTAAAACGTCTGGAGGCCGGTCGCTTCAAGTTGCCGGAGTATGATCCCCAATCAAACAGCTATCCCATGGAGTGGCGCGATCTGGTGATGATGGTTGAAGGAATACAGGAAAACCCGGAACAGAGGCTCCGGCGGTTAAGAGCCGAACGTAAGGAATACCATGTATAATATGTTTTTTGTGTGAGTAAACTTTGGATATTGTTGCATAATTCACTGTTAATTAGTATATTTACATCATTAAAAGAAGTATAGACAATGGAAGAAAAAGAAATTTTACTCAAGACGATAGAAGGGCTGAATGCCTCTATAGCCTCATTGTCTACTACTAATAAGAATCAATCCGAACAGATAAAAAATCTGCAGGAACGTATCAAGGAGTTGACGGCTCAGGTCGCATGGCTGAACCGTCAGCTCTTTGGTCGTAAATCGGAGAAACTTCGCGTATATGATCCTAATATGCCAGATCTCTTTGCCGACGAGTTTTCCGGACTCCGGCAGCAGGCGGAAGAAAAGCGGGACGAGGCTGTGGAAAAGATTGAGAAGGAATCGGTGGAAGACGTAAAACGAAATCGCCAGAACCGCAAAATGATAGAGGACTTGCCCGTATTGGAGACCGATACAATAGAACCGAAAGGCGTAGACTTGTCTTTATACCGTAGAATAGGCGAAGAGATAACAAAAGTCGTCAAGCACAAGCCGGGAATGCTTTACGTCAAGGTGATCATCCGTCCCAAATATGCTCTCAAGGATAGTACCCTGCTTCCTCCGGCCGGACAGAAAGGCGTAGAGATAGCTCCCATGCCGCTAATGCTGGTCGACAAGTGCATCGCTGACACCAGCCTGCTTGCCGAAATATTGCTTCAGAAGTATGAATATCATGTCCCGTTCTACCGTCAGATACAGCAATACCGCCATCTTGGAATGAAAGGTCTGACCGAAAGTACACTGGACGGCTGGTTCAAGAAAACCGTAGAATTGCTTAAGCCTCTGTATGAAGAACTCAAACGTGAAGTCTTCTCCTGTGATTATGTACAGGTGGACGAGACTACAGTTCCGGTCATCAACAGGGAAAAGCACAAGGCCGACAAGGAATATCTCTGGATGGTAAGATCAGTCATGGAGAGACTGGTCATCTTTCATTACGACGGAGGCTCACGGGCCGGAGCGGTCATCGAATCCCTGGCAAATCAATATAACTTCAAGGGATATCTTCAATGTGACGGTTTTGCAGGTTATGAAACAGCCTTCAAGGCCAACCCCGACGTGCGGCTGCTCAACTGTCTGGTGCATATACGTCGTCATTTTGAGCAGGCTTTGGATGAAAACAGGGAGATGGCCCAACATGCACTGACTCAGATACAGCATATCTATAAAATAGAACGTCAGTGTGTGACGAAGCCGGCCTGTCATATGATGAGCGCAGACAGAAGCGTCAGGAGCTGGCCCGGCCAATCATGGAGGCAATGAAGGTATGGATGGAGACAGAAGGGATTAAATACAGTCCAGGTTCTTTGACAGGCAAGGCCATTACATATGCCTATACCAAATGGGATAATATTATAAGATGCCTGGACGATGGTCGCCTGTACTGGGATAACAATCTGGCGGAAAACGTCCAACGCCCCATCACTCTGAGCAGAAAAAATTTTCTCTTCTGTGGTAATCACGAAGCTGCGGTTAATATGTCTGTCATATGTTCTCTGCTGGCCACATGTAAGGCGCACGAGGTAAATCCCAGAGTATACCTGAACGATGTTATCGCACAAATGCCTTATCACAAGAAGGCAACCCAAGAAGAACTTTTGAATCTACTTCCACATAAATGGAAGTTGAAACATCCGGAATGTGTACTGACAAGGCAAAAGGAGGAATCTTGTAACTGATATAAACTGTAACATATGGGTTCAACAAAACAATAGCGGCTGATACTATTAGGTTCATAGTGACAGTCGCTATTGTTGTATATAAAGGTTTAATACCTGTAGTTGGCCGAATACTTACAATGGGGTTTCCATCAACTCATTCTGCATTAGCAACAATATTCCATACACGGCATTCTATGACTGGTTCAAGAAGACACAAAAGAAGGTTGTACCTGTAGAAGTTGAAGGAATTCCGGAAGAGTTGATTCGGACAGGCAATGAAGAATGGCAGGAGGTTGCTAAAGACAAGCCCAAACGTACAACTCCCCATAAAGGAAGCATTATGGTGACGATAAGAACCCGTGAGGGCTTGTGCATACAGAAGAAAGGCTTAGACTATCAGGGGCTGAAAACACTGGTAGAGAAACTGGAGGGCTTATGCTGAGCATCAACGGTCTTCACAACTTCTACTACCTTCCTGAGCTTCACGATATGAGATGCAAGGCTCAGCGTATATGCGAGATAATCCGAGGTCGATACCACCGTGATCCATTGAATGGTGATGTTTACATGTTCATGTCTAAAGACCAGCGCAAGGTTCGTATGATACACTATGAGCGCAATGCCTACTACCTTCATGAGAAGTCTTTCATTAAGGGCTATAAGTTCATGAAAATAGAGCACAAGAACGATGTGACAGTATATAAAATAGACTGGAAAGACCTGGTCACGATACTTGAAACTCCAGTAATAACGAGTATAAGAATTTAAAGATAAAACTCTGACAATCAGCGATAAAAATTCTCTAAATATTTGTATATCTCATTGAAGATGAGTATCTTTACATAAAATATTAGAGAACATGGAACTGGAAGAGCTCATAGAAAATACACTCAGACGCAAGCATCTTGAAGAGATGATGAACAGACCCGAAAAGGAGCATACACCCCTTGAAGGTATGGATAATGAGCAGATAAAGAGGTTCGCCCTGTTCCTGTTTGAGGAGAATCAGAGCAAGAGCAAGCAGCTTGACGAAATGATAGCACGGCTTGATGAAATAGGAAAAGACCTGAAGGAGTCCAATAAGAAAATAGACTCCCTTACAAATGCCCTGCTTAAGGCAAACAGCAAGGCTGACAAGGTTGTCCTTGAATACAAGCTCCGCGATAAGGAGTATAAAAAACTTGAGAAAAAGTATAATGCCCTTTTAGAACGTCTTTCCATTATGAATACCCAGACCTATGCCTCTTCCAAAAGTCTCAAAGGTATTGACCGTAAAAGGGTCGTAAAAGGGAAGCATGATGACAAGGATGATTTTGACGGTACTCCTACTGCTCCACCAAGCGAGGTCCCACAGCCGGACTCTTCCGCATCATGCGACACGCAGGATACTCCGAAGGCTTCCCTTTCCAAGGAAAGACCATACAGGAAAGGAATGACATACAATAAGACTTGTGTAGGTACACCGATTATACACAGGTCTGATTATACAATGCTTCCTGAGGATTCTGTTGTAATATCGTCAAGCTACCGTAAAATAAGAAGCATTGTGAGCCATATTGAGGAACATCACTTTGAGGTACTTAAGGTGAAGCATGCCGACGGCAGGATTGAAAGCATGTTCCTTCCTATGAAGGATGACGTCCGGGCAAGCCTTTATGACGAGATAGTACCGGGTACAAGCATTACGGCAAACATGCTCTCGTATCTGATGTTTAACCGCTTCCAGATGTCAACACCGGCATACAGGGAGGCGAAGAACCGTCTGTCGGATATGGACTGGAACACCTCTGTGCAGAACCTGCTGAACTGGGCCGACAAAGGTGCCATGCAGCTCAATAAGCTGATACCTGCCCTCAAGAAGATTGCCCTTCAGGACGGTGCCAACGTGAATGTGGACGAGACATGGCTCCGCTATCACGCATACAATAAGAAACGAAAGACCTATATGTGGTGTCTGGTAAACAGAAAAGCGCGTATAGTCATCTTCTTCTACGAGGATACAACGGATGATGAAGGTGTACAGAAACATGGAGGCAGGAACAGAAATGTGTTGAAGGAGTTCCTTGGTGATGCAAAAATCAAATCACTGCAGAGTGACGGTTATAACGTATATATGTATCTTGACAACGAACTTATGGATATAGATCATCTCTGCTGTCTGGCTCATGCAAGGGCAAAGTTCAAGTATGCCTTCGACCAGGGAAGCCCGCAGGCAAGAATCTTCCTTGAGCAGATAGCAAAGCTATACGGCATGGAAGATACTTATCGCCGGGAAAAACTTACTGCAGACGAGATTTACCGCAGAAGGAACAGTAAGGAAACAACTGAGGTCATCGAGAAGATAAGGACAGAACTTTATGATCTGCTTGCAAATCCGGATGAGAGCCGAAGCAAACTTATGAGCAAGGCTCTTAACTATCTGAAGAACTTCTGGAATCAGATCTTTGCCTACAGAAATGACGGAGAATACTCCATAGACAATATGGCAGCAGAAAGAGCGATAAGACCAATCACTGTCCAAAGAAAGAACAGCCTGTTCTTCGGAAGCGTGAAAGGAATACAGAACTCCGCAATCTATAATACCTTTATAGAAACCTGCAAACAGGCAGGAGTCTCCTTCAGGGATTACTTCTGCAAGCTGCTAAGAGAATTAAAAAAGGGAAGAACGGATTACGAAAACCTTCTTCCCATGACAATATGCAAATAATAATCGTTAAATTTGTAGACTCTTTTTTAGACGGGTGCCAGCAGGCACCCGTCTAAAAGGTGACACCCTAAAATTGGAAGTTTACTTTATGTAGTCCAACTCGTGAGCAATGCTTGCGAGTTGAACTCTATGATACCAGATAGTAAGAAAAAGTAGCGAGATCTTATGATAAGGAATATATTCAAACTTTATACTACTTTTGGGGATTAGAATAGCCACTAAATATTTATTATGAAGGTATAAAATAAAGAACTCCATCTATATAATTAACGATCACAAAATATTCATTAAAATCTGTGATTACCTATACAATTATTAGCATAATAATTTAATAAAAGGTTTAGAGGAAGTACTGCTTATGCATCAGAAAGGTTTACTAACATACGCATTAAACTCAATTGGTAATCTTGTCTATATAGACGAAGTTGACACAGGGCAGCTTTGCAATTGTTATTGTCCATCATGTAAGGAAAAATTGGTAGCGAAAAATGGTGGAATGAAACGTGTCCATCATTTTGCTCATGCTTCTGGAGTAGATTGTGAAAATGCATATGAGACTATGTTGCATCAGTTGGCAAAATTAAGAGTTCAAGAGGCATTTCTATCTAAAGAAGTATTTAATGTTGGTTTTGAGTATCGTTCATATTGCCCACATGTAAAGACATGTGCATTCGTTAGATATGGAAATTGTTATATATCAACTCATAAAAGATTCAATTTAAAAGAGTTTTATGACTCATGTGAACAAGAAATACAGTATGATTCAATTAACAGACGCTCTGATTTGAAAATATTTTCGTCTAAGAAGCCTCAATTGGCGCCTATATATATTGAATTTTTTGTTACTCATGCAAGTGATGTATCTAAATTGCACAATGGTGGTAAAATTATTGAAGTTAAGATTGAATCTGAAAATGACATTCAAAGAATTGTCGATGATGGTTTCATTGAATCCTCTAAATGTGATAGCAGGCTCCTAGAAGGAATAGAATCTGAAAATATAAGTGAAACAACGTTTTGGGGATTTAAGTCGGAGGACTATGATGCTAAAAATATTACACAAGAGATAGAATTTTCTCGTTATATTCTATATGCATCCGGTAAGTCACAATGTTATCAAGACACATCTTTGTGTAAGAATATAGCTAAAGTTAGGAAACAATCTCTTTTGGAAATATGCATTCATACACCTGTTGCTTTTGGAGTATATGAAATGGTTAAATATCAAGGATATAAAAGATTTGGTATTAAGAATTGTTTATACTGTAAAAATTTTGTTGATAGCTATGACGGCTCAGGAAAACTATGCCGCTTGTATAAATATTTAGGAATAGACCGGTTTGAGCAACATGATACTGCAAGAGCAAAATCTTGTCCTTCTTTCTTGATAAATCAAGATGAAATGAATAGGGAACTTAAACATTTTGATTCTTTGAATAATAGGGAATATACCGAGCTTGAATAATTTCCAACCACATAATATTATCTGCAAGTCAAAACTTTTCTTTTCCCGCTAATTTGAGTTTTTCGTGTAGGATTTAGTTCATTATAATTCTAATGTAGGCATAAAGTATTTATAATTAATAAAGTACTCGATTTGCAATTTTGTTAATGCTTGCTATGCTTGAAATGAAAAGTTAAAAATAAAAAATAAATAAAATGTGTGACAAGAGTTACAGCTTGAAAACTATAATTCTTGTCACATTTTTTAGGACAGAAAGCTATTGTTTAATATTTTTTCATCAGGTTTTATTCCCAAGTAACTTATGAATTACTATCACCATCGTAATTCCCAAGATCGCTATAAGCCCACATGCAGCAACCATCCTCCAAATTAACCAGGAATGCAAAAATTCTACATTCGCCACGATCATACAGAACAAGAAAGAGAATAGGGCTATTAGAATGACAATCAAAATATAAAATGCCTTATGTGATAGGGAAATACGATTATCCATTT
>OGLN01001300.1_pt1 | contig 18180 bp, 16 predicted proteins | sample 1572641 | NCBI WGS metagenome assembly OGLN01 (sample SAMEA2581903, study PRJEB24529) | metagenome | biome: Human gut stool | place: China | collected 2011
GCGACGTGGGCGGAGCGCACGTGAGCTACGACGCCATTCACGCTCATCGCGTGCAGTTGGGTTCGATGTTCGAGTTTGCCGTGAGCGACACCTGGCGCCCCTATCTGGGATTGACGTTTGAGCAGATTCTCGCAGCTGAAGCCAAAGGCACGGCCACGGACGCTCAGGGCTCGTTTGATCTCAACAGCAGCGATCTGGAAGGTTCGACCGGAATCCTGTCCGCCGGCTGGACGTACCAGGACGGCAACTTCTCGACCGAGTTGGGTCTGAATGGCTACGCCGGCACTCGTAACGGCGTAAGCGGCCAGATCCAAGCCAATTGGAAGTTCTAATCATCCTACAGGAGACTCAGCCCAACTTATCCAGAGCAGGAGGGGGGCTTCAATTCTGGATTCGAAAATGGGCTGAGTCTCCTTTGGGTGTTCTGAGCTTACCTCCCGAATTTCCAGTTACATGGTGAAGCTGGAAAGCGCCGGCTACATCATTTTCGGAATACCGCAGATATGTACCAAGACGTGCGCCTGATAAGGCTTGACTCACTTCATCATATTTGATCTGGTCTCTTGACATTTCATCCACTGTTTTTTTAACATCCCAGGGAGTGCCTAGGGGATTGTATCCTGTCGGATCCCCCTAGGAGTTGACGGAGGGGTGGTCGTTCGCGGTCGCCCCTCTAGTTTTATGTCCGTTACAGTTACCAACGAGCAATTTGAGTCTCATCGGCCTGAGTCTCATCAGATCGCCAACGATCTTACAAAGACACGATCCCTGCGTTCTGCGCAAGCTTGTTTTCAGGTATTCTTCCACTTGGCAATTCCCCGGTAACAGTCCTCAGGTTTTATTTGAGGTTTTTAATCATTCTGTTACTGAGGTTCACGATGTCAGATTTCAAAGACATTTCCACCAGTGTCGTTATCCACGGCGCTCCAAAAGTCGATAAATTCACCCCGACATCCGGCCAAAATGCCGGCAAAGAACAAACCGTTCTAACTTTCCGAGCCTATCACCCGAATTTTCAGCGCCAGGATGACGGCACCTTCAAGATGCTCGATTCCGATTGGTTTGATGTCAAGTACAACGGAAAAGCTCTTGACCAGGTACAAGGTCTTCTCAAAGACGGCATGGCACTTGAAGTTCGAGGCAGTGTGCGCGACCGTGTCTGGAAGGATCGTGAAGGCAACGACCGAACTTCTCGCGAGATCTTCGCTAAAAGCCTCGGACTTTCACTGACGCAACCAGGACTCACCAGTGTCGAGTTTCAAAAACCCGACCGGAATCGTCAAACAGCAGAACAAGCTAAATCCAAAGCCAACAAAGAGCGTTAACCGCTTCCATTCGACAACCTTTGTCCGCATGTTCTAGGACATGCGGCTCTTTTGTTTAATCACGGAGTTTGCAATGGAAGGAACACTCTCATCCCGAGAAAAAACAGCGCTTGTCAACAATCTCAAAACAACCGCAATTGAGCGCATTGTGCTGCGCATTTACGGCCTTTCTGAAACAGAGGCTGAAAATTTCGGCGCTTTTGACGAATCGGCACTGTCTCCCGAAGAGGCCGATGAACTTGTCGAAAAGTTCATAACTGAAGCTTATAAAGACCCTGCCGTCTTTCGCTCATCGTGAGGTTCGCTATGAGCAAAACGAAAGACCGCTTAAATGAGCTTGCCAGCGATGTTGCTTCTCGTCTGATCGATCAACTGGAAAAAGGTACAGCTCCTTGGCAAAAGCCTTGGAGTAGCGTAATTCACAACCCTCACAATCCAATCACCGGCTCTCAATACTCTGGTGCAAATTGGCTTTTTCTGCAAATGATCTCCGAAGCACAGGGTTTTTCAGACCCTCGCTGGATGACTTTTAAACAGATTACTGACGCCGGCGGCACCGTAAAGAAAGGCTCACGTGGTGCCCCCTGCTTGTACTGGGCTGACAAATGGCTTGATCTGAACGGACAGCCGATCTCTGCACAAGAAGCTCGAGATCTTCCGTCTGAAGCAAAGCAGCGCATCATGATTCCTTGTCGCTTTACAGTCTTCAATGCCGAACAAACCGAGGGATTAGATCTACCTGAATGGAAGGCGCCGAAAGTCACATGGGACCCGGATGAGCGAGCCGAAAAAATTTTGAAAGCCTCAAGAGCAAACATCACAAATAAATTCGGAAATCAGGCCTTCTACAGTCCATTGAGTGACACGATCACGCTGCCGGAACGAGGTCAGTTTGCAAAAGCTTCCGACTACTACGATACGGCGCTCCATGAACTGGGCCATTGGACTGGCCATGAATCTCGTCTGAACCGCGACTTAAGCGCTCGTTTTGGCACCCCCGGCTATGCAAAAGAAGAACTCCGAGCAGAAATCGCCTCAATGATGCTGGCCAGTGAAATCGGCCTGCCGCATAACACACAGCAACATGCGGCTTATGTCTCGTCATGGATCAAAGTTCTTAAAGAAGATCCGACTGAAATAATCCGCGCCGCAGCTGATGCTCAAAAAATAACCGACTTTGTGAAGAACCTCGAAAAAGAGCGTTATTACGTCGTCGATTACGAAAAAAATGCCGTCCTTCGGCTTACTCATCCCGAACTGGTCTCCGGAATACGTAGAACTCTGAGCTCATCTCCGGAAGCGCTCGCGAAATTTGAATCTCTGATCGATCCGAACAAGCACAAAGCACTTTCCCAGGAATACAAGGAAAAAGACGCGCTCAGTGCTGTGCTGAATCCTACGAACCCTCAGTCTCTGGTTTTTGCATCCATTACTCAACACAGAGGCATTGCGGCCACGCAGGATGCCCATCTTTTTATGGGACTCGCAAAACTTCAACCTGGTCTGGAAGATAAAGCATTCCGCTTTCTGCAGCGTCTCGAAGGTAAAGAAAAGGCCGACAAGGCCAGGACAGACTGGGAAGCAGAAGAAAAACAAAATTCCACGATCGCTCAAGCTCTTGTCACCAATTCCTCAAGATATTGGCAAACCCTCGATAAAAAGAAAGAGAAAACACCACTGGAAACGGCTTTGGCAAAGTTGCACGTGGCCGACAAGTCAGAACAACAACTTGTTGCCAAAGAGACTATGTCAGCTATCAGAGCAGAGAAACGTTTCTACCTGATCGATTTCGAGGCGAATACCGTCAACGTCGTCACTCACCGCGAATTGTTGGAAAAAGCCAATGCCATATTCAATGAGAACTCCGCAGCCAAACATGTACGTGATGAAGTTCTGTCAACGGCCGACAATGCCGGCACCGTCAAGGACGATACTGACCCTGCTCTCAGAGAAAGGCAAACGGTACGCCAACTGCTCGATCCGACACTTCCTCGCCCCACACTAGACAAGTGTCCGATAAACCATGCTGGGCTCTTCTACACAGACAAACCACTGCAGGCCATCACAATAGCCTCCCTTCGTTCCCCGGAACTAGCCGAGAAGGCAACTGCGCTTATTGCTCAAGTCGACAGTGGCATAAGCGTTGACGAGATTCGTCGTCATCCTGGCACCGCAGAGTTCGGCAAAACATTATCCGCTCAACGACAGTGGGCAGAACACTATTGGAAAACACTTGACGCACAGCGCCAGCATGTTCTGCAGTCGGATGTGCCTCCAAATAATGCTTCAGCAAAGAGAACCCAGGAAAAACGGCTTGAACGCTAGTAAGGACACACTTAACATGAGACTCTTCATTGCCGAGAAGCCATCGGTAGCCAAAGCAATTTGGGCGGAACTTGGGTCCGCCACCCTTGGAGACGGGTTCTTTAACTGTAAGGACGGCTCCACCGTAACTTGGTGTTTCGGCCATCTGCTTGAGCAAGCAGAGCCTGATGCCTACTTGCCGGACGATGTGCCATTGACAAAAAAGGGCGCCAAGATTTGGAGGTTAGACGACCTTCCGATCTTTCCCGAAACATGGAAATTGCTCCCCAAAGGCGACAAAGGAGTCAAAAAACAACTTGCGACCATCGGAAAACTTCTTAAAAAAGCGGACCTCGTCGTACATGCCGGCGACCCGGATCGAGAAGGGCAGCTACTTGTTGATGAGGTGCTCGATCACTTCCGATATAAAGGCCTCGTAAAGAGATTTTGGGTATCGGCACAAGATAGCGCATCGATTCGGAACGGACTAAACAGTCTTCGAGACAACCGAGACTACTACGGAATGAAGCTTGCCGCCATAGGGCGATCCCGAGCTGATTGGTTGCTTGGCATGAATTTATCTCGTGCCTACACACTGACACAGCAAGCTCAAGGGAAAAAAGAACTCATTGCGGTCGGCAGAGTGCAAACTCCAACTCTCGCACTCGTCGCCAAACGCGACGCTGCTATCCGCAATTTCAAACCTGTGCCCTTCTTCACACTCAGAGCTCGCCTTGGTGGCGAAACCTCTTTTGATGCAACCTGGATGCCCGAAGATTCACAAGAAGGGCTAGATGACCAAAAACGCCTGATCGAACGAAGTATCGCAGAATCGCTGCTACAACAGTTCAAAACTGCTACGTACGCTTCTGTTATCGAATGCTCGCGAAAACCGCAGAAAGTATCTCAGCCCAAGGTTTTTTCACTTGCCGACATTCAACTAATCGCCTCGAATAAATTTGGGTTTTCTGCCGAAAAAACTCTCAATCTTTGTCAATCGCTTTATGAAAACCATAAGGCAACAAGTTACCCACGCACCGACTGTTCTTTTTTGCCGGAATCCCAACATTCCGATGCAAAAAACGTGCTGTCGGCCATTGTCCGAACCGCACCGTCCTTGAAAGCCATTGTCACCAAATGCGACTGCTCCATAAAGTCACCGACTTGGAATGACAAAAAAATCACGGCTCATCACGGCATCATTCCGACTCAACAATCGGCAGACTGGGAAAAGCTGAACGAAGACGAACGCAAAATCTATCTTTTGATCGCAGAACGTTATCTGGCGAACTTCCTTCCTGTCCATGAATACTTGGCGTGCAGTATTGATCTGAACATCGCAGGCGAACGTTTTGTAGCCAAAGGACGTATCAATACGAGCGCCGGCTGGAAGATCATCGCAATGAGTTTCCCCGACGAAAGCTCATCTGATGATGATTTTCAAGCATTACCCGAACTGAGTCCCGGGGTACGAATCCCTATTTCCAATGTTGATTACAAAGAAGAACGAACAAAACCTCCATCCGCGTTCACCGAGGGTACGCTCATTCGAGCTATGGAAAACATCCATCTGATTGTTGACGACCCACAAAGCAAGAAACTTCTCAAAGAAGGAGACGGCATAGGCACGCCAGCCACACGAGCCGCCATCATTGCTGAACTCAAACGCAAGAAATACCTTGAGGCCAAAGGCAAAAAAATCGTTTCAACCGAATTAGGCAATCACTTGCTGGACGTCGTTTCAAACGTCATTCAAAACCCGGTATTAACTGCTCTCTTCGAGCGAATTCTTCGAGAGGTCGAAGCTGGTCGACTTCCGCTCGAAACCTTCATCGAGAAGCAAAAACAGCTTGTCATCAATGAACTCTCACGACTCAAAAATGCCTCAATCATCCGCTCTTGATCGTCTCTTTCCTGAAGCAATGCGCTATCACAAAGGACGTGTTGCAAGGCTTCAGCATCGAAAAAGCTCCGGGGCTGGACTCCCTCAACTCGTGCGATTAAGTCCCAGACAAAAACTTACGGGCATCGTTCGCCGTTCACCAGAGGTCATGCTCAAAATCGGACGAGCAAACATTCGTTGTCTCAAACACATGCAAGCTGCGGCAGACTATATCAGCCGTAACGGCAAGCTCGAGATTGAGGATCAGGACGGATTCATGCTGGACTCAAAAGAGAAAATTCAAGCCTCCATTCGTCAATGGGGGCTTCAATCTCAAATGCCCCAGGATGAATCTTCAGAAGATACGCGTTCTCACGGCCGTCGCATCATTCTTTCAATGCCAACCGGTACGCCAACAGAGGGCTTCAAAGCCGCTTGCCGGCAATGGGCGCAAGACTGCCTAAGCGGTCACGATCACCTGATCGCCTTTCATACCGCTGAAAACGATCAAAAGACCACGCAACCCCATTGTCACATTTTGCTCCGCACAGTCGGCCACGACGGTCGGCGTTTCCATGTTGATAACGCACGTCGCGAAGCAATGAGAGAACATTTTGCTAGTTGCCTACGGGATCAGGGCATTGAAGCCAACGCCACACAGCGCTGGCAGCGAGGCGTAACCCGTCGTTCTTTGGGACAACCGGAGCTACATAATGCGCGGAAGGTGGAATCGGAAAAGGAACGTGCCCGCAAACATGCCATTGCTCGGAAAAAGAAGACGAAACTCCTCAAAACCCTGCAAAACAGGCTTCAAGACGTCGAACACTCTGTCAAACAAGGGCAACCTATCTCTGACTCGCCCGGAATTGTCAAAGCCAAAGCAAAACGCCGGGAATTAACAGACCTTCTGATCGATGCAATCTCTGAACTCAACAGAGGTTCAGCTCAAGATAAACAGCTCGCCAGGGAAACAGCACATCATCTCCAAAATCTGAAGCCTGTCGAATCTGCCACTCAGGCTGCGGCACGATCGTTGAATGACAGAGCAAAGCTTATCCGTCACATGCAAGCAAAGAAAAAATCAAAATCACAAGATCGGTAGTGACGGAAAATTTTGTTCTCTGTTTTTTTGGTGACCATTTTGGTGATCAAAGCCAATTTGTAGTAGCATGCCCGTGAGTTAAGCTCTTGATCTTATTGGGTTCTCAGGAACGGTCCGGATTCCAACACTTCTGCAAAAAATCCCACCGCTTCCGCCAATTCGATTTACTCTTTCACTTCGCCTTTTTTTGGCGCAAACCTCCCTGGCCAGAGATTTCAGGCCCAAGCCTCTTTCTGAGTCCTATTCAAGACTGGCGTAGCCTTTGTCCAATGGATATTTCCGTACCGTTGCGGCCTCGTCACGGACGCCAGAGCCGAAGACGGCAGCGGTTCAGCCTATCACGATTGCGCACCGTTTCCAGCCGGGTCTTGCGGGCGTCCAAATGCAGAGTTCTGAAACTGTGCCAACAAAACAAAGCCGCCGACATTTCTGCCAGCGGCCGCTCTCACCTAAAGTCAGCTGAAATATTCGTGCTGCGTGAGAATGATGTTGTAGAGGAAGTAGATCAGCACGGCTGCTCCGGCAACACGCACCACAATTTCCAAAATTTTCTTGAATTTTTCGTTATCCATCGCTGTCTCTCATTACTTGGTAGTGGCGGCAGTAAATTCCTTTACGACTGCAGTGACGCGCTTAATGAGTTCGTCAGCTTCGCGTCGTGCGATATTCAACGCAGGCACGATGCGGATGATGTTTCCTGCGGTCACAGAGAAAAGTACTCGGTGCTTCAAGCCGATGGCCAAACACTGATGAGCCGGACGATCGAGGGCAATACCGATCATCAGGCCACGGCCGCGCACTTCAACAAAGCCGGGCACACCCTTCAGTGCCTTGCGGAACCCTTCCTGCAAATACTGCCCCATCTTTTCGGCATTGCTCACCAGCCGTTCATCTTCGATGATCTGAAGCACCGTCGTCGCAGCGCGCATTGCCAGCGGATTGCCGCCGAAGGTCGAGCCGTGATTGCCCGGGGCAAACACTCCGTAGGCCTTTTCGCCGCAGACGAGAGCGCCCACGGGAACGCCACCGCCCAAAGCCTTGGCTAGCGTCATCACATCCGGAACGATGCCGGAATGCTGATATGCAAACCATTTGCCCGTGCGGCCGATACCGCTTTGCACTTCATCAAGAATCATCAGCCAATCGTGGCGATCGCAAAGCTCGCGAATAGCACGCATCGTTTCATCCGGAATCGGAATAATGCCGCCTTCGCCCTGCACGGGTTCAAACATGACGGCACAGATACCCGGCGTCGTGGTCGCCAGTTTTTCAATCATCTCGACGTCGCCTGCGGGCACACGGATAAAGTCCGGCAGATACGGCGCGAAATCTCGGCGCACGTTGGGGTTGCCCGTTGCCGAGAGCGTCGCGATCGAACGACCGTGGAACGCATGGTCAAACACAATGATCTTGGGCTCGTTGAAGCCCTTGAGATGCCCGTATTTGCGTGCAAGCTTGATGGCGGCTTCATTGGCTTCCAGGCCGGAATTGCAGAAGAAGCAACCGCGCAGGCCGCTTTTTTCGCAGAGCTTGGCGGCAACCTCTTCCTGCAGGTCAATGCGGAAATAGTTCGAGACATGAATCAGCTCGGACACCTGCTTTTGAAGCGCCGATACCAATCGGGGATGATTGTGCCCCACGGCATTAACGGCGATTCCCGCAAAGCCGTCAAGATAGACGTTGCCTTGCGTGTCGGTGAGCCATACGCCCTCCCCTTTTTGGAAACACACGGGAAGCGGCGAAAAAATCGGAAGCAGGTGCGACTTCGACATTTTTACTGGGCCCTCTGAAAGAGAAGTGCTTGGTCTGACAAATTCACAACAATCTGCAGTTCGTCTGCAGGGTGCTCCATTTTGGGCGGGGTGACTTGTTTACTATTCCAGACATCCGTGTTTTTCATAATGAGCAAGTCGAGCCAATTTGTTTTGCTCATCAACAAAAAGCACCGTCGGCTTGTGCTCACAAGCTTCTTCAGGAGTCAACGTGCAGTAACTCATGATGATCACTTTGTCGCCCGTACAGGCGCAGCGAGCGGCAGCGCCGTTGAGACAAATGACACCGCTGCCGGCCTCACCGGCAATGGTATATGTCGCAAATCGCTCGCCGTTGTTGATGTTGACGACGTCGACTTTTTCGTACTCACAAATGCCGCTTGCCTTCAGAAGATCGCTGTCGATGGTTATCGATCCGACGTAGTTGAGTTCGGCCTGCGTGACGGTGGCGCGATGAATTTTCGCCTTGAGCATCTCAATTTGCATGGCTTTCTTCGGCAGTCCAGTAGAAATTGTCAATCAAGCGCGTCTTGCCGATATAAACGGCAATGGCAAACAGCACCGTACCCTCAACCTTATGCACCGGTTCGATCGTGTCGGCGTTTACCGCCTGAACATAGTCAATGCGGGCCAAGGGTTCGCTTTTGATAACTTCCTCAACGCGGGCCATCACCTGATCCGCGTCGGTTGATCCGTCTTCAAGCAGCTTGCGGCCTTCGGCAAGCGAGCGGGAGAGCACCAGCGCGGCAGCGCGTTCCTGCTCATTCAAATACGTATTGCGGCTTGACTTCGCCAGTCCATCGGCTTCGCGTACGATCGGGCAACCGACGACCTTCACGGGCATATTGAGGTCCGAAACCATCTGCCGAATTACGGCAAGCTGCTGCGCATCTTTCTGGCCGAAATACGCACGATCTGGCAGAGCGATGTTCATGAGCTTACAAACCACGGTTGCAACACCGCGGAAATGAATCGGACGACTGCGGCCGCACAATTCTTTCGTCAGACCTTCGACCGTTACCCATGTGCGGGTTCCTTCGCCGTACATATCTGCCGGTTGCGGAGCAAAAACCAGATTTCCGCCGCACTCTTTGATAAGAGCCGTATCGTGATCAATGTCGCGCGGATAGGATTCCAGATCTTCGTTCGGGCCGAACTGCGTGGGATTGACGAATACCGACACCACCACACGGTCACATTCGGCTGCAGCCCGACGAATCAGACTTGCATGACCTTCATGTAAATATCCCATCGTCGGCACCAGACCGATCGTCAATCCCTGTCGCTTCCAAGCGATCACTTGCGCCTGCACCTGAGCAGGCTTGGACAAAATCATGAGTTCCATTTTTTGATCCGATTCAGCGGATTTAAATTATCTTTAGCTGCAATTATTAACAGAAGCGGTTATCTTCAGGAAAAAGTCTCTTTTTCCGACGGAAACTCTCCGCCTTTGACGGCTTCATCGTAGGCATTGAATGCTGCGCGCATCGTATCACCCACCTGTGCAAAACGGCGAACAAACTTCGGACCGTAGTCGCAGTACTGACCCAGCATATCCTGCGTCACGAGCACCTGCCCGTCGCAGTCCACGCCCGCACCGATGCCGATCGTCGGGATATGCAGCGTTTGCGTGATTTCGGACGCAAGTCCCGCAGGCACGCATTCGAGTACAACCGCAAAAGCACCTGCTTCCTGCACGGCCAGTGCGTCCTGAAAGACTCGTTCGGCCGCTTCATCGCCCCTGCCCTGAACCTTAAAACCGCCGTACTGCATGACCGACTGCGGCGTCATGCCGACATGTCCCATCACGGGAATACCTGCCGCCACAATCCTTGCGATTGTTTCGCGGATGGATTGGCCACCTTCGAGCTTGACGGCATTGCAATGCGTTTCTTTGAGAATACGCCCCGCATTGCGCACGGCCTCTTCGATCGTAACCTGATAGCTCATAAAAGGCATATCAACCACGACCATCGTATTTTTCACGCCGCGCACAACGGCTGCACCGTAGGTGATCATGTCCTCGACCGTAACGGCAAGCGTATCCGGATAGCCCAGCATGACATTGCCGAGGCTGTCGCCCACGAGAATCGCATTGACCGAACTTTCTTCAATCAGACGCGCCGTGGTGTAGTCGTAGCACGTGAGCATCGAAATGCGTTTGCCTTCAGCCTTCATGGCGCCGAACGTGGCAACCGTTGTTTTTGATTTTTGCGTGGTCATTCGTATCGTAAATCTCAAATATTGCGCGCGTAGGAAATCAGAAGCGCTTCAATCATTGTCTTGGCATTGAGCGGATGCTCGGAAACACGCCGGATGTCCCGAACCGAATTGATCCAAGTATAGAGTCCCGTCGGATTGGCCGCCTGTGCGATAGTCTTAATTTCTTCTGCAAATTCAGGGAAGTACTGTGGCTCACAACCCACTTTGGCGCTTGCCAAATCCCAGCCCCAGCGTGACAGGAAAAGCGCAGCGGCCGAAAGCGTCACGTCCTTGTCTGCTACGGAAAGAGCCTGCGCGGGCGGCGCCGCGTGACCAAGTCTCAGATAGGCCAGAAAACGTTCACGCGTCTCATCGGCAAGCCGAAAGCGAGCGTCTTCGTCAAACACAGCAAGCGGCATTCCGCCGGCTTCGGTCAACTTGCGCTCTGCATCCTGCACGCCCTGACTCTTAAGCCATTCGAGCGCCTGCTCGCGAGTGGGTGCTCCGGCGCGAATCAGACGGCAGCGGGAACGAATCGTCGGCAGTACGCGGTCAATTTCATCGGCAACGAGCATGAAGACGGTGTTTTCCGGCGGCTCCTCAAGGCTCTTTAAAAGCGAGGCGGCGGCTTCGGCACGAATTCGATCGGCCGGATAAACCAGAACGATGCGAACGCCGCCTTCATGACTCTTGAGATTTAAGAAATCAGTGAGCGCTCGCGTTTGGTGAATCAGAATTTCGCGATAGACGGTCTTACGATCGCTCGCGGCAGTATCGGGCGGCACAAACGGAATTTCTCTCGGCAGACTTTCGGCTTCGCTTACCACGTAGCGAATGTCGGGGTGTGTTCCTGCACGAACCAGATGACAGCCGTGGCAACGTCCGCAGGGCGTGCCGTCGGCAGCTGGCTGCGTGCATAAAAGCGACTTTGCAAAGGCCTGCACCAGATCAAAAATTCCCGCTCCGCGGGGACCATAGACAAGAAGCCCGTTGGGCAATCTGTCCCTTAGGTCGAGCAGCGCCTTTTCAAGCGCATCCTGCCAGGGATAAAGCTTGATAGACATTAAAGCCATCCTTTTGCTTCATCAAGAAGCTGAGCGGTGATCGCCTCCGGCGTTTGCCCCGCATCCAGAACAAAGAAGCGCTCCGGAGAAGCTGCGGCGCGGGCCAGATAGGCTTTGCGCACACGCGTGAAGAAGTCGCAGTCCTGCGTCTCGAAGCGATCGGCCGTGCGCGAAAGCGCCAGACGGCGAGCCGCTGTCTGTGGATCCAAATCGAAAAGCACCGTTTTGTTGGGCTGAAATCCCTTTTGAACGATGGCTTCCAGCTGCAAAACGTACTCGGCGTCATAACCCTTGGCGCCCACCTGATATGCGTAGGTGGCATCCGTAAAGCGATCGGAGAGCACCCAGGCGCCACGCTCAAGCGCAGGAAGAATCACGTCGCGGATATGCTGCGCGCGCGAGGCAAAAAAGAGCAACGTCTCGGCCGTCACGTCCATTTCATCGTTTAGCAGCATAGCTCGGATCTTTTCGCCAAGCGGCGTACCGCCTGGTTCGCGGGTACGGACGACTTCGATGCCGTGATCAAGCAGAAAGCGATGCAACGCCTCAATCTGGGTGGTTTTCCCCGCGCCGTCGATTCCTTCAAAAGTGATGAATTTTCCTCGTACCATGATGTCTCATCGTGCGTCTTTCTGACGCTTTTGTAAGGCGCGGGCCTTGCGAGCCGGCGCTTTTTGATATTTTTCGACCGCGCGGTTGTGTTCCGTCAGCGTCTTGGAAAAATGCGTCGTGCCGTCTCCGCGCGCCACAAAATACAAGAACTTCGTGTCCTGCGGATTCAAAGCGGCATGAATGGATGCCGCCGAAGGCATCGAAATGGGCGTCGGAGGCAGTCCCGCATTGAGGTAGGTATTGTAGGGCCCCGGCTGCTGCAAGTCGCGTCGCTTAAGGTTGCCGTCAAAGCTCTCGCCGATGCCGTAAATGATCGTGGGATCGGTCTGCAGCGGCATGCGCAAGCGCAAGCGGTTGTTGAACACTGAACTCACAAGCGCCCGGTCAGCGCGCATTGACGTTTCCTTTTCGATGATGCTTGCCAAGAACAGAGCTTCGTACTTGGTTTTGACCGCAGCAAGCGGGCTTTTCTTCTCCCACTCATCATTGAGAATGCGCATCTGTTCACGATAAGCCGCGCGGTACACGTCGATGTCGGTCAACCCCGTGCGAAAGCTGTAGGTTTCGGGCGCAAACACGCCTTCCAAGTGGGGCTCCTGTATGCCCAGCACCGATCGCAACTGCATGTCCGACATGCCGGCCGTCTTGATTTCGATGTCGGGCAGCGCCGTCACCGCCTTTCTCAATTCCCACAGCGGCATGCCGTCGGCAATGCGGAAGGAAAACTTCTCCACATCCGAACGTTGCAGTTTGTCAACAATGTCCGCAAGTGTCATCCCCGGCGTAAAACGATAACGACCGGCATGAATCGAAAGCGCCGTTCCCTGCACGCGCAACAGGCCGATTAGCGTATCGGGCGAAACGCCGATGCCCGCCTGCGCAATGCGGTTGGCAATTGCGCGACCTGAAGCTCCCGTCGGGACCGTCACATCAACGTAACTGACGCCTTCGGGCAAATCGACCGAGCGTTTGAAGTACCACCAGTACGGCAATGTGCAGCACAGCGCCACGACGACGAGCACCACCGCCAGCTTGGCCCAGAGGCTCTTGCATATCTGCGGCAGCAGCGGGTTTTCAGTCGTTTCTTTGGTCTTGGAATCGACAGCACCTGTTTTGTCCGATTCCGACAAAGACTTCTCGACGTGTGTTTCGTCCTGAGTCTGGTCCGATTTCGACGCGCTCGCCTGCTCCTTTCTCTCCGTCTTTTCGAGCGGCTCCACGACTTGTTCAGAATCTTTTGCCTGCTCTTGCGGCGCTTTTTCTTGCTGAGCCCTGGCCGCCGGTATTTCGGCTTGGTCTTCTCTTACGGGCACAGACAGTTCTTGATCAGACTGTGCTTGCTTGGTTTCCCGCTTTACCGACGCTTCCGTCGCAGAAGGCACCGAAACTGGCTCCTGAGTCACCGCAGTCGGCGTCTCGACAGCACCCCGTTCGCTTTGAGCGGAGACTGCCGGCGCATAGACCGGCTGTTTAGTTTCAATGGAAGCCACCGGCTCGGACAAAGTCACAGTCGGTTCCGAGACTTGCGTCATAACGGTGTTTGCTTTGACACTTGTCTTTATTTCAGGCGTCTCGTAGACAGGAGACTCAACTTCTTGAATAGAAACTTTCTGCGTCTTGGGCTCAGCCGGAGTTTCGCTCGACGGCTGCTGCGCCACCTTCGTTTTGCGCGACGTCTTGCGAGGCGCGGCAGCCTTTTTCACGCCGGTCGTCTTACGCGCGCGAGGAGCTTTCTTTTCCGCAGTTGATTTACGGGGCTTTCGAGCCGGTTTTTCAGAAGGCTTCTCGGAGCCGGCGCCGGCCTCGGGCGCCTTTTCAAGGTTTTTATTGTCAGTCTCGGAACTCACGCGGATCGTCTCTCAGAAATGGAATCGGCAGATTCGCCGAAGAAAACCAGGGCATCGCGCGTTTTAGCTATCGAATCAGGCCAGCACGCGGCGTCATGTCGACCGTGCAGGCTTCAGAGAAAACGAGGAGCTCGAGTACAATACGCGCACAAAGCAAAAGGGCGCCGTTCTCCTCCTTTCTGCGGAGATGCGCCGTTTCAAACCACAGTTTGCGAATCTAAATGACTGATGCGAATTCTACGGTAGGAACGCTTTCCTGCCTAAGCTCTCTTGCGCTCATTACCGTTTCCGGCGCAGATCGTTTCACTTTTTTACAAGGTCAGCTCACCAATGACGTCACCAAGCTCGGCAACGGGCTCATGCCGGCCGGTTACTGCTCGCCCAAGGGCCGACTGTTGGCTACGCCGCGCCTGTTCCAGGAAGGCGACACCATCGGCATGATCGTAGCGGCCTCCAACGCCGACTATCTCGTCAAGCGTCTCAAGATGTACGTGCTGCGCAGCAAGGTGACGATCGAGCGTGCTGCGGATCGTGAAGTCGCGGGTTTTGTCGGCTCGACTCCGACAAATCTCGGCGACGGTGCGCTTGTTTTCGAATTGCCCTGCGCTCTGCCGCAGGCGCGCATTGCCGCGGCACTGCCGAGCGGTCTGGGGCTGGCAATTGTTCCGAAAGGAACGACTTGCGCCGGCTCGGAACCCCTCTGGTGGGCCGCCTGCGCCGCTGCCGGTCAATCCTGGGTGTTTGGCGAAACGGCAGAGCGCTTCACGCCGCACGCCGTCAATTTGGATCTCATCGGAGGCATCTCCTTTAATAAGGGCTGCTACACCGGCCAGGAAGTGGTTAGCCGCATCGAGCACATCGGCAAGACGAACCGCCGTACCGTTTTGCTTGCGGCCAACGATCCGCTTGAACTCGCGCCCGGTACCGATTTGACGGATGATCAGGGCCAAGCCGTGGCAACGGTGCTCTACGGCGCCAAGCTTGCCGACCGTACTCTCCTTCTGGCAGAAGTTTCTACCGAGACGGCTCAAAGCGAAGCTACGCTCGATACAACAGCGGCAACACTGCACCGTCTGCCCCTGCCCTACGGCTGGACCCGCACCAAATAAGTCAAAAATAACGAGGAAAGCGGCACTGGCCGCTTAAAGAATCACCATGGCAAAGATTACGATCCACACTCCCGAAGAAATCGAGGCGATGCGCCGCGTCGGCTCCGAAGCGGCCGATCTTCTTGACTTCATCACGCCTCACGTCAAGGCCGGCGTGAGTACCCTGGCGCTCGATGAGCTCATGCTCGACTACACGGTCAACGTGCTCAAGGCAAAGTCCGCCTGTCTGGGGTACAACCCGGGCGGCAACGGCATTCCCTACCCCCGAGCCACCTGCATTTCCGTCAACAACGTGATCTGCCACGGCATCCCGAGCGAGAAAAAGATTCTTAAAAACGGCGACATCGTCAACATTGACGTCACCATTGAAAAGGACGGCTTCTTCGGTGACAACTCGCGTATGTTCATCATCGGCAAGCCCACGATTGCCGGCAAACGCCTTGTGGATGCAACCTGGGGCTGTATGTGGGCGGGCATCGAAGAGGTGCGCCCGGGCAAGTGCTTCAATGACATCGGCATAGCATGTCACAACTTCGTCAAACCCATGGGCCTTTCGATCGTGCACGAATACGGTGGCCACGGCATCGGTCGTGTTTTTCACGGCGAACCGCATGTCTGCCACGTGCCCATCAGCACGCCGACGGCCAAATTCGAGCCGGGGATGATCTTTACCGTCGAACCTATGGTGAACGCCGGCAAGCGCCACATCATGGATCTCAACGACGGCTGGACGGTCGTCACCAAGGACCGCAGTCTGTCGGCTCAGTGGGAGCTTGAAGTGGTCGTGACCGAAACCGGTTACGACATTCTTACCGTTTCCAAGGGCATGCCCGAGCCGCCGACCTGGGTCAAAGGCTGGAAGAAGCCCAGCTTCGACTAAACAAGACAGAAAACGGGAGCAGTTGCAACACTGCTCCCGTTTCGTTTTGGCTTCCGACTTCTCGCTCGTCAGAGACCGAGCATGCTCTTTTTGAGCTTGTCGTCAATCGCGTTTTCGCCCAGCCAGATTCGCAGGACCGAGTCAAAAAGCTTCTTACCGCCAATGTTGTCGGCCACAAGCTTGCCGTTGACAAGCACCGAGGTGGTCTTGCCCGAGAAGTCAAAGTCCACCAGGTCGCCTTCCTTGACGTCGCCGATTTCATTCATCGCATTGATGAGCTTGGAAAGTTCCGGTGCGATTTCTTTGCGGGTTGCCTCATCGGTGTTGTCCTGCAGACCTTCTTCCAAAGCCGAGACAAAGCTCTTGGCAGAAACGTCACGCAGCAGCCCCAGGCGTACGCGCGCAGCACCGTTTTGCTCAAGCACGCCTTGGGCGGTCTGAGCCTTCTGCGGCACATAAAGGCCTGCTGCGTATACCTTGAAGAACACCTTCTTTCTCAAGCCTGCGCCGTTGAGCTGCAGCGTTGTCTGACCGACGACAGCGGAGTCTTCGTAGCGAATCGATTCGACATTGACATCGGCCCAGACATTGAACGCAAAACCGAACGTCAAAAAGCCCGCGATCACTTTCTTAATCATCTTTTTTCCTTCCCAAAATCAAAATAAGGCGAAGTGTGCCTGAACCGACTTCTCTTCGCACGACCGCCTAACCTTTAGTTTCCTTTTGCTAAGGCCGCGCACACTCTAGAATTTGTCTTTGTCACGAATTTTGGGAACTCGCATCATGGCGTCCGAACGCAACTTTTCCGTCAAACCGTACATCAACCTCCGAGAAAAGCTTGCCCAAAACTTTTCGGCGCACCCCCAGGTCGGACTTTATTTGCGGCACCATACTGCCGTCATCGACAAATTCGTCAAAGATTGCGCCGCGTTTGCCAAAGTTCCCCCCACCTGCGCGATCGCCGCGCTCGGCGGCTACGGCCGCAGAGAAATGTTCCCGTACTCGGATATCGACGTGGCGGTGCTCACCCCCGAAGGCCTCTCGCAAGCCGATCAGACCGCCATTGCGGAGTTCGTCACATTGCTCTGGAGCCTGGGACTGACGGTCGGCACCAATGTCCGAACCAAAGCCGAAACGCTCAAAATCACCGCCTCCGACATCACGGCGGCAACCGCCTTTTTGGAGGCGCGATGGATCTACGGAAACAAAGCTCTTTTTAAGGACACCCACGACACTTTTTTGCAGGAGCTCGACAGCCGCATGTTTTTTCGCAGCAAAATGCTCGAAATGCGGCAGCGTCACCAAAAATACGGCGACACTCCCTATGCCCTCGAACCCAACATCAAGGAAGGTTTGGGCGGTCTGCGCGACCTGCAGGTGTTTCTTTGGTACGCCAAAGCCGCCGGTTACGGCACATCCTGGAAAGAAATGGCTCAGGCAGGACTCATCACCGGCACCGAGGCCTATCACTTCACGCAGTGCACGCACTTTCTGCGAGAACTGCGCATCCGCCTGCATCTCATCTGCGGCCGCCATGAAGACCGTCTGATTTTCGACGTGCAGACAGCGCTCGCAAAAAACGCCGGCTACAAACCCAAAGGGTCGCTGCTTCCGAGCGAAGCACTCATGAAGCGCTTCTATCTCAACGCTAAGAACATTGTTCAGCTCACGCAGATCCTGGTGGCTGCCATCACCGAAAAGCTTTTCCGGCAGGCCGCGCCGCGTTTTGTGAAGAGCATCGACAATGTCTTCATCGCCCGCGGAGACATTCTCGACATCAAGAGCCGAGACGACTTTCGCAAAGACTCGACAAATATGATCCGAGCTTTCGTGCTCTTTGCCTTGCATCGGGAGTTCAAGCGCATGTCGACGAATCTGCTGCGAGCGCTCTGGCACGAACGCTCCTCGATCGACACGGAATTTCGAAGCAACCCGATCAACAAAAAGCTCTTTCTCGATACGGTCAAACTGCGCTACGGTCCCTATCATTTTCTCAAGAACCTCAACACATGGGGCATTCTCGGACGCTTCCTGCCCGTCTGGCGACGCATCGTCGGACAGATGCAACACGATCTTTTTCA
>OGLN01001305.1_pt1 | contig 18142 bp, 12 predicted proteins | sample 1572641 | NCBI WGS metagenome assembly OGLN01 (sample SAMEA2581903, study PRJEB24529) | metagenome | biome: Human gut stool | place: China | collected 2011
TAATTAGTCAAGTTGTTTTTCCTTTAAAATAAAGGATTTTTTAGTTATTTATCTCAGATGAATGAGCATGTTTTATGGATATTTCTCTGTATCTAGTACGAAAATAGCTGTTTTAGAGTATACAAAACAAAACGTCTTCTTTATTCTGTTTTTAATGGCCTTGTATATTCCCTTCCATCTATGGCAACGCACCTCCCGTATCTACCAGGATCTACTCTTTATATGTCCTAACTTCCTTCGTTCTGCCTATCCATAATCCGGGTGTCAGCTTAGCTCCTCGTCAGGGTCTTGCCCTCTGGAATTTATTCCTGCCGACTACTCGCTCATTCTTTGTTTTTATTACTGACTTGCTTTCTGTAACAGCATCTTTTAGATGGACGTTTCCCATTACAGTCTGCTTTCTTCATCCTTTTACGATGATCTTCTTTTCTTATGCTACTTTCAATTGTGGTCTCTTGATATCTTGCAGCATCTTTGCTCCATCATAAGTTACTCCCTTTGTCAATATCGCATAAAAGATCCTTAATGCTTTACATGCAACCGCTATAACTGACTGCATTTTCTTTAATGAATTCTTTCCCTGGTTTGATAATACCTGTGTATTTCCTTAAATTCTGTAATCCTCGCAATCAATGATATGGCTGCTTCATACAGTACATATCTAAGGCGTTTTCTTCCTCTATAACTGATATGACTTTCACCTTTGTGTCTTCATTCCAATCCCTTTGATCTCCAACAGCTTATCGATATATGGAACTTCTGACAGTTTTTCTTCTATCAGCTCCATTAATTCTTCTTCCCGCTGATGATATATTTCATAATCATTCAGCAGTATCTTCAATTCAATCCTTGCGCTATCACAAGCTTCCTGACTTCCTATACTGTGCTCCGCAGCCGTTACCAGGTTCTTTGCCCTCTTTAGACCAGCTGCTCTTAACTTAGCATCCCGCCAGATCTGGTTAACTCCATCAACTCCCAATTTTACGATATCTTTCGGTAACGATGCTACCTTCAAGATCATAAGACCACTCACAGCTCCCGGATTTTTATAAACGTCTTTTATTTCTGGCAAATAGATACTAAACCATCTTGCAATACGATTCTTGATCCTTGTGATTTCTTCCTAGGCTTGAAGCCTCAGATTTGATAAGCTTCGGATCTCTGCATAAACACCTGTTGGTATATATGGATACGAAAACCTTCCTTCATTTACCAGTGCCGCAATCGTTTTGGGATCCTTACGGTCATTTTTGTTTGGATTATTATCATCCAGCTCTTTTGATTTTTTTACATGATGTGGATTCACATGAACTGGTTTCATTCCGTTGTCCTGCAGGTATGCTCCTAGATTGAACCAATAATGTCCTGTTGGCTCCATCCCAGGAATCACAATACTTTTATAGATTTCATAATCGACCTTTCTTCTAGAGTTTCCTTCCTCAGACGACACAGTATTCCACTGCTGTTCCACTTCCTTAAACAGCTTATCTTTCTGTAAAGCGGCAGAAAGATCATTGTTCGGTAATCGAAAAAGGGCATCCATCATTTTTTAGTCAGTTTCTATAATAGCCATAATTTCATCGGACAAAAGTACCCATTTTACTCTATTCTGCAAGACTTTCCACTAAAAATCTTTATAAAATACAGGAATATTTTAAGAAATAGGAATATCTCTATATTCTTTACCTTACAAACAACCATAGAAAGCCCCATAGACCTATTAAAACAAGACATTACTTTCACTATACACCTTAATATAATAGCATAAGTACGCCGAAGAAGTTAAACTTATAACAGTCAAAATATAGCTTAGTTTCTATAAAGCGGAATCCAGAACTTGTAAATTATCCCTTTATTCAACAAAACAAACCAGAAAAGAACAAAATAATCCAATATAAATATGTCATTCATTTTCTAATTAAGAATTATTCAAACTCCCTAAACATGGGATTTTTTTTGTTCACCACTAAATATATTTTAACTAATATAGCTTACCGTATCACTTCTATTAACTAAAATAGAAAAAAAGATATTTAACAATCATTTTTTACATTCATATAAAGACAATTTTTATCACCTTTACACATCTTATCTATATATTTGGCTACCTTTGGACAAAAGTCACTATATTTGCGTTTATGAAAACATATACAAGCAATCACATCATATTTTTTTCGCCTACACATACGTCTGCGAAAATAGCCCGTGCCATCGGAGAAAGTATAGGTATGGGCAGAAGAATAGAAATAGATCTCACTACGGATGAGAATAGTAGCCCGATAGAAATCAAAGATTCTATCACGATCATTGCAGTTCCTGTGTATGCAGGCAGGGTAGCCCCAATAGCATTGCAACGGCTACGAAGATTAAAAGGCAACAATGCTCCGGCTATCTTAGTCGCTGTATATGGTAACCGCGATTACGAAGATGCACTGGTCGAATTGAGAGATGAAACTATTCAATTGGGATTCACCCCACTGGCTGCCGGTGCCTTTATTGGTGAACACAGCTACAGCCGTCCTAATATGCCCATTGCAGAAGGCCGTCCGGATGTTACCGATTTACAGATTGCGGAACAATTTGGAAAAGACTGTCTGACAAAACTGGAGAAGGATGAAACATTATCCGATTTTTACCTAAAAGGAAACATACCTTATCGCTTTGTTGGCCCCTCTACTCCTGCCTCTCCAGTCTGCACTGAAGAATGCTTCGCCTGTGGCGAATGCATCGAAGTATGTCCTACTCATGCCATTGCTTTAAGCGATGAAGGAAAAATAGAAACAGAGATTACCAAATGCATCAAGTGCTGCGCTTGCGTAAAAGAATGCCCTAATGGTGCACGAGTTTTTGATACTCCTTACACCCCCATGCTACACCAAAAATGTGTGGCACGCCGTGAACCTGAACTATTTATATAATGAATAACAGAGATAAAAGAGTCCTGGTAGGAATGAGTGGCGGAATAGACAGCTCCGCCACGTGCATCATGCTGCAAGAACAAGGATATGAAGTGGTAGGAGTTACCATGAGAACGTGGGATGTCCCTTCCCGCTTTTCCACCCCCGGTCAAGATGAACCTGATGATGTACTGGAAGCAAGGGCCTTGGCAGAACGGTTGGGAATAGAACACCATGTAGCTGATGTGAGGAAAGAGTTCAAACAGATTATTGTAAAACACTTCATAGATGAGTATATGCAAGGAAGAACTCCCAATCCTTGTGTCCTTTGCAATCCGCTATTCAAAGAGCGAATTCTCTGTGAATGGGCAGACCAAACGAATTGCGCCCATATCTCTACCGGGCATTATTGCAGACTGGAAGAACGGAAGGGAAAACTGTATATAGTAGCGGGAGATGACCAAACAAAAGACCAATCCTATTTTCTATGGAAACTTCCTCAGGAGATACTTCAACGTTTTCTCTTTCCACTGGGAACTTATACCAAGCAGGAGGTACGGGAATATCTCCGACAAAAAGGATTCGAAGCGAAAGCCCGTGGAGGTGAAAGTATGGAAATCTGCTTTATAGAAGGGGATTACCGAAACTTTCTGCGTTCGCAATGCCCGGATATTGACACCCAAGTAGGACCGGGATGGTTTGTAAATAGCAAAGGAGTCAAGATAGGTCAGCACAAAGGCTTTCCTTATTATACAATAGGCCAACGGAAAGGATTGGAAATCGCTTTGGGGCATCCAGCATACGTACTACGCATCAATGCAGAAAAGAATACAGTCATGTTAGGAGATGCCGAGGAACTTAAAGCAGAATATATGTTGGTAGAAGACTATCATATCACAGAAATGCAGGATTTACTGCAATGCAAGGACTTGTCAGTACGTATCCGCTATCGCAGCAAGCCTATTCCGTGTCAAGTGCTCGTATTAGATGAAAAACAACTATTGGTCCGTTTCCTTTCCGAAGCATCCGCCATCGCTCCTGGACAATCAGCCGTTTTTTACGAGGGGAAACGAGTATTGGGAGGTGCATTCATAGCTTCACAGCGCGGCATCCGAAAAATTGCCGCAGATAACCAAGATAAATTTTAGATGATGAAAACATATATCGGATATCTTATTTTCATGTGCAGCTTATTATTATGCAGTTGCCAACAGACCACAAGCAATCCTCGTTTCTACGACGAGGGCGTATCGCAAGAACTGGCAACACTGCGCAAACAGGAGATTAAGGAGTTGAAGTATAAGCTATATTTCTCCATTCCTGAACAGAAATCAGTACCGGTAAATGGAGAGATTACCATTGAATTTAATCTGGATGCACCGCAAGAAATTATTCTCGACTTCAGAGAAAAGCCTGAAAAAATAAAATCGGTATCCGTCAATGGACAAACTGCCCGTTATGAATTCCATAACGAGCACATCATCCTACCTGAAAAAAACATAGTAGAAGGAAAAAATAATATCACGATCAAATTTATTGCCGGAAACCAGTCGCTAAACAGAAATGATGAATTTCTGTATACGCTATTAGTGCCAGACCGTGCCCGTACCTTATTCCCTTGTTTCGAACAGCCGAATCTGAAAGCCACATTTTCCTTACGACTGGATATACCAACAGAATGGAAAGCTGTTTCCAATACCTATATTACTAAAGAAGAAACAAAAGGCAACTGCAAAACAGTAACTTTTGCCCCAACTGAACCATTAAGCACTTATCTTTTTTCCTTTGTCACCGGTAAATTAGAACATCAAGAATATATAGAAGGTAACCGGAAAATCTCAGCATATTACCGCGAAACAGATTCTAAAAAGGTAGCTCAATTAGATACCATCTTCAAACAAGTGACCGCTTCGCTGAACTGGCTGGAAGAATATACCAATGTTCCCTATCCTTTTGCCAAATACGATTTTATTATCTTGCCGGGATTCCAATATGGAGGTATGGAGCACACAGGCGCCACCTTATATAATGACACGCAAATGTTCCTAAGCGAAAATCCCACTCCGGATGAAGAACTTCGCCGAACCCAATTAATCGCCCACGAAACCGCTCACATGTGGTTCGGCGATTTAGTAACGATGAACTGGTTTGATGATGTCTGGACTAAAGAGGTATTCGCCAATTATTTTGCAGCTCTGATTACCGAACCATTATTCCCGCAAGTCAATCACCAGCTGAATTGGATGAAGACTTATACAGCCGCATCCTTGTCAGAAGACCGTACACCCGGAACCACTGCTATCCGGCAACCGCTAGATAACCTTCAAAATGCAGGATTAATTTATGGACAGATCATTTATAACAAAGCTCCTGTCATGATGGTAAAACTGGTGGAATCAATGGGAAAAGAAGCATTTCGGGAAGGGATTCAAGAATATTTAAAAACTTACGCTTACGCCAACGCTACTTGGGATGACTTGATACAAATTCTAGACAGTAAAACAGAGCAAGATCTAGCCGCTTTCAGCGATGTATGGGTAAACCAAAAAGGAATGCCGATAATCAAATTCGAAATATCAGACAAACAGTTGACCATACATCAGCAAGATCCATATCAAAGAGGATTAAACTGGCCTCAAAAATTCAATATCACCCTTTGCGGAACAAGGGACACAACGATAGAAGCCAGTCTGACAGACAGCTTATGCCGTATTACGTTACCCTTTACCCCCACCCGTATTCTGCCCAATACGGACGGGAGAGGATATGGTTTGTTTGTTCCTGACAACAACAGTCTCCATTGGCTGCTGGAACATTGGCAAGAAATAGACAATGAAACAACCCGACAGGCAGTTTTAATGATGATGCATGAAAATTATCAAGCAAAAGGAATTCCGAATACTGCATGGATGAATGCATTACTCAACGGAATACATTGTGAAAAGAACCCGTTGATAGCTTCAACATTAACCAATTACCTGTCCTCTCCTCTGCAAGAGATATCTTCGGCAGAACGTGATAAAATAGAAAATGAGCTTTATAAACTCAGCCATTCTCATCCGATTCCTTCTTGTCGCATCCAGTTATTACGCCTTCTGATTACAGAAGCAGCAAGTCCGACTATGATTCAGTGCCTCTATTCCTTATGGGAAACCGAAAGAGTCCAACAATTAAATGAAAGAGATTACACTACATTGGCCTACGAACTGGCCTTGCGCATACCTGAGCAAGGAAAAGAAATACTTCAGACACAACGCCAACGCATCCACAATCCGGACCGTCTACGCCAATTCGATTTCATATCACGTGCGATGACTGCCGATACTTTAAAATTGGACAGTTTATTCCGATCTTTATTGCAAGCGGAAAACAGAAGGATTGAGCCTTGGGCAGCTACAACCTTAAGCTATCTGAATCATCCTACAAGACAAGATTATGCGGTGAAATATATCCGTCCGGCATTGGAAAAACTGACAGAAGTTCAACGCACCGGAGATATCTTTTTCCCCCGCAATTGGGTCGGGGCTTTATTAAGGAATCACGATAGCGAAGCAGCCTACAAAGAAGTAGAAGCTTTTTTATCGGTTTATCCCGACTATCCGCCTTTATTAAAAAACAAAATACTGCAAGCGGCTTATCCTCTTTACAGAAAATATGCAGATAAAGAAAAAATAAACTGAAAGAATCAAGGATTCATTACACCTTGATAGACGGCATGGCGTAATGTACCCTTTTCATCATCGCTATCATAGTCCCAGTACATAGCCCCCAGCATCCCTTTCTGATGCAGGAACTGGCACTTGAATGCGATGGACTGGGCATTCTCATAATTAACGACCACATGTCCTTGCGAATTTATCATATAAGGAACTTGTGCCGCACTATCCCAACAACTCTGTAAAGAATCCAAAGCGATAATATGACGATAATCCAATAATTCCGGAGCTTCATTAGTCCCATGCCCATAGAACGGAATACCCAATACCAAGCGTCCGACAGGAAAACCTGCGGCAACATGGGCGGCAACCGCATCCTCGCAAGACCATTCCTCAGTCATTTCCGAACGGTACAAGGCCGAATGGTGATTAGGAGATTCCTCCATATCGTATGTCATGATATTGACATAATCCACATAAGGTTCGACAGCCTTTAAGTTGTAATATTTGGCACCTGCCTGTGTAGCAATGGTCAGCAGTTTGTCTTTACCGATAGCATGGCGTATATCCTTCATCAACAAAGAAAAGTTATCAGTATCTTCCGGCGAAAAAGATACACCGGCAGTTCCTATACCGGGATATTCCCAATCTATATCAATTCCGTCCAAATCAAACTGGTCTATCACCCGTTTACAATCTGCGGCAAACGCCATACGTGTACTATCTGTCTGTGCCATCTCACTAAACCGACTGCTTCCCCACCCGCCTACGGACAGCAAAACTTTCAAAGACGGTTTTTTTTCACGCAGCCCCACTACCATTTGCAAACGTGGTTCATTATCTATACGTATTCCTTTGAAATTATCTGTAACATGCCCGAACGCATAATTAATATGAGTCAAACATGCCGGATCAGGCGTACTTTCTCCCCATGAGGTGACATATGCCAAAACCACATATTTCGATTCATTCTCCGCTACCTCAATCTGCGAAGACCGCTTTTTGTCCTGACAGGCAACCACCAGCAGCAAAAAGGAAAGACCTGCTATTAATTTAAAGGTTCTCATACATAATAAAAGAGTTTAAAACAATGAGAGCTATCCGATTTATCTGTAACCGGCAGCAAACTCTTTTGAAATCGAATTATTCAAACTCATACAAACATCGGCACTGAAATCCTTTCCACAACGAATCACATGGTCCCAGTCATCTTCCGACAGTTCATCCAAATCATCCCGGCGGATACGATATTTTAGCAATCCGAAAACCACTCCGGCGTTAAAATTATCTCCGGCTCCCACCGTACTGACAGTCTGCAAAGGATCCACTTCATAATGCTTTTTTATATTCTTTGTATACAGGCGAATTCCTCTTCCACCGTGCGTGCAAATAAAATGCGGACAATAAAATTCAATCTTACTTTTATAAACCTTATCCGCATCTGTCAAACCAAACATATTCTCAAAATCCTCAACGGAGCCGCGAATGATATCAGCATATTCAAAATTCTCAAGAATAACAGGAAGCAGCTTTATCGCCTCGTTCTTGTGAGTACTGCGGAAATTCACGTCATAATAAATGATAGCCCCTTTTTCATGAGCTTTATCCAACAGTTCTTTCACCTTATCACGCAATTGAGGCGTTACAGCATAATAAGAGCCGATCATCACAATGTCATCCCGATGTATTTCAGGCATTGTCACATCCAGCCTCAACCGTGGATAATCTTTATAAAAAAGATATTCAGCATCATTCTGTTCATTCAGAAAAGCTAAAGACACAGGTGACTTTCCTTCAGCAAACACGTTCACATGATCTGTGCTTACTCCATTCTCTCGCATAAACTTCAGAATGATATCGCCCACTTTGTCATTTCCCGTTTCACTGATAAAAGTTACATTGACTCCCAAACGCCCCAATGAAATAATTCCATTGAAAACCGAGCCACCGGGAACTGCTGCCGTAGGTTGGCTATCTTTAAAAAGAATATCCAGAATGGTTTCACCTATACCTATTACTTTTCTCATTTTTATATTTACGATTTATATACATAAAACCGGAACACAAATGACACAAATCCTTTAATAAAATGCTATTTGTATTATTTGTGTCCTTTGCGTTCCGGTTCTATTTTATTTTACTTACTTAACTCGCGTGAACGCTCACCTAAGTACCCTCCATGATGGCGTTTGCTATACTCTTCGATGGTAAAACCGGTCCTTTTCATGGTTTCCACTACCAAAATATCACCTATCACGGTCATAACCGTAGTTGAAGTTGTGGGAGTCATACCCAAAGCACACACTTCATCAGGATGCCCGGTGCATAAACAAATATCAGACTCCCGGGCCAATGGACTATCCGCATTTCCGGTAATAACAATATATTTCAAATTTGGGTTCAAATTATGTGCAAGTTGTGTCAGTTCCACAATTTCACGGGTTTTTCCTGAATTAGAAATCAGAAGCAGTAAATCATTCTCCTGCAAAATCCCCAAATCCCCATGTTGGGCTTCGCTGGGATGTAAAAACACTGCCGGAATACCTGTAGAGCAAAAAGTCGTAGCTATATTCATAGCTATCTGTCCGGCCTTACCCATACCGGTAGTCACCAGCTTTCCTTTTTTACGGTGTATTTGCTCAACAATCAATTCCACTGCTTTCTCATAAGCATCAGTTATAGGAATATTCAAAACAGCCTGAGCCTCTTTCTGCAACAATTCGTGTATAGATGTCATCATAATAGGTTACATGAATATTATTTAAGTAGTTCGGTTAGTTCTCTCAAGTCATTGGCAACAGCAAAATAACTGTTCAACGGATGATGGGCAAAATGCTGCCTCTCCAATCCGGCCAAAAAGTCGATAATGCCATTCCAAAAGCCATTTATATTATAAAAAATTACTTTTTTACGATGATAGTCCAGCGTAGCGGCCGCCATTACATGAAAAACCTCATCCAGTGTACCCACTCCTCCCGGCAAAGCTATCACTACATCCGATTCATTCAACATCACATCTTTACGGTCACTCAAATTATCTGTACGGAAAGTCACATCCACCAAATCGCTGGCTCGTCCACGTTCTTCCAGCTTGGTCGGAATAACTCCCATTATCATCGAACCGTTGTCTTTGGCTGCCTTGGCAATACATTCCATCAATCCGATATTAGCACCTCCATACACTAACGTCTTCTTGTTTTGTCCCATCCAAACGCCCAACTCACGTGCTTTTTCAAAAAACACAGGCTCTATATTCTCGGATGCGGAACAGAAAATAGCAATTTTATCCATCATCTTGTTTTCTGTTAGTAAATACAAATATCTGCATTTTTTGAAGAACGGCAATAACTTTTGTTGTATTTTTGCCAACCGAAACTTATTTGAAGCAAAAAACAATGTCATACAATACTTTCACCTTGCCTAACGGGCTGCGCATTATTCACGCTCCCAATCAGTCTAATGTAGCCTATTGCGGCTTTGCCGTCGATGCCGGAACCCGTGATGAAAACGAACAGGAACAGGGAATGGCCCATTTCGTGGAACACCTTATCTTTAAAGGAACACAAAAAAGACATGCATGGCACATCCTGAACCGCATGGAAAATGTAGGCGGAGATTTAAATGCATATACGAATAAGGAAGAAACAGTGATATACAGTGCTTTTCTGGTAGAACACTTCTCACGGGCAGCAGAACTGCTGGCAGATATTGTATTTCACAGCACCTTCCCACAACATGAGATTGACAAAGAAGTGGAAGTGATTATTGATGAAATACAAAGTTATGAAGACAGTCCGTCAGAACTGATTTTTGATGATTTCGAGGAATTGATTTTTCCCAATCATCCTTTGGGAAGGAATATTTTGGGCAAACCGGACTTATTGCGTAGTTTCAAAAGTGAACACGCCTTGAATTTTACTTCCCGTTTTTACAAAGCTACCAATATGATCTTTTTCATTCAAGGCAATATAGACTTTAAGAAAGTGATACGCACCATAGAGAAAGTGACAGCCGACATCCCTTTTTCCATTACCGAACGCCAACGGACAGAACCTTTTCTCTATATTCCTAAGACATTGACACTGAATAAAGAAACACATCAAGCCCATGTAATGATAGGTAGCCGGGGATATAATGCATATAATGAAAAACGAACCGGACTTTACCTGCTGAACAATCTGCTGGGAGGACCCGGTATGAACAGCCGGCTGAACGTTTCCTTGCGCGAACGCCGGGGGCTGGTCTATAACGTAGAAGCCAATCTGACCTCATACACAGACACAGGAGTGTTCTGCATCTATTTCGGAACAGATCCGGAAGATGCAGACCGTTGCATCGGACTAGTTCATAAAGAATTGAAAAAACTGCGTGACAGCAAACTAAGTTCCTCACAACTGAGTGCAGCAAAAAAACAGATCATCGGACAAATAGGAGTTGCCGGAGACAATTTTGAGAACAATGCATTGGATATGGGAAAAACGTTCTTGCACTATGGTAAATTTGAAGGTCCGGAAGAAGTATTCAAACGGATAGAAATGCTGACAGCAGAACATCTGTGGGATATCGCCAATGAAATGTTCGATGAAAATTATCTTTCAACCTTGATATACCTATAAAAACAGGAAATCACCCTAAATTTCAAACATTACATTTCTCACAAATAAAAATCTAATTGTATTTTTGTAGAAATACCTTTAACTAATATCATTAATTTATGAAGAAACTTCAACTATGCATTTTAGGAAGCTTATTCGCAGCTTCCTTACAGGCACAGAGTACAGATTACACCAAAGGATTGAGCATCTGGTTTGATACCCCTAATAATTTGGACGGACGCGCTTCCTGGTATTCTCCTGCAACAGACAAAGCATGGGAAAACAACTCGCTCCCCATAGGAAACGGCAGTTTGGGAGGCAATGTTATGGGATCTATAGCGGCAGAACGAATCACTTTAAACGAAAAGACACTATGGCGCGGAGGACCGAACACAGAAAAGGGAGCAACTTATTATTGGAACGTAAATAAAGAGTCGGCACACCTGTTACCCGAAATCCGCCAAGCATTCACAGACGGTAACCAGAAAAAAGCAGAAGAACTTACCTGCAAAAATTTCAACGGACTGGCCGATTATGAGCCAAGCCGTGAAACACCTTTTCGCTTCGGCTCCTTTACTACATTGGGAGAAGCTTACATCGAAACCGGTTTAAGTGAAATCGGTATGACCGATTATAAACGCATCCTGTCTCTTGACTCGGCCATGGCAATAGTCAGTTTTCGCAAAGATGAAGTGAACTACGAGCGTAAATACTTCGTTTCCTACCCCGACAGCGTGATGGTACTGAAGTTCACAGCCGACCGTCCCGGCATGCAAAACCTGATATTCAGCTATGGCAGCAACCCTGAAGCCATAGGTGATATCAAAACAGACGGTCCCAATCGTTTGCTCTATACCGGTCGCCTCAAAAACAACCAAATGAAATTTGCTCTCCGCATACAAGCCATAAACAAAGGAGGAAGCCTGAACACGACTGATGGCAAATTCATTGTCCGCAATGCGGATGAAGTCATTTTTCTGCTGACCGCAGATACCGATTATAAACTCAACTTCAATCCAGACTTCAAAGACCCCAAGACGTATGTCGGTCCTGATCCGGACCAAACAACCCTGGCCATGCTAGACGCTGCCGCTGCCAAAAATTACAACGAATTATGCGAGCGACACAAAACGGACTATACCCAACTGTTTGGCAGAGTCAAACTACAACTGAACCCTCATGCTCCTATGACCTTGCAATATCCTGCCGTTACAGATCTTCCCACCCATCAACGTCTGGCACGCTATCGCAAAGGAAATCCGGACTACCGGCTGGAAGAAATCTATTATCAGTTCGGACGATACTTATTAATTGCCAGTTCACGCCCCGGCAATCTCCCGGCCAACCTGCAAGGAATGTGGGCCAACGGGGTAGATGGCCCATGGCATGTAGATTACCATAATAATATCAATATCCAGATGAACTACTGGCCTGCTTGCTCCACCAATCTGAACGAATGTGTATGGCCTTTGATAGACTTCATCCGTACCTTGGTAAAGCCGGGAGAAAAAACAGCCCAAGCCTATTTCGGCGCACGCGGATGGACAGCCTCCATATCCGGAAACATTTTCGGATTTACTTCCCCTTTGACCGATGAAAATATGTCCTGGAACTTTAACCCGATGGCAGGTCCCTGGCTGGCAACTCACATTTGGGAATACTATGATTACACCCGAGACAAAAAATTCCTGAAAGAAGTAGGCTATGATCTTATCAAGAGCAGTGCCAACTTTGCTGTAGACTATTTATGGCATAAACCGGACGGGACCTACACTGCTGCTCCTTCCACTTCTCCCGAGCATGGACCTGTAGACCAAGGAGCTACTTTTGTACATGCTGTAGTCCGCGAAATATTGCTCAACGCCATTGATGCCAGCAAAGCACTGGGTGTCGATTCCAAAGACCGTAAACAATGGCAATATGTACTGAAACATCTTGTACCCTATCAAATAGGACGTTATGGTCAGTTAATGGAATGGTCAACAGACATAGACGATCCCAAAGACGAGCATCGTCACGTCAACCATTTATTCGGACTGCATCCGGGCCACACCCTTTCACCAATTACTACTCCCGAATTAACCAATGCCGCCAAAGTTGTTTTAGAACACCGCGGTGACGGAGCTACCGGCTGGAGCATGGGATGGAAACTGAATCAATGGGCACGTCTGCAAGACGGCAACCACGCCTACAAACTATTTGGCAACTTACTAAAAAATGGAACTTTGGACAACTTATGGGATACCCATCCGCCTTTCCAGATTGACGGTAACTTTGGCGGAACTGCCGGTATCACAGAAATGTTGTTGCAAAGTCACATGGGATTCATCCAATTACTCCCAGCCTTGCCAGACGCATGGAAAGAAGGTTCAGTCAAGGGGCTTTGTGCCAAAGGTAACTTTGAAATTGACATTATCTGGCAGGATGGTAAATTAAAAGAAGCCGTCATTCTGTCCAAAGCCGGTGAGCCCTGCAATCTGAGATATGGTAACCTGACTTTTACCTTTAAGACAACTAAAGGAAAGACATATAAAGTAATGGTTGAGAATGAGAAACTGAAAAAAATCCCCTTATAAGGACAAAAAAACAGTCAGACAAATCCCCCTCATTTTTTAATCTATTTTGTCATTCTGAACACTATGTTATCTTTTACATCTGTTCAGAATGACAAATTATATATAATATCACAATTCGGTTATCAATATCCTCTTTTCGCTTTGAATTTCAAAACCTATTTCTTATATTTGTACTAATATTTGTTTTAAGACCTTATCTGAATGAGAAAAGCCGTCTATGTAATCCTGGTTCTATGTTGTTTTATCATAAAGACTTATTCCATCAACCGTCCTTATTATCATTTTAAACAACTTTCTATTAAAGAAGGACTTCCAACCTCTATTATATCCCTATACGATGACAAAAACGGTTCATTATGGGTCGGAACCACTCAGGGAATATATCGTTTCAATGGAGAAAAAATCAAGAAATATAATCTACCGTATTTATTACGTAAAAACAGCCATTACATCAACGATATTTTCGGAGATAATGAAGAACGGATATGGGCGATCACCTCACAAGGAATCAGTTATTATGAATATGAGAAAGATTCCCTGCAAATTTTTCTGCGACATAATCAGCCGGTAAAAGCTTCCATTATAACAACTGAAGGAAGCAAGCTGCTGATACCTGTAACCGACACATTGCTTGTATATGAAAAAGAATTAAAACATTCCAAAGCAATCCCTTTAAAAACAACAGGAATCCATATTATCAAGATGGAGCCTTTCGACTCCACTCATTACCTGATAATAAACAATGCATGGGAAATAAAGCTATTAAATAAACATACAGGAGAAATAACTGATTCTCCATTCGGTGAATCATCCAATGCATACGATCTATATAAGGATTCCTCCGGACGTTACTGGGTTTCCTTCTACGGGCAAGGAGTAAAATGTTATAATCAGGATGGACAACTGCTGACCTCCTATAATACCCGTAATTCAAACTTGAGCAACGATATCGTTCTTGATATAACAGAATGGGATAAAGCCATTTGGCTGGCAACAGATGGCGGCGGAGTGAATATAATCTATCCGGACACTCATGATATTCAAATCTTATCAAACAAAGAAAACCGGCAATTCCCTGCCAATTCAGTCACATGCCTATGCCACAGCAACAACCACATGTGGATAGGTATGGTGCGGGAAGGCGTACTAGGAGCAGAAAAAGGTTTTATCACTACCTATACCAAAGCTGCACAAAACCCAGCCTCAGGCTTGTCCGACAAATGCCCCTTATGCCTATGGGAAGATAAAGACGGACGGATCTGGATTGGTACGGACGGAGGCGGTATCAACTGCTTTGACCCGCAAACGGAACGTTTTACCCACTATCCGCAAACATTGGGAGAAAAAATAGTATCCATTTGCCCTTTATCCGAAACCGAACTGCTAGCATCCAGTTTTTCAAAAGGAATCTTCCGCTTCAATAAAAAGACAGGAAACTACCAGCGCTTCTCTCTTCCGGACAAAGATGCAGAAGCAAAGCTGGCAAGCTCCAGTGCACCCACCAATATACGAGTTAATGATCGGAACGAAATAGAACTATACGGTAATGCTTTTTACCGATATATTCCCGAAAGCCAACAACTTATTCCCATCCACTTCAAGAACAAACAATTACAATATTCCTGGATCTATATTGGAAAATACCGTACTTATCCATTTTTTCATGACCGAAACAATGTATTCCAATACAACAAAGAGAAAAACGAATACGAAACCATAGCTTATGAGAAAAATAACCAGATATTAGCTGCAAGCATTGATTCTTTAGGGACTCTATGGATAGCCGAACCTAATGGAGTCACCAGAATTCACCTGCCCTCAAACCGTAAAGAGCCATTAAAGCTACCCGATGGAAATGACGTAATCACTTCTTTAGTCATTGACCATGAAGGCATCGTATGGATGGGGTCATTGGGAATCATATACGCTTATAATCCACATAAAAATCATTTTGTCATCTACAATGAGATGGACGGCATATTACCTAACGACTTTTTAGCCAAACCTGCATTGGTGGCAAGTGACGGCAACATATACATGGGTGGCTCCGAGGGATTGGTACGAATCAACAAAGCTTTAAAACCAGCTTCGGCTCCACCTCCCATCACACTTAAGTTGCAAGAAATAGCATTGAACGGCACAACAGTTCACTTCATCCCCCGATCAACTATGGAAATTCCTTATAATTTCTCCTCCCTAAAAATACATACACAACTGGAAGGGGGAAATGTATTTCACAAGCGCATCTACCGGTTCCGCATAAAAGGGCTGAACACAGAATACACAGAAACATCCCGTCCCCATCTTGTTTTACATACCATTTCTCCGGGCGACTATAAAATAACGGTTCAATGTACACAGAACGATGGTAGCTGGAGTCCTGAATTCACTTTGCTGAAATTCACTGTCCTTCCTCCGTGGTGGCAACAATCCTGGTTCATCCTATTATGTGCGGTCATCATCATTCTTTTCATTATCTATACCATAAAAGCTCACGACCGTCAACTGAAACGGAAATACAAGGAACAGGAACGTACCATCTACAAGGAAAAAGTGAAAGCTTTGATCAATATCAACCATGAACTGCGTACCCCTTTAACCTTAATTTATACACCGTTGAAACAACTTACAAACAGCAAACAAATCCCCTATGAACTCCGTGGCAAACTATATGGTGCGTTCAAGCAAGCACGACAAATGAAAAACATCATTGACATGATTCTGAATATGCGCAAGATGGAAGTAGAGAAAAATATCCTGCGCATGTCTTCCACGCCCTTCAACGAATGGTTGCAAAGTATCCTAAATGATTTCAAGGATGAACTTTCGTTACGTAATATCTCATTGGCATTTACTCCTGACACTACCATAGAAACTATGTATTTTGACCGCAGTCAATGTGAAATCGTCGTTAACAACCTATTGACAAATGCCTATAAATTCAGCGAAGAAAATTCTACTGTCACTGTTTCCACTTACCTCGAAGGTAATGGAAGCCGTGTACGGGTAACTATAAAAGATGAGGGAATAGGTCTTCAAGAAGAAGATATAGCCAATTTATTCACTCGCTTCTATCAGGGTAAACATAGCTTTCAAGGTAACGGAATCGGCTTGTCATACGCCAAACAACTGGTAGAAATGCACGGAGGCATCATCGGAGCTCAAAATAATGAAACCAAAGGAGCGACTTTCTTTTTCACATTACCGTATAGACAGGAAGCCGCCGACATTCAATCTACACCTCAAACCTATTTGAATGATGCATTGCATCTATCAGCCGACATCGATTACAAACAACCTCAACAAGACAGCATAGAGAAATTTCATTCTATTCTAATAGTGGAAGATGATCGCGACTTATGTAATTACCTGATTTGCAACCTACAAGTTCTGTTTGAAGAAGTGTATGAAGCTCATGATGGCATGGAAGCTCTTCCTATCCTTACGTCACAACGCCCCCAAATTGTATTAAGTGATGTCAAAATGCCCCGCATGAACGGATTTGAACTATGCCGCTATATCAAACAAAAAAAGCCGCAACGATGGTTCGCATGTGCGGGCGCTCAAAAGGGGGCGGCCACGGGCCCCTCGCCCGTCGATCGGGCTCGCATCGGCTCGAAACACCACGTGATCATCGACCGCGGTGGCATCCCGCTGGCCGTCACCCTCACCGGCGGCAACCGCCATGACAGCACCCAGCTGATCCCGCTTGTCGACGCCCTGCCGATGATCCGGGGCAAACGCGGCCGGCCGTGGCAACGGCCGCGCTGGCTCTACGGCGATCGGGGCTACGACTACGAACATCACCGGAAATCCTTACGAGACAGCGGAAACGTTTCCGCATATCGCCCGCAAGAACGCCGGTCACGGCTCCGGCCTCGGCGCGATCCGCTGGGTCGTGGAACGCACTTTTGCCTGGCTGCACCAGTTCAAACGCCTCCGCACGCGCTCCGAACGACGCGCCGACACCCATCTCGGACTGCTCCAACTCGGATGCGTCCTGATCTGCTACCGCCAACTCACGACATCATTCTGGAACATGACAATTCATAGAGATACTGCGAGTTGGAGCCCCCAAACGCAAACATTCTGGAACGAGCTGTTAGTGACTGGCGAGATGCTCGGCATCTTTCCAGATGCCCTCGCCGGGCATGGACAGCCGGTCTGTAAGTCCCTGGCGCCATTCGGGGGTGGTGGCGGGTGCACCCCAATAATCGGTCACGCGGACCGCCTGGCCGTCGTGGAGTTCGCCGATGGTGACGTTGCGGTAGAGGCGACCGTCGCCGTAGTTGGCGGTCCATTCGACCACGACGATCTCGTCGTCGAGATGCAGCCGCCGGCCGACTTCGAGGGTGAGATCGGGAAAGTTGCCCTCGACGGCGGCGACGCGCTCACGACCGCGCACAACTTCGCCCATC
>OGLN01001306.1_pt1 | contig 18136 bp, 15 predicted proteins | sample 1572641 | NCBI WGS metagenome assembly OGLN01 (sample SAMEA2581903, study PRJEB24529) | metagenome | biome: Human gut stool | place: China | collected 2011
CGCGGGCTATGAAACGTCCACATCGCCGAGTGCCTTTTCATAGCCCGCGCGGTCCGGCGTGCAGCCAACAAAGTGCGCCGCCAGCTCGTCCGGTTCCGAGGCGCTGAAGAAGTCGCCCTTGAATGACAGGGCCGCGATCTTTCCGTGCTCCACGGTGATGTAGGCCTCGATCATGCCGCAGCCGTCCACGCGGCGGCGGCGCAGCATCGTGCACACCGGAGAGAAACCGTAGTTCCAATCCCATGTGGCGTAACGCTCCGCGCGCAGCTTTTCCACCGCCGCAAGGTCGTCCTGCGTCAGCGGGTAGGCCTCGCCCGGATTCTCTTTCAGAATGTTTTCCAGCAGGATGCGGCGGAATTCCGGCAGCGTGACCTTTTCCGGCAGATGCTCGGCAACGTTCGTCACGCGGCTGCGCACTGAGCGGATGCCCTTGGTCTGGATTTTTGTCGGGTCGACGCGCAGCGCCTCGCTGACGACAGAGAGGTCCGAATCGAACATGATCGTGCCGTGGTGCATCACGCGTCCCTGGCGGATGTACTGCGAGTTGCCGGAAAACTTCTTTCCGTCGATCGTGATGTCGTTGCGGCCGTTGACCTCCGCCTTCACGCCGAGCGTCGCCAGCGTGCGCACGACCGGTTCGCAGAAGAGCTTGAGGTCCAGCGCATTGCTCTCGCCGACATCTGTAATGAACGTGAAGTTCAGGTTGCCCATGTCGTGATAGACCGCGCCGCCGCCGGAAAGTCTGCGCACCACGCGAATGCCGCGCTCGCGCACGGCCTCTTCGTTGATCTCAGCGATCGTGTTCTGATACTTTCCGACAATGATCGCGTTGTCATTCTGCCAGAGCATGAAATACATGCGGTCGCGCGGGAGGCAGTCGAACACGTACTGCTCCATCGCCAGATTGTAGCTTGGATCGGTCGTCATCAGGTCCAGATATGATAGCTTCATGGTCGTGGTCTCCTTCTATCAGGGTCGTTGATTTTCAAGCCTTTTTCAGGGCTGTTATCCTTGTCTTTTCAGCTGCGCGCTCAGCCGCCGCGCCATCAAGCAGTGTCCCTCCGGCGTCGGGTGCAGACCGTCAAGCAGCAGCTCCGAGCGGGGGGGTCGGACAGGGGAGAGATAATGTCCCTGCTAGGCGATATACGGCACGCCAAACGCCGTGCAGTACCGCTTGAGCCATGCGCAGTACTCTTTCATCGTCCGCTCCGCCGCTTCAAAATCGACCGCGGCCGCCCACGCCCGCGGCGCATGCGGTGCATCCGCCGGAAGCGGGATACCAACCATCGGCAGCACGCCCACGGAAAAGAGCTGGTGGATCATCGCGCCCATATTTTCCCGCGCCGCAGCGTCGGAACCGGAGTAGAACACATCGTTGCTCCCGCCCATCAGCAGCACATAGGGCCGGTCGGCGCCAAGGCCGCCCTCGCGCAGCTCCGCAAGCACCCCGCCCTGCATGCGCGCCAGCATGCCGCCGGTCGTGTCGCCGTTGATGCCCTCATTGACAAGCTCCCAGCCCGTCTCCTGTGCGCACAGCCGCGTCCACCGCTGAGACAGATGCACGCCGTATCCAAAGGTCAGGCTGTCACCGATGCAGATCAGTCTCATGTTCTTTCCACCCGCGTTTCTTTCGGATCGATGGTAAGCAAAAAAGCCTTGAAAGTTTACACTTTCAAGGCTTTTCTTGGTGGAGATAAGCGGGATCGAACCGCTGACCTCTTGACTGCCAGTCAAGCGCTCTCCCAGCTGAGCTATACCCCCATGTAAGGGGTGCGCTGAGTAATTTCTTATTCAATTAGTGCGGGGGTTGTTTACCGCTTCAACCGGGCTCCCAGCTGAGCTATACCCCCATCGGCGGAATTATTCTATCAGATCTTTTCGGAAATTGCAAGTCTTTTTTTCGGATTTTTGAAAAAAATCTGCGTGGGCGGGCGGAGGCTATGTACGGTCGGCGTTTTCGAGCAGCTGGAGGACGCGGGCCTCGGCGGAAAACAGGGTGTAGAGATCAGCTTCTGTGTTCTCGGAGCAGACGAGCAGGTGCGCTGTTTCGGACGCGGCGGCGTCCGCCGCAGAGACGGGGGAGGACGGCGCGTGGAAGACGCAGTAGCTGTCTGGAGCCTCTGCCTCGGCGGGCAGGAGCGCGAGAAGCGTTTTCTGGCAGGTGAGGGCGCAGAGCGCGTCGTTTGCGCGCGTGAGCGCGCCGGAGAGATCCTCATCGTCTTCTCCTGCTGTGATGCCAATGGAGTGGCCTGCGGCGAGCAGCTCAAAGACCAGCGACGGGTCGGCGAGAATTTCCGCCTCCGTCAGGAAGAACGTTCCGTGCAGCTTGTAGGTTTCCAGCGCAGCCATACTGGCGCGCATGGTCTCGCTGCCGGTGAAGGCGAGGTAGACGGTTGCCGGCTTTTTTTCCGCGGCGGGCGGCTCCTGCGTGCCCTGTGAGCCGCTGTTGGGGCGGTCGGTGGGCCTTTCCGGGGACTGCGAGCCGCTCTGGTTCTGCCGGACGCGGTAGGCGATCAGATTTTCGGCCTTCTCGACAAACAGGGAATCGTCATAGACCTCGCTGCCATCGGTGAAGCGCAGGATCTGATAGCCGCCTGCGGATTCGAGCATTGTGGTCTTGAGGCCGAAATGCGAGGCGCAGAACGTGAGCGGCAGGTAGAGAATACCGCCGCGGTACAGCACGTTCGCGGTCGAGGCGCTGCCGCTTTCGTCGCTGACGGTCCCGGCAGCCAGATCGAAGATCATCTGCCGGGTGCGGCTGAGCAGAACATAGGTCTGCTTGGCCTGATTGTACGACGGCGTAACGCCGCACGGCTGGCTGTCGAAGACCTGATAGGGCACGTAGAGCGTGCCGCCGGAGTAGGTCGGGAAGACGCTCAGCGTCAGGGGAATGGTGTCGTTGACGGCGACGAAGAACAGCTCGCCGTCGGCCAGCGCAGGCGCGCACAGGCACACGGTCAGCACAAGACACAACAGAAAACAGATCCATCTGCGCAGCTTCATTCCCTCGCCGCCTTTCCTCCTGAGATTCCTACACAGTATACCATAAATCGCGGATAAGAGCAAGGATTTCAGTTGCTCCGGAAAAAAGAGTATGATATACTAATCAGAAACCAGAACATTCGGGAGGGACGCGCCATGGAACGGATCGTAAAGGAGAATTATTATCTGGACATCGCCGAGACGGTGCTCGAACGCTCGACGTGCCTGCGCCGGCAATACGGCGCGATCATCGTACGCAACGATGAGATCGTCGCGACCGGATATAACGGCGCGCCGCGCGGACGAAAAAACTGCTCCGATCTCGGCTATTGCGTGCGCGAGCAGATGCGCGTGCCGCGCGGAGAGCGCTATGAGCTGTGCCGCAGCGTCCATGCCGAGGCGAACGCGATCATCTCCGCCTCCCGCAACGAGTGCATCGGGGGCGATATTTATCTCGTCGGTCACGACGCGAAAACGGGTGCGATCTTGTCCGACGCGACCTCCTGCTCGATGTGCAGGCGCATGATCATTAACGCGGGACTGCGGCGTGTGGTCATCCGCAACACAGAGACAGAATTTACGGTCGTTCCGGTACAGGACTGGATCGATCAGGACGATACCTTGGAACTGTAAGCATGAAACTGGGAAATTTGGAAATCACGGGCGATCTGGTGCTTGCACCGATGGCGGGGGTAACGGATCTGGCGTTCCGCACGATCTGCGCGGAATTGGGCGCGGCGGTGACGGTGACGGAAATGGTCTCGTCCCGTGCGCTGATCTATCAGGATAAAAAGAGCAGAAGTCTGCTGCACAAAACGCCGCTCGGCGCCTGCGGCGCGCAGATCTTCGGCAATGACCCGTCCGTCATGGCGGACGGCGCGGCGCTGGCGCTGGAGGCGTCGGGCGCGGATTTTATCGATATCAACATGGGCTGCCCCATGCCGAAGATCGCGAACAACGGCGACGGGAGCGCGTTGATGAAGGACCCGGAAAAGGCTGCGCGGATCGTCGAGGCCGTTGTGAAAGCCGTGCCGGTGTCGGTCACGGTCAAGATGCGCAAGGGTTGGGACAAGAGCTCATGCAACGCGCCGGAGCTGGCCGCAATGCTCGAGCAGGCGGGCGCGTCGGCGATCGCCGTCCACGGCAGGACGAAGACCATGCTCTATTCCGGCGTTGCCGACTGGGACTGCATCCGCGCGGTCAAGGAGGCCGTGAAGATCCCCGTGATCGCCAACGGCGATATTTTTACGGCGGAGGACGCGGTGAAGTGCAAGGCGCGCACGGGAGCGGATCTGCTCATGCTGGGCCGGACGACGTTCGGCGACCCTTGGGTGTTCGAACAGGCGCAGGCCGCGCTGCGCGGCGAGGCCGTGCCGGAAACGCCGCCTCTATGCGACCGCGTCGATACGGCTCTGCGGCAGTTTCATCTTGCGGCGCAGGATAAGGGCGAACACATCGCCTGTCTGGAGGCGCGGAAGCATTTCGCATGGTACCTGCGCGGCGTTGCGCACAGCGGCTATTATAAGGAAAAAATTTCGGCGATCTCGACGATGGACGAGATCGAACGGATCGCAGACGGGATCAAGAGAGATTTGGGGTGAAGCTCTTGCAGAATGACAGCCTGATCCGCAGAGCGGCCGCGCAGGACGCGGCTGCGTTTGAGCAGCTGATGCTGCTGCATCAGAAGCCGGTCTATAATATTTGTTGGCGCATGGCGGGAAACGCCGAGGACGCGCTCGACCTGTCGCAGGAGGTGTTTCTGAAGCTGTGGCGGACGCTGGCGCAGTATCAGTTTGACGCGGCGTTCTCCACCTGGCTCTACCGGATGACGCAGAACGTCTGCATCGACTTTCTGCGCAAGCAGAAGCGGCAGCAGCACGTTTCGCTCACGTTTTCCGATGATGAGGACGATGGGAAGGAGCTGTCCGTTCCAGACCCTGAACCGCTGCCGGAGGAACGCGTGATCTTCAACGAAAAGCAGGAGGCCATCCGGAATGCCATGAACGCGCTCCCGGTCGATTTCCGCGAAATTCTGGAGCTTCGCGTGGTGCGGCAGCTGCCGTATGAGCAGATCGCGCAGATCATGGATCTTCCGGTCGGAACGGTCAAGTCGCGTCTGGCGCGTGCGCGGCTCCAATTGAAAAAAAGATTGGACGCCGGGAACTTTTTTGAAACCGGCGCGTCTAAACGCTCGGAATAAACAGGAGGTGGGCGAGCCATGAACTGTGAAAACGCGCTGGAGTTTATGAACCGGGAGCTGGACGAGGCGCTGACAGCGGAGGAATCGGCGGCGCTGCAGGCCCATCTGGACGCCTGTCCGGACTGCCGGGAAACATGGCGGCAGCTGCACGAGCTGGACGCGCTGCTGCAGGAAAGCGAGCTGGAGCCGCCTGCGGCGCTGCACGACGGCGTGATGCGGGCGATCCGGCAGGAGCAGAGGAAGCCGCGCCGCGCCTGGCTTCCCGCTGCGGCCATTGCGGCGGCCGCAGCGCTCGTGCTGCTGGCGGGCAAGGCGGGGCTGATCGCGCTGCCGGGCTTTGAGCAGACCGACGTGATCTCGGTCAATATCGGCTCGGCGGTCGAGCAGATCTTTGCGCAGACCGGTGCGGAAGCACCGGACGAAGCCGCCGCACAGCAGGCGGCGGAGCTTTCCGCCGAGACAGGGCTGGACGTGCTGCTGGTGTGGAACAGCGGCGTTCCGGCCGAATTGGAAACAACGCCGTATGAAGCGGCGCAGAACGGCGCCCGGCTGTATTGCGTGACGGGCCAGCTGGCGCAGGCAATTCTGGACGGATACATCACGGCGGCCTATTCGCCCGACGACGTATTCTCCGATCTGCCGGAAAAGGAAGCGGCATATGTGCTGGTGCTGCCGTAAGGCTTGACAGAAGCCCGAAAATATGAAAGAATAAACGCAACACAACGAAAGCAGGTGCCTTTGATGGAAGAAATGACGACCGGTCTGTGCCCGAAATGCGGGCATACGCTGCAAATTCCGGCGGAGCTGGAGCGCTTTTCGTGTATGTACTGCGGCGAACGGCTGACGAAGCGGCAGCTCCTTACGCAGCCGGAGGAAGCGTCTTGTTCGGAGGAGGACTGCGCGGTGAGCTTTGACCATGCCGTGTCGAGGCTGGGCTGGTGCGTGCAAAACTTCCGCGGCTACCAGAAAAAGATCCTGCGCGACGCGTTTTTTGAGGCGTTTGAGACATATGAGACTGGCTGTGCCCCGGTCATTCAGGAGCTGAACAGCGGCGTGCGCCCCGAGCGGCAGACAGAGCTGCTTGACCGGGCCGCCGAGGCCATGCTGGACGAGTTGGCGGCAGGCTGGACGGGGAAAAACGATATGGAGGACGAAAAGGTCATTCTGGCGATCTTCTTTGTGCCGATGGTGCGCAAGCTGCAGCTGCCGGTCAGCGAGGAATTTGTGTCGCTGCTGCAGAAAAAATGGGTCGAACGGTATCCCAAATCCCCGTTTTATCTGGGCGACTACGAGTCCATTTCCGGCGGCTTCCGCAAAAAATTCCTCGGTCTGTGCTTCATCACGACCGCCGTTTGTCAGGAACTCGGTAAGCCGGACGACTGCGCGGAGCTTACCGCATTCCGCGCCTTCCGCGACGGCTATCTTGCCGCGCAGCCGGACGGCGAAGCACTCATCCGCGAGTATTATAACATTGCCCCCGGCATCGTGACCTGCATCAACACCTGCTCTGACCGTCACGCGTCCTATGAGCGCATCCGTGAGCAGTATCTGACTCCATGCTACGAAGACCTGCTGGCCGGACGCAATGCAGACTGCAAGACCCGCTACGTGCAGATGGTGCGCGATCTGGAGCGGGAGTATCTGAACTGAGATAGCGGTCATGCCTCCGGCAGCCCTATCTTTTCCGTCTTGCCGGAAAAGATAGGGGAGAAAAGGGGCGCTGAGGTACGTTTGGTACGTACTGCGGGTACGGTTTTGTTACGGTACACCAGATTTGTGGATCGCTGCGTTTGAATGTCTGCGGTAAAAACGCATTGCGTTCAAAATTTGCAGGGCAGTACGAATTCGCATTGGTCTTGCTGACTGCTGAGGCTCAACGCTGTTCTTGTTATCACGGGAAAGATCCAAGAAAACCGAAGCGGTTTTCTTGGTCGGTTCAAGGGGACTCTGGGGGGAAATCGAAATCCCCCCGGGCCTCAAATTGCAAACCAGCGCAGCGTTTTGTTTTGGAGAAGCAAAAGAAAATGCTGAAGGGCAGCTGCTGATTCGCAGAAGACTATCAGCCTTATACAGCCTCACGACACATCCAGCTGATCGAGATATTTATATCCGTTTTCCGCGATATGCTCCTTGCGGCCCTGCAGATTATCGCCCAGCAGCAGGTCAAAGATCTGCATGGTGCGCGCCATGTCCTCCGGCATGACCTTGATGAGGCGGCGTGTTTCCGGGTTCATGGTCGTCATCCACATCATTTCCGGGTCGTTTTCGCCAAGACCCTTCGAGCGGTTGATGGAGAGCTTTTTGCCCTCCAGCTTCTTGACGATCTCGGATTTTTCCGCGTCGGTGTATGCAAACCACGTCTTGTCCTTGCACGTGATCTCATACAGGGGCGATTCCGCGATATACACATAGCCCTCCTGAATGAGCGTCGGGCACAGCCGGTAGATCATGGTCAGAATCAGCGTGCGGATCTGGTAGCCGTCGACGTCGGCATCGGTGCAGATGATGACCTTGTTCCAGCGCAGATTTTCCAGATCAAACGCGGACAGATCCTTCGTCTTTTTCGTCTGCACCTCCACACCGCAGCCAAGCACGCGGATGAGGTCGGTGATGATGTCGGACTTGAAAATGCGGTCGTAATCAGCCTTCAGGCAGTTCAGAATCTTGCCGCGCACGGGCATGATGCCCTGAAATTCCGCGTCGCGCGAGAGCTTGACCGAGCCGAGCGCGGAATCGCCCTCGACGATATAAATTTCGCGCTTCGACACGTCCTTCGTGCGGCAGTCGACGAATTTCTGCACGCGGTTGGCGATATCAAGATTGCCGGTCAGCTTTTTCTTGATGTTCAGACGCGCCTTTTCCGCCGATTCACGGCTCCGCTTGTTGACCAGCACCTGATCGGCAATGCGGTCGGCCTCCTGCTTGTTTTCGATGAAATAGACATGCAGCCGGTCGCGGAAAAATTCCGCCATGGCGTCCTGCACGAATTTGTTCGTGATGGCCTTTTTTGTCTGGTTCTCATACGAGGTCTGCGTGGAGAAGCAGTTCGTCACCAGCACCAGACAGTCGGCCACGTCCTGAAACGTGATCTTGGATTCGGACTTGGTATATTTATTTGTCTGCTTGCAGTAGGCGTCAATGGCGTAGACAAAGGCATTCTTGACGGCCTTTTCCGGCGCGCCGCCGTGTTCGAGCCATGAGGAGTTGTGATAGTATTCGAGACGGTTGACACGGTTCGAGAAGCACAGGGCGGCGGAAATGCGCACCTTGTATTCCGGCTTGTCTTCACGGTCGCGGCCCTTGCGCTCGGCCTCCCAGAACTGCGGCATGGTCAGCGTCTGCTCACCTGCAATTTCGTTTACATAATCCAAAATGCCGTTGGGATAGCAGTAATCCGTCTTGACGAATTTGCCGCCTTCCTGATCGCGGAACGTGAACGTCACGCCCGCGTTGACGACAGCCTGCCGCTTGAGCGTGTCCTCAAAATATTCCTTCGGAATGTTGATGTCGGTGAAGACGGCCAGATCGGGCTTCCAGCGGAAGACGGAGCCGGTGGCCTTGCGGTCGGCCGGCTCCTTTTTCATCTTGCCGACAAGCTCGCCCTTTTCAAAATGCAGCGTGTATTTAAACCCGTCGCGGCGAATGATCGCGTCAAAATACTCGGACGAATACTGCGTGGCGCAGGAGCCGAGGCCGTTCAGGCCCAGCGAGAATTCATAGTCGCCGCCCGCGTTGTTCTGGTACTTACCGCCTGCGTAAAGCTCGCAGAAGACAAGCTCCCAGTTGTATTTTCCCTCTTTTTCGTTCCAGTCGACCGGACAGCCGCGCCCGAAGTCCTCGACCTCAATGGAATGATCCTCATAGCGCGTCACGAGAATTTGCCGGCCGTAGCCCTCGCGCGCTTCGTCGATGGCGTTGGACAGAATTTCAAAAACGGCGTGCTCGCAGCCCTCCAGGCCGTCCGAGCCGAAAATGACCGCCGGCCGCAGCCGGACGCGGTCCGCGCCCTTTAAAGACGAGATGGACTCGTTTCCATAGGCTTTTTGTTCTTTCATGCGGATTCCTCACAATATTTCGTGCTGTAACGGGCATTCCACCCACTATAATTAAATATAGTATACGGTTTTTTTACTCCAAAGTCAAGGTTTGCCGCAAAGCCCGCAGGATATACGGCGGCCTGCCCAGCGTTCGCGGACGGGGAAAATTTTCGTGTTTTTCCGTTTGGTGATTGCAAAGTTTTCGGTTTCGGTTTATGATATATGATGTGAAGTGTAGTACAAAATCGGCAGAAGCTTCTGCCATGCGCTGGACAGGGAAAGATTTATGAAAATTGGATTTGACAATCAGAAGTATTTGAAGCTGCAGTCCGAACGGATCCTGGAGCGCGTCGCGCATTTCGGCGGCAAGCTCTATCTGGAATTCGGCGGCAAGCTTTTTGACGATTATCACGCCTCGCGCGTCCTGCCCGGCTTCCAGCCGGACAGCAAGATGAAGGTGCTGCTGCAGCTCAAGGAGCAGGCGGAGATCGTCATTGCCATCAACGCAGCCCACATTGAAATGAACAAGCGCCGGGGCGATCTCGGCATCACCTACGATCTGGACGTCATGCGCCTGATCGACACCTTCCGCTCCATCGGTCTCTATGTCGGCAGCGTCGTCATCACGCAGTACGCGGGCCAGCAGGCCGCCGAGGCGTTCCAGCGCAAGCTGGAGGCGCTGGGCGTGAAGGTCTACCGGCACTATCCCATCGCGGATTATCCTTCGAATATCAATCTCATCGTTTCCAATGAGGGCTACGGCAGAAACGAGTATATCGAAACCAGCCGCCCCATCGTCATTGTCACGGCCCCCGGCCCCGGCTCCGGCAAGATGGCGACCTGCCTCAGCCAGCTCTATCAGGAGCATAAGCGCGGCGTGAACGCGGGCTACGCAAAATATGAGACGTTCCCGATCTGGAACCTGCCGCTCAAGCACCCGGTCAACCTCGCCTACGAGGCCGCGACAGCCGATCTGGCCGACGTCAACATGATCGACCCCTTCCACCTTGAGGCCTACGGCGAAACAACGGTCAATTATAACCGCGACATCGAGATCTTCCCGGTGCTCGAAACGATCTTCCGCTCCATCTTCGGCGAGTGCCCGTATAAAAGCCCGACGGATATGGGCGTCAACATGGCGGGCTTTGCCATCTGCGACGATGATGCCTGCCGCGAAGCGTCGTATCAGGAGATCATCCGGCGTTATTTTGCCTCCGCCTGCGCCGTCAAAAAGGGCGTCGCCATGCCCGAGGAGCTGCGCAAGCAGGAAATGCTCATGAATTCGCTGCATCTGGACGTGTCCATGCGCAGAACCGTCCCCGCCGCGCGGGCCAAGGCTGCCGAGACGGGCGCGCCTGCCGCAGCGATCGAGCTGCCGGACGGGCGGCTCGTCACCGGCAAGACCTCCGGTCTGATGGGTGCGTCGTGCGCCGCGCTTCTGAACGCGATCAAGCTTTCCGCCGGGATCGACGATCGCGTGAACCTCATTTCTCCGATGGTCCTCGCCCCCATCCAGCACCTGAAGATCGAGCATCTGGGCAATTCCAACCCCCGCCTGCACACGGACGAGGTTCTCATCGCGCTGTCCATCAGCGCCGTGACGAATCCGACCGCCGAGCTTGCCATGGAGGCGCTGGCCTCCCTGCGCGGCAGTCAGGTGCATTCGTCCGTCATTCTCTCCTCGGTCGACGAGGGGATGTTCAAGCGCCTCGGCATGAACGTTACGTTCGAGCCTGTCTATCAGTCGCACACGCTCTATCACAAGTGAGGGATCGACGCTATGGAATATTCCCGCAGTAAATTACCCGCCATGCTCGCCGTTCTGTTCTGCATTGCGCTGCTGACCGGTGTCGGCGTGCTCCTGTGGAAGACGCTCCCGGAAAAGCAGAAGCCCGAGCAGGCCGAGACCATCCAGACGGACGGCGTGTTTTCCAACGAACTGACGACCGTAGAGCCGGAGCGCGAAGCGCCCTACGAGGGCGAGCTTCCCGGCCAGGCCGCCCAGCCGGAGACGCCGGACGAGCAGCCACAGCCGGGTACGGATGATCAGAATGAAACAGACCCGCAGACGCCGGACGCTCCGGAAGCCTCCGTCGCACAGCAGACGGCGCAGGCGCTTCTCGATACCATGACGGACGAGGAAAAAATCTGGCAGCTGTTCTTTGTAACGCCGGAGGCCATCACAAACGTCAACACCGCCACCGTAGCGGGGGAGACGACAAAGAAAGCGCTGGAGCAGTACCCGGTCGGCGGCATCGTGTATTTCGCGAAAAACCTTGAAGACCGCGAACAGACCGTCGCGCTGCTGGAAAACACGCAGTCCTACGCAAAAATTCCGCTCTTCCTCGGCGTTGACGAGGAGGGCGGCACCGTCAGCCGCGTCGGCAGCAACCCGGAAATGGGCGTGCCGTCCGTCGGCGATATGCGTTCGCTCGGCAAGCAGCAGGATCCCGCAGCGGCCTATGCCGCCGGGCAGGACATCGGCGGCAGCCTGCACGCGCTGGGCTTCAATCTGGACTTTGCCCCGGTCGCGGACGTTGCGCAGGGTGCGGACAGCGTCATCGGCAGCCGCTCGTTCGGTTCTGATCCGGAGCTGTGCGCGTCGCTGGCCGGTGTGATCGTCAAGAGCCTGCGCGCCGAGGGCATTGTCTCATGCCTCAAGCACTTCCCCGGCTACGGCAGCGCCACCGTCGACGATCACAACGGCACGTCGATCGTCGAAAAGACCCTCAGTGAGCTGGAAGGCTGTGACCTTGTCCCGTTCCAGTCCATCATCGCCTCGGAGGGGAGCGTCCCGTTCGTCATGGTCTCGCACCTGTCCTACCCGAATGTCACCGGCAGCGATACGCCCGCCGATCTGAGCGCATCCATCGTGACGGATATCCTGCGCGACAAGCTGGACTATCAGAACGTCATCATCACCGACTCGCACTCCATGGCCTCCATCACCGACCATTATTCCGCAGGCGATGCCGCCGTCAAGGCCCTTGCCGCCGGATGCGACATGATCCTCATGCCGTCCGATCTGCAGGCCGCGTTCGACGCCGTCAAGGCCGCCGTCGCCGACGGCACGCTTTCGCAGGCCCGTATTGACGAGAGCGTTCTGCGCATTCTGACCGTCAAGGCGGAATACGGCATCATTTCCTGAGGAACCGATGCTTTCAGTAAATTTCACCGAAAGGATGTGCGCACCATGTCCGCAGCCCCGAACAAAAAGCCCTCCGTTGCGCTGGGCCTGATCCTGATCCTGCTTCTGCTTGCCGCCGTCGTTTTCGGCGGGATGTGGGTCGTACAGGCGGCGTTTACGCCGCGCATGTCCGACGCAAAGGCTGCCGCCGAGGCAGGTTCCACACCTGCCAAAGAACCGACTGTACAGGCTGAACCGGTGGTACAGGAGCCGGAGCCGCAGGAGCAGCCCGCACAGCAGCCTGCAGAGCAGACAGCAGAGTCCCGCGTGACGCTCATGGCGCTGGGAGACGATCTGATCCACAACTGCGTCTACTGGTCCGCGCAGACGCCGGAGGGCGGCTATGATTTCACGTCGTTCTTCGACGATATCCGCCCCACCGTCCGGCAGTATGATCTGGCCTGCATCAATCAGGAGACGATCCTCGTCAAGGACCGTGAGCTGATCGAAAGCTATCCGGTCTTCGGTTCGCCCATCGAGGTCGCCGACGCGCTGGCCGATACGGGATTCAACGTCGTGACCTTCGCCAGCAACCACTGCTTTGACAAAAAGGAAACCGGCATCACGGATACGCTGTCCTATTTCCACGAGACATATCCGGAGATCACCACGCTCGGCATCCATGACACGGAGGCTGATGCCGAGGCGATCCCCGTCGTCGAGAAAAACGGCATCCGCATCGCCATGCTGAACTTCACTTACGGCCTCAACAACTCCATGCCCGAAAAGCGCTGGATGATCGATATGCTTTCCAGTCAGGAAACGGTCTGCGGCCGCATCGAGCAGGCAAAGCAGGCGGCGGATTTCGTCATCGTCTTCCCGCACTGGGGCACGGAGGACACCTTCAGTCCGGACAACGACCAGCTCACCTGGGCGCAGGCAATGGCGGACGCGGGCGCGGATCTCATCATCGGCGGTCACACGCACACGCTCCAGCCGGTCGAGCTGCTTACGGCATCCGACGGCCGCGACGTGCCGGTCTATTACAGTCTCGGAAACTTCCTGTCGCACCAGAAGGAGAAAATGAACCTCCTCGGCGGCATGGCCAGCGTCACCATCGTCAAGGACGCGGACGGAACGCACGTATCGGAATACGACCTCAAGCCGACCATCAACGTCATTCTCCGCAATGAGAACACTGGCTGGTACACCTACCGCCCGATGCTCCTGGACAGCTACGGCACGGAGCTTGCCGCCCAGAACCGCTTCTCCGAATGCACCGTCGACGCCATGTGGACGCTGTATGAGGATATCACAGGATAAAATGATAGCCCCGGCTTCCGTTCAAAATGGAAGCCGGGGCTTGGCACATCATGCAGGATCAATCCGCGAACAGCGGGGTAGAGAGGTAACGGTCGCCGGTATCGGGGAAGAGGACGACGATGGTCTTGCCCTCATTTTCCGGACGCTTGGCCAGCTCAACTGCTGCGTGGAGCGCCGCGCCGGAGGAAATGCCGACCAGAACGCCCTCTTTTCTGCCGACGAGCCTGCCGTCTGCAAACGCGTCCTCGTTCGAAACGGGGATGATCTCGTCATAGACCTTCGTGTCGAGCACATCGGGGACAAAGCCCGCGCCGATGCCCTGAATCTTGTGCGCGCCTGCCACGCCCTGCGACAGAACCGGGGACGAGGCCGGTTCGACCGCGACGACCTTCACGGACGGAACCTTGCGCTTCAGGTACTGCCCAACGCCGGTGACTGTGCCGCCGGTGCCGACGCCTGCAACGAAGTAATCGACTTTGCCGTCGGTATCTTCGTAAATTTCGGGGCCGGTCGTCTCAATATGGGCCTTCGGGTTCGAGGGATTGACGAACTGGCCCGGCACAAAGCTGTTCGGGATCTCCTTCGCCAGCTCATCCGCCTTGGCGATCGCGCCCTTCATGCCCTTGGCGCCCTCCGTCAGCACAAGCTCCGCGCCGTAGGCTTTCATAAGCTGACGGCGCTCAACGGACATCGTCTCAGGCATGACGATGATGATCCGGTAGCCTCTGGCTGCCGCGACGGAGGCGAGGCCGATGCCGGTATTGCCGGAGGTAGGCTCGATGATGACAGAGCCGGGCTTCAGCTGACCCGCAGCCTCCGCGTCGTCGATCATTTTCTTCGCAATGCGGTCCTTGACGGAACCGGCGGGGTTGAAGTATTCAAGTTTGGCCAGGATTCTGGCCTTGAGGTTCAGCTCTTTTTCGATGTGCGTCAGCTCCAGCAGGGGAGTTTTGCCGATCAGCTGGTCAGCGGAAGTATAAATGTTGGACATATTCAAAATCTCCTTTATATTTTATAAAATGAAAGCGTCGATCCGGTTCCTTTGTCACATCCGACATCGGAACACGGCGCACGGAAGCAGATGCAGGATCATATCTGTGCCCTCACTCAAATGGAACTAAAATAGTATGTTGGTAACATCTATCGGATGGCTGTATCCTACCACACATTCCCTAGCTTGTCAATAGGCTTTTAAAATTTTTCTGCGTTGCAGCCGGAACGGATTTATCGTATAATGTAATGAGAAAAACGGGAGGGCTGCGCAATGAATAAATTCTGGGGACATCTGAAAACGATCACACATCACCGGCACCTGGTCATGCGCGGCTGCTTCCGCATGGGCCTGATCTGGCAGGGACTGACGCATGACCTGTCCAAATATTCGCCAACCGAGTTTTTGGCGGGCGTCCGGTACTATCAGGGCGACCGCAGCCCGAACACCGCTGAGCGTGAGGCGAACGGCTATTCTCTTGCCTGGATGCACCACAAGGGCCGCAACCGTCACCATTTTGAATACTGGACGGATCTGAGCCCCAAAACGAGAACGTATGAGCCGGTCGATATGCCGGTCAGATACCTGTGCGAAATGGTCGCTGACCGCATTGCGGCCTGCAAGACATATCAGGGCGCGGCCTATACCGACGCATCCCCGCTGCAGTATCTGGACCGGGCAAACGAATCGCGGCTCGTGCACCCGCAGACCATGAAGCGACTGCGCTTTCTGCTCACGATGCTCGCCGAACGCGGCGAGAAGGAGACGTTCCGCTTCCTGCGCGGGGTCGTTCTGAAAGGGGAACCGTTCGCCGCGGAACAGCCGACGCCGTAACGCACTGACAGCTTTACCTGGTTTCATACACTAATGTTCTACACAATTTGTGCATTATGACGAAAAACGGACATCGGATTTCAAACATTTGTGAATAGCTGACGACGGTTCTTTGTAGTATAATATAGACATACCATCTGTCCAAGGACAGATAAGATGTAAAGGGAGGATACTATGAAGAAACTGATTGCACTTCTGCTTGCGGCATGCCTGATGCTGGGCCTTATGACCACAGCGTTCGCAGCAGACGAGAAATCCAACGACATTGTGATTCTGTACACCAACGACGTGCACTGCGCCGTTGACGACAACATCGGCTATGCCGGTCTGGCTGCTTACAAAAAGGAGATGCAGGCCGCGTATAACTACGTTGCGCTCGTTGATTGCGGCGACTCCGTGCAGGGCGACGTCATCGGCACGTTGTCCAAGGGCGAATATCTGGTCGACATCATGAACGAAGTAGGCTATGATTTTGCTGCCTTCGGCAACCACGAATTTGACTACACCCTGCCGCAGCTCCAGAAGCTCATCGACAAGGCCAAGTATCAGTATCTTTGCTGCAACCTGACCTATACGGCCAAGGACGGCAAGGGGCTGACCGGCTACAAGGCGTATGAGATCAAGACCTACGGCGATATCAAGGTCGCGTTCGTCGGCATCGATACGCCCGAATCCTTCACCAAGTCCACCCCGACCTACTTCCAGGACGCCAACGGCAATTTCGTCTACTCCTTCGCGGAGGGCAACAAGGGTGCTGACCTTTATAACAAGGTGCAGGAAACCGTTGACGCTGCCAAGAAGGACGGCGCGACCTACGTTGTCGCCCTTGCACATCTGGGCGTTGACGAATCCTCCGAGCCGTGGCGCTCGACCGACCTGATCGCCAACACCACCGGCATCGACGCCGTGCTCGACGGCCACTCCCATTCCACCATTGCCATGGAGCTGGTCAAGAACAAGGACGGCAAGGAGATCCCCCTGTCCTCCACGGGCACGAAGCTCGTCAACATCGGCAAGCTGACCATCTCCAACGGCGTGTTCACCACGGAGCTTGTCTCCGACTACGCCGCCAAGGACGATACGGCCGACGCGTTTGTCAAGTCCATTCAGGAAAAGAATGAAGCCCTTGTCAACACGGTCGTTGCCAGAACCTCCGTTGACCTGACCACCAAGCATTCAGACGGAACCCGCGCAATCCGCAACCGCGAAACCAACCTCGGCGACCTCTGCGCCGACGCGTACCGCGCCGTTTCCGGCGCTGACATCGCCCTCGTCAACGGCGGCGGTATCCGTGCCGATATCCCCGCAGGCGATATCACCTACGGCCAGATCATCAAGGTCCATCCGTACGGCAACGCGCTCTGCGTCGTCGAGGCGACCGGTCAGGAAATCATCGACGCGCTCGAATGGACGGCCCGCAACACCATGTCCACCTACTCCGACGGGGAGAACTCCGTTGGTGAAATGGGCGGCTTCCTGCAGGTTTCCGGCCTGAAGTACACCATCGACACCACGGTCAAGTCCTCTGCAAAGGGCGACGACAAATCCATGTTCGTCTCCGTCGACGGCGCGTACCGCGTCAAGAACGTCAAGGTCCTGAAGAACGGCAAGTACGTCGATATTGATCCGAAGGCTACATACACGGTCGCGTCCCACAACTATATGCTCAAGGATTCCGGCGACGGCATCAATATGTTCGCGGACAACAAGCTGCTGCAGGATTCCGTCATGCTGGACAATCAGGTCCTGATCAACTACATCAAGGACAGCCTGGGCGGCATCGTTCCCGCAACCTATGCTGCTCCGCAGGGCCGCATCACGGTCATTGCCACCCCGTACACCGACGTGCTCGACGGCAACTGGGCGGTTGAGGCTGTCAACTATGTCACAGACAAGAACTTCATGAAGGGCCTGAGCGAAACGACCTTTGGCCCGAACGGCGCTCTGACCCGCGGTATGCTTGTAACGGTCCTGTACCGCATGGCCGGTTCTCCTGCGGTGACCGGTAAGGTCAGCGAGAAGTTCACCGACTGCACGGACGGCAGCTGGTACGCGGACGCCGTTCTGTGGGCAAGCGCGAACAAGATCGTCGACGGCTATGAAGACGGCACCTATAAGCCCACCAAGGCCATCAGCCGTCAGGAAATGGCAAAGGTCCTCTACGGCTATGACAAGATCGGCGGCAAGACCGCCGATGGCATCACCGAGAAGCTCACCTACACCGACGTTGACGCGATCGGCGAATGGGCGCTCGAATCCGTCACCTACTGCACCGCCGCCGGTTATCTGGCAGGCTCCAACGGGGCCTTCAACCCGAAGGGCACTGCGACCCGTGCAATGGGAGCAAAGGTGCTCATGAACATGACCAAGGAAGCGGCATAAGCGATACCCCCAACCCGCCCCTGCCATGCGCCGCATGACAGGGGCGGGTTTTCTGTGCGCCCCAAGCGCCCATTCCCCGCGAAAAGACACGCAAAAAACAGTAGACTTTTTCCTGCGCCTGCTGTATGATAAAGGCGAAAAAAATAGCATATCGAAGATGTGTAGCTGCGTCTTGCCGGGGTGTTCGGCAGGGGGCGGCGAAAAAGGAATGGACCTACTCGAAAGAACTGTGCGCGAGAGGGCCGCTCCGAAGCGCGAAA
>OGLN01001310.1_pt1 | contig 18101 bp, 18 predicted proteins | sample 1572641 | NCBI WGS metagenome assembly OGLN01 (sample SAMEA2581903, study PRJEB24529) | metagenome | biome: Human gut stool | place: China | collected 2011
GTCTATACCCATTTCAGAAAAACAAGTACCGGTAACTAAACCGACATAACCGGTTCCTACAATTGCTATTTTCATAATTTCCTAATTATTTTTTATAGTTGATAAAAAGAGCGATACCACTCTATCGTCTCTTTCACTCCTTCTTTGATAGGTTTATCGGGTTTAAAACCCAATTCATATTGTAACGCTGTGGTATCCGCGTTTGTCTGATAAACATCACCGGGTTGCATCGGAAGAAATATCTTCTCTGCCGGATGACCTATAGCCTCTTCTATAGCCTGTATAAAATCCATCAACTTTACAGGATGCGAGTTACCAATATTATAAATCTTATAAGGTGCAGTGGAAGTGCTGGGATCCGGTATTTCTGCACACCAATTAGGTTCAGGAGACGGGACATGATCTATCACCCGCAACACGCCTTCCACAATATCATCAATATAAGTAAAATCGCGAAGCATATCACCCTTATTGAATACCTTTATTGGACGATGGTGCAGCATGGCATCTGCAAACAGGAAAGGTGACATATCCGGGCGCCCCCAAGGACCATATACCGTAAAAAAACGAAGTCCTGTAGAAGGAATACCATATAGATGGCTATACGTGTGAGCCATCAACTCATTAGATTTCTTGGTTGCTGCATAAAGGGAAACAGGATTATCCACCTTATCATCTGTGCTGTACGGAACCTTTTTATTAGAGCCGTAGACGGAGGAGGAAGAAGCATAAACCAAATGCTCCAGGCTCTCACAATGACGGCAGGCTTCGAGGATATTAAAGAAGCCGACCAAGTTAGATTCCACATAAGCATCCGGGTTGGTGATGGAGTAGCGCACACCAGCCTGTGCTGCAAGGTTGACGACCACAGACGGCTTGTACTTCTCAAACAGCTCGGTGATCAGTGCCTTATCAGCGATGTTGCCTTTTACAAAAGTGAATGTAGGATACTTGGCCAGCTCATTCAGGCGGAATTCTTTCAGTGCCACATCATAGTAGGCATTCATATTGTCGATGCCAATAACCGTAGCAGAAGGAGCCTCCTGGTAGATTCTCTTCACAAGGTTGGAGCCTATAAAGCCCGCCGCGCCTGTGACTAAAATTGTTTTTTTATCTAAAGTTACTGTGCTCATATTTTTACTCCTCAATTTCTTATCTTCACAAATTTATTCGGATACAGGAAGAACTCTAACCACTTCGTTTTCTTCATAATCCAAGCTGCAATGATTGGACCTATAAAGCTAATTCCTAGTCCCAACACCACATGAATTACAGAACTTCCAATCCCCAACTTCAGTAAGACTGATCTCATTGGTGCCGCAAACAATGTATGCATTAGAAAAATCGGCATTGTGTATTTTGCAAAAAAATCCATGCCTCTGCCAAATCTTCTTTCACCCCCCGCCACCATCAGGATGACGGCTACACAAGCCAACAATCCCATTACGAAAGGAATCACGCCACCACTAATTCCTGCCTTATACACCACCACACTCAAAATCATAAACAACAATCCGCATATCGTTCCTTGTACTTTTCTGCCCTTCAACTGCACATTAAATGCACAAATACTCATACCGAGCACAAACCAAATTTCGTTTGAGAGAACTGTTGATACTGCGTAAACGCCGTACCCCCCCCAGTCAAAAATAGGCCTTTTGCAGTTAATGCAACTACTAATCCAGCTGCGGCTACTTTCACACTGTTAAAAGTCGGCGTAACAAGAAAAATGAAGAACAATGCATACAGATACCAGTACGGTGCTGTTGGGTGAAAGAACAATGTATCTCCTAGACCACCGATTTGGTCGTTGACACTGCTTGAGAACACTTTTTTCAGTACCCATGTTGCAGTCGTAAAAGTCGCATATGGTACGCCGAGTGCTAACATTTTTTTTGCTACATTTCTGCGCCACCTTCCCAAACTGTTTACCTTGCTGTACTTCTGATAAAGGTATCCGCTACAAATGAAGAATAACGGCACGTGGAAGTAGTAAATCGTTGTGTTAAACCATTTGTACAAATCGTTTTCAGGCATAATACTTGCCTTCGTCATGCTTTGGAAGAAATGACCTAGCACAACCAATATACAGGCAATGACTTTTATATCATCGACCCACTTTTCTCTTGTTTTTACCGCAATCTGTTTATTCATGTATTTTCCCTTTTATGTTCTATTTCACTACCTCTGTTCAGATGAAGCACTTCCAATGTGTTATTCATAAACCAGAGTGCTCCATACAAACGCAGGTAGTGATACTGAAAGTTCTTATGATAAAATCATCTGCTGTTACCGAACCTAGGTAGCGAAATAAAAACCACTCTCGCAGCTCTACCCATCTCTCGAAAAGTATCGTAAATACGATATTTTTCAGGCATTTTCACTATGTACATCTCACCACTTGCGTTCGGTTAGAGGAGATTATTTATTATCAATACTCTCATCTATTATTTTCTCCTGTACAGTTTCATCGTTTCCTTTACAACTTCATCCCAGTTATATTTCTCGCAGATAAAGTCAGCTGCCTGCTTCTTCATTTTCATAACCATTTCAGGATGGTCACAGGCCTCTTGCAGTTTTTCTCGCAAGTCCTCTACATCCGACTTTTTGAAAATCAATGCCTTATCTTCCACAACCTCTGCGCACTCCGGAATATCCGAAACCAAACAGCAGTTGCCGTAGCTCATTGCTTCCAGTAGACTTAGCGGCATTCCTTCCAAATCAGACGGCAGCGTGTAGATGTAAGCGTTGCTGTATAGTTCATCCAGCATTGCTCCCTGCACAAACCCGGTAAAGAGAATCCGATCGTCACCCTTCGCCAGTTCTTTCAATTCCTCCATAAAGGAATCCGTATCACTGGAGCCGCCTGCGATAACCAGCTTTTTATCCGTCTTGACATTCTTGAAGGCCTCAACCAGATATCGAATCCCCTTTTCTGGCACCAGACGACCGAGGAACAATATGTAGGAATCTTTCTCCAATCCAAAATGATCCGTGATCAGCTTTGCTTCCCGAACCTCTGGCCGATTGACACCATTAGGGATAAAATGTGTCTCCCTTCCGTAGGTCTCCAAGAAATACTTCTGCACGTCTTTGCTTAGAACAATGATCTCGTCCGCATATTTCACAGCATTCTTTTCGCCGCCACGAATGAACTTGGATGCAACGCTTCCGCGCCACTTCTCGCGATCCCAGTCCAAACCGTGGATAGTGCTGATTACACGCTTGCCAAAAAGTTTTGGTATCCAACAGAAAAAGGCAGGACCTTCTGCATGGATATGCACCACATCGTATCTTCCAAATGCACTATAAAGTGCTGCGAAGAAGGAGGAGCTTACCGCCGCAAGTCCCCCTGATGTCAAGATAGGGGCGAAAAATTTCAGGAAAAAATCGCAAAAAAATAAGCCCTACAAGGCTTTCAGTCGGTTCTGAACCGATCTAAGCCTTGTAGGGCTTTACTCACTATTCTATTTTCAATGGTTACTCATCGAATCCAATCCATCAATTTTCTTACGCCGCTTATCACACTGGCATAATCAATTTCTGCCGCATACGAGTATTTCTTCTGATACGCTCTCCACAGCACTTGAAGTTGTTCATCTGCATCAATAATTTTGATAATATCCTCGGCCTGCTCCTGCAGATGATCCGTTTCTCTCTTTTTACAAGTTGCCGCAAAAGCATCTTTCAAAACAGCCTTATTGACTTTATCTTCGTATGTATCAAGCAGCATCCGTATATCGTAAAAATCTCTCATTCGGGTGTTTAAGATGCCCCTTGCCAAAACTGTCTGCAACTTCTCGGCTAATATAGTTTCCAAATTATACGACCATAGACTGATAGAACGATCTTCCAGCAAGAGATCATAATTGAACTCGATTGCCCGTGGGGTAATCACGTCGCCCGTGGAAATATCAATTTTCAAGGGCGTAATCAATCTTCCCACATTGGCGTTCATGGTAACGCGGATTCCCGGATACTCCATTTCATCCATGATATTGGAAACATCTTTAACCTCAAAAGAAACACCATCGTCAAGGTCAATATCTTTGACCTGATTGACAACTCGCAAGGCATCCTCCGCAGACAGATTTAGATTCTTCATGCTGGTGTCTATGTCCATCGTGGAACGGTGCGCAACACCAATCATTGCCGTAACTAGTATTCCGCCTTTGATAATGAAGTTATCCCGATATTCTGATTGTGCCAGTCTTTCCAGAAAACGCTCCATCATATAGATTCGCATGAGTGTCCTTGCGTCTGCATTGTTCTGTTTTGCAACGCTCTTGATACGCCCTTTTATCTGTTCAGGTGTAAATCCCATTTACAGTAGTACCTCCATATAATTTCGGATGATCTTATCCACTCGAAATAGCTTTGCATACTTCATCAGTTTATTAAGGTCCTTATCTTTTCTCCCGACATACGCTTTTAATACTGCATTGAAATCCTGTACTTCTATAGAACTTCTACTCCGCACCAAGTCGCAAATTGTCCGTTCCAAATCGTACATAGGAATTTCATTTCCCTGATTGCTTTTTACGATTTGCTTGCCAACGTCAAGAAGTTCCTTTTTTACTGTATAAACCTTATAGCCATCCTCTTTCAAGCGGTGAACATTATATCCACTATAAATCGTGAGTGTATGAACAAGCGGTTCCCGATCTGTCAGCCCATAATAATAGAACGCTTCATCATGAGAAAACACTCCCATCGGGCAGCGGCGGTGCAGCATTTCTAATTCGTCAATCCAAGTATCTTTTGCTGCGTATACGCCATGTCCGACTTGCTCGTATTCATTGGCCTTTACATATTTATAAAACTCAAATTTCGTTAAACCTACTTTTGTTGCAAGCTGCGGTGTTAAAATCTCATGTGTTTGAGCCAAATTGTTCATGTTCATCATAAGCGTCACCTCACCTTCGTGCTTATATTGTATTCTAAATAAGCACGAAAGTCAATGCAAACTTTCTTTTGTGCTTATTTCATTTGCAATATTAGCACATTCGTCCACTCAGCCTTACTTGATGCTCCCTATTCAACGTGTTATACTTAAACCATGAAAATCAATCAAAGGAAGTGCATTTGTCATGAGCAAACGACTTGTTGCTTACTTCTCCGCCAGCGGCGTTACCGCAAAGGTTGCTGAAAATCTTGCCGATGCTATCGGTGCAGACATTTTTGAGATTCAGCCGGAAGTTCCGTACACCAAGGCCGATCTGAACTGGATGGACAAGAAATCCCGCAGCACCATCGAAATGAGCGATCCTACCTCTCGCCCTGCCATCGCTGCCAAGCGTGATAACATGGACGAATACGACACCATCTTTGTCGGATTCCCTATCTGGTGGTATATTGCTCCGACGATCATCAATACATTTCTGGAAAGCTATGATTGGAAGGGTAAAACAATCATCCCCTTTGCCACATCTGGCGGCAGCGACATGGGTAAGACCAATGAAAAACTTGCGCCGAGCTGCCCCGGTGCAAAGCTGCTGCATGGTAAGGTATTCAATTCCTATTCCAGCAAAGCCGACTTGTCCGCATGGGTAGAAACCCTCAGCCTCTAATAGACACATTCCTGCGGAATGAAATACCCGCCTGGTCGAGAAGATTTTCTGAATCCTCTCACCCAGACGGGTATTCTTTTTGCTCATCTCGCTGTTTCTATGCGGTTATGCGCCATACTTTTCCAACGCTCTCCGAATCACATCCTCACAGTTGAACTCTATTTTCATCGTTTGATCGTCATACAGATAAACCATGCTCACAAAAGCATCCACACATTCTTTTGTCAGCCCGCCGATGTACGTTTTCTCGCTGGCCTGCTTTGTCAGAGCGCGGATTTCTTCATCCAGTTCATCGGCACACTCCTGTTCTTCCTTTTCTGTCCGTATGCTATCCTGCAATGCAGCCAGTTTTTCCGAAAGAGCTTTTTTCTTTTCTATGTACGCATCCCGTAGCAGTACACCGTCCGCATACGATTCATACAGTTTGATTTGCTCTACCCGAATGGCTTCTGCTTGCTTTTCCAAGCTCTCAATGTCCACGCAGCGCACCGTGATAGACTGCTTTTCCTGCATTCCCTGATTCACCACATCCAGCGCATAGAACACAGTTTTTATCGCACGAGCCACTTTTGCGTTCACCGAATACTCTCTATAATAGCCGCCGTAGCATTTAGAGAACTTTCCTGCCGCCCTTTTATAGCCGCAACAGAAAACCATTTCCCCATACTGCTTTTCGTGCCGAAGCTGCCGTTTGCAGTTTCCGCAGCAAATCTTCCCTTTTAACGCGAAATCATCACCTACCTTATACTGAATTGGGGTCACGTTACGGATTGCTTTCTGTGCCTGATAGTATTCATCTTTTGTCACGATGGCCTCATGTGCATTTTCTGCAATGATCCACTTGTCCTCCGGGAGTGTCCGAATAGATGTAGTGTTTACATCAATTTTCTTTCTTCTCCCCATAACCAGCGCGCCCGTGTATTCATATCGTCTAAGGATTCTCCATACGATTGCCGCATTCCAGAGCATTTCACTGTCCGGGGCAATAATAGGATTACTGCCCATCAGCAGATTTTTTCGTTTCGCATACAATCCCGGCGTAGGAAGATTTAATTCGTTCATGCCGTAGGCGATCTGCGTTGTATTGCGGCCGGACAATGCTAATTCAAACACTTTTTTCACGCAGGGTGCAGCCTCCGGGTCAATCTCCCACCGCCGTCCACCTTTCTTGTTCCACACATATCCGAAAGGAACATTTGTGCAGGTGGCTTTTCCGTTCTTCCAGTTCGTTTCCAGAGCAGCCCGAACCTTTTTTGCAATATCCCGGCTATACATATTATTCACCAGATTGCTGACTGCCACTTCGATTCCCGGCGTTCCGTTGTTCAGTTTCATGCTGTCAAAGGAATTATTCACGGCAATAAAGCGAACTCCCATCAACGGAAAAATCTGCTCAATGTAATCGCCAACACCGATATAGTCACGACCAAGGCGGGATAAATCCTTTACAATGATGACTTTTATATTGCCCTGCTTCAAATCGACGATCATTTTCTGAAAAGCTGGACGATTAAAATTGGTGCCAGTATAGCCATCATCTACATATTCTACAATCTCGCCAAATAAATCTTCCTGCTTTCCAATGTAATCGTGGAGCAGCATCCGTTGGTTCTCAATGCTGTTACTTTCATCCTTGCTGCCCTTTTTCAAATCTCCGTCTGCCAATGATAAGCGGAGATAGATTGCAATTTTATCATTCATTCTGAACCTCCGACATGATTGCAAGCACTTCCTGATAGGGGTCACTGCACTTAAATTCGACCTCCACAGAATTGTCCATTCCCACATAGATTCTCTTGATAAGTTCATGCACCAGTTCTTCATCAAATTCATTTTGATTCAGAATCCCACGCATCCGTTCCATCTGCGCATCACAGATTTTGATTCTCTTTTCCAGTTCCAATGCGCGCTGACGCTGCTTTTGCAGTTCATGTTCCAACCGCTGCTTTTCTGCTATGTAGTGTTCCTTTAGCTGACTATATTCATCTTCGTCCAGAATTTCAGCTTTATAGTCCTCATATAAACGCAACCGCCGTTCTTCGGCTTCCTGAATCCGAAACAGGATAGAGTTTTCTTTCATCTTGATGGAACGGGCTGAATCCAGATTGCTGCCGCGCATCATGTCTTTTACCATCTTTTCTTCTTCACACATGGTAGACACCAGATGATGAATCTGATCCATCGCCACCATCATCAGCATTTTCTCCGGCACCGCATGATAGGCACAGGGAGTCGTGTTCTTCTTTCTTTTGCAAATGAACACTCCATAGTGCGTTTCTTTCACCGTACCATGCACACGCCGTTCAAACGTCATGTTGCGTCTGCAGCAGCCACAGTAAACCATTCCCGATAGATGGTTATAACACTTCTCTCTGGTTGCTTTGGAACGAGCCATCGCCCTTTCCCGTCTTTCCTTATTCTGCTCCCGCCGTGCCTGCACTTTTTCAAAATCCGATTTCAGAATGATTGCTTCATGAGCGTTTTCAACAATGTGCCATTCCTTCTTTTCCACTGGATGGAGGCCAATCCCTTTGTATGATGCAGTTTGCGTTTTCCCAGATACCAGTTCTCCAATATAGGCACTGCTGTTTAAAATACGAAGAACCGTACTGGGGTGCCATTTATTATAGGTAGGGTCATCTCCCTCATGCAATTTGCGATTCAGCCGTTCGTTCGGCCTTGCTACTTCTAAAAATTCCAACCTGCGGGCAATTTCGTTTGTACTCACTCCTGCAAGATACCATTGATAGATCAGTTTGACCCACTTCGCATCCTCAGTCGCTTCAAGCTTATTTCCCTGTTGGTTCAACTGATAGCCATACGGTGTACACCACGATGTAGGGATTCCCTTCTCGCGGCGCATCTGGTAACTAAGGCTGATTTTCTTTGAAATGTCCTTAGCATACAAGCTGTTTACCATGTTCTTGATGGGAACCGCAAGACTATCCACATCCGACTGCCGGATGTTGTCAAAATCATCGTTGATGGCGATAAAACGAACATGGAGCATCGGGAAAATAGTTTCCAGATAGCTTCCCGTTTCGATATAGTCACGACCAAATCGAGATAAGTCCTTCACTACGATGCACTGAATTTTGCCTGTCCGTACATCCTGCATCATACGCTCAAATTCTGGTCGGTCAAAACGTGTTCCCGTAAAACCGTTGTCTGCATAGGTATCGGTCAGCGTCAGTTCCGGGTTTTCCCTGATATAATTATGAATTTGCAAAATCTGTGTGTGCAGGGAATCTTCTGTTTCATGCCCGCCGTTCTCAACCGACAGCCGCGCATACGCTGCCGTGCGCAGAAGTTCTTTTTCGTTTTGCTGTACGGCCTCCTGCACAGCAGCCTGCGGCATCATATTCTTTCTACTCTTTCTTGCCATTACAATCTTCCTCTCCGTTGTTCAGCCATTCTTCCGGGAAGAATCTCTTCCACTCACTTTCTTGTAGGATCACTTCTACCTGTTCAAAATCTACGATCCATACATGGTCAAGCCATTCTTTAAGATGCGTGCGCTCCAACGTTTCAGGAATTGAAATCGCTCGGAACTTCATCAACCAGGGATTCCCATGGCTAAATGCTTTTTCTATGTCATTAACAGCCAGCATTACTTTTTTAAAAGCCGCTTCCTGCTTCTGGACCGCTACCTGATACTGATGTTCATACTCCTCTACCTGTTCTAGTGAAATTGATCCCTGCTCGTATTCCCGATAAACTGCTATTCGTTCATCGTCCTTGGCCATCAAGTGCGCAACGATCTCATTTGCTCTTTTTCTGTACTGCAACAGTCCAGCATCCATGCACTGCTTGACTTTCTCAGGATTCGAGTCCAGCACCCCATCAATATGCGCAGCTTGCATTTTTTCTTTTTCCAAAGCTGAAAGAATCTCTCGAAAGATTTTCTCGCTTTCGATGAAAGGGGCTTTTCCAGAGAAGCATCTATATCCCTTGTCAAACGAATAGATTTGCTGGCTTTCATCTTCTGATGTTCTGCACAGCAGACCTTTTCCGCTTTCTTTGTCATAGATTTTTTTGAAGAGCAGATTGCAACGGTGTACAAAGGGAACATAATAAAAAACTTAATAATGGACTGCCAATCTTACACAAAGTACCGCCCAAACGAGACTACGGGCGGTATTTTTGTATCATGGCGGAGAAAGGAGGAACTTCCCACGGGGGCTTGACTGAAAAGTTGAGCCCCTTTTTTCATGCCAAAAAACAGGAGGTAAATGCTTATGGCAGATGATAAAACCACAAAAACGCCGGAACAGCCGGTAACGGATAGCGGGCCGGGCAAGGAAACGCCTCCCGCTCCCCCAAAAGAGCCGGAGAAGGTTTCCGTTTCTCCGGAGCCGGAAAAAAAGACGGAACCGGAGGTAAAGAACCCGCAGGTTTCCGTCTATAACTTCGCTGAAATTATGAAGGAAAAGAAGGTCGAGGAACGGGCGGCAGCTCCCAGCGGGGAAAAGCCTGCCCCGGCAAAAACGGAAAAACCGGAAAAGCAGCCGGAGGCTCCGAAGAAAGCGGAGGAAAAACCCAAAGAGCCGGAACAGCCGAAGCGCCGGGGCCGTCCCCCGAAAGCAGATAAGGACAAGGCCGCAACCCCGAAGCCCGAAGCTCCCGCACAGAAACCGGAAAATGCGGTCAAAAAGGAACCGGAGAAAAAAACGGCGCCAACGGTACAGGCCGCTCCCGCTCCGAAGGAACCCGAAAAACCGAAGGATGCACCACGCCGGGGCAAGGAACAGATCGTCTATATCAAGCTGAACGAGCTTCACGCCTTCAAGAACCATCCCTTTGAGGTTCGGGATGATGAAGAAATGCGGGCTATGGTGTCCAGCGTCAAGGACAAGGGCGTGACCCAGCCCGCTATCGTCCGTCCCCGTGAGGATGGCGGCTATGAGATCGTGTCCGGCCACCGCCGCCAGAAGGCCAGCGAGCTTGCCGGATATGCGGATATGCCCTGTATTGTTCGCAATCTGACGGACGATGAAGCCATCACGCAGATGGTCGAGGACAATCTCAACCAGCGTGAAGAAATCCTCCCCAGTGAGCGGGCCAAAGCCTTGAAAATGCAGCTTGAGGCCATCAAGCACCAGGGCTCCCGCACTTCGGGCCAGATTGACCCGAAGGACGCAGGAAAACGCTCCAACGAAATTGTAGCCGAGCGCAATAAGATGGCGGTCAAGCAGGTGCAGCGGTATATCCGGCTCAATGAGCTGGTTCCCGACCTGATGAAGCTGATGGATGAAAAAAAGCTGGGCTTTACTACGGCGGTGGAGCTTTCCTATATCGGCAAGAAGAACCAGAACTATATCGCCGTCGCCATTGACAGCCAGCAGTCCTCGCCTTCACAGGCGCAGGCAAAGCGTATGCGTGAGCTGGACGAAAAGAAGCTGCTCAACGGGGATGTGATCGACGGCATTATGATGGAGGACAAAAAGGAGGTAGACAAAGTGATTTTGACAGGTGCGGAACTGAGCAAGTATTTCGGCAAGGAAACTACGCCGAGGGAAATGAAGGACCAGATCATCAAGCTGCTGGACGACTGGAAGGGTCAGCAGAAGGAACATGAAAAGCCGGAGAAGAAAACCGAACAGGAAAAGTAAGCCCAAACTTCGGGTCAGCATGGCCCGAGGATTGCGGGGCTCTGCCCCGCGCCCCGAAGCTCTGGAGATATAAATTATTCCCCGTCGCCAGTTATTCCGTAGCATAGCCGGGAAAATCAGTCAAGGGCAGCGCCGCCGCAGGCGGTGCCAGAGGCACCCTTGACGGATTTCTCCCGGTTATGCTTTTTCCCGGTCAAGCGACGGGGATATAAATTCTCCAGAGCCGTTCCCCTTCCCGGGGGAAGGGGCGGAGGGGTTGGGCGAACTCTTGCTTTTCCCTAAACCAAAACAGAAATGGAGGCTCAACCAATGAAACGACCTTTAGCATACCTGACCGCCGCATGGAGCGGCGAGCCGGATGTTGATATGGAGCTGGCGGCCCACTACTGCCGCCTTGCTTATGAGGCGGGCTTTTCCCCGATCTGCCCGCTCTTGTACCTGCCGCTGTTTTTGAATGACAGCGTTCCCGAGGAACATAAGGCCGGGATTGATATGCGCCGGGATATGCTGCGGCGCTCCCATACCCTGATCGTCTGCGGCAGCGCTGTGGACGAGGATGTAAAAAACGATATTGCGGTTGCCGGACGGCTGGGCATTGCGGCGACCACACTGGAAGGGGTGCTTGCCGTGAAGGGACACGGCACCCCGGGCCATGCCGGACATTAAGCTGGGAAGCCTTTTCGACGGGATTGGCGTGTTCCCTCTGGCTGCTTCCCGGTGCGGTATCCGTCCGGTATGGGCCAGTGAGATTGAAAAAGCGCCCATCTCCATAACCAAAAGGCACTTTCCCGACATGGTGCATTTGGGGGATATTACGAAGGTGGACGGCGGGAAAATCCCGCCGGTTCATGTAATTACCTTCGGTTCCCCCTGTCAGAACCTTTCTCTGATCGGCAACCGCTCCGGCCTTGCCGGGGCAAAATCAAGCCTGTTCTATCAGGCGTTTCGTATCATACAGGAAATGAGGGATGCTACTGATAACCTATATCCAGCTATCGCTGTTTGGGAAAACGTCATGGGAGCGTTTTCTACAAATGACCGGATGGACTTTAGAGCCGTCTTATCCGCCTTCTCGGACACCGAAGTTCCAATGCCTCCTTCGGGAAGATGGGGAAACGCCGGAATGGTGCGAGGGGGAACGCCTGATGTGTGCTGGCGGCTCATGGACGCCCAGTATTGGGCAGGCTCCCGAAGGCTGGCACGAAGGCAGCGGATTTTCGTCGTGGCGGATTTTGGAGGCAGACGTGCCGCAGACATACTATTTAAGCCCCGTCCAATGCTCCCACTTCCTCCGCCTTGCGGAGAGGGCGGGCGGGCCGCCGCCGAAGGAGATCGAACAGCTTCTTTTGAAACAGGGCGGCAGATACCAGTCATCCACCCCTTTCAGTGCTTCCGTATGCGGGGAGCGGCAAAAAGGCAGGAAGAAACGGCCTTCCGAAACAGCTTCGGATTACCAACTGACCCTTTTCCCACTCTTTTAGCCAGTGATGTAACGCCCTTTGCCTTCTGGTATGAGGGCGACCCGGAGGGCGGCTGTATCCGTTTTCTGACGGAAACGGAAAGCGAACGGCTGATGGGGCTGCCAGAGGGCTGGACAAAGTACGGGGCGGACGGCGTGGAGATCCGGCCTCTGCAACGCTACAAGGCACTGGGAAACGCGATTGCCCTCCCTTGCGCCGATTACATTATGGCCGGGATTTATGAGGTGCTGGCTGACCGGGCCGGAAAGGAGGAATGAGCCCATGTTTGAAGCCTATATAACCAATACAGCCCTATACCCCTTAATGGGGATTGAGGTAGGGACAACGGTACATTTCCCCATGACGACACAGGAGTTGCAGGCCGCCCTTGCCAAAATCGGGATAGACGGGAAACGGTACAGCGAAGTGTTCTTTACCAGCTTTGACAGTGATGTGCTGGGGCTCTACGATTATCTCTACGAATGTGAGAACATCGACGAGCTGAACGAGCTGGGCCACGCCCTGCTGGAAGTACGGGATAAGGGCGGACTGGAAACCTTTGAAGCCGCTCTTGTCTTGGGAAACCACACAAGGAGCGTGAAGGATTTGATAAACCTGACGCAGAACCTTGACCTTTACCGCTTTTACCCGGATATTTCCGATGATGAAGGGCTGGGCCGTCTTTACGCCGACGAGCTTGGGACTATCGACATACCGGAGCACATTCAGAACTACTTCGATTATGAGGCATACGGGCGGGATGTGCGTATCAACGAGGGCGGCGTATTCGCTCCCGGTGGGTATGTGTCGGCAGTCCCGGAGGGCTTCAAGGAGTATTACCACGGGCCGCAGGACATTCCGCCGGAACACCGGATATTTGCCTATCCTGAAAAGGCCGAGCCTGTCCACTCCATTCTCGCTACACTCAAACGGTTTCAAGAAGCCCCACCCGCTCCGAAAAAGGACAAGGCGGGGCCTTCCCATGAAGAACGGTAAGACTTCGGGCCAGCATGGCCCGAAGCATGAAGGAGGTGCATACCATCAACTATTACCCTATCAATGAAGGAGCCGCCCGCCGGGCAAAAGAAATGAACAGCTTTTCCGACTACAAGGAAGGGAGCGCAACGGCGGAATACCGGGCAATGGTGGACAAGGCCGCCGCCATAGCGGAAAAGCAGAAATCCCGGGTGGACCCCATGTACCATGAGAAGATCGACCATCTGTTAGACACCTACGCCCGCAAGCTGGCCGAAAACATGAACCAGGGCTTTGCCATTGACGCAAGGGTTCCCTCTGTGATGATCGCCGGACCTGCCAATTTCCCGGTGGGAAAGAAGGAAAAACAGAACCGGGCCCGGGACAGCAACATGGAGGAATGGCGGTATATTCAAGGGCTGCTGGATAAGATACGCAGTACCGGCATGGGCGGGATCAGCGCCGATGACCCGGCAGCGATTGAAAAGCTCCAGAAGAAGCTGGACGGGCTGGAACGCTCCCAGCTCATTATGAAGGAGGTCAACGCCTATTACCGCAAGCATGGCAAGCTGGACGGCTGTGCGCTGCTGTCGCTGGACCAGATTGAAAAGCTGAAAGCAAGCATCCGATAAACAGTACTATAAGAAAAACCTCGTCAACGAAAGAAAAATTCTGTTGACGAGGTTTGATAGAACAAGATTAGAATAACTTATAAAACACTCGGTTCCCAGCTTTCCTTGCTGCCAGCAATCCCATCTCGTGGAACTTCATCACGAATGTCCGGATCGTGGCATAGGCAGCATTGCGGAAGTCTTTTTCCAGCTGTTTGGTGGTGAACTCCTCTGTTCCGTAGGCAGACAGAACATACTCCCAGAGCAGCCGTTCTTTCTCGGTGATCTTTCCTTCTGCAAAGGCTGTCTGGTACACCTGAAGATCAGCCTGTGGCGGTGCTGCATCCACTTGCAGACGGTTATAGACTTCGTTGCAGAAGTAGGACAGGAACGGCGTTACGTCCGTGTAGCCGGAGATAAGAGCATTCTTTTCGACACGGTCATAGGCCTTGTAGTAAGCTGCCTTGCTCTCGGCAATATACCGGGAAAATGGCGTGAACAGTGCTGCGGGATAGCCCTGCTGAACAAGATACCAAAGGTGGAGCAACCGTGCGGTGCGGCCATTGCCATCAAAGTAAGGATGGTAGTAGGCAAAGGCAAAGTGCAGGATCGCCGCTTTGTGCAGCTCGTTGATACCATCCTTGGCATTGGCGAAATCGACCAGTCGTTTCATAGCATCCGGGAGCTGCTGCGCCGGAAGTCCCTCCCGGCTCTCTTCACCGCCCACAACATAGACAACATCGTGCCGGTAGAAATGGTCAGGCAACAGGCGGTCTTCATCCGGCAGATAGTCGCCGGAGCTGATTTGGTAAAGCTGGTGCAAATTTTCTTCCGTGATCATATTCTGGCGGTCAGCAATGAAGTCCAAACCACGCTTCATGCCATAAATACGGGATTCTTCCTCGTTGCGAGGGGCGTAGCCGTTGAGGATATGCCGGATGCTGTTGCGCGAGGAATGGATGCTTTCGATCTGGAAGGTTGCATGAATTTCCTCGGTCATGGCCTGCAAGCCAAAGGACTGATTGCTTGCGGGAACAGAAAGAAGCTGCTTCATGCCGTTGGTGGAGATTTGAGCCAGATTGGGCAGATAGAACAGTTCATCACTGGAAAAATCATCCAAAGGCAGGGGCTTTGCGAAGTTTTGCCGAAGCAGTTTTGTAAATTCATTGACACTAGCGATGGAATACTTATACTCCATCCGATCCAGCTCAAACAGATGCTTATCCGAAAGCATTTTTGCAAATTTTGCCCCATCCATTCCTGTCACCTCGTAACTGATACATATTGATACCAATTGGTATCAATATACTGACAACCAACAAAAAAGTCAAGTAAGTAAAGCTGATTCAGACCTTACTCGATGCGCTTTCCCTTAAAATTGGCTACATTTTAAGGGAAAAGCAAGGCGATTAAGGGATTCTGCTTTGAAAAAATTTGAATGTCCCCAAAGGGCAGGTATGTACGGCGACAAACGCTGACTTAAAGTGAAGGGGAGGTGAGCTTTGCCCTAACGTTGTTATAAATGATACTAATTGGTGTCAGCTGACTTCTGATATTCAGCCATGATTTTTCTTGCTCTGCCGCGGGTGGTGTCGTCAAAAGTTTCATCTTCGCTGAAGCGCAGCCAGAAAGGATCTTCCATCAGGCAAGCATTGGTACGCTTTACGATTTCCCATGCGTTGTAGTCAGGCAGGCCCATCATCTCCAGAATCTCCTTGCAGTCCATCCGATTCCGGGGAAAGATGCGTTTCTTTGCCCAGACGACTACATCGACCAGCGGAACTTTGCGGTTGCTGCCGATAAAGAGGTTCAAAGGCAGGTCATACTGCGGCACGCCCTCATTGGCGCAGAGATACTGTCCATCTTCGCTCAGATGAGCGATTTCCTTTTCATCCATCATCAATTTCAGGTAGGCCATTTTATCACCCCATGGCAGATTTCAGGTAGTGTAGACGATATTTCAGGTACTGGCGGATCGCAGACGCTCTTTTTTCGCTCAGCAAGGCGAGAATCGGAGAAATTGCCTGAAGAATCTCCTGATACAGTTCGTCCAGATCGCGCACAGGCAGGACAGATTCATCCACCAGCTTAATCTGCTGGGCATGACGGCTGCGGAACGGCTTGGCTTTATCGAACTGGTAGCGGAGCTTGGTGTCGGTCAGTTCTTCGTCCGTTGCCCACGCAAGTAGACTGCCGCCGTTGTCGTAAAGGGGCGTCGGTTTTATGGAGGGAGTATTTGTTCCATTATCACGGATTATCAGGTCAAAATTATTTTCATGGCGGTCTTCGTTACCAATAAAAGCATCGAATGCGAGCATTTGGTAGAGCGCTTTTCTTCCATATAGTTTAAGTGCAACCTGAAAGTGAGTGCTAGATGAAGAATCTAATCCGTGAGAAAGGCAATAAGAATCTGCTAAATCAGCAAAATGGTACAATTGTTCATTGTCAGTTGTGAATTTTGGACAGACACTGACCACATTACAGGAATAGGTTTTAATATCTGGGAAAAATTTAGCAGGCATCAGCGTATATTTTACATGAGGCAAGTCTAGTGCCTCTGCAATCAGTGACGCCATGACCTCTGAATAGGGCTCATATCCAGCTGTTCGAGCCTCAGTAATAGAATTGCCTTTTACCATGACAAGCTGGTCGTCCACACGATACCAGCCCTTTGAGAGCATCCCACGGCTTGTCCGGGTTTCTTGCTTTTCGAGCAACTGAATGCTGGTCGGCGTTTTGATTGGGCTCATGGTATCACACTCCTTTGCTCCATTATACCATGTTCATACGGATAGACAAGAAAAATCATTGATACACAATCTCCCTCGTCACCACTACCTCTTCAGCCTGCGCTTTCAGCCCGTTCATATGGGCCGCCCAGAGGAGCTGTGAGCGTTCTTTGTCTGGCGCAGTGAGAGCTTGTCTGCCAAGGCCGCGATCGTGCGTCCTGCCTGCTCTGAGGCGGCTCTCTGGACTTCCTGCAAATGCGGCCAGAGCGTACCGTTCAGCAACATCCGGTTGTACAGCACAGGACGCTGATTCTTGAGATAGGCCAGCCGCATCCGGCCATATTTGCCCAGCGGCTCGGAATCATCGGTCTGCGGCAGGGTGAGCAGGGGCAGCTGATATTCCCCAACCTGGGCGTAATGGATCTCGGTGCGGACGGCGTTCGTGCTTTTCATGGAAATTCTCCTTTGCATTTTCAACAGGTGCTGCGTTCTTTGTGGAAAACAGTGCTTACTTCTTCCGGCTCTGCGCAGTCAGCCAGTTGCCCTGCGCCTGATAGTAGTGCTCCATTGTGGTGGGTGCGTTCAGGATGGTGGTGCGCAGATAGGCCATGATGTTCTTGATGGGCTGGGTGGTGTTGGACATCACATCGAAGATGTACTCAACGTGCTGGCTGGTCAGCTTGTCCAGCCGCAGCCGGATGGCTTTGGTGGTCTGCGGCTGCTTGCCGACGTACTGAGTCTGTCGTGGACAGCAGTACATCTCCACAATGTTGTCCAGCAGTTCCTCCAGCTTGTCGGGGTCGTACCGCTGGGCAAGGGTGTCGATCTCCAAATGTTCCCGGAACTCCTCCCGTACCTGTGCTTCCATCTGGTCAAAATCTGCGGATTCACCTGTCGGCCCTGATAGATTAGTACTTTGTCTTTTAGTATTTTGTTTATTAGTATTTTGTTGCGTTGCCTTTTCCAAATTGGGCTCAGCCAAATTTGGAAAATCCAAAAATGGTGAAGAACAAGGTTTCATGCGGCTTTTCGGACTTTTGGATGCGGACGGGTCCGACGGCTCACCTTCCTTGCCGGGAACGGCAGGAGTGTCCTCGACAGGCGATTCATAGACCTGATAATCATAGTCGATGATCTGCCCTTT